>Ga0164295_10000964_pt1 | contig 23893 bp, 15 predicted proteins | sample GEODES006metaG_FD_111798 | JGI IMG/M metagenome (GOLD analysis project Ga0164295, IMG submission 111798) | Oligotrophic lake water microbial communities from Sparkling Lake, Wisconsin, USA - GEODES006 metaG | ecosystem: Environmental > Aquatic > Freshwater > Lake | place: USA: Sparkling Lake... | reverse complement strand
TTTCGACCGACCGACAGTCGACGGCGGAGTCGGTTGAGAGCGTGGTGGCGGCACTCAAACACGCGGGATTGTTCAGCGCCGACCGCCCGGACGGCTGCTCCGACGCCTCATGACGACTCGCGTTCGCCGCCGGCGCATACCACCACCGACCCCAGCTGTTCCAGATATTCCCAGCGCACAGACGCACCGCCGGTCGGTGGGAGTGTCCACCGTGTCGTCGGTCCCTTTCGTGGCAGCTGCGGGTTATGCCGGTAGGAACCGGCCACGTCGACAATCGGCAGGGGATGGGCGGAATAATCAAGCTCTGCGGTCGCGCGGGGGCACCCCTCGCTGACGAGATCGCTACAATCTCGACTATGACACGTTATGATTCGTGGGCTCGGGTTTTCTGCTCGAAGGATCATGTCATGTCCCGACGATGGTTGCTCACAGGTGTGGTGTTCCTGCTGTCGATGTGTGGGCCTGCTGGGGGGCTCCGGGGCGCTGGGGCTCAAGAGGGTGGCACCGCCGCTACCATGCCCGCTTCCGCCACGCAAGCAGAAGCCTTTCGGCCGGCCGTTGCTGTCCCGCAACCGGCGGCCAATCATCCACTCGCTCCGGTGTTGAAATTCGCCCACGAAGAGCGAGCCTACCTGCAGCAGACCGTGCGCGACTTCACGTGCCGGGTCACCAAGCGTGAACGCATCGACGGCGAGTTGCAGGACCACCACTCCATCGATCTGCGCGTCCGTGAACAGATCGCTGCCGGCACGCAGGTGGCGCAGCCGCTGAGCGTGCTGCTTGAGTTTCTCGGCCCCTCCGACATCGAAGGTAGAAAGGCCCTCTTTGTCGCGGGTCAGAACGACAACAAACTGCTGGTTCGCAAGGGTGGAAAGCGTTTCGGCTACGTCGTCATGGCTATCGATCCGTTTGGCCCCAGCGTCAGGCGGGAGAGCCTTGTGCCGATCACCGAGATTGGGTTTCCCCATCTGCTCGACAGAACGATCCGCGCCTTGCAGCAGGATCTCGCAGCCGACCCATCAGGCGACAATACGATCGTTGAGCAGATCACCACAGCGAAGATCAATGGTCGCCCCTGCCAGATGCTGAGGATCACCCACCCGCGGCGCCGCGACGGGCTGCAGTTTTTCAGCGCCAGCATGTCGATCGACTCCGAGTTGCACGTGCCGGTCCGCTTTGACGTCTACGACTGGCCGGAAATGCCCGGCCAGCAGGCGCCTTTGACTGCAGAATTCACTTATACAAACGTGACGCTCAACGTGGGGCTCGACGATGCGGTCTTCGCGCCTGCGATTCTGCGCGGCCCCTGAGGGATTGGGTGCAGTGGAATCCGGGCCAGGGGAATCGGTCGCGGGAGCGATTCTTCTGAGGTGTCCGTGCCGGATTGGGTAGGCGCGGGCAGTGCCGGTATCCCCGATTTGGTGATCCACTTCAAATCTTGCCCTCCCGTGGGCTTGCGTTGTGCGGGTTCAGAATCCCCGGCTGGCTGCGGCTGGTGCCGATGGCATTGGAGACGACGCACCGATACCGACTGCCGATGTCCCAGAGCGTCGTCGCCGGTGTGGTGTAGGTTGGAGAAGTTGCCCCGGGAATATCGACACGGTTCTTTTGCCACTGGTAACGCAGGTCGTTGCCGGTGGCCGTCATGGTGAAGGTTGCTGGGCCGGGGAGCACGACCGTCATTGAGGCGGGGTGCAGTGTGACGATCGGTACGCCGGCCGGTGCTTTCATGCACTCGGAAGGGGCTATCTCATAGGTGACTGCGGCCGCCGTATCGAACGTGAACGTCTCCTCGTTCTGTTCGGTCGCCACCTGCTCTCCAGTGTCTGCACGGGTCACGCGGATACACTTCCCTGCGAACGGGTTCTGCAGCACACAGGTTTTGCCCCTCTCGCTGAAGATCCGCACGGCATCGACCGTTTGCTCTTTGGCGCGATATCGCGCCTCAACCAGAAACGCCCCTACGGCTCGCAAACGCTTGAACTGGGCATCGATTGTTGTGTCCCAGTTGGGAAAGATCCGAATCACGCCGTCGTGGCTCTGCAGGACCATGTTGTTGATGGCTTCGATGATTCCTGCCGTCTCGATGCCCCCCCCTTCGTTCTGTGAAACGATGCCATTCGGCTCCGGTTTCCAGCCTTTGATGGCCCGAATCACCCGATCCGGGCGGTAGCCTGCCCGGACGGCCATCACGAACATCATCCCGAAGTCATTGCCGTTCTGCCAGCCGCACCACCGCTGTGGATGGAACATGTCGCCCTTGTCCAGAGTTCGGCAGGTGGCAATCCGATAGGCCGGCAGGGTGTCATGGCTGATGTTGTCGAATGTTGTGGTGAACATCAGGCCGGTGTTGCGAGCGCCTCCGGAATAGTGCAGGGCCTCCATACAATCGTGGACCGAATCGGGCCGGAACGTCACCGTGTTTTCCCATTCCTGGAGTGGGTAATCGCTCATCCTGTCGAGAATGTCCTGCCAATGGGAGCGGCGGTCGGAATCGGCTTGGAGTTCGACGCTCGCGGCGATGATTTCCCGGTACAGGAAGCGGATCGCCCCCAGGCTGAACATATCGTTCTTCGTAAACCAGTCGGCTCCCTCGTGCACGGATCCGTACACCTCGTATCGCCCGTCCACCGGCGGCCCGATGTAATCGTCGTAGAAGTCGGCGACGGCCCGCATGAGCGGGTAGCAGGTGTGTCGCAAAAAATCCCTGTCCTGGCCGTATTTCCACTTCCAGACAATCGGCAGGATGCCGAACACAGCGTTGGTCGCCATGCAGCAATCCTCCTCCCCATACACGCCGCCCCCACATGAGGTGCCGTGCGCGGTGAAGGAGCCTTCGTTCTCCACACCCCGACAATGCTCGGGCATGTGCTCTGCGATCTGTGGCGAAACCCAACGGTTCATCACCCGCTTCCGGCCCGTATTCTCAGTGTAATATCTGACAGTTTCGATGTAGGGATCGACGAGGTCGACGTGGTTGGCAGAGAAGGTGCCGTAGTAGGGGTTTTGGGCGTTGTAGTTCATGCCGAGGTTGCTGAACCACATCATGTCGTCGGCCCGATTCCACGGGCCCCAATGCCCTGGTGCCTTGCCGGGGCCGCTCTCGCCGCCGCTTCGCGCACACGACCCAATCATGTAGAGGTGGTGGTACCAGGAGTGCTGCAGGTCGTCTCCGAGCTTCAGGTACGAACGCAGCCAGAAAGCCTTCCACCACGCCCTGTTGAGTCTGTCGATCTGTTCGATGCCTGCGTCATCCATCTTTCTCACCAGCGCGACAACGGTGTCGAGCGGTGAGCCTGTGTTTTTGGTGTGTTCGGCCTGCAGGAAGAGCCTCACCGTCGCGCCGCTGGCGGGCAGCGTGAAAGCCAGTCGGGAGCAGGTGGCGCTGTCGCTGGTTGGGACAGACGGGACGCCCAGCACTGTGGCGGCCACCGCCCCCTTGACGTAGAAGGGCGCACCCTCGGGGTTCGGCTCCTTGGTGACCCACACCGTGGACCCGGCCACGCCCGCGGCCCTGCTCACAAAAGAATTCCCGATGACCGCCAGCGTCGCCTGCAGTTGCACGTCCTGGCCGCCGTTTGTGAACATCTCCACCACCAGCGCATTGGCCGTGGGCGACAGGTAGGCGCGGGTGCGAACCGCCGCGCCCGCCAGAGTGCACTCGGTCCTGATCTCGGCGTTGCGGATGTCTTGGCTTACGCTGTAGAGGTGGGCCGATTCCACCGCCGATTCCACTCCCGCGGCGGCCTCGATCGAAAGGATCGCCAGATTGAGGATGTGTTGGTTGTAGCGGCCTGCGGCCACGTCGTTCCCGGCATGAAACCCGTTTTTTCCCAGGTAGTATTTGAGGCCATGAACAGTGCCTCCCAGATGCGTCCCGAAATCGCCGTTGCCGAGATAGGCGCCCTTCATCAGGGTACGGCACGTGTCATCATCCCACGGGTGCGTATAAGTGGTCGATGCGCTCTCCAGCAATCCCGAAACCGTCTCCCAATCAGGTTCGTATCGGTTGGGCTCCGGCACCCCGGCAGCAGTCGGAGGTTGCAGACTTTGGGCGCGGGCCGTCCGGAGAACAATAGAGAGGGCGGCATACGCCTCCCCGAGTATCTTGATGAAGGTCCGTCTTTGCATCGTGTGATCGCCAGTGAAATGGATCCCATTCGGGTGGATGGGGTCATGATAGAGGAGGTCGGGGCGAGGATCTGCTGCTCGATGGAAGGGAAGGCGACCGCCGAGCAGCGGGGCAATCCATACAATGCCACCGCGACGGTCGGTTGCCTTGTCATGGCAGGGCAGCCCGTGGGGGCCGGTGCCGATCTGGGGAGCGAAATTGTCGAGATTCTCTTCCGGCACAGCGCGGCGAAGCAGGTGTGTGCTCCGAGGACGTGGCAGCGTTTTCAGCCGGTGCGGGCCTCCGATTATTTTCTCGCAGGCCGTGTCGGGGCGGAGTCAGGCAGGTGTTCTCCTGCCCGCGCTCGACTCCCTTCTCAGGCGAGGTCTGGGGGGCAGCTGATCTGCGGGCTCGCAGGCCCCGGCTGGTTTGCCCGGATCCGGAGCCGTCGGCCACCACCCACCTGAACGCCAGGGCAACCTTGTCCGTGCCGGTGTCGATGAGGGGCCTAACAAGCAGTCAGAAAATTATTTTGACGCTGACTAAACGATTGTTTATAACGATCGATTGAAACGTTTGTTAGGTTCTTCGAGGAGACTCCATGGCAGAAGATCTCAAGCACCGTCTGCTCGAGGTTGCCGGTGCCGCTTTCGCCAGACGCGGTTTCGATGGGGCCAGCATCCGCGACATCTGCCGGGAGGCGGGGGCGAGCGTCGCCGCCATCCACTACCACTTTCGCGACAAGCGATCGCTCTACATCACCTGCCTGGAGGCGGCCCAGGCTGAAAAAACCCACCTCGCGTTGCTGGCCGCCCATGCGGATGTGCCCGCTCGCGAGCGGCTGCGGCTCTTCATCCATGGCATGCTCGCCAGCCAAAACGCTCCGCACAAGCCGGCATGGCACATGGAACTGATCCTGCAGGAGATGGTCCGGCCGACGGATGCCACCGGCGTGCTTGTCGAACGGTTCATCCGCCCGATGGCCTCAGCTCTCAAGGAGATCGTCGAAGATCTCTGTCCGGGGATCTCCGAGTCGGAACATGGCGGCTGGCCGACAGGGTTCAGCATTGTTTCGCAAGTGCTCTTCTACGGCACCTACTCGCCCATCGTGCGGCTGCTCATGGGCGAAGATGCTTTTCAGCGACTTTCCGTCGATGCGATCGCTGATCACATCACGCAGTTCACCCTGGCCGCGCTCGGGAAGAGCCAGCCGCTCACCGTGTCGACGGCAGAGTTGGCCGCGGAGCTGGCCGCGGAGAAAGCATCATGATCTGGGTTGCTTGGAGGATGCTCACCGGCGACACCGCCAAGTATCTGGGGGCTGTGTTCGGAGTCGCGTTTGGCGTGTTGCTCATCACCCAGCAGGCTTCCGTATTCGTCGGCATCATCGCCCGGACCGCCAACCCGCTCAGCGATGTTCGTGAGGCGAGCATCTGGGTGTGCGACGAATATCTCCAGAATGCCGACGAGATCGAGCCCATGTCCGACAATGCCGTCTATCGGGTGCGGGGCGTCGAGGGGATCGAGTGGGCCGTGCGGCTGTACAAGGGCATGGCGCGGGCCCGTAAGCCCAATGGTTTGTTCAGGCAGGTGATCCTGCTGGGAATCGACGACCAGAGTTTGGTTGGGGCGCCACGCAAGATCCTCATGGGTGATCTCGCCAGCCTGCGGCGGCCATCGGCGGTGTTTATCGACAAGTCGGGCTATGAGTCGCTCTGGCCGGGCGAGCCGCTGACGATCGGTCGTGAGATCGAGATGAACGACCGCCGTGCCGTGATCGTGGGCATCTGCGAGACATCGGCACCGTTTCAGTCGTTTCCGGTGATCATCGCCTGCTATTCGCAGGCGACCGGATTCGTCGCCCGGGAGCGAAACCAGCTGTCGTTCGTTGTCGGGGCGCCGGTGTCGGGCGTTTCTCCTGCCGAGGCCTGCCGGCGGATCACGGCGCAAACGGGACTGATGGCGACGACCTATCGGGAATTCGTCTGGCTGACGATCAAATACTACATGGAGAACACCGGGATCCCGGTGAACTTTGGCATCACGATCGTGCTCGGTTTTGTGGTTGGAACGGCGATCGCCGGACAGACCTTCTACCTGTTCACGCTGGAAAACCTCCGTCATTTCGGGGCCCTGAAGGCCATGGGAGTCAACAACCGGCGGATCACCGGCATGGTGCTGCTCCAGTCGCTGGTGATCGGTCTGATCGGTTACTCGCTCGGCATCGGCATGGCCGTGGCCTTCTTCGAAGGCACGAAGCAGAGTCTGCCCCAACTCCGTGGCATCAATATTCCCTGGCAGATCGCCGTTGGCTCAGGTCTCGTGATGATCGTGATCATGACGCTGACAAGCCTGCTGAGTCTGCGCAAGGTGTTGACGCTGGAACCGGCCGTCGTCTTTCGGGGCTGAGGGAGTCTTTTATGGTGTTTGCAACCGTCTCCGAACCGTCCGCAAAGGAAGAATTTCCTGCCGTGGCTGGCGTCGCCTGCCACGGACTCGTCAAGGATTTTGGCAGTGGTGAAAACCGCCTCAGGGCGTTGCACGGCATCGATATCGATGTGCGCTGTGGCGAGATGACGCTGCTGGTAGGCCCCAGCGGCTGCGGCAAGACCACGTTGATTTCGATCATCGCCGGCCTGCTCACGCCGACGGCGGGCAGCGTTACGCTCTTCGGCACGCCGCAGTCGGCGCTGCGTGGCGACCGACTCGTAGACTTTCGGGCGCAGAATGTGGGTTTTGTCTTCCAGCAATACAATCTGCTACCGTCCCTCTCTGCGGTGGAGAATGTCTCGATCCCGCTGCTGGTGGTCGGCTGGCGGCGGGCGGCAGCACTGGAGCGGGCGGCTGCCGTTCTCAGGGAGGTTGGCCTCGGGGAGCGTCTGCACTCGTCTCCCACAAAACTCTCCGGCGGACAGCAGCAACGGGTGGCGATCGCACGGGCCCTTGTCCACGAACCGCGGTTGCTGGTTTGCGACGAGCCGACGGCGGCGCTCGATGCCCAGTCGGGGCAGACTGTGATGGGGCTGCTCAAGCAGGTCGCCGTCAGATCTGATCGCACGGTCATCGTGGTCACGCACGATTCGCGCGTGTTTCAGTTCGGTGACCGCGTTCTGGAAATGGCCGACGGCCGGATCGTCCAAGACTCGGTGACACCCCGTGGCTCCCAGGAAGTGGTCGGCTCTGAGAATTCATCATCATGATCCGTACCTACCTTCTGCCGCTTCTGGCCGGTCTGGCACTCATGTCGATGGTCTGGCACGTGGCCAGCACCCACGAGCCGCCCACCGATGTGCCGCCACCGATCGCTCCGGCGCGGGCCATTTTCTCCGGAGGGGTGGCCGCATCGGGGGTCGTCGAACCGGCGAGTGAAAACGTGCACCTCAGCACGGAGGTTCCGGGCGTCGTCGCCGAGGTGCTGGTGACCGAGGGGCAGGTTGTCGCGCAGGGGGATATTGTGTTGCGGCTCGACGATCGCTGGAAGCAGTCTGAGCTGGCGGTGCAGCGGGCGGTTCTGGCCTCGTCGGAGCAGGAATTGGAGCGGCTCCGGTCGCTGCCGAGGCCCGAGGACATCCCGCCGAGTGAGGCCAGAGTACGGCGGGAACAGGCTGCCGTCGACGCCCACCGTGACCAGTTCAACCGCGCCGAGGAACTCTTTAAACGGCAGGTGGTTACGGATCAGGAGATCGTGCAGAAACGAATGGCGCTGGCGGTCTCGCAGGCTGAACTTGATCAGGCGTTGACCGAAGACCGTAAGCTCAAGATGGGATCGTGGGTCAAGGAGATAGCGGTCGCCGCGGCGGCCGTCGAGGAGGCGCGGCAGCGGGTGGCCCAGGGGCAGGTCGAGATCGATCGGCTCGCGGTGCGGGCTCCGCTTTCAGGCACGATCCTCCGGGTCGACGTGCGGGCCGGCGAATATGTCGGAACGCCGCCGGGCAAGTCGCTCGTCGTGCTGGGCGACACGACCAGGGCACACGTCCGCGTCAGCATCGACGAGCACGACATCGGCAGGTTTCGGCCGGGCATGCCGGCGACCGCCCACGCCCGCGGTGATACCAGCCGTCCGTTGGTGCTTCAGTTCGTGCGTGTTGTGCCGTTCGTGGAGCCGAAGCGGATGCTGACGGGGCAGGGAGATGAGCGGGTCGACACCCGCGTACTCCAGGTGATTTTCAGTGTCGAGCCCACAGCAACCGAGCCACGTGAAGCACAACTCTACATGGGCCAGCAGGTGGACGTGCGGATCGAACCGCCGCCGCAGGTCGATCGGCCCACAGACCCGGCTGAAGGTTTGTGAGGGAAGACGGTGTCAGCCACTCGATCTGGGTGAACCATGCCTATCAAAATCCCCAGCGGAACCGGCCCCTCAGCCGAGCCTGCCAAATGGATCCTGCACGGTACGCTGGAGATCCGCACAAGGGATACAGGTATTCACCCAAACTGATCTTGGCCGGGCGGTTCACAGGTACTCTCGATGGTCGCCCGGTCGTGATCAGTGCGGATGGCGCCGGGATGACGCTCGAGTTGTCGTCGCTCCGCTGAGCGTTGACACTGCGGAAGTGTGGCAGTGTTGTTCGGCCCTTCGCTCAATTCCCGAACGCTGTGCAAATCCCGCTGACGCTGCGGCTGTTGGGAGGTGTGTCAGTTGCCGTGCTGCCCAAGCCCGGTTGGCTCGTTCGACTTTTTGTTCCAGAGCTGGGCCGGGCATGAAGATCCGCAGGACACCTCTGAGCAAACGATGAAGCGGTGGTTTCGAATTTTTTTTGCAGCTATTTCGCGAGATTTCCGCGTCCGAGGAGGGCTCAGTCGATCGGCAGAAAGGCCCATAGTGATGGCCGGCCGCAATTGCAGTGAACCGCCCGGCCCAAAAGACCGAGGCCGGCAACGCTCAGATACACTGCGGAACGGGCGGCGTCCCAGCAGCCCTTCACTCCTGTGGCACGGGGGCCGCGGAGCCGCGACTGAACGCTCGGGACAGGATGGAAGATCACCTCGACAAGGGATCCCCGTTGTCGCTCGCGATCTTGGAGGTCGTCGAGCATCGCGATTGTCCGCGCCATGACTTCAGGCGGGCAGCCGGCCGCCAGGAGGTTCTGGTCTACCTCGGCCACGCCGCGGCGGCTCGGAGTAGGAAGCGTGAGCAGGCCCAGAAACGACCAGAGCGTGAATACCAGGCTGTAGCTCACGATCCCCTCGGCCGTGGCCAGCCGACGATCCCCAATGACAACCGCTGCGAGGGCGATTCCGAGGAGCGTGAAGCCGATGGCCAGCATCCTTCCCCTCCACCATTCCCCGGTCTGCACTGCCTTCTGGCGCCGCTGCACCGCCACGGTGAAGGCCTCGGGGTCGAGAGCCTCACGCCACCGCATAGGCAGCAGTTGCAGTCGGGGCCGAATCACGCCGACGACTGCACCAGTAAAACCCTCGTCGTCCGACTCGGCCATGTAGGTAGATAGTTCCGTCCGGTCTGGCTTGTCGGCGGAAAGTGGCAGGCTCGGCGTGAGTTCGAGCCGAGCCATGGCGGTCGCCAGAAAAATCCGCCCCCAGAGCAAGGCGAATACGATCGCCGCACCTGCCGCGATCACGCCCACCGAACCTCCCGTTCTGCCGGCGAAGAGCAGCGCAAGCGAAGTGCCCAGCAGCAGAGCGGAGTGAACGCTTACCCCACGGGCGAGCTTGCCGACGAATTGCCACAGCGGTGGATGGCGCCGCCCATACCGCCGCTGCAGAAGAAAGCCGCCAAAGAGATCGAAGGGAATGTGTGCCACCGCGTAGGCAATTACGAAACCTGCCAGCCCCCCCACCTCGCCTGCGAGCGGCCCTCCCGGAGCGGGCAGAAGCCGGGCCGGAAGTCCGAACACCAGCCCTATGGTCGCCAATACGACGAACGTGCCAACGCCGCTCATGCCGAGCCAAAGGCGGGCACGACCATAGCCTGGTGCAGACTCCTGCGGCTCGCTGCTGCCTGTCACTGTCGAGCGATGCATCGCCTCGGCTGTTTTTTGGATTCCGCGGAGCATGCCGCCGAAGACAATTTCGTGGAGCGGCACGACCGCATACCAGTAGAGAAGCCCGAGCAGGCCGCTGGGCCGAAAGCGGGCCAACATGACCAGTCGGGTCAGGGGGGCCTCCGGCCTGGTGTCGATCTCCTCGATCGTGAAGTCGAGTTGGGCCTCACCTGGCAACTTCATCTCCGCCCTGAGGGAAAGCGACCGGTCGCGGTCTATGCCCACCACCCGCCAGAAGTCGAGTGCCTCACCAAACTCCACCATCTCCGGATGTCGTCGGCCTCGACGCAACCCTGGCCCGCCCACGAGCTTGTCCATCCAGCCGCGCAATTGCCAGAGCACGTCACCGGCATACCAGCCATTTCCTCCACCGATCCTGCAGACTGCTGCGTAGACACTCGCTGGATCGGCTTCGATGTCCACCACCCGCTTGTCGGTGAAGACAGTGCCCCCTGCCCAGGCGGGATCTCCGGGCATGGGTCCCGCCACGCTCCAGTGAGTCTCCACTGCGTGCTGGTCGATTTTGACTTTCGAGCGATGGATTGCCTCGCGAACGCCCAGGGCCTCGTGCGGCATCAATCGCTGGGCGGCATCGTTGGTGACGACCACCCGGTTCTTGAGCCCCTCGGCCAGCGGCCGGGCGATTCGGTAGGAGACTGGGGTAACGAAGTTGATCCAGAGCGAACTCAGTCGCGGCGTCAGCACTGGCACCGGAAGGATGATTCTCCTGCTGAGGCCGAGCTCCTCGGCCATCACCCGCATCAGCTCCCGATAGGGGATCACGTCGGGTCCGCCGATCTCGAGCGTCCTGCCAGCTGTCTCGGGAACATCGAGGCAGCGGACGAGCCAGTGCAGCACGTCGGAGATGGCCACCGGCTGGCAATCGGTGGTGACCCATTTGGGAGTCACCATGATCGGGAGCCGCTCGACGAGATAGCGCAGTATTTCGTATGACGCCGAGCCGGCGCCGATGATCATCGCTGCCCGGAAGGTGGTCACCGGTACGCCACACGAGGCAAGTTCTTGCTCGACCTGCCGCCGGGAACGCAGATGCTCGCTGAGGTCCGGTCCCATCTCGCCGAGGCCGCCGAGGTAGATGATCCGCGAGAGTCCGGCATCCCGGGCCGAAGCGGCGAAGCCGGCGGCGAGTTCCCGGTCACGATCGGCATAGGTGCCTCCGGAGGCCACCATCGAGTGCACGAGGTAGTAGGCTGCCCTGCAGCCCCGCAGTGCCGCGGTGACCGCCACCATTTCGGCGATATCAATCCCAATGACCTCGACGTTCGGATGGTGCCGCCAAGGTCGGGCGTCGAGCTTCCGCGGCTCTCGAACCAGGCAGCGCACCCGATGCCCCGCGTCGAGGAGAGCGGGCACGAGCCGGCCACCGACGTAGCCAGTCGCCCCTGTAACGGCGATCGTGTCGCTGGCTTGAAATGGCGGCATTCCGGAGTCTTTCATGGATGCGGAAAAGAGAGAAAACGGTGGGAACCGCTGTCTCGAGCGAGACACGTGATCATAGGTGGTCGCAACCGTCTTGACTGTGCGATTTGTCAGCCAGCCTTGGCGGCGACAACCGCATCCGTCGGGAAAGCCGGGGCAGGGACGCGGCCCAGATGGCCGTCCAGAGGGGGGATAAAAAAGAGTAGCCGTGCAGAATCGATTCGCTCACTCTCCCAGCGACCGGTCCGATCGCTGGATGAACGGCGGCATCGGTCTACTATACAGGTTGGAACGACGCTGTTGCGCTGGAGCCGATCGTATGGCCGTGGTCCACTGGCACCTTGTCCGCTGTGGTTATACCCAGTTGATCGGCTCTCAGAGGCAAAAAACGGGTGATCCGTTTCAGTTTCTACCGCTGTTTCGCACCCACCGTGAGGCCGATTTTTACTGCCGACATTCGGGGCTATGGAACCAGGGCATTCGGCCTCGGCAGAACTCTCTGACGATGCTGCACAACAGCACCTCTTCGGTAGCTTTCTCCAATCTTGTCGGGCATGCGCTGGCCGAAGGCGTTCATACGATCGGGGTTTTCGTTGGCTTCAACCATTTTCAGGAGTCGTGCTGGGAGTATTACCGAGTTTCGGGCACGGGTGTCGATGGCTGTCCGAAGATCGAAACGCTCCCTGAGAACGAGCGCCCCGTCTGAGGCGTCGGCCATTTGGCATCGCCCATCACCCCGGCAGCCCCAAGCGCCGAAGGAACGAGTGCCAGATTCAATCTGGATGTGGTGTCGCAAATCTACTCGTTCGATGAGATTGCACGAGCGAAGGGCGGATTCGCTGGCAGCACGATCGCAGCGCGACGCGAGTGCATGAAATGAGAATGGGCTCAGAGATCTTCCTCGATCAGTGCCTCGACCCGCCCAGCTTCGACCGCTGCCACCAGCGCCGCATGGTCACGCTCGTTCTGGTCGGCATACGCTTCCGCAAACGCGCCGATGGCCCGGTCGAACTGATCCGATTTCCCCAGATAACCACTGATCATGGCCGCATCGCCCGATTTGGCATGGGCACGTGCCAGAACCCAGCCACATACCTTGGCGTAGTGCTTGAGTTCACTGGCACCATAGCCATCGACCGGGAGGGAAAATTTCATGTCCCGCAATTGACGCCCAAAGTAATCGCGGCCCAGCCGGCTCCGCGTCCAGCCGAGAAACACATCGCTGCTTGCCTGCATGAGGCGTTGCCCCGTGACGACACGCTGTCCATGATTTTCATACACACTCTTGCCAGCGTAAGGCTCGAGCACCGAGGGCCGGGCTTCCTTGAACTGGAGAAGGAGCGGATGATTGTCGCGGGAGAAAAACAGGCCGATGTAGGTGCGGGTGCCCACGCTGCCGATGCCAACCACCTTGATGGCGGTGTCCTCCAGGCGATAGCGGTCCAGTAGCCCGTGCAGTTCGTCCGGCAGAGAGAGGCGATACGCTTCGAGCGCCATGGCCACGTCGGCGTCATGCATGGCTTCAGTGGCATGGTAAATCAGCGGTGGCTGATCGATCAGGCGATGGCGTCCGCCTACGATATCGGTGATCCTCGGCACGATTTGCTCACCCATCCGCTGCCGTGCCTTGTCGACGTATTTGGTATGGCGTTTCCTGCCCTTGGCATCCGTGGCCATGGTGATCAGCGCGTGTCCATCCAGCCGCGTGTACAACGTCTCCAGCGGGCTCTTTTTCGAAAAGTCACGCAGCCCTTCCCGGTAGGCTCGCACGCAACGGATGGCTGCAGCTTTCGTGTCGGAATGATCGTTCTCGCGGGCGGCCACCGCGAAGCTCACGGCGAGTCGCTTGATGTCCCACTCCCAGGGCGCCGGCAGAGTCTCGTCGAAGTCGTTGATGTCGAAGACCAGATTCCGCTCGGGTGAGCCAAAGAAGCCGAAGTTGAGCAGATGGCAATCCCCGCAGGCCTGAACCGGTATCCCGGTGGCCGGGGTCGTCGCCAAGTCGGCCGCCATCAGTCCGGCCGACCCCCGCAGAAACGTGAACGGATTCCGCAGCATACGCCCATACCGGATGGGAATAAGTTCGGCGACGCGGTTTTGATTGGAGTTCTCGAGAATGCTGACAGGATCACGTGGCTGAGCTGGTGGATGCCACTCGGCATGGACTTCGTGTGGGAGCTTGATTTGCAGCGCCTTGCCGGCGTTGACGGCCTCACCCCGCGAGAGAAATCCCGAGCGCGGATCAGGAAGGGGAGGGGGCATCACAATCGATTCATCGAGGGTGCTCATTGGAAAATAGTCTCGATCTTTCTCCGTGGAATGCTCCACGATGCGGGCGAACCTGTTGGGGAAGCGCCGCCGCCACAGGGAATCCTCAAGTCTATTCGCAGGTGGTTGAAGGTGCCAGCATGCGGACGCACGCCTCGGGACGCGCTGCGAACCCGGGCGACGTTTCTGTAGGTGGCGTTTCTGGTGTCGAAGATGAGCCTGCTGGCTGAGAGAAGATCGCTGTCGGCCTGAAATGCCCTGGCGGCCGTCGTGCGTTGTTCCGGGGCGATGGTCTTTCTGACGCCGAGCCCAAGTGAATGAGAGCTTCACCGGGGCACAAGGAGTGCGGAGGCGGTTGGCGGCGGCGGGGGAGGTTTGCGTGGCTGGATTGGTGGTGGGGAGGGTTGTGGGACGGGGGGATTGGTTCTGGCTGGTGTCGTGGGATGTGGTGGTGGTTGCTGTGGACATTGGTACGGGGAATCTCCTTGGAGAGTGGGTTGAAAGGTCCGGCCGCCAAGACCGCTGACATACCGGTGGCGGCCCGGGCTTGGAAAAGTCCTTGGCTGGCGACGGTTATCGAGGCCAAGGACGGGGGATTGGCTATTCAAGCGACCATGGAGCCGTCCGCCATCAAGAGGCGCAGCAGGGGTCAGAAAATCTCGACGACAGGCAGCGGGTTTCGTGTTCCCGGCGGCAGAGAATGCCGTTCGTTGACGCTGTCGAATCCACGGTGTACGCTATTCGGCGTTTTGGTAAGACCGTTCTCTCGTGAGAGTGGTCGTGCCGGGTCTCTTGATACGTCGCCCCTGAGGAGGTCAGAGATGACGATGACAGCGTGGTCGATTCCCACTCGGTCGCTGGTTTTGGCCGTGGGTGTGTCGGTGGCCATGGTAGTACTGCATACCACAGCCGCCATGGGAATGCAGATATTCGTCAACACACCGGCCAACAAGGTGATCATGCTGGAAGTCGAACCCAGCGACTCGATCGACAATGTGAAGCAGAAGGTTCAGGATACAGAAGGGATCCCGCCGGACAGTCAGTATCTCTACTTCGCGGGTTCCCTCCTCCAGGACGGCTCCACTCTCTCCGAATACAACGTCCAGAAGGAATCGATTCTTCCGCTGGTTGCCACGGCGACCTTCGGAGCCATTCCTCCAGTGGGCATCTCGTGGCGCTTCGGCGTGAACGACGTGACGACTGTCGCAGGTACGGGCTGGACACTCTGGGACCTCGCGGGGGCCTTGGATCTCTCGTCGTACAGTTCTGGTTCGATCAGCCTCGACATCTACGGTTACCAAGGGGGCTTGGCCGGAACACCTACGGGCTTTACTCCTGGAACGCCGTACTCACTCATGTTCCTGAATGCCGCCGGAGGCATCACCGGGTTCGATCCCTCACTATTCGTACTCTCGGGAACCTACGCCGGTCAGTCGTCGGTCTCGTTGAGCGGATCGTCCGTTGTGCTGAACATCCAAGCCTCCACTCCCGTCCCCGAGATCGACCCGAACGGCATGGGCTCCGTTCTCGCCCTCGTCACCGGTGCTCTCGGCCTGCTTGAGCGTCGTCGGCTGAAAGCGGCCTGACCGGCAACGCTTCACGCGATCACCTATTCACGGTCACTTTCACTTTCACAACCGGGCTGGGCATCGCAAGGTGCCCGGCCCGTTGTCTTTTGGTGACCGCACGACACTCCGCTCAATTCACCCCCGGCTCCCGCACGACTCTCCGCACGCGACCGCCACTCATCCCCTCTGACCGCGAATACACTCCTGCCCGATCCGCCGACAGGCACCGACCCGAGGCCCACTGGCGTAGCCCTTCGATCGTGTCGCCCGCAGTGACAGCCACGGGTACGACGTTTTGCGAAGCCTGAACGAGCGGGATAACAATCACTCAGGCGGCCCTCTTGGTGCGGAGCCTCTGGGCGGCGTTGCGTTCCTGCTGCGTGACGGGCTGCTGGGCTTCACGCTGTAGGCCGGGCGTGGAAACCTGCTGGCTGGTGTCGTGGGATGTGGTGGTGAGTGGGGGCATGGGTCCTCTGTAAAAGTCGACGATAAAAACGGCGGGAACAAGTGAGGCCGTGGACGTGGTTTGCGAGTGTTCACCCATTGTTTATGGGGCATAATGACAATCTGAAAAAAATATTTACTCTCCTTTTTTCGGGGTCAAAGTCTTCATTTTACGGAATAAATGCGAGCATCGAATTCGGCACCTTTGTGACCATTCTTCTATATCCATAGGGAGTACCGCGATCATGTTGAAGACCCTTTCCCGCGGGCTCGCGGCGTTGGCGTGCCTGCTGGCGGTTCCGGCATTCGCTGGACCGATCCAGTGGGTGACGGTTGGCGATCCGGGGAACGGGCCCGACACCATCGGTGCCGGGTACGGTGCCGTGGCAACGTCGTACCGGATCATGACGTACGAGTTCACGAACCAGCAGTACACGAACTTCCTGAATGCCGTGGATCCGCAAGGCACGAACCCCGATTCGATCTATAGCGGGAGAATGGACAGCGACCCCCGGGGCGGGATCACGAACACCGGTTCGACGGACGGCAACCGCTACGCGGTAAAACCTGACATGGGCAACAAGCCGGTGAACTACGTGAGTTGGTTCGATGCTGCACGGTTGTCGAACTGGTTCCAGGCGGGGGGCGGGACCTATGTGACGAGCGTCAGCGGCTCCGCGGCGATCAACAGCGGCGCTTACACGCTCAATGGCGCTACCAGCGGCAATGCCCCATGGGTAAACAGCGACGCGACTTTCTACGTCCCGGCTATAGACCAGTGGTATAAGGCGGCCTATTACAAGGGCGGAGGCACAGACGCGGGCTACTGGACATACGCCACGCAGAGCAACACGGCCCCGACGGCTGTCAACGCCACAGTCGTAGGCAGCGGCACGAGCGGCGGCGTGAGTCCCGTAACGAGCGGCAACTACGCGAACTATGACTATGCTGCTGACTGGAACAGCCAAGTTGGCAACGTGACGACGGTTGGCACCAACGGCGGCCCGAGCGCTTATGGTACTTTTGACATGAGCGGCAACGTGACGGAGTGGAACGATCCGAACGGTACAACCGACCCGTCGCGTTGGGTTCGGGGTGGCCGCTGGAACTACAACGCGATCTCCTTGTACCCCACCGACGGGTACCCGGACGACCCGGCGACCGAGGGCGACGCCATCGGCTTTCGTCTCGCAAGTCCGGTCAGCGGCCCCTCCGGCGTCCCCGAGATCACCCCGAATAGCCTTGGAAGCGTTCTGGCCCTCGTCTTTGGATCGCTGGGCATGCTTGAGCGTCGTCGCCTGAAGGTAGGGCTGGCCGTCTGATAACGCCCCCAGCCCCAGCACGATTCCAACCCGAGGGGAGCAGGACTCATTCGCGAGCCTGCTCCCCTCTGTGTTTTCACACTCCGCTCAATTCGCCCACGGCTCCCGCACCACGCTCCGCACCCGACCGCCACTACCCCCTTCCGACAGCAAATACACCCCCGCCCGATCCGCCGACAGACATCTTCCGGAAGCCCACTGACGGAGAGCCTCGATCTTGTCGCCCGCAGTGACAGTGGCAGCGCGACGCCCTGAAGACAGCCCGCATGGTCCAAGGATGGCCCTACCGGCGTGAAGGCAGCAAGAGGCCTTCCAAAAAAACAGCCCGCCGAGGCCATGGATGGCCTGGCGGGCGTAAAAGAATGGCGGGGACAGGATTCGAACCTGTGACCTCGAGGTTATGAGCCTCGCGAGCTACCGGGCTGCTCCACCCCGCGACAAATATGGGTGAGACGTACCGTTTATGGCTGCTGCTTCCTCGCGTTGAACAGGGAAGTCGGCAGCCGCTGGCGATCCGTCAGGACGTAACTATACCGTGGGCGACCCTGAAAAAGAAGGGCACTGCGGAAAGATCGCGATTTTGCCATTGCACACCGATCGCCAAAGCGGGAATAACGCTCTCTGCCTGTGCAGCGAATGCGACTGGCGCGGGTGGGCGATTTTGGCCTCCGTGAACACCAGCCGCCGCCCGGATGGCTCGACAGAGCGGACGAGCCATCCGGTGAGAACTCCTCCCATGAACCCCGACGCCAATCCCCCGACGCCTCCCTCACCAAGGTCTGGCACTGTCGCCCCGGCCGCTCCCCGGCTGGTGGGCAGAGAAAATCCGCGGGCCCGATCTGGCACGCCAGAGGAGGACGATGGGGTGATCTCGTGGGCCACAGTCATGGCCTCGCTGCGGAGCTGGTGGGCTGGAGTGGTTGAGAGGAGCCCTGCCTGGTCGGTGAGCCTCGCGGTGCATGCTGTGATCCTGCTGGTGATGGCCGGCTGGATTCTCCGCCATGAGACGCCCCCGCGGCTCCACCTGGATATGGTGTTTGGCACCGGCCCAACCGCTGGAGGAGGGGAAGAAGGGGGAGGTGCGCCAGCCATCGTGGTGGCAGAGCCGGAACCAACTCCCCCGCAGCCTGACGCGGCTGCCATTGATCCCCAGCCGGTGGCGCTTCCCCTGCCAACTGATCCGACTGGAACTCTCTCCGCAACCGATACTCCCGCAGCCCAACCGGCCGTTTCCCTCCCCGATATGACAGCCGGCCTGCTCGCCGGCCGAGGGGCGGGCATGAAGGAGGGATTGCTAAGAGGATTTGGCGGTACGGAAGAGACTGAGGCGGCAGTGGCGCTGGCGCTTGAATGGCTGGTGCGGCAGCAGGGAAAGAAGGATGGGCTGTGGAGCCTGACCGGCCCCTACAACGATGGCGGTTCACAGGAGAATCAGTTGGCCGCCACCGCGATGGCGCTGTTGAGCTTGCAGGGGGCGGGCAACACCACCTCCAGCGGTCCCTACAAGGGGGTCGTGTCAAAAGGCTGGCGAACGCTGCTGGCCAAACAACTGCCTGAGGGGAATTTTGATGTGGGGCCGCTGCCGATGCTCCATTCGCTCTATTCCCACGCTCAGGTCACAATCGCCCTCTGCGAACTCCGGGCCATGACGGGCGATCCAGCGTTCGAAGAACCAGCCCGGCGGGCTGTGCGGTATGCCCTTGCCGCGCAGGGCCCCAACGGGGGCTGGAAATATGAGCCGGGCAAGAATGGCGATATGTCAGTGACCGGATGGTATGTGATGGCACTCAAAAGCGCGCAGATGGCGGGGATCGATGTGCCGCAGGAGACGCTCACGCGGGTGAGCGCATTTCTCGATTCAATGGCGGTTGAAAACGGCTCCCGCTACGGCTACTTCCGGTTCAGCCCGGCAAAACCGGCCGGTTCGGTGACGGCAGCGGTGACTGCCGAGGGGCTCCTCTGCCGGCTGCACCTCGGCTGGGGCAGGGAGGATCCGCGGTTGGTGGCAGGGCTGGAATGGCTGCTGGCCGAGCACCCGCTCGACTACGAGAACAACAAAGATGTCTACGCGTGGTATTACATCACGCAGGTCATGCATCAGGCTCAGGGCAGCCAGTGGAATCGCTGGAACGAGCAGCTCCGGGACACGCTGCCGAAAAATCAGGTGCTTAAGGGGCGCCAGCGTGGCAGCTGGGATCCGTCGCTCGACCGCTGGGGGCCCTTCGGCGGCCGGTTGTTTGTCACCTGCATGTCCGCCTGTTCGCTGGAAGTCTACTACCGCTACCTCCCGCTCTATGGCGCCGTGCCGTCAGTCGAGCCCCAGCGCTGAGCGGCCTGTGGATAAAATACTGCACCGTTGGAGGCGATGCCCGTCCGCCGGGGAAGCGCCAGACGGCTCTCAATCGCGCTTCGGCAACGGTTTTTCCTGCAGCTGTCAAAAAGGCATCTCCATCGTGCTCGGGACAGTATGATGCGGCGGGTGCACCGTTGCCCTTTCTGCTGAGCGTGTCGATGTCTGTCTGTTCCACAGTGGCAGTGACGGTCGTCGTCGTCAATTTCAACGGCGGCCACCATCTGCTGCGCTGCTTGAGTTGCCTGGCCGAGCAGACGATGCTCCCCGAGCGGATCGTGCTCGTTGACAACGGCAGCACAGATCGATCTTTTCCTGCCGCCTGCGAGCTGGTGACGCGGGATCCTCGGCTGACGAGCTTGGTGGAACTGATCGAGTCGACTGGCAACCTCGGGTTTGCGGCAGCGAATAACAGGGCGGTGGAAGCCTGCAGGACAGAGTTTGTCGCCCTGCTCAACCCCGATGCCTTTCCCGATCGGGGCTGGCTCGCGGCTCTGGTGGCGGCTGCCCGAGAGGATCCTGAGGCGGCGGCCTTCGGATCTCGGCAACGGCTCTTTGGCCAGTCGGAACTGCTCGACGGCGTGGGGGATGTCTATCACATGAGCGGCGTCGCGTGGCGGGATGGCCACGGCAAGCCTCGCGGCGACCGCTACGAGCCCAATGGTGAGATCTTCTCCGCCTGTGCTGCTGCGGCACTCTTTCGCCGAAAAGCGTTTCTGGAAGTAGGGGGCTTCGACGAGGATTTCTTCTGTTACTTCGAAGATGTCGATCTTGGCTTCCGCCTGCGGTTGGCAGGGTATTCCGCCCGGGCTGTGGAGGCGGCCGGAGTGGCTCACGTTGGATCGGCGTCCACCGGAGGGGAGCTGAGTCGGTTTGCCGTCTATCATGGCCAGCGCAATCTGGTCTGGTGCTTTGTCAAGAACATGCCCTTTCCTCTGGTTGTGCCGCTCCTCCCTGGCCAGATCGCCCTGATGGTCTACGAGTTGGCTGTGTTCACTCGGCTGGGCCTCGGGCGAGAGATTGTGGCCGCCAAATGGCACGCGTTACTGGGGCTTCCGGGAACGCTGCGAAAGCGACGGCAGGTGCAGGCGGGGCGGCGGGCCACGTGCCGCGACATCTGGCGCGTTCTTGACCACCGTTGCTGGCGGACCCCACTCCCGCAGAAACGCAGGTGAGCGTGGCGGGGAGTGGCCCAACCGGTTTCGGCCCGGTCAATGGCGTCGGCGAGAGGCCAGAACACGCCTGCGGAAAGCAGCGGCCCAGACCAAATTCCCCACAAAGCAGACTGGCAGGAGCAGGAGAAAGCTTTTGAGATAGGGTCTACGGCAGCGCAGCACGCGGACGAAGATCATGGGGAGCATGATGAAGGGAACGAGAAACGCCAAGGCCGGAAACCAGAGAAACGGCAACGATCGCGGTTGCCGCAGCCTTAACTGGTAGTCGGCAGAGGCACTCCCCATTTTCATGTTATAGCGAAGGAACTCGCGCTTCCCCACGCGGTTTGTGTGCAATACCTCCACGCTGGGATCGTAGACCAGGTCAACGCCTTGTTGGCTCACCAAGTGCGATACGAGCACGTCCTCCCCCAACGTCTGATCCGGAAATGACACGGCCCGCAGGACGTCTGCCCGGTAGGCGCAATTACAGCCGAGCAGGAAATCAGGATTTCGCTGCGGCGGGGAGTTGTTGGGAAGGTGACGAAAGAACTCGAGAAAATAGATGGCGCTGCCGGTGCGGGCGGCGGGGTTGAGCATCCCCAGCGATCCACCTACGCCCCCCACGGCAGGATCGGCGAAGTGCTTCTCCAGGCCGGCGATCCAGTCGACAGGCACTTGGCAATCCTGATCGACGAAGAACAGGAATTTCCCCCGTGCCTTGGCAACGCCTGCGTTGCGGGCGCCGCCTGCGGAGAGCCGGGTGGGGGAGAGAATGAGGGTTACCTGCGGAAACTGCTCGCGCACGATCGCGCCGCAGCCATCGCCCGAACTGTCGACAACGATGATCTCACTACGGCGGCCATGCGTGGCGAGCACCACCGATGCCAGGCATCCAGCGATCGTCGCGGCGCCGTGATAGGCCGGGATGATGACAGAGATGTCAGGTGGCCCATCTGTGGAGCCGACGAGGGGTACTGGGGCGAGGGCCTCGGTACCATCCGGTGATTTTTCAAAGCGGTTCAAACCAGACACATCCAAAGTCTGCAGAGGAGTTTTTTCGGACGACAAATCTTCTCTTCGGAGTGAGTGGTCAACGCGGGGCGCCCGAATCTACCAGAAGCCTTCCGATCGGACGCCGAACAGCAGGCTGTACAAAAAGAAAGAAAAAGCCCTTCTGGTGCGGCGGTCGAATGGGTCTGCAGAGCGTGCATGGCTTGTCCCCCGGTTGGCTATCGGTGGGTCCGGAACGAAAAATCGCAGTGATCATGAGTGAGATTGGGGCTGTAGTAGGGGTCGAGGGAAAGCCGCGGGCCCCAGCGGGCCTGCATCCATGCCACCTCGCTGGCGAACCGGGCTTTTTTTTCCGGCGAATCGTCCGCTCCCCTCGTCTGCGATTCGTGGTGGTAGAGTTCGGCGTAGGGAGTCCACAGATTGCGATACCCAGCTTCAGAAACCTTGATGCAGAAGTCGACGTCGTTGAATGCCACCTGCAGATTTTCCTCGTCCAGCCCACCAACCTGTTGATAGATCGATTTCCGCACCAGCAGGCAGGCGGCTGTCACGGCCGAGTAGTTTTGGGTGAGGCAGAGCCGTCTGCAGTATCCGAAGGAATTCGCCGGCCATTTTGCATGAGAGTGGCCGGCAACGCCCCCAATGCCTAACACCACGCCAGCATGCTGGATTGATTCGTCTTCGTAGTAGAGCTTTGCACCCACGCAACCGATCTCGGGTCGCAACGCATGGCTGGCCATCTCGCTGAGCCAATCGGGGCTGATGACCTCCGTGTCATTATTGATCAAGCCGATCAGCTCTCCCTTGGCATGACGGACGCCAAAGTTATTGATGGCAGAGTAATTGAATGGAAACGGATAGGGGAGCACCTTGACGCGAGAGTCTGCGGCCTGCATGCGAGTGAAATAGGCGTGCGTGGCTGGCTGGGTGCTCTCGTTGTCAAGAATGATGATTTCGAAGTGATGGTAGGTTGTTTTGCTGAGGATGCTGCCGACGCAGCGCTTGAGCAGGTCGAGCCTGTCGCGGGTCGGAATCAGCAGGCTGATCAGCGGTTCCGGAGAGGGGATTGGGTGGCGGATGCGGTAGGTGTCGGGCAGGAGTCCGGGTTCTACGCAGGTGTCGGTCTTGCCCTGTGCGTCGAAAAAATCGCGCAAGGATTGGATTCCCGCCTGAGTGGTATAGCTTTTCTGCCCTGAAGCCAGCGCGGTCGATCCCGATACCGCCCGCCAATGGTAGAGCACCTTGGGAATATGCACGATCGATTCGGGGGAGATATGGGGGAGGCAACGCAGCAGGAGATCATGATCCTGACTCCCCTCCACGCCGCTGCGAAATCCACCGATGCGTTGCAGCAGATCGCGGCGATACACGCCCAAATGGGAGACGTAGTTGCTGGAAAAGAACAGATCAGGATTCCAGTCGGGCTTGAAGTACGGATCTATTCTGTTGCCCAGTTCGTCGATTTTGTCTTCGTCGCTGTAAAGCACCTGAGCAGACGGCTTTCGATCGATGGCCTGAGCCACAGAATGCAGCGCATCGATAGGCAGCATGTCGTCATGATCCATCAAGACGACATACTCACCCGTTGCCAGGGCAATCGCGCTGTTGCTGGCTGCTGAGATATGGCCGTTGGTTTGGCGAAAGTCAATTTTGATTCGCTGGTCGAGCTGCGCATACTCCTGGAGCAGAGTGCGGACATGGGGCTGTGTCGAAGCGTCGTCAACAATGCAGAGTTCCCAGTGTGCGTAACTCTGCGCTCGGACCGAATCGATCGCCTGTCTGAGGAATGATTCGGGAGTGTTATAGGTGGGAAGGATTATCGAAAAAACAGGGAGATGGCGGAAAGAGGCTTGTTCTGAGAGTTGGGCATCGCGGGAGGGGGTGTCTGCAGTTTCGATCCGGTCGATCCACTCCTGATAGTCGACAGAACCCAGGATCCAATTCTGGAATGTCTTGTTGTAGCGATGGTAGAGGGCTGCCGGTTGGTTGTCGCAGAGTTGGTCGGCGGAGGGCATCAGGGCAGCGCTTTCGGCCAGTCGCTGGACCATCTCAAGGGAAGCCTGCAGCGGTGTTACTGGAAGAAATAACAGGCGGTTCACGGAGAAAAGGCAGGGATCTTCGAGGGGGTCGAAGCGTATCTGTTGTGGGGCAAAGGGAAGGTGGCAGATCCGACGAAATGGCAAGCCGTTTTTCCAAGGCAACGCTACTGAGTTCTCCTCG
>Ga0164295_10000961_pt1 | contig 23925 bp, 14 predicted proteins | sample GEODES006metaG_FD_111798 | JGI IMG/M metagenome (GOLD analysis project Ga0164295, IMG submission 111798) | Oligotrophic lake water microbial communities from Sparkling Lake, Wisconsin, USA - GEODES006 metaG | ecosystem: Environmental > Aquatic > Freshwater > Lake | place: USA: Sparkling Lake... | reverse complement strand
TGGCGTTCCAGAACGACACCGCGATGCGGCCATCACCCTGCTGCAACACCTGCACCGGCACGTTCACGGATGCCAGGCGATAGCCCGGCGGCAGCACCACCATGTTGCGCTTGATGCCCAGCGAGCGATCGAAGATGATCGCGTCACCGTCGGCGAAATAGGTCTTCGCGTCTTCATAGGTCTTGTCGATGCGGATGCGCGCGCCGCCGCCTTCGGGCACCGGCCGCGCAAGCGTGACGGCGATATAGTGGCTGTCGGGGGTGGCACTGGTCACGCCGCCGGCTTTCGCCACATCGCCGCTCACCTCGGCAAAGGCCAAAGGCTTGCCGGTGGCGGCATCGATGACGGATTCGTCACTGGCGATGCTGCCGGTGCGGATCGGGTTGTAATAGGCGGTGGCGCCGGGGGTGGTGGCGGTGATGTCGTAAATGATGCGGAACTTGTGCGTGCCCGGGGCGAGCAATTCATAGCGCGTGTAGGCGCCGGCATCGGTCTGGCGCGGCGCGGCCGCTGCGGCCGTCGCGAGGCCCAGCAACAGGATCATCGTGCCAACCCTGGCACAGTGCGCTTGTATCGGACCCATGTGCCAACCCCCTGAATGTGCACAGCGTGGCCGAGGCTTGGCGACTTGGCAAGCAGGCGGCGTCTCAATCCGCCCTAGCCGGGAATGGCGCGGCCGTAGCGACTGCGTTCGAACCACCACAGCAGCGCCGAGGCGATGAGCCAGGCGATGAACCAGGGCCAGCTTGGGCCGCGCGCGGGCGGAGCGGCGGTGGCAGAGCTGCCCGGCTGGACGAGCGCCAGTGTCGCGGTGCGGGCCTGAACGGCGGCGCGGGCGGGGCTGGGCGGTGCGACGAGGAATGGCGTAGCTGCGGTGCCACGCAGTTCGTGCCAGCCGGGCAGGCGCGGCCAGAAGGCGGCGCAGCCGGCATCGACGATCAGCGTGGTGATCGCGCCATCGGGGTGGCGCACGCTGGCCGTCGCGGGGAGGTTGCAGATCGTCAAGCGCGCGCCCGGCGCGGCATCGGGGCTGAGGCGCGGCGGCGAAGCGGCCTGCGGGCGGGCGATTGTGGCGACGATCGCGCTCCAGATCGCGCCGTGGCGTGGGCCTTCGCCGGCCAGCACCAGCGTGTAGAGATCGGTGACCGGCCACAAAGCGATGCGGCCGCGGCCGAGATTGCGCCAGTGGCCCGCCGCTGCGGCGGGCAAGGCGGCCAGGTCGCGGCCGGGACGGGTGGTCACTTGCGTCAGCACCGGCCCCTCGCCGAGCAAGCGCAGCGGCGACGTGGAATCGTCGGCGGCAAAGCCGAGCGCGGCCCACTCCCGCCTTGTCGCATCGGGCAGCGGCCCGGTGACGCGTAGCAGCACGCCCAGCCCGCCGCGCACCGCGTTCAACACTTGCGCATGGCCGCCCGCGCCGATTGCCGCCCAACTGCGTTCGTCGAGGATGAGCAGATCGAGCTTCGCCAGGCTGGCGGCATCGAGGCGAGGGGTCGCGTCACCGATGTCCAGACCATTGCCGGCGGCGATGCTGGCGGTGACGCCAAGCCCGGCGTCGGTGGCCCAGCGCCGCAGAAATTTGAGATCGGGGCCGGCCGTGCCGGCGATGACCAGCGCGCGGAGCAGAACTGGTTCGGCGGCGACCACCGGTACCATGGCGGTTTCCATCGGCCGGCGCGCAGCATCGGTGATGCGCAAGGTGAATTCGGCTGGTCCGGCTGCGCCGGCAGTCCCCGCCAGCGTGAATTCGCCCAACGGGCCGAGCGGCGCGCTGGCCAAGTTGCGCCCGGCGGGATCCAGCAGCGTGACGCGGCCGCCCGGCACATTGTGCACGTTGCCGCCGACGCGAAACGCCGCCCCTGGTGCGACCGGTGCCGGCGCGGTGAGCGACACCAGCCCGCGCGGCAGCGGCGGTGGATCGAAGGCGAGCGGCAGGCCGGTGATGGTCTGGTCGCGCGGCGGCAGGCCGGTGCCGATGATGCGCAGCGCGCGCGCGCCGGGGTGGCGGCGCAGCGCGGTGGCGAGATCGGGCACGCGCGCCACGCCGGGCAGGGCGGGGGCCTCGGGCAGGGCGACCAGTGCATCCCCGGCGGCCAGCATGGCAAGCCGGGGTGCGCCGGCCGTGGCGACCACCAAAGTGCCGGCGTGGCCGGATATCGGCGGCGGTTCGAGCGTCAGCCACAGCAAGCCGGCGGTGACGATCTGCAAGGCGGCAAGCAACGCCAGCCGCCACGGCTTGGCCGGGGCCGGCGACGTGCGCTGCCACCACAACAGCCGCGCGATGCCGATCAGCGCCGCCAGCGCCAAGCACATGCCAAGCGCCGTCATTGCAGCGCTTCCAGATAGCGTTTGCCGGCCATGTCACCGGCCGCGCGGCGCATTGCCTGCGCCGGCGGCGGGGCCATCGCCGCCCATAGCTGCGCGCGCAGCGCCTTGCGGCACGCGGTGCAGCCCTGGTCGCGCTGCACGGCATCGATGGCGGCGGCGAGTGCGAGCGGATCGGCCGGCGGGTGCGCGGCGGCCCAGGCCTGCACGCCACCCAGCGCCACCGGGCCGGGGCCGGCGAGCGCGCGCCACGCCGCCGCCGGCACCGTATTCACCCCATCGCTGGCGCGCGGCGCGGGTGCGAGGGCCGGCGCGATGATATCGGTGCGCTTCCCGCTCAGCCGCCGGTTCAGATCGATCGGCGGCAGTTCCGGCCCGGTGCGCGACAGATAGATGCGGGTTGCCTGCTGCACCGCCTTGATGCGGGCCAGCGCGATATAGGCAAAGGGCAGCGCCTTTCCGGGCGCGCCCTGGCGCAGGTTCAGTTCGGATTCCCACATGGCATCGACGGCCTGGCGCAGCAGGCTGTTGCTGGCCGGATCCATCAGTGTGGCGGTATCGCTTTCGGCGTGGGCGTGGCCATAATCGGCCAGCACATCGTCGGCGCTGCCGAACAGCGGCTTGGCGCTGCCATGGTCGTGGCCATCGTCGGCGGCATGGCCGCTGGGCAGCCTGTCCTGCTTGGGCAGGGCGTCGTCCCTTGGCTTTTCGGCAGGGGCATCGCTGGTCGGCAGCACCGGCGCCTCGCTGCTTTCATCGCCGAGCAGACCGCCATAGCGCAGGCGCAGCGAGCGTTGATCGACACCGATCGTATCCGATTGCGCCAGGAAGCGATCCGGGGCCAGGCGGCGGCGCTGCTTGATCAGCGCTTGCATATCGATGATGATCTGGCGCTGGCTGCGGAAATAGGCCGGCAGCACGGTTTTCACCATGCCATCCAGTCCGCCGGCCTCCTGCCCCAGATCGGGCGGCCAGCGCAGGATCAGGCTGGGGCTGCGGCTGGTTTGCGGGTTTGGGCTGCGCCCGAACATGCGATTATCAGCGACGATCAACTGCGCGACGATATCGTTGCCGGCGGTAAGGCCGAGGCTTCGGATGTCGAGGCTGGTATCGAAACGCCGGCGTTTGCGGTCCCCGCTGCCGGTGATCACCCGGCTGGTTTCGCGGAAGCTGATATTCTCGCCTTCGCCGCTGGTGACGATCAGGCGCAGGCGGGCGGTGGCCGCCACACCATGATCGTCGCTGACGTCGAACCGCAACTGCCAGCGTGTCTGGCCGACGGCCATCGGTGTCAGCGTGCGTTCGGGCATGATGACCCGGATGGTCGGCGGCACATCGGGAACCGCGTCGATGCGTTGCAGCGCGCCGGGGGCGGCACCGGCGGCCACCACGCGGTAGAGCAGCGAGCGGTTGAGGGTATCGCTGGCCACCCATAAGCCGCCTGATCTTGTGAGGACAATGCGCCGGCCATCAACGCCCTGCAACACGGCGCTGGTGGGGTTCGGGGCAAAGCGCAGTGCAAAGGCCAGCCGTGATCCGACCGGCGCGCGGGCGCTGAGCGCGGCATCGCGGGCGGGCAGGCCGGTATAGGCCGGCGGCGTGATGCGCAGCCGCTGGCCGATCAGGCGCGGCGGCCCGGCCGGTCGCGCGGTGACAGGGCGGGGGCGCAGCGGGGCGCTGCCGTCGGCGGCGGGCCACGACAAGGCCGCCGCCGCGATGGCGAGGCCGATCAGCCAGGCGGCGGCGATGGGCCGCGTCTGCCAGCCGGGGCGCAGCGTGGCGGCATCGATGGCGGCAAGCCGCGCGGCGATGCGCTGGCGTTGCAGGCGTTGCAGCGGGCCAAGATTGGCATCGCTGACCAGCAGGTCGCTGCTGTCTTCCAGTTCGGGATGGGCGGCGTCGAGCTGGCGGACGAGCCAGACCTTATCGAAGCGGCGGCTGCGCGCGTGGGCGACCATGGCGACAAGGGCGAGGCCGGCGACGACCACGGCAAGGGCGGTCGGCCATCCGCCCGCACGCGCTGCCAGCGCTGCCGCCGCCAGCGGCAGTGGCAGGCCGATGGCGAGATCGTTGGCGGCGCTGCGCAAGCGGGCCGGGCGGGACCAATGCGCGACAAAGGCGGTGGCTGGAACCGCGGCGGTCATGGTGACACCGCGCGGCGGCGGCGGGTTGCCAGCCAGCGTTCGGCCGCAAACAGCGCGGCGATGGCCAGCGCCAGCCAGGGTTGCAGATCACGCGCCGGCACCGGCCAAGGGGGGGCGCCAGTGATGGGGGCGACATCGCGGGCCATGGCGCGGCCTGGCGGCGGCGGCGGTGCCAGCATGGCGGCGAGTTGCCGGGGAAAATCCGGATCGAGCAGGATCGGCATCGCCGCCGGATCGAGGCGGCGGGTGAAGCGATAGAGATAGCCGCGCCCGATGCGTTGCATGGTGGCCAGCGGCTGGCCATCGGTATCGTGCCAGATGGGCGTGGCGACACCGGCGGCGGTGACGCCCGGTGCGGCGAGCACGGTGGCACCCTCGGTGACGGCGGCACGCAGATGCGCGGGCAATGGCCCGGCGGCGATGTGGACAATGATGGTCTGTGTCGGCGTGCCCGGCGATTGCAGCGCGCTCGCCGCTGCGCGCAGATAGCGCAGCCCCGGATCGCTGCCGGCGGGCAATATGAAGTGCAGACGCAGCGGCGGCGCTGCGGAGGCCGGCATGGCGCCGGGGACGATCTTCCAGGTGACGGCGCGCGACAGGCGCGGACGCTCGGCGTCGAGCCCCGCGAGGCGTTCGGGCACGATCAGGGTGAGCGGCACGTCGGGCGGCAGTTCGGCATCGAGCTGGCGGATGAGCGAGAAGAGCGGCGGGCAGGCCTGCGCGAGGCAGCTCGGCTGCGGTTCATCGCCGGGCGGGAAGCCGGGGGCCAGCCAGATGTTGCGCTTGGGCGCAGCCGGCGGCCCGGCATCGACACCCGGCACGGCGGTGACCACCGGCGTGCGATCCGCGCTTTCGGTGAGCACCGGACGCGCCAGCCACAGCGCCAGCCCCGTGATCAGCAGCAGCCGCAGCGCCAGCAGCAGCAAGTCATCAAAGCGCAGCCGGGATTTGGGCCGCGGCTTTTCGCGCAGCCATTCAAGCGCGGCAAAATCGGTCGGGCGGGCCTCGCTGCGCCGCGCCAGATGGATCAGCAGCGGGACAGCGAGCGCCAGCAGCGCGGCCAGCGCCGCAGGAAACAGCAGCGCCACCATCAGCCATATTCCCCGGCGGCGCGCGCGCCGAACAGCGCGCGCAGCGGCACGTCGAGCTGTTCATCGAGCACCAGCGCGGCGTGGCGGATGCCGATACTGTCGAAGCGGGCATGGCGGGCCGCGCGGGCGGTGCCAAAGCGCGCCAGAAATTCCGCGCGCAAGGCCGGGCCATCGCCGAGCAGTTCTGCGCCGGTTTCCGGATCGCGGAAGCGATGGCCGCCCGGATAGGCGAAGTCGCGTTCGCTCACCGTCAGCACTTCGATGGCCAGCACTTCGCGGCGCGCCCCGGCCAGCCGCGCGGCAAGGTCCATGGCCTGCGCGTCAAAGAAATCGCTGATCATCACCACCAGATCATGCGCGCCGATCCGATCCCACAGCGGCGTCAGTTGCGTCAGCGCCGGGAAGGCGCCGGCGGCGGAAAGGGCGTTCAAGTCAAGCGCCAGCCGGTCGCGCTGGCGGGCGCCGCCGCCGGCATCGAGTAACCGCAAGCCGCCAGTCGACAGGCCGACCAGCCCGAAGCGGTCGCCCTGGCGCAGCGCCAGTTCGGCCATGCAGGCCGCGAGCCCGCGCGCGGCGGCCAGTCGTGACCAGCCGGGATTGGCTTCGTCTTCCTGCGCCATCGAGGCGCTGGCATCGATCAGCAGCCACAGCGCCAGCGGGCTTTCGCGTTCGGATTCGCGCACGAAGAACCGGTCGGATCGGGCGTAGAGCTTCCAATCGATGGCGCGCGGTTCGTCGCCGCGTTCATAAGCGCGGTATTGGGCGAATTCCAGGCCGGCGCCCCGGCTGCGGCTGTGATGCAGGCCCAGCCCGTGCAGATCGACGGCGCGCCGCGCGGTCAGGCGCAGGCCGGCGAGGCGGTTGCGCACGGCGGGGGGGATCAGATCGGGCGACATCAGCCGGCGCGATTACGCTGGCATCTTCAGGCGGCCGGCGGCGGCACGGCGTGCAGCAGGCCGGCAATCACGTCGTCGGCGCTCTTGTTCTCGGCCTCGGCCGCGAAGGACAGCAGCAAGCGGTGGCGCATCACCGGCGCAGCCAGCGCATATATGTCGTCGCGGGTGACGGCGAGCCGGCCTTGCAGCAGCGCCCGCGCCTTGGCGGCGAGCACCAGCGACTGGCCGGCACGTGGCCCGGCGCCCCAGCGCACATAGGCGTTGACGATATCGGGCGCGCCCGGCCCCGGCCGGCTGGCGCGCACCAGCCGCGTGATCCATCCCAGCAGATCCTCGCCCAGATGCACGTCGCGCACCCAGCCTTGCAGCGCCAGCACATCATCGGCGTCCATCACCTGCGGCACGCTGGCCACGCGGTTGCCGGTGGTGGCGGCGATGATGTCATGCTCTTCGGCTTCGCTGGGGTATTCCACCCGCACCAGCAGCAGGAAGCGATCGAGCTGGGCTTCGGGCAGCGGGTAGGTGCCGGCCTGTTCCAGCGGGTTCTGCGTGGCCAGCACGAAGAAGGGGCGCGGCAGATTGTGGGTGACGCCGCCATAGCTGACGGTCTTTTCCTGCATCGCCTCCAGCAGCGCCGCCTGCGTCTTGGGCGGGGTGCGGTTCAATTCGTCGGCGAGCAGCAGATTGGTGAACACCGGGCCGGGCTGGAAGCGGAAATGCCGCTTGCCGGTGCCATGATCTTCCTCGAGCAATTCGGTGCCGAGAATGTCGCTGGGCATCAGATCGGGGGTGAACTGCACGCGGCGGAATTGCAGCTTCAGCGCCTCGCCCAACGAGCGGACCAGCAAGGTCTTTCCCAGGCCTGGCACCCCTTCCAGCAGGCAGTGGCCGCCGGCCAGCAGCCCGATCAGCAATTGTTCGACCACATCCTGTTGCCCGACAATGGCCTGGGCGATGGCGGCGCGCAGGTCGCCCAGCCGCGCCAGGCGGGCTTCGATCTCGCGTTCGGTAACGTCCATGCCGATCCTCAACTGTTCAGCGCATACATGATGATGTTGACCGCGAACCTCGTGTTGTCGACGGCCAGGAAGCGTTTGTTTTTCCAATCATAATCCCACTCACAGCCATAATCCTTGTTGCTGTAGAGCAGGCCGAGGCGGCCATCGATCATGACACCCTTCAGATAATCATGCACCAGATCGTCACCCCAGCCGTTGAGTTCCAGGCCGGTGGCCGGTGGGCCATCGAATTTGAAGAAGCTGGAATAGACGGGGTGGGATCTGGGGATTTTCTGCAGGGCGCGCGGCCCGAAGCTCCGCGCCACCTCGGCTTCGAAGCTCTTGGCGAACAGGCCGTCGATATCGTGATTGCAATCATCGACCAGCACGAAGCCGCCGTTGCGGATATAGGCGGCGAAGTTGCGGCGCTCGGCTGGATCGAACTCCACCAATTTGTGGCCGGCCAGATAGCAGAAGGGCGCCGCCAGCATAGCGGGATCGGACAGGGCGATGATCCGCTCCTTGGGATCGACGCGCAGATTGGTGTAATCGATCAGCGAGGTCAGCACATTGTTGGGCATGCGCTGGTCCACATCCCAATCGCCGCTGTTGTATTTCAGCCTTGTGAACCAGAAATCATAGGTTCCCTGCGCCGCCCGTGCCGCCGCCGGCAGCAGCGCGGCGGCGAGGGCCAGCCGCAGGAAGGCCGCGCGCGACACGCCCTCCCCCTTGCGGGGAGGGCGACTCGCGCCCCTTGGCGCGAGCGGGGTGGGGGTCACGCATTTGGTTACCACAGGCGGGGTCCCCCACCCAGCCGCGCTGCGCGCGGGTCGCCCTCCCCGCAAGGGGGAGGGAGTTTGCCGCGCTCCACGATCAGACAGCGTCCGACAGCGAGGTGAAGGTGAAATCGCGCAGCTTCATCGGCGGGATCATCATCACCAGGCTGCTTTCATCGCCCGCCACCCGCACCGGGCGGCCGAGTTCGTCGATGTTGTTCAGCATGATCACCGGCGATTCGTTGAAGCGGAAATTCTTCAGCGGATATTTGATCTGGCCATTTTCGATATAGAAAGTGCCGTCGCGGGTGAGGCCGGTGAGCAGCACCGTCTGCGGATCGACCATGCGGATATACCAGGTGCGGGTGACGAGGATGCCCTTGGCCGTGCCGCGCACCAGATCGGCGGTGGATTTGGTGCCGCCGGCCATGATCAGATTGCCCGGGTTGCCCATGGCGCGCTTGCCCTGTTTCTGCGCCCAGAACCGCGAATATTGCAGATTGGCGATCTTGCCGTCTTTCACCAGATCCATGCGCTCGCGCGGCAGGCCATTGCCATCCCAGGGCAGCACGGCGGCGCCGGGGTGGCCGGGATCGGCGGTCATGTTGACGCGCGGATCATAGACCAGCTCGCCGATCTTGTTGCCGCCGCCCTTCTTCGACAGGAAGCTGCGGCCTTCATCGGCCTGACGCGCATCGAAGAAGCGCATCATGAAGCTGATCAGGCCAGCCGCCGCCGCCGGTTCGAGGATGACCGTGTATTTGCCGGGTTCCAGCGCGCGGGCTTCGGCCGAAGCGCTGGCCTTGCGCATCGCTGTCTGGATCTCGCTGGCCGCATCGAGGTCGCCGGCATCCTGCACGTTGCGGCCGACCCAGCCGGACCCGCGGCCATCGGCGGTGCGCACCGTGCAGGTGTAGTTCAGCGCCGTGGAGGCGGCATAGCCGCTGTTGCCGCGGCTGTTGGCGGTGGCATTGAAGCGGTTGGCATCGCTGAGATAGCCGGCGGCGACCAGATTGGCGGCCTTGCACGGCGCGATCGAGCTGGCGGCCACACGCGCGCGGAATTCCGGCGTGATCGCCGCAGTGGCGGCGCTGAACGTGTCGGTCCTGGCATAGGTCTGCTTGTCCACCGCCGGCACGAACTCCGGATTTTCCGGGGCGAGCCTGGCCAGATCCTCGGCGCGGCGGACAACGCGGGCGAGCGCCGCATCATCGAATTCGTTGATCGTCGCGATGCCGACGCGCTTGCCAAACGCGACCTGCACGGACAATTCGGTGTCGGAAACAATGCCGCTGGTCGAAACATTGTTGCGGGCGAAGCGGATATTGCCTTCGGTGCTGCCGGCCAGTTCCGCGGTGCACTCGTCGGCCTTGGACAGCGCGATCACCTTGGCAAGGATGGTGCGGGCCTGGTCTTCGGTCATGATGCTCATGGTGCCTCCTGCGCCGCTCAACCGAGTGAACGGGCGGTGTTGATGACGTTGATGCCGTTGAAGCGCGCCGTGGACGAACCATGGCTGACCGCCGAGACCTGCGCCGGCTGGCCCTTGCCATCGAAGAACGATCCGCCCAGGCGATAATCGCTGGCGTCGCACACCCCGGCGCAGGCGTTCCAGAATTCCGGCGTGCGGATCTGATAGGCGACATCCTCGATCTGGGCGCCGAGCTTGCCATTCTTGATCTCGTAAAACAGCTGGCCGCCGAACTGGGCGTTGAAGCGCTGCTGATCGATCGAGAAACTGCCGTCGCCGATGATGTAGATGCCGTTTTCAACGCCGGCGATCATGTCGGCCACGCTCAGCTTCGCCTTGCCGGGCTCCAGGCTGACATTGGCCATGCGCTGGAACTGCACGCTCGACCAACTGTCGGCATAGCAGCAGCCATCGGATTCCGTCTTGCCCAGGATATGCGCCTGATCGCGAATGACCTGATAATCCACCAATTTGCCATTGCGGATCAGGTCCCACTTCTTGGTGGGCACGCCTTCATCGTCATAGCCGACATGGCCGAGGCTGCCGACTTCGGTCTTGTCGGCGGTGATGTTCACCTTGTCGCTGCCGTACTGGAAACCCGCCTCGCGCTTGTCGAGCGTGGCGAAGCTGGTGCCGGCATAATTGGCTTCATAGCCCAGCACGCGATCAAGCTCGAGCGGGTGGCCGACCGATTCATGGATGGTCAGCCAGGTGTGCGACGGATCGAGCACCAGATCATATTTGCCGGGCTTCACCGACGGCGCCGTCAGCTTGGCGCGCGCCTGTTTGGCGGCGGCAATGGCGTCCTCCTTCATGTCGTAGGACTTGCCATAGTTGATGACGCCGTTGGGCGAGACGAACTTGTCGGCGGCATTGCCATCGAGATATTCGAAGCCGCGCCCGGCCGGGGTCGAAAGTTCCGAACGGGTGCGGAACTTGCCGGTGGTCTTGTCGATGGCGGTGACGGTCATCGGGGTCCAGATGCGGTGGACATCCTGATCGATGAACGAGCCATCGGTGCTGGCGAAATATTTCTGTTCATTGACGAGGAACAGGGTGGAATTGACGAAATCCGCACCGGCGCCCAGCGCCGCGGCGTTGACGCCGAGCAGCATGTCGGCCTTGTCCTTCACCGGCACCGTCATGGCATTCTTGATGATCGGCGTTTTCCAGCTGACGTCGCCGACGCCCTTGGTGGGGGCGAACTGCACCGGCGCCGTTTGTGTCGTGGCGTTGGCCTTGGCGATGGCGGTGGCCTGGCGCGCCGCGTTGGCGGCGGCATCGGCGGTCATCTCGTTGGTGGCGGCAAAGCCCCAGGCGCCATTGGCGATGACGCGGACGCCGATGCCGGTCGATTCCGTGTTGACGACATTCTGGACGCGATTTTCGCGCGTGATGACGAACTGGCGCAGATAACGCCCGACGCGCACATCGCAATAGGTGGCGCCCGCCGACGTGGCCGCCCCCAGCGCGGCGACGGCCAGCGCCTTCTTCACCGCCACATCGATGCTGGATTGCAATTCTTCGGCGGCGATCAACCGGCCGAAGCTCGACGGGACGACGAAGCCGCCACCGACCAGCCCGGTAAGGGCGAGAAAGTCACGTCGTTTCAAGGCGATACTCCGATAGCTGAGTGTCCGGACCGGTCCGTGCAGCACGATGGCCCCGGGGCCGTCCCGGGCGCGCAACATTGCCGGTCTGGCCGCGAAGGTCAATCGATTGGGGACACGGGCGGGCGCTTGATCACTGGGCATATGTCGATCGGGCGACCTTGGACTTCAGTCGGCTCGGGAAGCCCACGGGCAACGCGTTCGTGGCATCCTTCAACGGCCGGCTGCACGACGAATGTCGGAACACGCATTGGTTCTTGTCTGGGGACGACGCCCGCGCCAGACGCGAAGCGCGGTGCCGGGACTTCATTGACACCCGGCCTCGCACATCACTGGGGTTCACGACACCGATCGAATTTGCTTCATCGGTCGGGGTTGACCCCGGCCGATGAAGCGCCAGGTCTCTCATTCTGGCCGGAGACAATCCCGGGACAGGGTCAGTTCACGTCAGCGAGAGGACGCATGTTGCCGACCCAGTTCCGAACCGAACCATCGCGCCGCGGTCATCCCGCGGGCGGCGACTGAAGCTTTTGGGACTGCATCAACTGCCTGATGTATCGAGCCATATCGGGCAGTGCTGCCTGCCAAGGAACGCGCCGCGATGACGGAAACGATGCCCATTGCGCCGGCGCCTTCGCGACTGTTGCGGCTTTACCTGCTGCTGGGTTTCTCCGCCGGCCTGCCGTTCTACATGTTCAACGCGGTGCTGCTGCTGCGGTTGGCGCGCCATGATGTGGATATCGTTGTCATCGGCTTTTTCGCCTGGATCGCCTTGCTGCCGACCTTCAAATTTGCCTGGGCGCCACTGCTCGACAATTACAGCGTCCCCGGCTTTTCGCGCTTCTGGGGCAGGCGGCAGGGCTGGGTCATGATTTCACAGCTCGGGATATTTCTGGCGCTTCTTGCCATGGCCGGCACCGCCGATGACCAGAGCCTGCCACTGACGGCGCTGTTTGCGCTGTTGCTGGCCTTCTGGACGGCCACGCTGGAGGTGGCGGCCGATGGCTGGCGGATCGAATTGGCGCCCTCGCAGGTTGAACAGGCGCCGGTGGTGGCGGCAAATTTGTGGGGGTATCGCAGCGCAATGATTGCCGCCGGCAGCGGCGCGGCGCTGGTCGCGGCCCGCGCGGACTGGACGACGGCCTATCTGGTCATTGCAGGCGCCGCCTTCGTGCCCTTCCCATTGCTGGCAGCCATGCGGCCCGAACGCTCCCCCGGATCCCACGATGCCATGGGCCGCACCAGTGCGCTGGTGCAGGGCGTGCTGGTCAGCCTCGCCGCTTTTGCGTTGATCGGGTTGGCCGCAGCGCTGGTCGGGGCTGCACTGTTGTCGGCGGTGCGCGGCGCCGGTCTGTCGGCCGAAACCAATGTCACGCCCATCGTGCTGGGCATTGCGCTGTTGCCGTTCATGGCGCTGGCTGCCGCACTGCCGCGGATCAAGCGGCTGCCTTTGGATGCGTGGGCGAACTTGCCACGCGTGCTGGCACCCCATGTCGAACTCTTCTGGCGCTTTGGCCATGGGGTGTTGCCGCTGCTTGCCTTCGTGTCCTTTTACCGGATGGGCGATGTGCTGACGCTGACGCTCTCGCACCCGTTATGGAACGCTGCGGGGTACAGCCTCGATCAGATCAGCATGGCTGACGGGCTGGTGGCGGTTGGCTGCAGTTTGGCAGGTGTGGGGCTTGGCGGACTGTGTGCGGCGCGGCTGTCGATGACGCTGGCGCTGGTCATCGGGGCCATTGCCTCCGCCATCGGCAACTGGGTGTTCGTCTGGCTGTGGTTTGCCGAGCCATCGGCGCTGGTGCTCTATGTTGCCGCCGGGGTTGACCAGTTTGGCCACGGTGTCGCCGGGGCCGTGTTCGTTGTCTATCTGTCGATGCTGGTCAGTCCGCGTTTTCCCGGTGCACAGTTCGCGTTTCTGTCCGGCTTTGCGTTTCTGTTGCCGCGGCTGGTCGGCGGCGCCTCTGGGGCCATCCAGAAAGCCATCGGTTATGATGGGTTCTTCCTGATGGCTGGTACGCTCAGTCTTGCTGCCATCCTGTTCTTGCCGATTGTCATGCACCTGCGGCCGCGGACGCGTTGAGGACGCCATGATTGAGACCATTTGCGAAACGGGCTTCGCCCCCGCCCGTCTGGCCGTCGCACGGGGCGAAATCCCGGGTGCCACGCTGGGGGTCGTCAGCACCAACGGGGACCGCGCGGTGCGGCTGGCCGGGGCAGCGGCGCTGCGGCCGACCGTTGAACCGTTGACCCGCGACCATTGGTTCGATCTCGCGTCGGTTTCAAAGGTGATCGCCACCACGACGATGATCCTGCAACTTGCCGAACAGGGGCGGATCGATCTTGACCGGCCGTTGACCGATGCCATCCCCGATCTTCGCCAATATGACGTGGCGAACGCCGCCGAACGCCAACTGACGTTTCGGGATTGCCTTGCCCATCGCAGCTTCCTGCCCGCTGTCGAGCCGATCTACACCTATGGCGATGATCCGGCCCGGTTGCGCGCCTTTGTGCTGCAACGCGAATGGCGACAACCACCGCCCGGGACGCCCCCAGTCTATTCCGATATCAATTTCATCCTGCTCGGCATTGCCATCGAACGCATCACCGGCGCACCGCTGTCGGCGTGGCGCCTGGGCGACGGCCTGGGCTTTGGCCAGGTGCCCGGGCCGGCGGTGGCCACCGAATATTGCCAGTGGCGCGGCCGCATGCTGAAGGGCGAGGTGCATGACGAGAATGCCCACGCGCTGGGCGGGGCAGCAGGTCATGCCGGGCTGTTCGGCACCGTCGACGGTGTGCTGGGCTTTGCCCATGCCCTGTTGCAGGGTGCGCTGCTGTCGCCGGCGATGATGGCGCAGGTGCGCACGCCCCAGTTCGGCCATCGCACCTGCGGCTGGGAACGCGCCTTTCCGGGATGGTCGGGCGGCGACCGCTGTTCGCCCGATACCATCGGCCATACCGGCTTCACCGGCACCGGCCTGTGGATCGATTTCGGGCGCGGCCTGGCCTGGACCTTGCTGACCAATCGTGTCCACCCCAGCCGCCACACCGACAGCGGCATCTTCACGCTGCGCCCGGCGGTCGGGCAGGCGCTTGCCGAGGCGGCGACCGCCTGCTGACGTCACTTGCCAACGCCATGGTCCTTCGGCTTATGATAGGGGATGCGCCTTGCCTTGATTTTCGCCCTTCTTGCCCCAACCGGCATGGTCGCCGCGCAACCCGCACCGCCGCTGCAGCCCGTTGTCGAAGCCATCCTTGCGCAAGGTCCCGCCGGCACACGCTATGGCGTGATGGTGACGACGCTTGAAGGCGAATCGCTGCTCGCCATCAACCCGGATGGGCGGTTCATCCCGGCGTCCAACACCAAGCTGTTTGTCACCGCCGCCGCCTTTTCAAATCTGTCGGCTCTGGAGGCGGCGGCCACGGGCACCGGCGTGCGGTTGGAACCGGCAGGGCCGGGCGTGGTGGATGTCGTCCTGCAAGGCCGGGGTGAATCGCAGCTGTCCAGCGCGCCATATTGCACCACCGCCTGCCTGCAGACGCTGGCCGATGCCGTGGCGGCCAACACCCGGCGCGTGCGCCATGTCGTCGGGGATGACAGCTGGTTTCCGGCCGAACGCTGGGGGCCGGGGATGAGCTGGAACAATATCCAGACCGGTTCCGGCACCGGCATTTCGGCGTTGACGCTTGATGACAATGAAATCGCCGCAACGGTCACACCGGGCGCAATCGGTTCGACGCCGGTGGTGGCGACCTCGGCCTATTACCGGATCGACAACCGGCTGCTCACGGTCGCGGGTGACGGTGAGGCGATTGTTGATGAACGCGCGCCCAACAGCGACGTCGTGCGCCTGACAGGCACGATCGGCGTCGCCGCCAAACCGGTCACATTGCGCTTTGGCGTGGATGATCCGGCCGATCATGCCGCCTGGCGGCTGCGCGAATTGCTGCGTGCCCGTGGCGTTGTCGTCAGCGGCGGGATCGCCACAAGGCATCGGCCGTTGATGCCGTATGATGACCCGGCGATCCGGGGCAGCGCACCGCCGCCGCGGCCACCACTGCCGGACATGCTGGCAAGCCTGCCGGCGCCCGATCTGGTTACCGACTTGAAGATCATCAACAAGAAAAGCCAGAACCTCTATTCCGATCTGATGCTGCGCCGCATGGCCCGGCTGGCGGGAAGCGGATCGATCGCCGACGGCATGGCGGCGCTGCGCGCGATGACAGGAAAGGCCGGGCTGCCGGCTGACAGTTTTACCTTTGCCGACGGATCGGGGATGTCGTCGTACAACCGCATCACCCCGCGCGCCGCAACCCGTCTTCTCCTCTGGGCCGCACAGCAGCCCTGGGGCCAGGCCTGGCGCGACACGCTGCCCATTGCCGGCGTCGATGGCACGCTGCGCAACCGCTTCAAGAATAGCAGCCTGCAGGGCAAGCTGCTTGCCAAAACCGGATCGCTCAACGCGACGCGCGCCCTGTCTGGTTATCTCGTCACCAAAAGCGGCCGCACCCTGGCGTTCTCGGCGATCGCCAACGACATGCCCGATGGTGCGGATGCCCGCGCCACGGCCGTCGTCGACAAGGCGCTGGTCGCCATCGCCGAAGCGCTTTGACGCAGCGAACCGTCAGGCCGGAACCAGCCGCAGCCGCCGCGCGGCATTGGCATCGACCGCCGCCCGGCTGAACCACAGCGGCTGCATGTCACCGGCCAGCCAGCGGTCATAAAAGTCCCGATATTGCGCCGATCGCGGGTCAGCCGATTGGCCGGGGAGCAGCAGGAAGCGGCTGTTGTCCCAGCCGCCGACATCGATCACCTGCAAATAGCTGGCACCATGGGTCACCCCATAGCCGTTCCTGACGTTGAGGCCGCGCGCCATCGGCGTCTGGCCGTCGCCGCCGGAGCCGCCGCCTGCGATGCGCGGAAAGAGCCCGGCGATGCGCGGCACGGCCTGCAAGGGGTGGGTGATGACCACCTGGTGCAGCGTGCCCCAGCGCCACAAGGCCGGATCGGGGCCGCCGCGTTCCAGCGCCTTCTGCCATCCTGCCGCCAGGGCCGCATCGATCATCTGGTCACGGGCAGCGGCGGGCTGCGGGCCGAACCGCGCGTCGGGTGCTCCCAGCGCCGCCAGCATCGCATGCAGATTGACCGTTGGAATCAGATCCCGCGCGGCTTCGGGTATCAACGCCATGCGACAAGCGGCGAGCAGTTCGGGCATCACCATTTCATAAAGCAGCGCCGCACCGCTTTCGGCGGTCACTGCACAGTCCCAGGCGCGCAACATCGCTGCGGCGGCCGCGGCCGCTGGCGAGACCTGCCGCGGGATCAGCCGCACCAGCGCCCGCGCCGGCAGCGACTGGACATCCTGCTGCAGCGATATGCTGTCGTTGATGCTGTGCCGCGGCTGGGCTGCAAGCACCTCGCAGATCCGCTCATGGCGAAAGGGATCGCTCCATTCAAAGCCGATGATTTTCTTGCCGTAAGGATAATCCTTCGGCAGATTCAGCTGGTTGGCCGATGCAAACCAGCCTGCGGACGGGTTGTGCAGGCTTGGCAGTTCGGCAACAGGGATCAGGCCGTTCCAATCATGGTCCCCGTCGCCTGGCGCCGGCAGCAATCCGTCGTGTCGCGGGCGGCGCGGGGCAAAGCCGATGATCTGCCAGCGGGTGTTGCCATCGATATCGGCATAGTGAAAATTGGTTGGCGAGACATGCAGCGTGAAGGCGCGCATCAGCGAAGGCCAGTCCGTCGCAAGGTTGATCGCGATGATGGCAAAGCGCATCAAGGCACCGGGCAGCATGTCGGCCGTGGCAAAGGCCATGGCGCGCTGCCGGCCCGGTTCCTGCGCGACGATCGGCCGGCCACCGGCATAGCGCAGCCGCACCTGCCGTGCCGGAGCGTCTTTCACGGCAATTGTTTCGTCATACGTCTCGAAGCGTTTCCACCGGCCCTTGTGCCAATAAAGTTCAGGGTCCGCGGGCGCGGTGCGCAACACGAACAGATCGGTCTGATCGATGTGCGAATTGGTGCGGCCGAAGGCGAAACGGTCGGTATGGCCCTGCATGATGCCCGGCAGGCCGGGGGCGCCGGCGCCGATCACGTCCAGCCCCGGCGCGGTCAGATGCACGACATGGCGAGGGCTGAAGCTGCCGATGCCCAGATGGGGATCATTGGCAAGGATCGGACGCCCTGTCGCACTGCGCGTTGCCGAAATCGTCCAGGCGTTGCTGCCCATGGCAAAACGGTTGGCATGGCGCTGTTCCGGGTCCAGCGCGGCCAGTTGCAGCGAGCCGAATGGCTGGGGCCGGGCCGATGGCGCCAGCAGGCCCAGATCGGCCTCGGTGACCGCAGCGACATCAAGACCATCCGGAATCCTGAAGTCCCACGCCGGGCGCAGCGGTGACATCAGCCGATCGGCTTCGAGCAACCCCAACGCTGCCAGCCTGGCCCGTCGCACTTCATCGTCAGCATCACCGGCCTCGACACCACGGGCCCGCGCCAGATCGCGCAGGTCCCATCGCAGCGGCCGGATGCCCAGCGCCGCATATTCAAGCGGCAATTGTGCCGGGTCGGCTTCCAGTTCGGCGATCCGGGCATTCACGCCGGCGACATAGCCTTGCGCACAGTCCAGCACGCCATCGGGCATCGCTGCCAGCTCGGCATCGATATCGCCGCGATAATGAAACAGCCGTGCCGCCGTATCGGCAGCCACGAACGCTGCGCCGAACGCCTCGGCCATGCGGCCCTGATCGCGGCGATACTGCAGGTCGATCTGGAACAACCGGTCCCGTGCGACCAGATAGGCTTGGCCAAAAAAGGCATCGTGCAGCGACTCCGCTCGGACATGTGGGATGCCAAGCTTGTCCTCAACGATTTCGATTGGCGCACGGGCCCCGGCAATTCGGATCCCGGACCGGCTGACGGCAACGGCCTGTGCCTGCGCGGCCAGCCGCCCCGGCAGGCCAAGCGCGGCAACCGACGCCAACAGGAACGCTCGTCGCTGGATCATCAGCCCCCCCATCGGCCGCGCCATTGCTAGCCCTTGAATACGTTTGAAAACGGCCACCCCGCAGGACTATTGACCACCGGAAGTCGCCCTGCAATGGAGTTGTCGCAACAGGGTCAGTGCGCGTGCCGGTGGCGGCGGCTGGATTGTTCAGGGGGCAATATGCAGGAGCCGGTGTGGTGATCCTGCGACGAGCATGGATTTATCGGGGGGGTTTTTATGCGCAATCATGGCACAATCCGTCGTTCATTGGGCAATTGCGGCGGATTTGGAACCGCTGCGGCGGCGATCGCCCTGATCAGCGCCGCTCCGGCGTTGGCCCAGACCGCAACGACGACCTCGACGGCCGAAGCGACGGGGACCGACGAGCAGATTGTTGTCACCGGCAGCCGCATCGTCCGCGACGGTTTCCGGTCGCCGACCCCGCTTACCGTGCTGTCGCAGGTGGAAATCCAGACCCAGTCGCCGACCAACAACCTGGCTGACTTCATCAACCAGCAGCCGGCACTGGCGGGCAGCACCCGCCCGGCCAACTCGCGGTTGGCGATCAGCTCGGGGCTTGCCGGGGTCAACACGCTCAACCTGCGCAACCTTGGCGAAGTGCGCACGCTGGTGCTGCTCGATGGCCGGCGCTCGGTCGGATCAACGATCACCGGGCTGGTGGACATCAACACCTTCCCGCAGGCGCTGGTCAAGAATGTCGAGATCGTCACCGGCGGTGCTTCGGCGGCCTATGGATCGGACGCCGTCGCCGGCGTCGCCAACTTCATCCTCGACAAGAAATACACCGGCATAAAGATCGATGCCGATACGGGCATCAACGAAGCGGGTGATGGCTACAACTACAGCTTTTCCGCCGCCGTGGGCCTTCCGTTCGCCGGTGGGCGCGGCCATGTGCTGGCTGCCGGGGAATTTGCGCGCCGGAATGGCATCCTGACCACCGACCGCGACTGGAACCAGATCGGTTTCCGCACGCTCGTCAACCCGAACTACACAGCCACCAACGGCCAGCCCCAGAACCTCGTGGTAAAGGGTGCCGGCACCTGGAACACGCTGCCGGGCGGGATCATCCGGTCGGCGACAGGCAGCGGCGGTGCGGCGCTGCGCGGCATCTATTTCGATGTCGGTGGTGCTCCCCGTGCCTATCGCTTCGGCGCCCTTACCGACGCCACGCAGACCCAGGGCGGGGATTGGGAACTGAATGACCAGTCGCGGCGGATCGGGCTTGATGCCGAGGACAATCGGCGCGGTGTCTTTGGCCGGGTGAGCTATGAAGTGGCCGACTGGATCGAGGTCTATGCCGAAGGGTCGTACAACTGGAACAAGACGCTGTTCAATTCCGGACCGCAGGCCGTAGCCTTCACGCTGACCCGCGATAATGCCTATCTGATCAATGCGCTGGGAACAGCAGCGCTGACCAACGTCACCGGCGTGACGGTCGGCACCTCGTCACAGGATCTGCCGTTCCGCAAGAACAACAGCGACCGCGAGGTGCAGCGCTACACGCTTGGCGCCGGCGGCGGATTCGACCTGTTCGGCAACAAGGCGGTGTGGAGCGCCTATGCCCAATATGGCCAGACCGACACCAACGAGCAGTTGCGCGACATCATGAACAACACGCGCATGGCCCAGGCGACCGATGCGGTGTTCGCGCCCGCTGGCAATGCGCTTGGCGTCGCGGCCGGCACCATCGTCTGCCGGTCAACGCTGACCGCGCCAACCAATGGCTGCATCCCGCTCAACCGGCTGGGCATTGGCGTCGCCAACCCGGCGGCGTTTGCCAATGTGCTTGGGAACCCCTTCCGCAACCAGCGCTTCAAACAGACGGTGGCCGGTTTCAACCTCTCGACGATCCCGTTTGCCACCTGGGCCGGCGATGTCAGCGTTGCCGTTGGCGGCGAATACCGGAAGGAAGACGTGTCCGGCGTTGTCCCGGTGGAGTTCCAGACCGGCTGGTCGGTGGGCAACTTCCTGCCAACCTTCGGCAGCTATAACGTCAAGGAAGCCTATCTCGAAACCGTCGTGCCGCTTGGCGTCGGCTTTGAATTCAATGGTGCCGTGCGCGCCACCGACTATTCGACATCGGGCTATGTCACCACCTGGAAGACGGGTCTGACCTGGCAGCTCATCGACGACATCCGGCTGCGCGGCGTGATCTCGCGGGACATCCGGGCGCCCAACCTCAACGAACTGTTCCAGTCCGGCACCTCGCGCAGCAACAATTTTGGCACCGGCAGCGCCTTTGGTCAGTATGCGGGCCGCACCTTCCAGGAAATCACCATCGGGAATCGGGCGCTCCAGCCCGAGAAATCCGACGCACTGACCCTTGGCGGCGTGCTTCAGCCGCGTTTCCTGCCCGGCTTCTCCTTCTCGGCCGATTGGTTCCGCTTCAAGGTCAAGGGCGCCATCAGCCAGTTCTTCGCCAACGACATCGCGCAGCGCTGCACCGAAGGCCGGCTGGATTTCTGCAGTGCGATCGTCGTCGATTCGACCGGCGTGCGCGATTTCGTCGTGTCGGCCAGTCCGTTCAATTTCAACCGCATAACGGTGCGCGGCATCGATTATGAAGCGCGCTATGCGCTGCCGCTCGATCAATGGTTCGATGGCAGCGCCAGCACGCTGGTGCTGCGCGCCACCGCCACCAACTATATGGAAAACATCGTCGACAATGGCATTTCGGTGCCGATCAACACGGTCGGCCAGAACAGCGGCACACAGAGTGGCACGCCGGAGTGGATCTTCCGTGCCTCGGCAACCTTCGACACACCGCACTACAGCATCACGGCGGTGGGCCGCGGTGTCAGCGCGGGCACCTACAGCAACATCAACTTCGTCTGCACCACGAACTGCCCGACCAGCACGGCGCTGGCCCCGACCATCGACAATAATTCGGTGTCCGGTGCATTTTATGCGGATCTGAACTTCACCGCCAAGATCAGCATCGCCGGCTCGGATGGGCAGTTGTTCCTCAACATCACCAACCTGTTCAATCGGGATCCGATCCTGCTGCCCGAAGGCGGCCTGTCGGCAAACCCGACGTTCAGCGACATTCTGGGGCGCGCTTTCCGCGTTGGTGTGCGCTTCCGGACAAGATGACCGAACCAGGGTGGGCGCACCCGAGACTGGTTCAGGGACATTCAGCCGGCGTCGGCCGCAGCAACACCCGGCCGGGCAGCGCCCCGGTCGCCTTGCCGTCGGCCAGCGCCGCCGTGCCGTTGACGAACAGATGCATCACGCCGTCACTCAGTTCGCGGGGCTTCAGATAATCTGCGCGCGGCATGAATTTTTCGGGGTCGAGCACCGCAACATCGGCGTAATAGCCGGGGCGCAGATAGCCCCGCCCGGCAAGCTTGTAGATGTCGGCCGTACGCCCGGTGGACCGGTGAATGAAGTCGGTCCGCGTGATGACAGGGCGTTCCTTGACATAACGTTGGTATTTTTCCGGAAAGCTCGCAAACATCCGGGGATGGCCGTCGGAACCGTCCGATGACGTGACCACCCAGGGCTGCTGCATCAACAGGTCGACATCGGCCTGTGCCATGTTGAAGGAAGCGACCCCGGTGCCGCGCCCCTGCCGCCCGGCGGTGCGCCCGGATATGCTGTCGCGGATGATGCGCAGCGCCGCGTCACGGGGGTCGACCTGCCAATCCTGTGCCTGTTTCTCCAGCGTCTTGCCGGTCCATTCGAACCCATCGGAGATCAGCAGCAAGGATGCCGCGCCGCCGCGCCGCCGCATGTTCTCGGCCATGTCCGCACGGATGCGCACCAGCATCGGCGGGTCATCGAGCCGATTGAGCAGCGCCGCATCACCACCATCGACCGCCCAGCGCGGCAGCAGCGCCGCATCAATGCTCGTTCCCGATGCCAGCCATGGATATTGGTCGGCTGTCACGGCCTGACCTTGGGCGCGTGCTGTCTCGATCAACGTGATGATTGCCGACGCCTGCCCCTGCAGATCGACGCCCAGGGCCTTGATATGGGCGAAATGCACCGGCATCCCGGCTTCACGGCCGATGGCCAGCACCTCGCGCACGGAACCGAGCAGGCCAATGCTGTAGCTCGATTCGTCGCGTTGATGCGTATCATACAGACCGCCGCGCTTTGCGGCCTCGCGCGCCACCGTTATGACCTCTTCGGTCCGCGCAAAACTCTGCGGCGCATAGAACAGCCCGGTTGAAAGGCCGGTTGCACCTTCACACATCGCCTTGACGACCAGCCCCTGCATCCGGGCAAGCTCTGCGGCGTCGGGTGCCCGCGCCGCCTGCCCCAGCACGCGCTGGCGCACCGCTCCAAAGCCGACAAAGGGGACAATATTTGTGCCGACCCCAGACGCTGTCAATTTGCGAGCATCGTCGCCAACATCGGGCGTCCCGCCACCATCGACCCCGATCATGACGCTGGTGACGCCCTGGTGCAACCAGGCGGCGTTGACCCGCGTCGCCGCATCGGGGGCGCGGAGGAAGCCATCGGCATGGGTATGGGGATCGATGAAACCGGGCGTAACGATCATCCCGCTGGCATCAATCGTCCGGGCGGCGGCCATCGGCGCCCGCGTGCCGACATAGACAATGCGGTCACCCTTGATCGCCACATCGCCAACATAGGGCGCGTCGGCGCTGCCATCATGAACCGCGCCGCCGCGGATCACCACATCGGCCGGCTCCGGTGCTGCGGCCGCTGCCTGCAATGCGGTCGCCATGACCGTCAGGCAGAGTGCCAGTCGCAGCGACCGCGGTGCAGTGGAAACGGGGGAGATGGCCATGCGGGCTCCTCACAGTCGCGCGGTCCCGAGTTGACCGGTCGAATGGCATCGAGGGAATCCAGGACGGCGAGATCATCCCCCCTGTCGACCTCTGTGATGATCATGCATACCGCGACCCGGCCAAAAATGGCAAGCCTGTCCCAAAATCGTCGACGTGCATCCGCAGGCGTGCGGAAACCTGCCGGTCACCCTTCCCAAGGTGACCGATGTTGCCGTGTTTGGTGTACCCAACGAGGATCTCGGCGAAGAAGTGAAGGCTGTGGTGCAGACCGCGCCGGGCGTCTTGGCAGACGCTGAACTTTCCGCCGAACTGGTAGCGTTTTGCCGGGAGCATCTGGCGCACATCAAATGCCCGCGCTCGATCGACTGGCAAGCTCTACAAGCGCCAGCTGCGCGACCCTTATTGGGCGGGTCGCTCGAGCAAGATTGCCTGAAAATGCAAAGGCACAGAGGCGACAGGTCTGCGCACCCGGTTGACTGCGCGCAAAGCCATCGGAGCATCTCCATGAGCGGCGCGTGTCTTGGGAGGCCGCCCGCGGGGCCCGCAAGGGGACGGGTAAGGGCTCAGCACTCAAGATCTGATTTGACGAAAGTTCAAATTTGGGATTACGTCAGATTGTGATTGTCGAGATCAGCAATTTGCGCAGTTCCAAACGCGCCCGAACACGTGACCAGCTGCTGGTGGCGGCGCAATCGCTTTTGATGACGCACACGGCGGCAGCGCTCAGCATTCGGCAGATCACCGATCATGCCGGCGTGGTGCATGCGACATTCTACAATTATTATCAGGATGTTGCCGCCCTGGTTGCCGATCTTGGCGAGCTTCTCGGCACCAACCACGCGGCGAC
>Ga0164295_10000959_pt1 | contig 23957 bp, 27 predicted proteins | sample GEODES006metaG_FD_111798 | JGI IMG/M metagenome (GOLD analysis project Ga0164295, IMG submission 111798) | Oligotrophic lake water microbial communities from Sparkling Lake, Wisconsin, USA - GEODES006 metaG | ecosystem: Environmental > Aquatic > Freshwater > Lake | place: USA: Sparkling Lake... | reverse complement strand
TCTACAGAGAGTTTAGAATTATTAAAAAGTAGATAATGATTGATATAATCGTGCTAGGAGAGCATCATGATCACACGTAATGATACAGACATCCAGCAGTTCCTAGATGAGAATGCTCGCGTTCTCATAATGTTCGGGGCTACGTGGTGCGGTCCTTGCAAGGCTTTCAAACCTAAGTTCCAGACCATCAGCCTTGAGAATCCAGACGTTGCCTTCACGTACTGCGACGCCGACGCCACGAGTGAACTGATGTCGGAGCTTGAGATCCAGTCGTTACCTACCGTGGTCGGATTTTTCAACGGGATCGAGGAAGCATCAGTGATTGGTCCCTCGATCGATAGGGTAAAAGAGCTGGTGGAAAAAATCAGGAAGCGTGCAAACTCCTGACAACCAGTGTATAGTATAAACATAAGCTGGATCGGTTGCGGACGCCAATGAATCTGCTCAAGAATGACCACTACCATTACAGGCGGGTAGCTCAGGGGTCAGAGCAGTCGGCTTATATCCGACCGGTCGTGGGTTCAATTCCCACCCCGCCTACCATTTCAATGATTGTGAGACAATCAATCTGACACTCTGGACAGACAGAGAATCTTGGGGCGTTAGCATAACGGACAGTGCAGCAGGTTTCTACCCTGCCTTGTGGGGGTTCGATTCCCTCACGCCCCGCCATTCCCAACAACGCCCTTACGGGCATCTCAACAAACAAAAGAGGTTCAAATGCGAGAGCGTAATAAGTCCCAGGTTGAACGTGTCTATGAGCTTTACGGTGAGCTAGCTGGTATCTCTAGAGATGAGATTGCAGCTGGTCTCGCGGAGCATGAGCGGATTCTCAATAATCGAGGAGCGCGAAAGCTGGCTGAGAATGGCGGCGCGGCGAAAGCAACTGCGATCGGCGCCGTCAGGAAGTCAGCTCCTAACGTTTCAATCTCCGATGCTGAAGCTGCAGCAAGGGCAGTTTGGGATTTTTCGAATGATCCTGTCTCTCTTGGTGAGTTGAAGGATAGTTAATCAGGTTGATGCAGGCTCGTAGCTCAGTTGGTTAGAGCGCCTCTCTGATACGGAGGAGGTCGTCGGTTCGACTCCGACCGAGCCTACCATTCGGCACTATAGCTCAGTTGGTAGAGCAAGCGTTTCATACACGCTCGGTCACTTGTTCGAATCAAGTTAGCGCCACCATCTCACAACAGGACACACATGGAAAACGTCAAGGCCTACGCCGCGGAGAAGATCAGTCATCTCACCACCGATCCTGTCAGCTTCGCGTTCAATGCTCTAGGATCAGCGGTTACAATCTGGTTTGCGTCGATCATCCTCAACTACGCTATTCGAATTGCAATAGATTCCTATGCCATCATCACGAGCGCGTTCTAGGGAGAACACATGACTTTCGAGACAAAGTCACGAATTGAGATGGCGTGTATCATCATCGGCGTCATCGCTCTCTTCAGTCTGCCTATCTTCCTTATGGGTTCGGGTCTCTAGGAAATATTAGACACCCTCCTTCCCGTAATGACGGGCCGTAGAGAATCTCTCTGGTCCACCACGAAAGAACGGAATCGCTGCTGGTCTAACGACCAGCAGCGATTTTTGTGTATAATTACCATCATGAATCGAAGGCTTATCAGGCAGATCGTTCTTCAAGAGCTCTCTGAATCATCCCGCGCACGACGAGCAACCACGCGAGCTGCTCTCAGCGCTGCTGATGAACCTGACGTTCCCGTCACGAAATCAGGTCGACAGGACACCGAGAAGCAGATCGCCCAGTTCGGATTCGATCTCGCTCGCAGGAGCGCCGGTGATCGGGTGAGGTACGGCTTCACGATGACCTCGATCCAGAAGGTCGGGATCAATCCAGCGTCGCCGTTCGATACTCCGCTCGCCCTGTACGCGTATCCTGTCACTCCGGAGATGATCATGCATCTCACGAGAGGGCGCTACATGCAGATGGGCCTCGAGATGCCTGAGATTGCGGATGAGCTGAGCCCTTACGCCGAGGTAGCTTACCAGCTTCCGTTCGTTGCCGAAGCTCCTTACATCAACTTCTTCAGCTTCAACGATATGTCGGGCGTGTTCCAGACATCGACAGGAATGGACGACGCCACCTACAGGGCAGCCATCGACAAGCTTCTTGGGTGGTTCAAGCAGAACAGCAAGGACGTTAATCCAGAAAGATCATTCATGTCGATACTGGTTCAGGCCGGGCGTCACAACAAAGTCTTCGGTGTCAATGACACGTCGCCGAAAAACTCAAGCTCGATATCTAACCTCGGAAGACTGCAGATCATCTGGACGCTCTCGCGATCGCTCTCAAGCATGAAAGTTGCTGCAGATTTCGACGCTGCAGCGGAGACAGACTCACGAGTGAAGAGCTCTGATATCTCTGTTTGGAGAAGGCTCCTCATCATGGTCGGAGTCAAAGCGCTTGTTGACGATGCGGGTGAGGGTCTTGTCCACAAGAACGAACCCCAGCAGATCGCTGTCATGGACACGTCCATCATAGATGAGATGCGCCAGTTCAACAATGCCTTTCAGAAGCAACCTAACTATTCAACTTACAGCAAGCAACAGCTTGAGAGCAAGATCAATGACATCGTCGATGACATCAGGATCAACATTCGCAAGTTCAAGACGACGCCGGACAAAAGGAACGCGGCGTTCGATCTCATAGAGATTGCCGGTCGTAACCACAGGATATTCGGAAGCAAACTGAGGGGTATGATTGATAAGCTCGGGTTGCGTGATGATATCTCCGAGATTGTGTCCTGGTTCGTGAGCAGCTCCGGTAAAATTGACGCTGTCCTTCCGTTCAAGATCGCTGTCACCTACGATCTCGCTGGCAATGAATCCATCATCGATGCTCTCGTTAATAGTTCAGGTGGTAAGTTCAGCTGGATGGAGAGTTTCCTCGGGAGGCTCTACGTCACAGGTCCGGATCCGATCGCAACAAAGTTTGCGATCAAGCTCTGCGAATCATTCTTCGCCAGTGTGAAGGGTAGCATCGTGTCGCAGGACATCGAGGCAGCGAAATTTCTCGTGATGCTATCGGGTTCAGCGTTCCTTCACAACTCGGTGCCGCTTGAACGCTTCACACAGCTCGTCATGCCTGTGATAAAGGAGCTCGGCAGCGATTACACGATACTAGACCCTGAGCACGGTGAGAAGCGGCTGATCGACATCCTACGTCTGAGATACGCGGTCGAAAAGAGGAAGGAGAGGGAGAGCGCCGGGGCTGAACGGCTGAAGGTCCTTGACAAGAAGAACCTAAACCGGCCGCGCGTCAAAGATCTAAAAGCAAAGCTCGGCGGTGTCGAAGATCTTTCCGAACAGCTGCAAGATATCGTGTCCGGAGCGATGTCAAAGATCGGTCTCTACAGGGACTTGGTCGGTGACAGTCCTGAGGTGTTCAGTCAGAACGATGGATATCTAGACGTCGATTTCGACTCGTTCTTTCAGAGTGATTTCGTTCCTGGATGGTTGACATCGGTGCCAGCTGAGCAGCGTCAGCAGATGGAAGCGATCAACAGGAAATACAAAAAAGCGATCTCTAATGCTTCTGAGGTCGGGTTGAGCGAGCTGTATGATAAGCTTGGAGAAATTAAGAGGTCGGATGCTTCTAACGAGACTCGTACACGCGAGTCCAAGCGGATCAAGTACGAGTTCGCAAAATCGCAGATCGTGAAGTTGAGTGCTGCCGTCTCAGAATTTCAGTCAGAGATGTCAGCCTACCTCACGAGCATCGATGACAGGAGCGTTGAGCATTCATCACTCTACGAGGCGCTGCTGATCAAGCTGCTAAAGTTGAAATAATCGTGCAAAGTTAGCTGCGGCGGCCTAATATATACACATGAAGTTGATCACGCTCGCGTACCAGATCATCAAAGTAATTCACAACATCTTTCGCTTCGTCAATCGACGTAAGTGAATCTTTCGGGGGCATAGCTCAGTTGGAAGAGCGCCGGCTTTGCAAGCCGGAAGTCAAGGGTTCGAACCCCTTTGCCTCCACCATCAAAAAGTAAAGGGAGACGTGACCGAGTGGCCGATGGTGCACGCTTGGAAAGCGTGTGTTTCCGAAAGGGAACCGAGAGTTCGAATCTCTCCGTCTCCGTACTTTCTTCCATGTGATGGAATCCGCGACACCTGCGGGGCGAGTGATCATAGCCAGTGGTGTGACCGCACGGAGAGCACGTGCTCCATTGGGGAGTAGTTCAATTGGTAGAACAACGGACTCTGACTCCGTATGTTGAAGGTTCGATTCCTTCCTCCCCAACCACTTAAATCATGTAAAAGCTCAGGTGATACGGTAGTATATCAGCATGGATTCTGCCGAATAGCTCAGCGGAAGAGCGGCGCCCTTACAAGGCGCGGGTCGTCGGTTCGATCCCGACTTCGGCAACCAAATTCGGGGAGTAGCGCAGTCTGGTAGCGCATCGGTTTTGGGAACCGAGGGCCGCAGGTTCGAATCCTGTCTCCCCGACCACATAACGCGCGGATGGTGGAATGGTAGACACGTGGGCCTTAGAAGCCCATGCCGAGAGGTGTGAGGGTTCAAGTCCCTCTTCGCGCACCACCTATAAAATCTCAACATCGACATATAATACTTGTATGCCCGAATAGCTCAGGGGTAGAGCAGCGCCTTTGTAACGCGCAGGCCGTCGGTCCGATTCCGACTTCGGGCTCCATTTTAGGAAGCGTGGGTGAGTGGTTTAAACCTGCAGTCTTGAAAACTGCCGTACCTTTACGGGTACCGCCCGTTCAAATCGGGCCGCTTCCGCCATCGCAGTCGCAGACGGTCGACTCTAACACCGTCATTCACACACACGGAGTAAAAAATGGCAACTGGTTACGATATTCGGTACAACATTCTCAATGACGCGAAGAACATCCTCTTTGAGAAATGGCATGAGCAGTGCAGCCTTCTTAAGCGCAATGCTGACTTGGAGCGGAGTCAACTTGAGCCCTATCCACCTGCTCCCAGCGCAGCAGAGATCAAGGCACTTGCTGAAGATCTCTACGAGTTCGTTCAGCGCAAGTGATCGGACCACCGTCCCCTGATCAGGGATCGAAATCACGGGACCATGCTTGCATGGTTCAAATCCCGTCCAAATCGTAGGTTGGCACAGTTCGCGGCTCTGGAGGAATTCCAAAAGCCGCATATTTTATTTCATGACGCTTCAAGAATTCTCCGATTGGCTTGGGATCGTCGGCTGGTTTGTGACGGGAGTCTGGATCTTCAGGGATCACCTAAAAAAGCGCGCTGATTTCCCGCGCATCAACCTGCACGCTTCAATGCGTGAGATCGCTAAAAGCGGTGACGGCAGAGTGGTCGAGGTTGCTGCGGAGGTTGAGAACACCGGCGACGTTCGTCATGTGTTCAGAAGCGTCAAGTATGATGTTCGAGGCAGCGACATGCATGGCTTGAAAGGGAGTCAGAAAGCTCTGGGTCAAGTTAATCTTCCGATGTCCATAGTTCGTGGACGACGCTTCTTCCCCAAATCATGGGAGTACAGCTTCGTTGATGCAGGACAGAAGTCAACATACAAGCACCTGATACTTGTTCCAGCTAAAGTGAAGATAGCTCAATTGCGTGTCATCATGTCGTATGACGATGAGGAGAGCGATTTTCATAGCGCGGTTTGTAACGTTATGCTTCAGGATTAGTTAGGATTCTGTTGAACTACCATTCATTCTCGATTAATATCAGTGCAGGAGAGCACATGATCGAGAATAAGAATAGAAACGTAGAGGAAGCTAAGTCCATCCAGGTCGCTGAGGAAAGTCGCGAGCTGGATTGGAAATCCAAGTCTTTTATGGGATCGATGTTCATGGGTGACCTGGACGTCAGCCTTTCGTATCCATTCCCGACGCAGAGTGAGGAGGATCAAAAGGCTGGAGATGAAATCATTGAACGCTTCGAGTCGTGGGCGTTTGATAACCTCGATGGCGACGCTATCGATAAGGCACAGGAGATTCCCCCTCATGTCTGGAAGGGAATCGCTGATTTAGGTCTTTTCGGCATCAAGATTCCCAAGGAGTACGGCGGTCTCGGCCTTTCACAGACAAATTACGTCAGGATCCTCGGTGCGGTCGCCAAGTACTGCGGTTCCACGGCAGCCACCCTCTCGGCCCACCAGTCCATCGGCGTCCCCCAGCCCTTGAAGCTATTCGGTACCGAGGAGCAGAAGAAGAAGTGGCTTCCCCGTATCGCCAAGGGTGAGCTCTCGGCGTTTGCTCTTACCGAACCCGGTGCAGGCTCCGACCCGGCCAGCATGGTTACCGAGGCCGTGAAGCAAGCCGACGGCTCATGGATCATCAACGGTGAGAAGCTCTGGTGCACCAACGGCACTCTGGCTGACCTCTACGTGGTCATGGCACGCACGGTCTCCGATGACGGTCGAAAGGGCATCACCGCGTTCGTCGTTGAGGGTCGATCTGAGGGGTTGGAGGTTGTCCATCGCTGTCGCTTCCTCGGCATCCGGGCCATCGAGAACGGTCTTATCCGGTTCCGCAACGTGAAGGTTCCGGCAGAGAATGTCATCCTCGGTGAGGGAAAGGGTCTGAAACTCGCACTCACCACGCTCAACGACGGTCGTCTCGGAATTCCTGCGGTGGCGGCATTCGTCTCCAAGGATGTCCTTGATTTCTCAGCTTCCTGGGCAAAGAGTCGTGTCCAGTGGGGTAAGGCTGTCGGTAGTCACGAGGCCGGTGCACAGAAGCTGGCAGACATCGCAGGCCAGACCTATGCCATGGAGACTTTGGCTCTCTACGGTGCGGCGCTCAGTGACCGTCATAACGTCGATATCCGGATGGAGGCTGCCGCCGCCAAGATGTGGAACTCTGAGCGTTCCTGGGAAGTAGCTGATACGGCATTCCAGCTCAGGGGCGGTCGAGGTTTCGAAACTGAGAAGTCGGTGGAGGACCGAGGGGAGGTTGGGTTCCCTATGGAGAGAGTCCTCCGTGATACTCGTATCAACCGGATCGTGGAAGGCACCACTGACGTCATGCACCTTTTCATTGCCCGTGAGGCTCTGGATGGTCATCTCCGGAACGCCGGCGGTCTCTTCAAGAAGGGAGCCACGCTTCTCGATAAGGTGAAGACGATCGGCAAGTGCGCTCTCATCTATCCGAAGTGGTATCTATCGAACGTTGTAGGATCCATGTTCGATAAGTTTGGAAAGTTTGACGACGCTATTGCCTGCCACCTTGACTGGGTCGATGGTCGCACACGTCGTCTTGCCCTTACTCTCTTCCACCAGATGCTGCTCCGTGGTCCGAAGCTGGAGATGAGGCAGCTTATCCTGGCCCGTCTGGTTGACATCGGCGCCGAGCTAGCCGTGATGGCTCTGGTCGCATCACGTCTCCAGACCGAGAAGGACAGGAAAGACCCCAACTTTTCCTACAACATGACAGTCATGGAGCACTTCTTCAAGTCCCGTCGGGCTGTTGTGGAGAGGTTCTTCTCGGAAGTGTGGGACAATGCCGACCTCGAGGCTACAGCGGCAGCAAATGCTGTGATGGAAAGAGCTGGGGCGCTTCCGTTTCGTGGTGAGACCGCTCTGGCCGCGAAGGAAAGGAAGTTCTGCAGCGATTACACCAAGAGAAGCGTTACTTAGACACAACGGAGAAAACATGATCACCTCTTTGCTCTTGTCTCTCGTGACGTCAGCATGGGCATCAGCAACAGGCACCGATGAGATGCTCTCGAACATTGAGATGGTCCCACCGGTTGTGGTCTTCGTGGTGGACCTGTCCTCAGATATGGACAGCCCCTGCGACGGTTCCACGACCGGCAACTCTTGCCTCGAGGACACAAAGTCAGCAATCCAGTCGGTCACTCGTCATTTTGACAATGCTCAATACGGGGTCGTCGGAACCGGCGGATCTGCGACAGATGAAGCTTACTATCCAATCGCACCTGTAGGCTCATCCTATCCAGAGATTGCAGCAGCTTTGACAGGTGTCGCAACACGTGGGTCCACGAGAAACCTAGCAGAAACGCTGGAGTCGATTGCTGAGACGTATCTGGACATAGGAACGACCGACGATGGCGCAGACTCTGACGGCGACGGGATGGCTGGTGACTGGTCTGAGTCGCCGATCGGTTACTCCTGCACTGAAGTGCACCTGATTGTCCTGGCAAAGGGACGACCCACTGATGACGAACAGGTGGGATTCTCTTATGCGATGGCTTCATCAGCTTCGTCATCTGAGGTGTCCTGCACGGGCACGGGCCTCGGAACGCCCGACACACAGTGCATCTACGACAATGTCGTGGCTCATCTCTATAATTCCGACTACAGCACACTGAGCGGGACCCAGCACGTGTTCACTCACACGCTGGCACTTGGCAACCATGCTGGTGAAATATCGGATACGTTATACCAGAACGCGTCTGTTAATACAACAGGTGACGGGGTATATGACAACTCGGTCAGGGGTCAGGATATCCTGGGTGACATTCTGCAAATTCTGGGTGACATTGTTGCAGGAACATACACCCGTTCTGCGCCCGTCCTGAGTGCGGATGGGAACTATCTCATTTACACCTTCTTCGAGCTGACGGGTGTCAACCCCTTGGCACAGGGTCATGTCAGAGCCTACGCATTGGATGTGGACCCTGCATCACCCACCTACGGAGAAGTTCTCTATGAGGGTGCTTCGGCATATGGCGGCGCGGTCTGGGATGCGGGCGATCTCCTGGTGAGCCGGCCTGTTAACGCCTACGAGGACAACCCAGAAGACCGTGATGGCATTGGACAGCGTGACATCTACACCTGGGAGGATGGGGCAGCAGCGCTGAGCGGTCTTTCATCTGACAGAGCAACAGGCAGGTTGGGGTTTGACTACGAGTTCTCGAGAGCAGTCGGGTCATCTGTACCTGTCCTAAACAGATACTTTGACGCGTCAGTCAGCTCAGCAACTGCACCATGCGCTGCAAATAACGCCTATGACCTGAATGGTGACTGTCTTGTGGACGGTGACGATCTGCAGAAGATGATTGACTTTGCCCGAGGTCTGCCCGAAGCGGAGTTCAAGTACATCGATCTCTCACTGAGCGGTGCATATCCCGCTGCAGGTTCACGCGGATCATGGAAGCTGGGTGATTCTCCCTACTCGATCCCAGTGGTCGTGTCAGCTCGCAATGACATGTACGCAGTCGATCCGTCATATCGGGCGTTCCTCGAGGACCTAGAAGGTCGTGAAGTCCCCAGCATTGTCCTCATCGCGGCGAACGACGGCATGCTCCACGCGTTCAGACTTGAAGATGACGAGGCAACCCCGACTGACGATGAGGCAGGCGAGGAACTCTGGGCTTGGATTCCAGGTTACCTCCTTCTCCGTGATAAGGACGAGGAGTGGGCTGGGAGCTTGATCGACCTGATGTGGTATGGGCGGACATTCCTCTTCGATGGCAGTCCTGTAGTGGAAGATGTCTGGATCGATGCCGACGCTGACGGACGTAAGTCACCTGACGGTTCCGAGTGGCGCAGGGTGGTGGTCGTCCAGCAGGGCATGGGTGGTCCTGTGACGCTGGCATTGGACATCACGGATCCCGCAGCACCCACGTATCTCTGGGAACAGACCAATGAGGTTGATACCACCGCAATGGGCATGACCACCGGGCGACCCGTCATCTTCAACGTCTACGATGCCTCAGTTCCAACAAGGGCCCGAGACCAGTGGGTCGTCATGTGGGGCGGAGGTCGTGCTGTCGGGTTCACCGGAGATTCGGGCAATGATTACTGGCGATCGACCGAAGCGAATCTCTACATGTGGAATGTGGGTGACGATTGGCGAGGCACAGAATCTACCGGCTACGATCAGCGGGGCGATAACATCGGAATAGATTTCCCAGACACTGTGTCACCGGGCGATGTCAATTACAATGACGGCGCATCGAGACTGGAATATGCCTACGTCTCAGCAGCACTTGCAGCAGTCGATGTTGATGGAGACGGTGACGGTGATGTCGTCTACTTCCCAGTGACCACGGCATATCGACCCACTGACGAAGGGGGATTGGGTCCTACAGATGCTGAGAGCCCTGGCTCCTCGTGGATCTACAAGGCGATCATTGATACTAGGACACCTGACAATCTGCAGTGGTGCAAGTTCTACGACCCGATGATAGGTACAGACGGGACAAATGGCGTCGGAATGCGACCCGAGGTGTTCTACGCCGCGACAACATCCTGGCTTCGAGACGGAGGATTAGGTGTCTACTGGGGCACTGGGTCTCCCTACGACAGGTCAAGTGGGCGGTCTGGGTACTTCTTTGCGATGAAGGATGCTGAACCTCTGGATTGCGCTTCAAGAGCAGAACCCATCCCATGTAACGGGCACGATGGGTTTTACCCACTCAGCGCAGGCGAGGGTCTGACAGCGGACCCTACAGTCTATGCAGGCGTCATTTATTTCAGCACCTACACGCCCGATGCCGACAGGTGCGAGATGGGAACAGGCAGAGTCTATGGAATCCGATTTGACGACTGCAGTCCTGGGCTCGACACCGACGGTGACGGTGAGGCGACGTCAATGGACACACCCTACATGGAGCAAAGCGGCTACGTCTCAGGCGTGTCAATCACAGCATACGGAACTGTGCTCTACGGGACAGCAAATCCGGACACAGATGAGTCAGTCGTTGAGACACTTCGTGTTGCAACCGACCCATTCATGGGAACAGCTACTGTTGCGTGGATGGAGATGTATTGAGTTTGTAAGTCTATCTGCTAATAGATAGAATTAGATTGGAGATGAAATGAAATTCTCGAGACACTTGCTATTCATGCAGCAGCGCATGGGCTTCAACATGAAACTTTCTAAATACGTATTTCTTTTGTTCACTCTATCGCTTCAGGGTGGCTGCATGGATACCACTCTCAACCCTATCAAAGATCCGCCCAGTGAGGGAATCCCTGCAATTCAGGTTGAGCCCAATCCTGTCAACTTCGGGGTCGTTCCAGCGGGTGAGAGCGCTGCCCAGGTTGTTACCTTGTCGTCAGTGGGCGACGTCACTTTGAATGTGACAGCGATGCAGATCGGTCGGGGTCGTGAGACATTCTCACTTCTAGAACCTCTTTTGGGAGCTTACGAACCTAACTCTTCTGCGGAGCTCACGATAACTTACAACTCAGACGGAAGTGAGACATCAGGTGACCTGCAAATACTTTCTAATGATCCTTCTCATCCTAACCTTGCTGTGCCTCTTCTAGCAGGAGCAGATGTTGTCATAGACACTGGCGATTCTGGAGATACACCTCTACCGCTTTCACAGCCGGTTGCTGTCTGCGCCGTCGATCCGAACGAGGTTCTTGCCATCCACGAATCTGCTGATTGGATCGGAAGCGCCTCATACGACCCTGACGGCTCGATCGTCGAATACTCATGGGCTCTGTATTCAGCTCCCTCAGGCGCTACATCAACAATGCCAGCTGGGCTAGCCAATCGGCGTGGTTTCACTCCTGACGTCGCTGGTGAATACATCGGCGAACTTATCGTTACTGACAACGACGGTCTGGTGTCGGAGCCGTGCTATGCCACTCTCAATGCCACAGCTGGCGACGGGCTCTGGGTTGAGATGTTCTGGACCCGATCGGGAGATGACATGGATCTGCACCTGCTCGATGACGGCGGGTCGCTCACAACAGCGTCAGATTGCTACTACGCTAATTGTGCCTGGAGCAGTCTTGACTGGGGGGTTGCTGGACGTACGGACGATGATCCTGTCCTTGATCTCGATGATATTCCTGGTACAGGGCCCGAGAACGTAAACATTGATCTTCCCGCGCGTGGGACCTACACGGTCTATGTGCATGACTACCCAGGCTCCTCGTACATCGGTCGAAATGATGTCACCGTTAATGTGTATCTAGCATCTCGTCTCATCTGGACCGACACACGTGATGTCAACTCAGAGGGATGCTATGAGCCATTTGTCGAGGTCACTGTACCGGGTGGGGCAACGTCCAGCTTGTCAGGTGGTTGCCGTTGATATACGACGCTGTTGATCTGGCTTTCCGAGCTTTCATGTGGATGCTTCTCGATCCTGTCGGCAGGAATTCCTTTATGCTTCTCTTGTCGATTGTCTTTGTCAGCTGCGTAACATACCTAATCTATGATTTTAGGAGATTCGATGAGTTGGAGGAAGCAGGGAGACCCGGCAACACCGGGTCACAGCAGGAGAGCAGCTCGAGCAAAGACCAAGGCTCCTCACGACCCGACTTACGGTCGTGAGACTGATATGCTCGATCAACCCGGGACGCTCGTAGAGCCTGATGTGCGGATGAAGATCGCGAAGTACTTCAAGAAGATGAAGCTACGTGAGATGATCGAGCAGATACTAGACGAAATGACCTAGATCGGAGAGGACCAGCTCTCCGGTCTCCGGTCGTATCATGATGTTATTGCCGTGAACATCGGACATTTTCAGCTTCAGAGACTTGAGATCATCAAGAGCTTTCACAAGCTCGCGGATTCCTTTTATTCTGCCTAGAGCTCCTGGCGCCTCGCGTGAGGGCTCTTTTGGCACAGCTCGCCTTCCGAGAAGCACCTCTATCGATCCTATCAGGGTCTTCGCCAGAGTCTGAACGACCCCGGACTTCGTGACCCCAAGGTTCTTGCACCAGAGCTCGACTTTCTCCCAGACAACTGCGCTCAATGCGTCTGTCGCGTTTATCATGAAGTCAGGGTCAATGTCCAGCGACTCAGGACTGAATGCTGTTGATCTTAACATCATTCGTAATCTCTCGACCTCGTCTTCATCCTTCACCCTACGGTCTGACTTCTTGATGGTCGATAGAATAGCGCTCCTGGACTTTCTTATGACCTCGTCTATCATTTCATTGAAAGCTCTGCGGTCGTTTATGAGTGACACAAGAGATCTCACCGACTCTGTTGCAGGTTCGGTGATCATATCGAACATGTTGCCGGGAACTTCCTCGAGTCGTTCCATCACAATCACCCCTAGCTTCTCGGGAGTGCCCTGCTGATCGACCACCGGCTTCATGCCAAGCTCATCGAAAGTTCTTATCTTGTGGATCATCGGAAGATGACGCGCGGTCCTTCTTGGAATTCTGACGATCATCTGCTGGGCTTTTATGTAGCCGGCAAGTTCGCTCTCGGGTTGAATCTTGAGGACAACATTCTCGTTTCTTTCATCGATAGCTGAGAATGTGTAGGCTCCCTGGCGTCTCTTTGACCTGGAAAGGAATCGAACGTCAACCAGCCTCAACTTTCTAGCGATCTCCGCAGCCGCTTCCTCTATCTTTGATTTTCTAAACTCCCTTGGATCGATCTGTGCTGGTTCAGGAGATGGGCTGGACCCGTCTGATTCGACCATCAACCGAATGAGCTCTCTCAAGTTTTTACGCATGATAGTAAATATTCTTGCAAATTGATTGAAGAATGATTAGTTTTTCACATCAGCCCCGGTAGACCAGCGGCAGAGTCAGGAGACTTAAAATCTCCGTAGGGCGGGTTCGAATCCCGCCCGGGGCACCATTTATTATTTTTTTAGAGTGCTATAATTAACAGTCTCAAAGGAGAAGACGATGAAGTACGTTATTTTCGCAGTTCTCAGTTCCATGTTCCTCGGCGCGTGCACCGGTGGTAAGGATGACAGCTCTCGTGATACTGTGGTCGATACTGCAGCCCAGTGATAAGCTGATCTCGACCCAAACGGCAGCCTTCGGGCTGCCGTTTCTATTTTTGGAATACTTAACCGCATGGACTCTCGCTGCTTTTTCTACCGTGCCCACGTCAATAAAGTCTACGATGGCGACACGGTCACGGTAGATATCGATCTAGGATTTTCGATGACCCTCAAAAGCCTCAAGGTCAGGCTCTCAGGTATTGACACAGCTGAGATTAAAAGCAGCGACAAGCAGCTGAAAGAGAAGGGCATCGCCGCTCGCGACTGGCTTAAGTCCAAAATACTGGGTCAGGATGTCTATCTGGAGTCCAGCGGGCTTGACAAGTATGGACGGTGGCTCGGCAAGATCCACACGAAAGACGGTCTCTGCTGCAATGAAGAGCTCGTCAAGCTGGGTCTGGCGATGCCCTACGACGGCGGAAAAAAACATCAGGAGCTCCTGAAGGATTGATATGCTGACGGCGATCGGTGATATTATGCGTGAGTGTCATGGGCGTGGGTGGATAACGACACGCGACGGAAACATCTCACTTCGAAGAAACGGTTCGAAGACTCTCTACATCACTCCTTCCGGCTGGCGCAAGACGATCATCCACCCAGAGCATATCGTCAAGTGCAAGCTGGTCGATGATGCCGTGATCGTCCCAAATGGACAAAGCGCGTCTGGTGAGCTTCACATGCATTGGCTCATACAGAGAGCTGCTCCGAAGACGAGGGCTGTCGTTCACGTTCACGCCACGCATATCGTTGCGGCCATGTTCGCGGGATGGGACCTGCAGGAGCTAGCCAGACAGTTTCCAGAAGTGAACCGGTACACCCGTGTTGGGCCTAACGTACCTTCCCTGCCGGCAACATCACGTGAATTAGGCGAGGTGACTGGAGTGAATCTGGGGTGCCTAACGGACGGGTCGATCCAGTACGATATCGTAGGGCAGGCGAACCATGGGGTCTGCGCTGTTGCGGGCGATCCGTGGTCTGCTTTCGAGCACGTCGAGCGTCTCGAGCATATCTGCGAGATTGTGCTAAAAAGTGGCGTGAAACCGAAATAAGAGTTGCAAACGCTCCGCCCACTGGTTATTATCAATATGTGAGGAGCGGAAACAAACTAACCGCTCAAGATCAAGAGGGCCTTTAGCTCAACTGGCAGAGCAAGGGACTTTCAATGGAAGCTTCAGGGGGAAACTCCTGTCGAACACAGCCCAAATTCGGGGAACTCTTAACAGATAATGCTGATGACAATCCCGAGCCAAGCCCGAAAGGGAAGGTGTAGAGACTAGAGGGGCTGTACCCTAACGAGAAAGACGAGGGTAATGGTATAGTCCAGACCACAAACCGTAAGGGCGGCGAAAGTCGAAGTGGTATGTAATCCCAAGGTTGTGGGTTCGATTCCCACAGGGCCCACCACATGCTGTTGAAACTTTAACAGCCTAGACGCATTACTTTTGGTGTCTTGCGTCCGAGAGGAATACCTTTATTCAACGTAGGGTCTGAAATGTCCAGCGTTGGGACCGTGACCTCTCCGGTTCTAAAAATGGAGTATCGCACCGATCGATTTCAGCGATCAGATAGATTTGTTCCAGTTGAAAGTCCACACGGTGCTAGTGGTCAGTAAACACAACGCCAGGGACCAACAATTTAGTTGGTCCCTGGCGTTTCTCTAGGAGAGCATATGAACGCCTACAGGCAGATAGAAGTCTTCAGCGATATAATCGCTCTCGATCTTGGGATTGTTCATCCCAAGATCTCCGCCGCTCCACGTGACGAGAGACCGAAAAGCATCGATGAAGCTTTGAAATCTATGACAAAAGATGAATCGTCCAGGTGCAGACGAAAGTTTCGTAAGATTCTTAGGGCTATTGCGAGCAAAAAGCGAATCTGTCGTATGTCAAGAGCGTCCAAGAGGCTGGAGGTGATGATGGACATCAGGAATCGAGCTTGGAACGTAGTTGCTGCAAAGCATAATTACGAATTGGCAGACAATGATGAGTGAGATCTTGCATGGAAACAGACAACCGGAGCATACTAAAGCAGAGAATCGTTCGTCTCCTAGCAGTGTTCGCACTTTCGATGTGCACGAATATCTTCGCGACGAGATTCTCAATAGCTCTAGCCGAAAAAGAAGTCCTGATTGCAGTCTCACTCGGATTTGTCCTGCCACTTATCAACGCGTTCAACATGTTTTTCTACTTGGACGCGAAGTCAAAAGGAGAAAGATTTGAGCTTGCAATCGTTAACGCAGCGTCTCTCGCTCTTGGTACGTGGATTGTACTTCACTTCAGTTAGTGCTGTCGCGCTGTATCCATCCGAAGTCTCAAAAGCTGAGCCTGCTCCCTATGAATTTACTGTCGCAGATGGTCTGAAGCTTGATAATCATCAGATTTCAGTCGCTCGCGGAATTGAACGTAGGATGAGAGCGCATGGATTTTCTGACAATATGATTCTAGGGGCGATCGTCAACGCCTACGCCGAGAGTAGGTTAAACCCAGAGGCTGTTGGCGCAGCGGGAGAGCTTGGGGTATTCCAGCTACATCCCAAGGGCCTCGGAAGAAAGATGAAGCCTCATGAGATGAGGGACGTCAAGGGCTCGACAGACAAGATCATTGGAGCACTCAAGAACAACAAGAAGATGATGTCGCTTGAAAGGAAGCGAGCGTCAGCCGCAGATCATACCATGGCTTTCTGCGTCGAGATAGAGAGGCCCAAGAACAAGCGTCTGAAAGCAAAGCAGCGTGTCAAGGTCATGAAAGATATCATGAAAAAAAATTCTTAAGAAATGACACGTAGCAGTTAGACTAAGTCGCGGTCGGAAATTTTAAGCTTCCGACCGCGATATTTATTTGGGTCGAAGGGGATTTAGTTTATGTTCATTACGCTTTTTGCGAGCCTGCTTCTCACCACAGATCAGGGACTTTATAATCCCATCTTGAACGATGAGAATCTAGATTTCAGCTATAAGGCTCCGTTGGCGGGAGAAAGCGATTTTCAGTTCGATAACTGCCCGATGACCCGAAGCAACCTCATAATTATGAAGAAGAGCAACTCAGGAGATTCGATTGCAGTCAGAGAATCAATCAGCACGTTCGAGATATCTCTCGAGAAGAGCGATAAAAGAGCTAGAAGCCATCATTAGACGGCTGGCAAAAACAGATCCTGAATCTGCCAGAGCCATACAGTCGAGTGTCAAGGATATTAAGGAAATAGAGAGATCTCTATGACTCTCTCGCTGCTTAGAAAGCTTATAAGGGAGGAAATAGGTCGTGACCTTAAGTCCCCCAGGCCTGATACCATGAACTGGCGAGATTTTCCCGGGGTTCATGTGATGATTACCGCAGATCCTGTCAACGGATGCTACAACGCGCGTGTGACAGTGAAGGACAGGGAAGACCTCAGCACGCCGAACCGCCGTTTCAAGTCAGAGAATGATGCATCATTCTGGGCTCGTGATAAGGCTGAGCGGGCCTATCGAGCCCTTCTCGGTACAGAAGTGAAAAATGATGAGAAGCCTATCATCAGTCTTGACCGTTGATGAAGCTCTCGACGCTTTTGATGAATGCAGATATCTTTTGAGTGTTCGAGCCAATGGCTATATGCTGGAACCCTTTCGTAGCAGAGTGTATCACCGATACAACTTCCAGCTCTTCGTTCAAAACAGCTGATCCGCTCGACCCTGCCATCGCTGGAAGGGTGTAAACTCCGTCTCCATTGGAGACGTTCCCAGAGTACATTCCATCGAACAACGGAACCATGTTTTTGGCGAATATTCCATTCGGTGCTGCCATGACCAGCACTCTATCTCCGTACTCAACATGATCTTTCGATATCTTGAGTGGGACTCCCCAGGTACCAGATGATCTCATGACGCACAGGTCAGGATCGCTTGAGTATTTTGACTTTTCAACGTCATGCGTGACCCCAGCGCTGTCAACAGCGATGGCTACCGAGATGCCGGCATCAGGAACCTCGCATACGTGACCCGCTGTCAGGATATATGTGTTGTCACCGTGATGACGTATCACGGATCCTGACCCGCTGCTGGTCATGAGACGTATCGGGCAGCTCTCATTCTCGCAGCTGTCCTGTCCGTCTACCGACTGTGTCTTGATATAAACGAAACTCTGCGGATCAGGCACGCTCCTCGCGCCGTTGCAACCCAGAATGATCATCAGAAATGTTGTCAGTACCATGATAGTCTCTCTCTTCTGCGATATTATTCCGCAATTTATATCTATTCTTCTTGACCGCTTAGGTTAAAATAAGAAAGGTAGTTTAACTCAAAATTTCAAACTCAAGTTGAGGAACAGATGATCAAGTACGAAAGCTATTTCCCGTTCGGGCAAATTCGAGATCAGCAACGTGAAGCTATCGAGTTTGCTCTCAATGAATTTGAGTCTGGAAAGAGGTTCGTGATCATTGAAGCCGGTACAGGCGTTGGAAAGTCAGCGATTGGAGTCTGCATTTCGCGCGCTCTTTCTAGCTGGATGAAGCCCAATGATGACTATAAGCGTGGGTCTTACTTCTTAACGACCCAGAAGATCCTGCAGGAGCAGTATCTCGATGACTTTGGCGGATGCAAGGGCCCTATGACATCGATCAAGTCGAGCTCAAATTACCAGTGCAAGTATCACAAGCGTCAATCGTGTGGTGAGTCACAGCGTCTTCTAAAGCTCGAGCAGGATAAAACTTCCAAGTTCTTTCGCACCTGCTCTTTCAGCTGCAACTACAAGGAAGCGAAGGGAAAGTTCATGGAGTCACCGGAATCCATCACGAACTTCTCGTACTTTCTCGCTGAAACAACGTACTCTGGCAAGCTCTTGCCCCGCGACGTTCTTGTCATTGACGAAGCGCACAATTCGGACTCTGAGCTTAGCAAGTTTGTTGAAGTGTCGGTGTCTGAAAAGTTTGCCCAGACGGTCCTAAACCTGCAGATGCCAAAAACTCTCAACAGCGAGCGTGCCGCCTTCGATTGGATCAAGAATGTCTACATTGTGAAGCTCACGTCCCACCTGAAGCATATCGAGACGATGTTCGAGCAGCACGCTGGGCTTCGTGAGAAGGTGAAGGAATTTGACGCTCTTTCGCGTCAGATTGAGATGCTTGACAAGCACATGTGCAAGGTGAACAGATTCATCGATCTTTTCGATGAGGACAACTGGGTGTTTAACATCACTGAAACTGAGGACAAGAAGACTCGACGTCTCGAATTTAAGCCCATTGACATCTCGCCGTATTCCGAGCAGTCTCTGTTCAAGTTCGGACAAAAGATCCTGATGCTCTCTGCAACGATCCTAAATCAGCGCGCATTCTGTGAGAGTCTCGGAATTCCTCTGAATGAGGCTTCTTTCATTAGCTTACCGTCCCCGTTTCCGGTCGAGAATCGTCCTGTTCTTGTGAGCTCAATCGGTAAGATGAGCGCCGGAGAGATCGACAACACTCTCCCAAAGCTGGCTGAAGCCGTGCGGCAGATTCTTGCAGCTCACCCGAATGAGAAGGGCATCATCCACTGCCACTCCTACAAAGTCTCGAGCTACATCATGAAGAACATCAAGAGCAAACGTCTTCTGACCCACAAGTCCGAGGATCGTGAGGACGTTCTCAACCAGCACATCAGCAGCAAGGAACCGACCGTTCTCGTGACCCCTTCAATGACCGAGGGCGTTGACCTTAAGGGTGATCTCAGCCGATTCCAGATTATCTGCAAAGTTCCGTACCCATACCTTGGCGATAAGCTGGTCCAGAAGCGCATGAGAAAGTGGAGTTGGTGGTATCCGCTGCAGACGGCTAAAACAATCATTCAATCTTTGGGTCGATCTATTCGCTCAGCTGATGATCACGCAGTTTCCTATATTCTTGATTCGGACTGGAATAGATTTTATGATCAGCAGCGTGATATGTTTCCAGAATCATTCCGCGACTCTATTCACAGAGCTTAGGAGATAGAATGTCAGAAATTTTTGAATCAGTTAATGATCTTAGAGCTCATGCAGACATCTACAATGAGAGACTAATTGTCACATCAGGCGGATTCGACCCAATGCATGTTGGTCATCTCAGATGCTTGGTTGAGTCTGCGGCTCTGGCAAAAAAAGTAGGCGGTAGGACGAAGCTGGCAGTTATCGTGAACGGTGATGGATTCCTACTACGCAAGAAGGGATACGCTTTTATGCCTGAGGCTGAAAGGCTTGAGATCATCGCTGGCGTGAACGGAGTCGATTACGTTGTCCCCTGGGATGACGGAGGGCAGACTGTCACTGAAGCGCTTAGAGTTTTGAAGCCTTTCGCTTTCACGAAAGGCGGCGATCGTGATGCGGCTTCCAACGTTCCAGAGTTTGATCTCTGCGAGTCTATGGGCACTCAGGTGATTTTTAACGTCGGCGGAGGCAAGATTCAGTCATCGTCAGACCTAGTTAAGGCATTAAAGAAGTGATAGATGAAATCTTCCGATCTGTTGAATGACGTTATACGAAAAATGTCAAGGTCTGAGACTGAAGACATGTCAGAGTCTGACTCAAGAAATTTCAGACTCATGGTCGGAAAAGATTGTGATATGGACTCGGAAGATCTTAGAATAATAAATGAATTCTTGGATCAGTGCGCTAAAACTCTAGATCTAAATGATGAATATCGCTGTTATCTTGCATCGGACCGTAAAAAGTCAAAGATCAAGACAACAGCGATTTGCTCTTTCTCGAGCAAAAATATCAGGATCTACTGCAAGTCCAGGTCTCTTGCTGACGTTCTCAGATCAATTGCTCATGAATCTTTTCACCTGAGGCAGCATGAAGTTGAAGCTGTTCCCAGAAATATGCCACCGCATCACCTGAATCCTATCGAGTTTGATGCTAATGTCTTCGGTGGCTCAATGTTGAGCCTTTTTGCGTTAAAAAAAGGTCGCGATAAAATTTATCGTTGACTCAGACGCTTAAAATTTAGGTATGAGAACGGTTCAAAAGCCTTGGGGCAAAGAAGAGATCTGGGCAGAGACTCCGAAATACGTAGGTAAGTACCTGTACATCAGCAAGGGTCACAGGTTATCATCGCAGTACCATGAAAAGAAAGAGGAAACAATCCGTGTTCTTAGCGGAAAGCTTCTTCTTGAGATTGGCGCTGGAGACAATTCATCCTCAATTGTTCTAGATGAGGGTCAGATTTACCATGTGACACCGCTGACGATTCACAGATTCTGTGCTGCCTATGACGACGTCGTTCTGGTCGAAGTCTCAACTCCTGAACTAGAAGATGTTGTGAGAATTTCTGACGATTACTCTCGATAGTTTTTAGTTACGATTATATCAAAGAGAGTAATCGTATGGCTAAAAAGAAAGAGAGGTCGGCCGGCTTCATCATAGTTCGCAAAGAAGCAGACGGCTGGAGAGTTCTCGGCCTTAGAGTTTATGGGAAAATAGACATACCGAAAGGTCATGTTGAACCTGGCGAGAGTGATATAGACGGAGCTCTCAGAGAGTGTAAGGAGGAAGCCGGAATCTCGGTGACTACGTCTGACATGAAGTGGGGTCAGGCGCCGAAGATTCTCGAAAGATCTCATAAAGACGTGATAATCTTTCTAGCCTCTACCGACCAGGAGCCTGTCATACTTCCCAACCCAGAGACAAATAGATACGAGCATGATGGGTTTCATTGGCTCACCTGGGATGCCATGAAACAACGTTGCTATCCGTATCTCGTACCTGCTGTTCAGTGGGCGCAAGACCGCGTCGAGAGTGCTAGTTAATAACAGATGTCTACTTTCAAACAACATGAAGCATCAGCAGATCGTTCAGCTTCCGATCGTTCTCGCCATAAGCAGAAGATTGAAAAAGCGATTCGTGAAGGCGTTCACAATATCGTTGCTGAAGAGTCAATCATCGGTCAGGACGGTAAGAAGAAGGTCAAGATTCCCGTTCGCGGAATAAAAGAATGGCAGTTTGTCTATGGCCCAAACGCAGATAACAAGCAGGCAGGATCGGCTCCTGGGACTGACATTCAGAATGGACAGGTCGTAAAGAAAGGTCAGAAGCAGGAGCAGAGCCAAGGAAACAAAGCGGGCAAGGATAAGGGCGAGGAGTTCTACGAGGTTGAGATCAGCCTTGACGAGTTGGCCTCATATCTCTTCGATTCTCTAGGACTTCCGGAGCTTGAGAAGAAGAAGCTTCGAGAGATCAAAGAGTTTAAGACAAAGAGGCATGGGCATCGCCCCCATGGCATCATCACACGTCTAGATAAGCGTGAATCTATGATCAATCGTCTCAGGCGCAAAGCTGCTTCTAAAAGATCTGGAGACATTGAGATTGACCCAAGCACCGGCGAGGAAGTGTTTCCTTTCCATGAGGATGATCTTTCGTTCCATCACATAAAGGAGAAGCCGAAAGAGGCGACAAGCGCTGTCATATTCTTCATGATGGACGTATCTGGCTCGATGACAACTAACATCAAGTTCATCGCACGCTCATTCTTCTTCCTGCTGTATCAGTTCATTCGTCACAAGTACGAGTCAGTCCAGATAATCTTCATTGGTCACACCACTGAAGCTTTTGAAACTGATGAGGATTCATTCTTCAAACGTGGAGCTTCAGGTGGGACACATGTCTCGTCAGCTCCTAAGCTGGCACTTGAGATTATCAACAAGCGTTTCCATCCGTCTTCATGGAACATTTACGCGTTCCACTGCACTGACGGTGACAACTGGTCCGAGGACAACAGCGCGGCGATAGAAGCGTTTAAGGAGCTTTCCGGCATCTCTCAGATGACATGCTACTGCGAGATCTGCCCTGACTCCGAGCGCATGGCGTGGGAGCCTGATCGATCAACTTCTCTGTGGAATTCTATCTGCAAGATAGATGATGGCAAGAAGTTGAGAGTCGCAATGCTAAAGTCAGCTCAGGATATCTGGCCCACATTTAACAGGCTGTTTGGAGGGAAAGCATGAGCGATTGGAACGTCCAAGATTTAGAATCTTGGGATGAAAAGATTTGTGAGATTGCTCGTGGCCATGGTCTTGATTGGTACCCTATCTCGTATGAGACATGCGATTATCGAGAGATGATTGGTCACATGTCGTACCATGGAATGCCGAGCCATTACGGTCACTGGTCATATGGAAAGACATTCGAGAGAACTCATTTCATGTACAACGCGGGAGCCGAAGGTCTTCCATACGAACTGATCATCAACTCGAACCCGTCAATCGCCTACCTGATGCAGGAGAACCCGCTCTACCTCCAGGTCCTCATCATGGCTCACTGCGTTGGCCACAGTGATTTCTTTAAGAACAACATAACTTTCAAAGACACTGACCCTGACCACATCATTCAGCGGCTAAGGAATGCTAAGAAGCGATTCCAGTCCTACGTCGAGGATCCTTCAATCGGGGTTGAGAACGTTGAACGAGTCATAGACGCGTGCCATGTTCTTCAGTATCAGGTCGATAGAAAGCCAAGGTTCAAGCGAGATGACGCTGACGTCAGAAATGAAATTCTGGATCTCAAGAAGAAAGATCCTAAAAAGTACGCAACTCTGAACCCTGATAAGAGACCTCTGCAGATAGAATATGATGTTCTTGGTTTCATAGCTAACAACTGCAGGGATCTTGAGCCCTGGGAGCGTGACATCATCTCAGTCATTAGAGACGAAGCGAAGTACTTCTGGCCTCAGATCAAGACGAAGGTGATGAATGAAGGGTGGGCTTCATTCTGGCACTACAGGATCGTTCATGACCTGCAGCTACCTGACTCGATGCATATCCCGTTCTTAAAGAGCCATAACCTCGTTCTGAGACCGTGGCCCGGTCGTATCAATCCGTATCATCTTGGGTTTGAAGTTTTCAAGAAAATAGAGAAACAGAAAGGAATCGAGGAATGCTTCATTGCTAGAGAAGCATGCTCTGATGAAAATTTTCTGTGGCAGTATCTTGATCGTGAGCTTGGAGAGGAGCTTAATCTTTTCACATACGCTCCCGAGAAGGGAAAAAATCCTGATTGGACTATCAGAGATATATCTGATGAAGACGGCTGGGATAATGTCAAGAGGACGCTGATCAACGGCGTCGGAGGAAATTCCATCCCAGTGATATACGTCGATGAAGTTAAGAAAGATACGCTTGTGCTACGTCACGAGCACGACAGTCGAGACCTCGAGCTTGACTACGCTGACAATTGCGTTAAGAAGATAAAAGAACTCTGGAAGGGACCCGTGCAATTGTTCACAATTCTAGAAGACGAACCCTTTGAAGTCTCATAATTTAATACAGGAGAGTTTCTAATGGATTTCCTTAAGATCATTAAGAGCCAGCGCAAAGAATCAGCAAAAG
>Ga0164295_10000958_pt1 | contig 23978 bp, 14 predicted proteins | sample GEODES006metaG_FD_111798 | JGI IMG/M metagenome (GOLD analysis project Ga0164295, IMG submission 111798) | Oligotrophic lake water microbial communities from Sparkling Lake, Wisconsin, USA - GEODES006 metaG | ecosystem: Environmental > Aquatic > Freshwater > Lake | place: USA: Sparkling Lake... | reverse complement strand
GTAAATAAAAAAATTGTTTTGGAAAATTATGGTCAAACTTTTTTGACTCAAAGAAAAACAGAAAATTTATTTAAGAATTTCTTTAAATTATGGAGCGATTTAGGTGGTAGAGACTTTACTTCGATTGTTTCCTTAACAAGGCTCGGAGATAATGTTATTTCTGCCGAAATTGCAAGGCTTGAGATTTTTCTTAAAGAATTAAATTATAAAGGTAACTTTAAACTTATTGCAGTTAATGATGATTCCAATAGACTGCATGAGCGTTATTTATTGGGCCCATTTGGCGGAATTGAAATGGGCTATGGCCTAGAGACCACTTTTCAAAGGGATCACACATGGAAAATACTCAATAAAGCAACATTTATTAAGATGAAAAGTAAATTTTTTGATCAAGATATAAGAGATATTTATCTTAATCATAGAACCTTTTTTTATTCTATGAGGAAAATTTCTGATATTAGTAGTAGTGGTTCTTAAATCAAATTACTCATTTAAAAACTTCCAAAACAATTATGAATAAGCAAAAAATTATCTATGTTTATGTAATGATTATGGCCTCAATCTAACGCACTCGCTCACGGGTCAAGTTCATGGCATCCGCAATCTCTTGCAGGGTTAGCGGGCTACTCGAATTGCTACTATGAACCCATTGATTATTTCCACCGCTTGAATGCATGCTTGTCTCCTTGATTGGGTAATGAAGAAAAAAAAGCTACATAGATATCATGGCATACTTGTGTTTCACCTCATGAGATAGATATGAAAATACTTCCGTCCTATGAAAATATTTCCAATAAGCTCATTCACCAGCTTCAATCACAAACTCCCCACACACCTTACCCTTTACTACTTTGGCATAGCCACAGATAGGACCATCAAACATATCGTATTCACCAGAAGATTCACCCTTAGGAACCTCAAAGTACCAAAGCTCATCGCCATCTTCAAATCCAAACTCAGCCAGGAATTTCCCCCAGGGGCCATTAAGGTGCCCAAAGGGAACTTTGGGCACTAGACCCAAGGGGTCATGCACATGATTTGCTTGCTCGGCCTCAAGGAGAGATACCGTACGGACTAAAAACTCAGGCTTACAGATAAATGTAGGTTTATCCTCTTCAAGTTCACGCATCCGATCCTCTCTTTTCTTAAGGGCGGCCCACACTAGAAATCCAGGCCAGCCCACACAAATCACCACCATGGCGATGGAGTACACAAAAATGTCTTGCAAGTGATCTTTTAGAGTTTTACCAAGACCCAATGCTGAGCGCATGTCTCTAACAAACTGAGTAGGGCGGTCTTTAAGGCTAAAACCATAGAAGGTAAGCGCTGTCATTAGACCAACACCCAAATAGGCATAAAGCCAAGTGATCCAATCACTCCAATGAATACTCATGACCGAGCCTTGTTATGAACTGCTCGTTGATTAATAACTAAACCTTTCTTGATCTCCAAAAAGAGGTCGTATTCATAGGTGCTTGAATAACCCCCATGAACATAGTCCAGTAACGCGCCTTGGGGGCAACGTAATTCACCGGTAAACCAGTGCGCAAAGACTCGATCAAATCCCGGAAAGATATCTGAGACCCCAACAATCTCTTCATAAGAGCGGTGTGCGGAAAGCTCAACCAAGTAAAGCCGCTCAACCCCAACGCTTTCAATGATCTCCCAAGTGCCTATATAACCCCGCCAACATGCTGTGCTTGGAGATTCTAATTTAATCCCCGTTTGCTTTAAATACAAAGACAAGGGATTGCTGCAGAGGCGAATTTCCTTACCACCATAAATTAGTCGTTCAGATGCTTGAGCGGTCATAGGTCTCCCAAAGTAGTGTCAGAGACACTAATATGACTGAGCGAAGGCTCATAGGGTGAGCTAAATAATGGGCTAAGGGAAAGTCCTAAAAATAGGCTCATCCCATGAGCCATAAATTATCTAAAGTAACAACCCCATACAGAAAGGGGCTTACTTAGGAAATCTATGACCATCATCACACTCACCGCAATTAGAGAAGACTGGCTTATTAGAGCTGTAGCCCATCTAGAACCCATCTTTCAGAGAAGTGGCTACCAAATTCCTAGGGTAAAGGTATCCATTGGATTTCCCAGTACTGGAGCCAAAGGCAGGCACCTGGGCCAATGCTGGGGAAGCAAGGCGTCAGAAGACGGTATCAATCAGATCTTTATAGCCCCAAACCAATCAGACCCCGTAGAAGTCCTCGATACATTAACCCATGAATTAGTTCATGCTGTAGATGATTGCAAGAGCGGTCATGGGGAGGGCTTTAAAAAGATAGCGACCGATGTTGGGCTAAAAGGGCCGATGCGAAGTGCTGGAGCGGGTGAATATCTCAAGCAAGACCTGATCAAGATTGCACAAGCACTTGGGCATTTCCCTCATGCCAAACTCTTAATAGCAAGAGGTGTATCAAGAGCTGGCATCAAACGACCAGGAGCTAAGTGTGCAAAGTGTGGTTATGAAATAGTGATGATGAGGCGGTATCTTCAATATGGCCCCCCAATCTGCCCCAAGGATCAGGAGGGGATGGAAGAGACGGGGGAGTGGGATATTTAGAGGTTTGACTTTTAGAAATCAGTGTGCTACAATTTGGTATATGTAGAAATTTTCCCTAAATTTATAGGGTTATTTCTAGTGCTCTTTAAACAATTTAGTTCAGACAAAAATATAAGGGTTTACCCTAATATGCTATGTTTCCGCATTTCCTTAGTCAACAAATTTATGCTTTTTGCGGGATTAGTATTCCTTACTGGTAGGGATTCATAGTTTTCCACTAGGGTGTTGAACGTTATTTTTAATGTTCACAATCCGACATGTAGTCGTTATGTGGACATAACGGATAGAGTACGGTTTGTCCAAATTACGGACAAAGTGTCACCGTGTCATTTTGTCCAGCCTTGATCGGCATAAATAGAATTTTTATTCTCTGATTGTAATTTTTGGGACAAGTGTCCCAAAACGTCTTTTTATTATTGGACGGGTTTCAGTCCAGCCTGTGGAACTGAGTTCCAATGAAGATTAAATTAATTAGTACGGGAACATTTGTCCCCATACTGTCTGACAGTATTTGCAATCTACTTAAACTGGGTTTAATTAACTTGCACTTAATTTGTATTGTCTATTGGAGAGACTTCTCTCCAATAAAAGTTGTTGGTTATTTATTTGTCTGGGCTAAATTCATAACATTGTTAGTAAGTTTGCTAACAGTGGTTGTGCAGAATGTCTGCACAAGTAAAGATCATCTCTTTATTTGTGCGTGATGAGAAGGCATGTAGTACGTTTTTTTGTGGGAAAGTATTTTATTAACAGTTGTTAATCAGAGAGAAATCTCTTTTTTTTAGTACGTTGTATAACTAATAACATTGGAACTAATATGAAACTTAAAAATATGAATGAATTTGTTAGAGGTACTAACGTTAGAAGTCGTGGACCACGTCAAACCTACAATCTAGGGTTTGGTGATGAGACCCGTGGTTTTGCATTAGAGATTAGCGGCGGTCGAATGATTGAAAAATCATCGCGACGTAAAATTTTTTACCAATTGTATATTTAATAACATTCTAACTAGGATAAAATCATGCACATACACATGAAAAACCAAAGCATTAGATACAGCCAGCACTTTTTAAACGATCGCATGCATCGGTTTAATGATGAGAGTGTTATCCAAACCATATTAGAGATGGGGGAGTCTAAATACGATAAGCGCAATGGCAAAGTTTATTATCTTAGTGACAAATCATTTCATAATATGAAACGTTCCGGAATGAGTAAGCAAGATATTGAGTACTACCGAAAGAAGCGTGCGGTCCAAGTGGTTGTTTCTTTAGATGGGGTGCTGATAACGGCCATGTATGCAGACAATAGCCGCAAACATCTACATTAGGATTGATTAACAATGACCTTAAATTCCGAATCAGTCTTCAAATACTTTCGTGCGCGCTTTGATCCAAACATCAAAAAGGGGATCGAAACAAGTCCTCCTGGGTGGATTGATCTAAAGACCTGGCAAAAGAGAAAAGCCGTAAAGGAAGTGATGAGCTCATACCAGTCAGTATTGGCCATACGATTTGCATGCTCAAGGCTTTTTGAAAAGACGCATGGGTTTTTTGATGTGGATATTGATGGCGGTGTGTCGATAAAGCTAGAGAATTTGGGCATCATGCTCGAGAAAATGCCACCATGCTTTTCTAATGCTGAAAATGACTTGTCACAAGATGCTATTAATGACTTGATGGCGATTAGTTCTTCTGATCCCTTTAAGGCCCTCTCGGCAGAAATTGCGGCTAAATATCGGGATTATAAAAGTGCAAGTGTTGCTGTTAATGAATTGCTATGCCAAGGTTTTGATCGTAATGGTGCTGTCTTCACTCCAAAAGACGTTGCGATTTTTATGGGCAGGTTGGCAGGGATTGAGAATGATTCTGTAGATATTTATTGTAACTACGGCGCAGGGCTGTATTACGGAAATGCCATTCATAATGCTGTGAAAATTCGATTGGTTGGTAACGAGATTGCTGACAAAGATAATTCTTGGCCAAGACAATTCCCAGAAAGGCTTGATCTAGCTTACAAAGAGGCTGAATACGCATTTAGTAAATCAGCTGTACTTGAAAGAATGGTGACGGAATTAGAGTGGGCTACATTTGGGCAGGACGAAAAAAAATCAAAATCATTATTAATTAATGCTGCTCTAAATGACCTTCCGTTTTATGAATCTTTTAGCTCAGAAAAATCACCAAACAGCCTGGACCATCTGCTAAAAGCTGGTTATAAAAAGATTGTGGTGTTAGTACCAAACGCCTATTTGACAGGCGGAAGAGGGTTAGCAAATTCACAAAATATATTTAAGCATTGTGTGTCAATGGGTTTAACGGGCGTAATCCAGTTGCCAGTGGGCACAATAGGCGCAAGCCATGAGGCGTACTCAATTTTAGAGTTTGATCCTGGAAATAAATCTACCAAAATTGATTTTAGAAATATTGATTTTGGAGTTGAAACTGATCCAGCGCGTTTATATCAAAAGGCTGATCGTGGGTTTGGTTTGCCAATGCGAAGAAATGAGTTAAATCTTGGCTCAATTACTTTAGAAGGTGGCATGCCTCAAGCAAGCAGAACTGTTAGATCGGTAGATGATGTGCTGAGTCGCGGTATTTCACAGCCAGTTCGTTCTAAACGAGCTGCGCTATTAGTATCTTTTGAGGCTTCAAGGTTTATTGAGCAAAAGGGGTTCAGAGATTTGTATCCTCATTTCCAATTTGTTCCATTATCAGAATTGGTCAATATATACAGAATCCAGCATATGCAGTCTGCTTTACCTGAAGATGGCATTGAATATCTAGAAATTGGTGGCAATAATATTGGCCCATTTGGAAATCTTGAGGGCGGGACCAAAAAATATATTGATGAGATTTCAGAGGCTAGGCTGGAGAAGGCAAGACTTAGGCCTGGAGATCTATTTTTATGCATACGCGGTTCAGTGGGAAAAGTATGCTTAATGGGGCCTGAAAGTGATATTCCAACAGTTCCAAATCAAAGCTTTGTAAAGCTCTCATTTAAGAAGGCTCCGAAGGAGAATGAATTAAATCCCGAATTACTATTTTGGTGGCTCAATTCAACCGAGTGCAGAGAGATCCTGGCTTCAAAAGCTCTTTCTCAGGGGGTGCCTCGACTATCTATTGCAGATGTGGCTGATTTATTAATACCTATTGGTCCGTGGCCTATATTGGAACTAGAATATAAAAAATATAAAGAATGGACCCAGGTGACTCATACAGCATTAGATTATTCAGCAAGAGCTCATGCCGTGAGTGTCACAGCTTTTAAAATTTAAAGATGCCTAACTTACACATTCACAATTTGGGCGTCACAAGATGAAGCCTACCCGCCAATTCATTTTTTTGCTGTCTAAGCTTCAACATGCGAGCCCCGCTGGTTGGGCATGCCATGCGGCGACGGTCAGCGGATGATTCGATCATGCGGTCCTTGGATCCCAAGCACCATCATCTTTATCTCAAGAATCCTCAAACCTTGTATGGCGTTGAAAGAGCAACTCTTACACCTGGCCACTTAACTTAATACGAAAAATGCTTCCATACGCACCAGGTTCAAGAGCTGAAATTCGAGATGAAGAATGGCTTATTAGACGAGTAGACCCCTCGGCAGATGGTGGCTGGCTGCTCACCTGCGAGGGTATTTCTGACTTGGTTCGTGGCCAATCTTCGCTCTTTCTAACAGAGCTCGAAGACAGCATCGAAGTATTAGACCCAGCTATGACTCAACTGGTCCCAGATACAAGTCCCACGTATAACGCAACGATGCTTTATTTGGAAAGCCAACGTCGCCGAAGCGTGCCCAATGACGATCATATTCACTTAGGCCATCGAGCGGTGATGAACCTGGTGCCTTATCAGTTAGACCCTGCCTTACAGGCCTTGCGTCAACCACGTTCACGCATTCTGATCGCAGATGCTGTTGGTTTGGGTAAAACCTTGGAAGCAGGTGTTTTGGCCACTGAGCTCATTGCCCGCGGTCGCGGCAAGCGCATTTTGGTAGTCACGCAAAAGTCCATGCTCACGCAGTTCCAAAAAGAATGGTGGAGCCGTTTTTCCATTCCATTGGTACGCTTAGATTCAATGGGCTTGGCACGTGTGCGCAACCGCATACCCGCGAACCATAATCCGTTCAACCATTTTGATCGAAGCATCATTTCTATCGACACGCTCAAGAGCAACTTGGAATATCGCAACTACTTGGAAAACGCCTGGTGGGACATGATCGTCATAGACGAGTGCCACAATGTAGCGGCCCGTTCTGGCGAACAAGGTTTGGCAAAACGTGCCAAGTTAGCAAGATTGTTAGCCACACGCTCAGACACTCTCATCTTGTTATCTGCCACACCACATGATGGCTCGGCACGCAGCTTTGCCTCTCTCATGGCACTTCTCGATCCTACCGCCATTTCAGACCCCGACGATTACACCCCCGAAGACTTCAAAGATAAGGGCTTAGTGATTCGCCGATTTAAAAAAGACATCAAAGACCAAGTGTCTGCCGACTTCCAAGAGCGCGTTACTACATTGCTTCGCCAAGCGGCATCACCCGAAGAAGAAACCGCTTATCACCATTTGTTAGCCATTCCCTTCACTCAAAGTGGGCAGCATAAAGGTGGCAAGCAGCAAGAGTTGCAACGTATCGGATTGCAAAAGGCCTTGTTTTCTAGCCCCGCTTCAGCTTTGGAGTCTACGCGTAAGCGAATTGAACTATTGCAAACTAAGCCTAGCGCCACAACTGATGAAGCTACCGAGGTACAAGCCTTGCAAACCCTGACGCAGTCTTTAGAGGTGCTGACCAACGACAGCAAAGCTAGCAGCTTCAGCAAATACCAGCGCTTTGTTCAGCAACTGCGCAGCCCTGATTTTGGCTGGCATGCAGACGACGCCCAAGACCGTTTAGTCGTGTTCTCCGAGCGCATTGAAACCTTGCGTTGGCTCAAAGCGCAGCTCACACAGGACTTGAAGCTCAAGCCTCAGCAGATTGAAATCTTGGACGGGCAAATGAGCGATACAGAGCAAAATAATTTGGTGGACCGCTTTGGCCGACAAGAAGACCCGATTCGTATACTGTTGTGTTCAGACGTTGCCAGCGAAGGCTTGAACCTGCATTACTTCTGCCACCGGTTAGTGCACTTTGACTTGCCATGGTCGCTCATGGTATTTCAGCAGCGCAATGGACGGGTGGACCGATATGGCCAAAAGCACAAGCCGCAAATTGTGTACTTGTACACCGAAGCGAAGAACGAAAAAATCAAGGGCGACATGCGAATCCTTGAAATCTTACAAAACAAAGATAACCAAGCCAACTTCAACCTGGGTGATCCTTCTGCTTTCTTGAATGTTTACGATCCAGAAAAAGAGGCTGAGAAAGTATCTGGTTTCATGGCCGCAGGCATGACACCCGAACAAGTAGAAGCCGCTATGGATAAAACTCTGGCTGACAAAGATAAAAAAGACGGTAGCAACGAGGGCGATTACATGATGCTGCTATTTGGTGGCGTACAAGCCGCGCCTGCACCCATGCTCAGTACCCAACAGATTGCCGAGCCGCTTTCGCTCTTCAAAGGCGACTATCACTTTGTTGCCACTGCGCTCACTCAGCTTAACCAACAAGAAACCCTATGCCCTTGGTCTGAAGCCAAGGATGAACAAATCATCAGTCTTACCGCGCCACTGGACTTGCAAGACCGGCTAAAACAATTGCCGCGCGAAGCCCAAGCGGCTAATGATCTTTACAACCTGTGCGCAAAGCCCGAGCGTGTTATTCAAGCCATTGAAGAAGCCCGCCAAAACAAAGCCGAAGATGACACTTGGCCCACGCTTCAATACCTTTGGGCGCAACATCCCATCATGGAATGGTTAGGCGACCGGGTGCTGACCCACTTCGGCCGCCACCGCGCGCCTGTACTACAAAGCGCCAAATTGATCCCTAATGAGCAAGCCTTCATCCTCATGAGCATCTTACCTAACCGCAAGGGCCAACCTTTAATGGTTGAGTGGCAAGCTGCCTATCGCACCAACACTCAAGATCAATTTAAACTTGAACCCTTTGAAAGTTTTGCCAAACGCGCAGGCTTGCAAGCCGGTGGCTTACCTAACCGTGGTGTGAATGATGGCTTGAACAAAACAGTAGAACAAATGCAAACTGCTTTACCCCAAGCTGTGCAAGCCATGGGTGATTTCATGAATGCGCAACAAAAGGTTTTCGCAGCTCAACTCGATCAGCGTCTGAAATCTACTTTGAACGAACTCAAGCGCCTGCAAGACAAGCAAATCGTCCAGCTAGAACTGCGCCTAGAAAATCAAATTGAAGCCGTCAAGCGCAGTCGCTTTGAGAGCCGTAGTCGGCAGATTGGTAGTGTGTTTGACGACTACCGAAAATGGGTGGAAGACACTCTTACCACCGAGCCCCAGCCCTGGATACAGGTCTTGGCCGCTGTCTGCAACACTTCATCCACAGGAGTCTGAAAATGCCTGTGCTTGACGCCGTACAAACTTTCGCTGGCATCTCTAACGACAACGAGTTCTACAGTCACCACTATTTGGCAGAGGTGTTTCGGGGTGACATCAAAACACGCATCGATGCTTGGGATGCTGAGGAAGCTGCCTATACAAGTGACGACGCTCACCGTGCGCCACCAAAACGCCTACAAAGCTATGCTCAAAAATGGTTTGCGCTGCGTGGTCAGATAAATCGCGTCAAAGACGATGCTGAAAAATGGCGTTTGTTTGTCCAGTTGCAGTCAGGTTTGTTGCAGGCACTTGGTTATTCCGCACCTGAAAATATTGATGCGATCAAACACCTTGAGTTGGTAGCAGGGCAGGCTATTCCAGTTTGGAACTTGCTAGCTAAAGATGCTACGGCTACTGCTGTGAACGCAGCTATTCAGCAACCGCAATTAGCCATCGTTGCCGCCTATCAGCCCGGTCTTGAAAATGAAGATCTTCTAGATCAAACACTCAGCGCTTTGCACTACGGCGAGCATGAAATACCCGGCGCAGTAAAAGGCCAAAGCTGGGCGGAGTTAGTGTCCGAAGCTTTGTTTGCAGCCGATCTTGCTCCTCGCTATGTGTTGGTGCTTGGCTTGGACGAATGGCTACTTTTAGACAGATACAAATGGCCGCAAAACCGAGCCCTGCGTTTTGCCTTGTCGGACATCCTCGACCGCAAAGACAGCGCTACTTTGCAAGCCACTGCCGCCCTATTACACAAAACCAGCTTAGCACCTGGCGAGGGCAACAGCCTGCTGGAAAGTCTTGACGAAAACGCCCACAAACACGCCTTTGGCGTGAGCGAAGACTTGAAGCATGCTCTGCGCGAAGCCATTGAACTTTTGGGCAACGAAGCCGCCCAGCAACTGCGCCAACTGGCTGCCGACCAACGTAAAGGTTTTTTCAGTGGCAAAGACCAGCTTGAACCGGGCGATTTGAGTCTGGAATGTTTGCGCATGGTGTATCGCCTGCTTTTCATGTTCTACATCGAGGCGCGGCCCGAGTTGGGCTATGTGCCTATCAGCAAGAGTGAGGTGTATTTGAAGGGCTATAGCCTGGAGAGCCTGCGAGAGCTGGAGATGAAAAAGCTTGTCACGCCCGAGTCGCGCAACGGCCACTACTTTGACAAAACTTTGCGCCGCTTGTTTAGTTTGGTAGCGCAAGGCTGCGGCTTTGGTGAGCAGCTCAATATCCAAGCCATGGCGGGTGCCAAAGACAGCTTTGCATTGGCACCCTTGGACAGCCGCTTGTTTGATGAAAACACCATGCCGCTGTTGGCCAAGGTAAAGTTTCCCAACCATGTATGGCAAACCATCATTCGCCTCATGTCTTTGTCACGCGGCGGGGGGCGTGGCCAAAGGCGAGGGCGGGTCAGCTACCAACTGTTGTCTATCAACCAATTGGGCGCCGTGTATGAGGCACTGCTTAGTTACAAAGGTTTCTTTGCCAAAGAAGATTTGTATGAGGTAAAAAAAGCCCCCAAGCGCGGTGGTGCTGCAGCCAGCGATGACGACGACATAGACACCGCAGACCTGTTTGACGACAGCGATAATTCAGACAGTGCAGACGCCGACGACACCAACACAGCTAGCACGGGCAGACGCGGTGGCGAAAGCAGCGGCGACGACCTGCTGGATAATGCTTGGTTTGTGCCGGCCAGCCGCTTGAGCGACTACAAAGACGATGAAAAGGTGTACGACACCAACGAAGCCGGCCATCAAAAACTGCGCAAGCACGACAAGGGCAGCTTCATTTACCGTTTGGCCGGGCGCGACCGTCAAAAAAGTGCCAGCTACTATACACCGCAAGTGCTAACCAAGTGCTTGGTGAAATACGCCCTGAAAGAACTGCTGGGCAGTGAGCGCGTTAAATGTGCCGATGACATACTCACACTCTCCGTATGTGAGCCTGCCATGGGCAGTGCGGCCTTCTTGAACGAAGCTGTCAACCAACTGGCCGAGGCCTACCTAGAGCGGAAACAATCTGAGCTTAAGCAACGCATACCGCACGACAGCTTCGCCCAGGAATTGCAAAAAGTGCGAATGTACATTGCCGACCGCAATGTATTTGGTGTTGACTTGAACCCGGTGGCCGTGGAGCTAGCCGAGGTGTCTATTTGGCTCAATGCCATTTATGGTGAAACCGATGCCCAAGACCGTCCTCTGCCGGCCCATGTGCCGTGGTTTGGCTACCAACTGTTTGCGGGTAACAGTCTGATTGGAGCGCGGCACCAGGTGTATGCCGCAGGTACCTTAAAGCGTGGTGCTGAACTGGCTTGGCATAAAGAATCCCCACGCGATGTGAGTTATGCCGCCCCTCGCCGCTCCGACGAGATGTGGCACTTCTTGTTGCCTGACCCCGGCATGGCCGACTATGGCGACAAAGTGGCTAAGCAGCTTTATCCTGAAGACTTTGACCGACTGAAAGCATGGCGCAAAGACTTCACTAAAGCCCTAGAGCCAAATGAAATAGCCCGCCTACAGCAACTTAGCCAGCAAATTGATCGCCTTTGGACTGAACATATCCAAGCCATGGCGCGTGACCGCAAACGCACTGAAGACAATTTGTATGTTTGGCCCAATCAACCCGATCCTTCCAAACGTACCCTCAGCCGAGCGGAAAAAGAAGCTGTGCGCCGCAAAGGCTTGCTGAACGAAGACGGTGACTTGGCCACCCCCTACCGCCGCCTAAAACTAGTGATGGATTATTGGTGCTCTCTGTGGTTTTGGCCCATTACCCAAAGTGCCAGCCTGCCCAGCCGCGAAGCCTGGTGGATGGAGGTAGGGGCGATTTTGGAAGGCAATATTGTGGATATTGCCCCCCAGCGCAGCCTGAACCTCAGTAACACTGAGCCCGAGGTACCGCAAGTTGTGATTGCCGATGTGCAAGCTGCCATGGAAGGTTTTGAAACCCAGCTGCCGCTGGCCCAAGCAGCTGATCAACCCAACCTGCACGATAAACTAGGCCAGCTGCGCATCAGCCGCTTGCGTGAGCACTTGCCACGTATTGTGCAAGTGGAGCAAGTGGCCGAGGCTCGTCGTTTTATGCATTGGGGCTTGTGCTTTGCAGACTTGCTGCTGGGTGCAAAAGCGGATTCAGATAAAACAGCCGTTGGTTTTGATTTGATTTTGGGAAACCCCCCTTGGCTGAAAGTGGAGTGGAATGAAAGTGGGATCTTGGGTGAGCGCAACCCCATTTTTGCAGTTCGCAAAATCAGCGCCAGTGACCTGACCAAGCTGCGCGCTGATGCATTTGAGCGCTTTGACGGGTTGCAGGAGGCATGGACTGAAGAGTTGCAAGAAGCTGAAGGAACACAGAAATTTTTAAATGCAGTTCAAAACTATCCGCTGCTCAAGGGCGTACAAACCAATTTATACAAATGCTTCATGCCCTTGGCTTGGGGCTTGAATAGTCCAAAAGGTATAGCTGGTTTATTACACCCCGAAGGACCGTATGACGACCCCAAAGGGGGGTCTTTGCGCGAGGCGGTGTATTCGCGGTTGCGTAGCCACTTTCAATTCCAAAACCAAGAGATTCTCTTTCCTATTGGAGATCGCGTCAAATTCAGTATTAATATTTACGGAGCATGTCAAACTGTGGCTTCATTTGACAACTTGTCGAATTTATTTAATCCATCAACCGTCGATGCCTGCTACCAGCACAATGGCCATGGCTTACCTGGGGGTATCAAAAATGACGATGGCGAGTGGGATGTCAGTGGGCATCGTGACCGGATTGTTAAAGTGGACAGTGACACCCTGACAATTTTTGCCAAGTTATACGATGAACCCGGTACGCGCCCGGAACGTGCTCGTTTACCAGCGCTTCACGCTGGAGCTTTGGGCAGCGTCTTGCGTAAGTTATCAATTCATTCGCGTCGTTTGGGTGACCTGGGTAATGAATGTTTCTCCACTCAATTGTGGAATGAAACCGGACAACAAAAGGACGGCACTATTAGTCGCCGTTCTACCAGCGATGCGAATTTCTCTAAGACTCCGAATGACTGGGTGCTTTCCGGGCCGCATTATTATGTTGCCAATCCCTATATGAAAACGCCCCGAAAGGTGTGTACTGAAAAAGGGCACTACGACATTATTGATTTGGAAACTCTTCCCGACGACTATTTGCCCCGAACCAACTATCTGCCCATGGCAGACAAGGCCGAATACCTGCGGAGAACACCGGTTGTGAGCTGGGTGGAAGATGGAAAAACGCATGGTAGTCCTGTGACGGATTACTACCGTTTGGTGAATCGTGAAATGATAGGTTCAGCATCTGAAAGAACGTTGATAACAACTGTTGTCCCCCCAGGTGCAGCACAGGTGCATACTGTTTTGGCAACTGCTTTCAAAGACGCAAATGATCTCATTTCTTTCCTTGCAATGACACTGTCAGTAGTATCTGATTTTCGAGTAAAAAGTACAGGCTCTGGCCACGCAAATATTTCATTAATGAGTCAACTTCCAACTATTGATCCAGATATATCTGCGCATATTGCTTCATCGCTCAAAAGTAGAGCTCTCGTTCTTAACTGCCTCACCACCCACTACGCCCCTTTGTGGGAAGAAGTCTTCGACCTTGCCTTCACCGATCAGCAGTGGAGCCAGCCCGACAACCCGCGTTTGCCGCAAGACTTTTGGCATGAGCTCACCAGTGACTGGACGCGACATTGCGCCTTGCGCTCAGACTATGCCCGCCGCATGGCCTTGGTGGAAATCGATGTGTTGGTGGCGCAGGCGCTGGGTCTCACGCTGGACGAGCTGCTGCTCATCTACCGCGTGCAGTTCCCGGTTATGCAAGGCTACGAGCGTGACACCTGGTATGACATCCACGGGCGCATTGTTTTCACCATCAGCAAAGGCCTTGTCGGCGTTGGTCTGCCCCGCAAAGGCGGCCGCACCACACCCAAAACGCGCATCACTACCCCCGACGGCAAAACCAAAGACGGCAACCACGGCTGGGAAGATATCTATAAAGACGGCCAGTTCCTCGTGTCTGACGGCACCACCGTGGACATGACCATCACCGATGACACCTTGCCCGGCGGCCCGCGGCATGTCACCCGTACTTTCAAAGCTCCATTTGCCAGAGCTAATCGTGAAGAGGACTATCGTTTGGCTTGGACATTTTTCTTAGACTCGCAAGTGGCTTAACACAGGAGGTGCTTTGGAAAAAATTACCCTACCAGTAAAGCGTGTTGGTGATCGTTGGGAGTTTCTCTACGGGGGTGATATACCTGTCTATGATGGCGTAGAAGCTAACTTAACGATTTCAACTCACCAAATAATAGATGAGAACTTTTTAGCAAGAGTTAATCAAGATGTGCGGGTAAAGGTGCTCAATCAAGGTACCCGCTTATTGATTGCGTTAACTGACAAAAATGACAATCAATCGTTAGGAAGGAAATGGCACGGTACATTGCCCGTAAGACTCCCGCCTGGTACTACAAGATTGGAAGAGGTATTTTTAGGCGAGAGAAAAGAGCAAGGCTCAAGAACTTTAAATGACGAAATAGACACTGATCAGCATGGTGGTTTATGGTTGCGCATAAGAGGGCTAAATAAATCAGAGCTTATTAGCAGCAGCATAGTTTTGCCAGAGGGGCTAGAAGAACAAAATGCCATTAGCCTCAACCATGCTTTCACATTGCTTTCAAAAAAGTATGAAACTCATAGACTCTCCAATACAGGAAATGTGTATACACATGTTTTTTACCAAGAAAATAATAGTAGATGGTATCCATTGTCCGATTTACGTTTAGGCGTCTTGGATGATATCGAACGCAGTTTAATCCGCGACATCTGGTTAGAAGTTGAACAAAAGCTTGGCTGGCGACCTGTCCCAAATATAAAAAAATAAATGTTACCTTCACTCCTCGCCCGCGACATCCAAAAGGGTCTAGATCAATTTTTGCTCACCAGCTTTGAGGCCTCCGATGCTTTCATGCATGGCGTAATGCAGCGCTATGTAGATCAACCAACTGGGTGGCTTAAAGGTCCTTATTTGCAAATAGGCCTGCCTTTTACACAAGGGGTATCAGGTAATAAGTTTTTTAAAAACTTTGATACGGAAAATCCTGGATATAGTCATCAAGAAGCTGCATGGAAGCGCTTATCCACCTTACACAGCGCTGCTAGCACATTGATAGCTACAGGCACTGGCAGTGGCAAAACAGAATGCTTTGTATATCCGGTGCTAGACCATTGCGTCCGAATGACTGCAGATGAACCCGGCATCAAAGCCTTGATCATCTATCCTATGAATGCCCTCGCCAGTGATCAAGCGCGGCGGTTTGCTGAGTTAGTTGACACCATTCCAGCCTTTAAAAACCTTCGAGTAGGCATGTATGTGGGTGGGCATGAGGCTGAGCCAGGACAGGGCACGCGCATGACCCCAGAGAGCGTTATCACTGACCGTGACACCATGCGCAAAAACCCGCCAGACATTTTGCTTACCAATTACAAAATGTTGGACTACTTGATGCTGCGCCCCAAAGACCGCAAGCTCTGGGAAAAGAACAGCCCTCAAACCCTGCGCTATGTGGTGGTGGATGAGCTACATACTTTTGACGGTGCACAAGGCACCGACTTGGCCATGCTGCTACGTCGCTTGAAGGCTCGTTTGCAAGCTCCCGCCGACCACCTAATTTATGCAGGAACATCGGCAACCATGGGTAACAGTCAAGACACTGCCCCACTGCGCGAATACGCACGGCAAATTTTCGGCTCAGCTTTTCCACCCGAGTCCGTCATCACCGAGAACCGCCAATCAGTGGGGACGTTTTTGGAAGACGCGACGGTGGACTACATGTACCAACAACCCGAGCGCTTGCGCGAACGCTTGCAAAACACCGATTTAAGTGCGCCCGATCAAGCCGTGATCGCGTGGTTTGGTTTGTTTTTTCCTGAAGAGCCCGCGCCATCAGATGTAAATGCACTGGAATGGCGAATCCACTTGGGTACTTTACTCAAAAGCCACCAATTGTTTGTAAATCTTCTCAAACACTTAAAGGATGGCGTGGTGTCCTATACCGATTTACTAGAGCTGATGCAAAAGGGCTTGCCCGATGCCTCAAAGCCTCTGGTGCGCGAATTGGTTGATGCCTTATTGGTCTTAGTGGCATGGGCCCGCATACCGGGTGGGACTGAGGGACGGCAATTAGTCAACTTACGTATCCAGCTGTGGTTGCGTGAATTGCGTCGTATGGTAGCTAATCTCTCTAGTAGCGCAGAAGGCGTTTCCTTGCGCAGCAGTGCAGATATTCCAGCCAACCCCGACGGCATCTTTTTGCCCCTCGTGCAATGTACTGAGTGCCGAACCACGGGTTGGTTGTCTCGTTTGGTTCCGTCCAGCAACAAACTGTCAACTAAACTAGATGAAATCTACAACACCTGGTTTGCACGACGACCTGAGTCGGCACGTTTATATGCCAGTGCGAGTGTGAAACGTCCTCAGGTAGAGGGCATCACTCAATGGGCTTGCGTGGCTTGCGGCAATTTGCAGCAAGGTAAAAACGCCTGTCAAGCTTGTGGTCAAGAAGACTTGTTATCGGTTTTTAAAGTCACGGCGCAAACAAGCTTTACTTTGGGCAATGTTCAGCACACACGTCATGACAACTCCTGCCCAGCCTGTGGCCAAAAAGAGAGGCTCTTGTTATTGGGAGCACGCAATGTAACATTAGGAGCACAAGTAGTTGAGCATTCATGGGCTAGTCCATTTAATGATGATAAAAAACTAATCGCCTTCTCAGACTCTGTGCAAGATGCAGCGCACCGTGCGGGTTTCTTTGGGGCTCGCACTTATCTCAATAACGTGCGCACGGCTTTATCTAAAGTGATGGATACAGTGTCTTCGCCAGGGCTCTCTTGGACAGACTTTTTCAAGCAAACCGAACAACTGTTTGATACACCTGGTTCAGTGCTTCACATGACGCCTGAGCAACTAGTCTCCGAGTTCATCGGACCTAATATGACCTGGCTCAATGACTGGTCAGTGGAATTGCTACAAAAGGGCGCATTGCCAGCGAAAAGTAGATTACCTGAACGTGTGAAAAAGCGTTTGCTCTGGCAAGCCCACAGTGAGATGACTTACCTCAGTCACCGTGGTCGCACACTGGAGCGGATTGGTAAAGCTACTTTGGCCGTGCCTTTGGCGCGATTGCAACCCGTGTTGCAAACCCTTCTGCCCGAGTTCAAAGAGAAATTTGGTTTACACGGCCTGGATAAAGCCACCTTGGCGCAATGGTTATGGGGTGTGTTGACACACATGCGCAGCAAAGGCGCAGTGATGCACCCCGAATTAGCTAACTATGCTGCAGACGGAAATGTCTACGGGTTACAAATGTCGGGAGGTCGCAAAGAATGGATGCCCACAATGGGTGAACGTACCCCACGTCCTGTATTCGTCACATTAGGAAAACAGCGCGACTTTGAAGCCATCACCTATACCAATCACCCTAGCTGGTATGACCGATGGGCAGAGGCCGCATTGGGCCGTCAAATACTTATGAGCAAGGGTTTGGCCGCGGAATTATTTTTGAAAGCTTCAGAGGCCTTGGTAAAAGATAGCGTGCTTATTCGGACAGAGCACCACCAAGGCGCTACTCTGGCCATAAACCCCGATGCTTTAGTGCTGAGCACAGATGTGTTGTTCCTCATTACCCCTCAGGGCAAACGTCGATTGAGCGTTGACAAGGCCGATGCCGAAGCTTTGATTGGAATGCCGTGCCTCGAAGCTACCGAAGAGTTTTATGAGGAAACCTTAGCCGCAGGTGGATGGCTCGCGCAGCGATTTAGCAAAGGCGATTTGAAGCGGGTGATTGCTGCTGAACACACTGGCTTGTTAGAGCGCAAAGAGCGTGAAGACATTGAAGAACGCTTCAAATCGAAACATCCGCAGCCTTGGTATGAAAACCTGTTGTCTGCCACGCCAACTCTGGAGATGGGTGTTGATATTGGTGACTTGTCATCGGTTTTGATGTGCTCGGTACCACCTAATCAAGCCAGTTATTTACAGCGAATGGGGCGAGCCGGAAGACGAGACGGCAATGCACTGAGTACCACCTTAGCCGATGGTGCGAGCCCTCATGATCTATATTTCTTTGACGACACACTTGAAATGCTAGCCGGAGCAGTTGAACCACCAGGTGTGTTTTTGAAAGCAGCTGAAGTTCTGCGTCGGCAGTTGTTTGCGTTTTGTATGGACGACTGGGTTAGTGGTTTAAAGACTATTGCGGCATTTCCTGACAAAACTTCAGCAGCATTGGATGCTGTGGAGGGTAACAACCAAGACCGCTTTCCTTACAACTTCGACGCGCATGTGGTCGCCAACGAAATTCGATTGTTTGAAACATTTATTGGATTACTGGGTCAGGACATTGACGCAGCTGTACGACAGCGCCTGCTAGACTATATTGAAGGCCAAGGTGAAGCAGACGGCATGCGTCAAAAATTGATCAAAACTCTCAAAGGATTGGCAGATGAACGAGCCACCTACAGAGCACGACAAAAAAATATTGACAACCTCATCAAACAGGCTAAACAAAAACCATCCGATCAAGCTACCAAAGAAGAGATTGAAAGCTACACGCAGGAGCGTGAAAAAATGCTGGCATTGATCACCGAGATCAATAAGCGAGACTTGCTAAACACCCTAACTGATGCAGGCTTGATTCCAAACTACGCATTCCCAGAAGCTGGCGTTGAATTAATGTCCATGCTGTGGCGTAAAAAATCAGAGGATGAGGGTGGAGAGGGACGATACATCGCCTTGCCAGCGCTAAAGTACGAGCGTTCAGCTTCTTCAGCTTTATCAGAGTTTGCGCCTGAAAATCGCTTTTACGCTAATCAACGGCGTGTAGAGGTTGATCAAATCAACATGAGTCTGGCCAGCACAGAGGATTGGCGGTTTTGCCCTTCATGTCATCACATGCAAAACCTTTTGAAAAAGCCAGATGACGAAGCGTTATGTCCGCGATGCCATGACCCTATGTGGGCTGATGCTGGGCAAAAGCGTACCTTGTTGCGTTTCAAACAAGCTATTGCCAACAGTGATGACACCAAAGTGCGTATTGACGACAGTACAGAGGATCGAGAGCCTAAGTTTTATGTACGCCAATTGATGGCTGACTTCGAGCCCCAAGATATTCGTGAGGCTTGGCAGATAAAGGCAGGCGGTTTGCCGTTTGGTTTTGAATTTGTATCTAAAGTTACCTTTAGAGATGTAAATTTTGGTGAGTTGTCTAAGCCGGGCGAATCATTTAAGGTTGCCGATAAAGAAAACGCTCGGCCAGGTTTTCAGTTATGTAAGCATTGCGGCAAGGTACAAAAGCCTCCAAACAACAGAAATGATCCGCCTGGTCAATTGCACATCTTTGATTGCATCAAAAAGGGTGATGAAAAACCTGAGAACCTGCTCGATTGCCTATATTTGTACCGCGAATTCGAATCGGAAGCTTTACGAATTTTGGTTCCCTACACACGCACTGGTGTAGATGATCAAGTTATTCAATCTTTCATGGCTGCATTGCAGCTGGGTTTAAAAAAACGCTTTGGTGGCAAGGTAGATCATTTACGAGTTGTCTTGCAAGATGAACCGGGTAAAGACGGTGGGCCGCGCAAATTCTTTGTCATGCTCTACGACTCAGTTCCAGGTGGCACAGGCTATTTACACCAGTTGTTAGCTATGGAAGCCACAACTTTGGCAGACGTATTGCGCATGGCGCTTGAAACATTGAGCAAATGCAGTTGTAACCAAGACCCAGACAAAGATGGTTGTTACCGTTGCGTGTATCAATACCGACTCGGCCGTGACATGCTGCAAGTGTCCAGAGAACGCGCCAAAGAAGTACTTACTGAATTAGTTAGTTCCTTAGATCAGCTTGAGCGAGTCAAAACTATTTCTGAAATTTACATCAATCCTGAATTTGATTCGGTATTGGAGAGCCGTTTCATTGAATCCTTGAAGCGCATGAGTGGCGTAGCTGGTTTGCCACCTGTCAAATTGCTACAAGACATTGTCAATGGCAAGTCGGGTTTTATGCTGGATTTGGGGGGGCAGCGGTACCGTATCGAACCTCAGCGCAATGTAGATGCGTCTGATGGCGTGTCAGTCGCCTCGAAACCTGACTTCATGATTTGGCCTTGGTCTAGCGGAGGACCTCGAAGGCCCATTGCGGTCTTTTGTGATGGTTGGGAGCACCACCAGCGCAGTATTCGGGAGGACGCACTCAAGCGCAGTGCTTTAGTTGCCAGTGGACGTTTTTGGATCTGGTCTGTTACACATGACGATGTCACCAAGGCTTTAGCAGGTGATCCCACTACAGATTTAGATTCACCGCTAGTAGCTTTAACCTTGCATTCGGGTGAGGCTGCAACAGCAGTTCTACCCCGAGCACAGCAAAATGCTTTTACGCACAACGCAGTGACACTGTTACTTCAATACTTAGCAATACCTACTTCCGGAGTTGTTGACCCGGCAGCGGTACAACTTCAAAAAAATGCTATGTGGCTCAATTTTTTGATGATTCCTTCTAACGAACAAGAAAAACAATGGGTAGATAAAGGGATGAATCAATGGATGTCGCTATTACCTCAGGACATGCAGTCTCCTGGCGCAAGTCATGCCCCTTGCATGTCCAAAAAGGATGTCCAACCCATGGTGTTGGCATGGTGGCCCTTGTCCTATTTAAAGACTCAAGACGGCATGATGAATTCGCCTGGGTTAGTGCTTATGGATGATTCAACAATCACAGACAACAAACAACTGCGATTAGCTTGGCGACGGTGGTTGCAGGTGTTCAATACCCTGCAAAGTCTAAGAGGTTTCCGCATGGCCAGTTTATTGGGATTGCAAGATAAAGAACTGGAGTTGCTTCACGATGTAGATGTCGGACTCCAAACCGCTTCGCCATCACAGCCAAGTCAAATGGCATGGGCACAAGAATGGCAAGACGTTATTTCACAAAGCATGTCGTCATTGTCTATAGGCTTGAAATTATTAGCTGATGCGCAGTTAACGCCCCCAGTTGTGGGTTATGAAATGACAAATGCTAAAGGCCAAGTGGTTGCAGACGCTGAACTGGCATGGCCAACAAAGCAGTTGGTTGTATTGCGAGCTGACCAAGATGATTTGGTGTCCGTATGGGACGCAGTATCTTGGCAAGTTGTATTGTTAAATGAAGATGGTTTAAATGTTCAAACGCAAGGTTGGCACAGCGTGGTTTTGGCTAAGCTTTCAGTTTGAATGAACAAAGGGAATACACCATGAGCTTGAAACCTAAAGTTGCCCTCTCCCAAGATTTTTTGTTGCAACTCCCCAAACTGCCAAGTAACGTACAAGCAAAAATCATGAAATGGGCTTTCCTGTTTCAAACAGATCCCAAGAGTCCGAGTATTAATTACGAAAAAATTAAAGTTGCTGCTGAGTCCAATTTGAAATCTGTGCGTATTGATCAAGATTGGCGGGGCATTGTGTTCAAGCCCGATGTTGGAGATGTATACGTGTTGCTCCATGTAGACCGTCACGATCCGGCATACCGTTGGGCTGAGCGTCGCAAATTAACCATCAACCCTGTTACTGGCGCAATGCAAATGGTGGTGATCGAGGAAGTAGCCGCTGAGCCCGTTGCAGCATCGTTAGTCGTGCCTGCTAAACCAATTAAAGCGGATTTATTGTTTGCAGGATTGAGTGACCACGAATTGATGAGCCTGGGCGTGCCAAGGGAGATGCTATCAAGCGTTCGCAAGGTTAACGTTGAAGCAGACTTAGACGGTATTCAAAATATCTTGCCTGTTGAAGCTTATGAAGGTTTGTTTTTAGTAGCTGCGGGTGACACGGTGGATCAAGTGTTGACATCGCGCGAGACAAGAGTTGACCAAAAAATAAACACCGAAGATTTTGTTACGGCTCTAAATAAACCAGAATCTTTATCCCGCTTTGTGGTGGTCCAAGACGATCAGGCCATGCAAGCCATCATGAATGCGCCCTTGGCGCAATGGCGTATCTTTTTACATCCAACCCAACACAAACTGGCTATGGGTGATAGAAGTGGGCCTGTACGTGTGTTGGGTGGCGCTGGTACTGGTAAAACTGTCTTGGCAATGCATCGTGCCAAGTGGTTGGCAGAACACAGTACATTGGATGGGCAAAAAGTCCTAGTCACCACGTTTACTAAAAACTTAGCTTTGGATGTTGAAGATAACCTCAAATCTATGTGCAATAAGGACACCATGGCAAAGATTGAGGTACGAAATCTCGATGCTTGGGTGCATGCCTATATGCGTTCAAATAAACTTGAGCACCGCATTGTTTATGGTCGAAGCAGCGATTCAGCTTCTCAGGCTTGGCAAGCTGCATTGGCTACCAAAGATGGCTCCATTGGTATGACGGATGATTTTTATGAGCAAGAGCTAGAGCAAGTTGTCTTAGCGCAAGGTCTCACTACCTTAGATGAATACCGTACCGCCAGGCGCACTGGTCGTGGCGTGGTTCTCAGTCGTTCCAAGCGGGATGCAGTTTGGCCTGTTTTTGAGGAATATAGGGGTCAGTTGGCATCAAGAAAGCTCAAAGAAGTAGACGATGCCTATCGAGAAGTAGCAGCTTTTATGACTAAAGAACTGGAAGCTGGAAAAAAAATGCCTGCATACAGTGCGGTAGTGGTGGATGAAACTCAAGACTTGGGTCCACAAGCGCTCAAACTACTTAGAGCCATCATACCTGCAGGAAATAATGATTTGTTTTTAGTAGGCGATGGCCATCAGCGCATCTACTCTAGAAACCGCGCAGCCATGAGCAAGTGCGGCATTGATATTCGTGGTCGTTCAAGAAAGCTATATTTGAATTACCGAACTACCGATGAAATTCGTAAACAAGCCGTGGCTTTGCTAGAGGGTTGTGCAATAGATAACTTGGACGATGGCCACGACGAAACAAAGCGCTACAAGTCTTTATCTCATGGACCGGCTCCCTTGGTTGTCACGCTTAAAGGTATAGAGCAAGCAACAGATAAAGCTTTGGAACTCAGCCGCAATTGGTTGTCTCAATCAGATGAGCATGGTTCAGCTTCAATATGTGTGATTACCTATTCCAACGATGTACGTAATGCTACTGCAAAAGTATTTTCTAAGGCTGGATTGAAAACGGCGGTGATCGATGAAAACCATAATCTCAGTAGCACGGCAGAAATGATTTACTTCTCCACCATGCACCGTGCTAAAGGTTTGGAATTCGATCAAGTGATTGTCATTAGCCCATCTGAATATTTGGGTGATCCTCTAGAGACTGACAGCAAGCGCAAGTTGATTTATGTGGCGTTGACCAGAGCGAAGAAAGATGCTGCGCTAATCTTTATTTAAAATAGATTGCGGCTTAAGGGGCTAGGCTCATTTATTTTCGTAACATTTTTGGGGATTAAATAATGATAACTATTGAAGACCCAAAAGCAGACCAAATTGGTTTGCTTATTAAAGAGCTGCAATCTATCCCAACATTTACTGCAGCAAAAAGAGTTGTTTTAGCGCGATTGCTTGAGTTGCTTAAAGAATCTGGCTATAGGATGTTTAATGGTAAAGCCGCTCGATACGGCTTTGGCCCAATTGGGGCGTCCTATTTATATCGCGTCCCTGAGGATAAGCGTGGACACCTGGAGCCTTATCGTGGAAAGTTAGTAAGGTTAGTTTGTGTTGGGTCTGGGATTTTTGATCGTGACATCATGGTTGGTGAATACAAGAATTAGTTAAAAGGGGTGAAACTCAAAAATGATGCTTGGATTTCATGCCGATTACGAAGAGCTTCTTGCTTTGAGAGCACTTTTTAAGGCAGCTACCTTTGAGGATTATTCGATTATTAATAACCCGGCTAATACTTCAGATGCTCAGTCGGCTGGACGTAAGGTGCTTGCTGAAATCAACAATTCTC
>Ga0164295_10000955_pt1 | contig 24003 bp, 25 predicted proteins | sample GEODES006metaG_FD_111798 | JGI IMG/M metagenome (GOLD analysis project Ga0164295, IMG submission 111798) | Oligotrophic lake water microbial communities from Sparkling Lake, Wisconsin, USA - GEODES006 metaG | ecosystem: Environmental > Aquatic > Freshwater > Lake | place: USA: Sparkling Lake... | reverse complement strand
TAGATGCCAATAAAAGAACCGCCGCCGCCGCCGTTTTTATTGGCTTGCGTCTTAATGGGATAAGCCTAACGTTTAAAGATACCGCATTAGGTCAATGGATTATTGATCTAGTAAATGATCATCAAACAGAGATTGAGTTTTCTCATTGGTTGAGGCAACTGAACAACCAAAGTGAACATTAATCCGATTTAAAAGAACCTAAAAACAAATTTACGCCTGTATTGACGAATGCAGAAGTTGATGCAAGTTCATTAAACACAACATTTATGTTAGTATTCGCAGGAATTCCTAGCAATTAGAAAGTGGCTCGAGCAACAAGGAGCCACTTTCTCAACAGGTAAGGGATCGCATTTAAAAGTATTTTTAAATGGAAAACAATCTACCTTGCCAATGCATGGAACTACAGAACTGGGAAAAAGTCTTGAGGCTGCAATTAAGCGGCAACTAGGTTTGAAATAAAAGGGGATCTGATATGTTTAACTACCCAGCGACACTAACAAAAGATGGCAGCACATTCTTGATAACTTTTCGAGATGTTCCAGAGGCAATTACTTTTGGTGCTGATAAAGAAGAAGCACTGTTAAACGCAGTAGATGCCTTGGAAACCGGCCTCTCTTTTTATGTCGATTCTCGTAAACCGTTGCCATTGCCAAGCAAAGTGAAGCGAGGTGAGATTACTGTCTCGCCAACTGCGCTGGAATGTGCAAAATTAGGCGTATACCAAGCAATGACCGAACAAGGCATCAAGAAGTCCGAATTGGCGCGTCGCCTTGGCTGGCATATGCCCCAAGTTGATCGCTTATTTGATTTACGCCACGCGTCTAAATTAGAGCAAATAGAAGCTGCAGCTTTAGTTCTTGGCCGTCATATCGAAGTCAGAGTTGCAGCTTAATAATATTTAGTCATCTGTAACTTTTAATTGCTGCGCTGAGGTCTGCTGGCAAATGCTCATCCACTTCATCCGCAACGGCCCCTCCTACCTGCCTGAGATAGACGCCTACTGCGCATACATCCATTCTCGCGGGCACCAAACGATGGTGCACGACAGTAGCGTTTCAGTGCCAACCAGCGCATCGGTCGTCTGGTGGTTTTGCGGTCGAGTACCACTGTTCGAAGCGCGCAGATTGCGAAGTGCATTTCAAATCCATGAATACGCTTCTGCGTCTATCCCTCCTTATGCCTGGGCCAAAGACCAAGTAAAACACTGGACGCAACCGCAACCCGACTACCGTATCTATCAAAACGGCTGGGTACGTGAACGCATGGGTTTTGCAGACGGTGTGCCGCATGCCTTGCGTGATATGGGCGTAGCAGAGCATTTCTTCGACGCGCCTTCAAACACACCAGCACCTAAATTCGATTTGGTCTACTTGGGAGAGATGTCGCGCCTGTTGGCGTTTATCACTGTCTTGCAAGCAATTCATACAGCAGGTCGCTCTCTATTGCTTGTGGGTGACGTACCCGCAGAATTACAAATACACTTACCACCCAACGTGACCTGCTCAGGCCGTGTAGACCACGCACGAGTCCCGCGCTATTTGCGCCGAGCGCGGTTTGGTTTGAACTTAGTACCCAACGCCACACCGTTTCAACAACAAATTTCCACCAAAGTTCTGGAATATTGCGCCTCGGGTTTGCGCGTGGTGAGCAATGCTTACCCTTGGGTGCGTTACTTCATGGCGCAGCACAAGGCGAACTTTTATTTGCTCAACGATGATTCGCCATCACTGGCCACTAGTTTTGGTGAAGCTTTAGATGCCTACCCTTATGAAGTACCTGATGTGCGTGCATTGGCTTGGCCACACGTGCTCGACACCTTGCCTTTGTGGCGAACAATATTGCGATGAACATCACCAGCAAAATTGTTGCTCTGTCTAGCGTTGTAGCGTTTACGTTACAAATCGCTTTGGCATTGCTGATGTTGCGCTACTTCTCGCCAGAAGAAGTGGGCGTGTTTTCTGTGATCAGTCAAATTGGGTTTTTCTGGACCTCTTTGGCACTGGCGCAAACGCCTTTGCGATTGCTGGCGAACCATGGCGCCTCTGTTTTTGATGACGCACGACACGCTTGGGTTTCGAGCCTGCAACGTTTTGTGTGGCTATCGCCTGTTGCTGCGCTGGCTGTTTGGTGGAGTGGCTTGTCATTTGTTTACGCGCTTTTGTGGGCGCTCTTGCTGTCGCTGTGCCAATTGACTTGGATGCTTGCGCAAAGCATGCGTTTGCGCATGGCGGGTGTTTGGGCACAGGCGGGGGTGCGTGTGTTGCCTCCGTTGATGGCTTTGCTGGTTGCTGTTGTTGCGGTTTTCATGCAATGGAGCGAACCAGCGCTGTTTGCTGCTGCGTTGCTGGGTTATGCCGTAGGTGCGGCTTGGTTGCTGCCTTCGCTCCTTGCCTATTGGCAAACCAAGTTTGTAAACAGATCGACTGAACCGAATGAAGTCGCACTTTCATCAGCCTTGCAAGACCCTTCGCATGTAGTCATTGCACCTGTCTACGGCGATAACCGCTCAGCTACCTTGCGAATGGCACATACGTTGGCCGATGCATTACTCGCCACTGCCATTGTGGTGGTGTGGCAACGTATGTTCGGCGCTCAAGAAACTGGATGGATGGCCGCACCGCTTCGCGTGATGGGCTTTGTGCCTGCAGTGGTGCACATGGCTTGGGTGCAGGTGCTTTTGGCGCAACCTCAACATGTTCGTACCAACCCTTTGTGGGTGGGGTTGGCGGGATTTACCACCGTAGCGCTATTGGGCGCTGGCTGCGCGGTTGCGCTGGAGATGGGTTGGCTGGAGAAACAGTGGCAAGGCGTATGGCCTTATTTGTTGCCGCTGGTTGTTTGGCAAGGAAGTGCTTGTTTGGCTGCAGCGTTTAGCCATTTGCCTTTTCAGGCGGAGAGTGCGCGTATTTACTCTTGGGTGTGCATAGGAGTAGCAACTTTGCAAGGGGTTGTGCTACTGGTACCTACACTTACCAACTTACTACCAACCCCACTTTCAGTTTTTGTTGTTTTTTCATCATGTAGCGGTATGGGGTTGTTGGGGATTGCTTGGTGGCAAAGAAAATTATCCAAATCAAAGCCATAGACAAATTACCTAGAATCTGAATCTCACCCTTAAATTTTTAACTACGTCAATTTACATGCTTAAAATTTTCAATCACCTTAAAGAATTGAATCGTCAGCGCGTAACCGCACGACGAAAAGCAAAATTTCAATCCATCTTAAGCAATGAATTTGATAGATCCTCTTTGCAACTGGATGCCTTGAAGCCACTCATAGCCAATACAGCCAAACACGACGAAGGAAGGAATGTAAACAAAGAGTTTGCTGTTTACTCCACGTTCTTTGGTAATTCAAACGCAAAGACTTTTAATAAAGCTGACATAGATTGCCACTTCGACCATTTTTTCATTTCAAATAACCATCATATTTTAGCAATGGCAGCGGACAGGGGCTGGCATCCTATTTATTTAGATTTGGCTGTATCTGCCAATCGTGTTTTTTCTGCTCAGCAGTCAAAGATACCTAAGGCGCTACCACATTTATTTCCTGCACTAAACCAATACGATTCTCTTTTATATGTTGATGACAAGATATCATTTAATACCTCAAAAATGTATTTGCTGTCACAAACCTTAATTCAAAAAAACCAGGCCTTGATGATTCGCGAACATCCTTCATTGAAACATAATATTTTGAATGAGTTGTCTGTCGCTATGATCCAACCACGTTATCAAGCGCAACGGGATCAAATCGTGGCCTATGTTGATACACAAATTAAGAGTGGCCTACAACTCCGTGTTGATCATCTTTTCTGGACTTCTGCAATTTTGAGAAATATGCGTCACTTAGATAACAATTTAATCAATGAAGACTGGTATGACGCCATACTTGATTGCGGTATTGAATGCCAAATTAGTTTTGACTTCGTTGCTCAAAAATACAATAGCATCACCCTAATGCCTCGAAATATCGTTTAATTCATGATATGTTCGAAGCTTTTCTTCTAGGTAAATTTGCTCACCCATTAAAACTGCCAACGTAAATCCAATAAAAGATGACAAAAACACTAAATTGGTAATTTCTGTTGTCAGGCCAGCGATGAAAAGATGAGAAATAAAAACCAAAAGCGTTAATGACACCAATCTATGTTCACCAGTGCTTTTTAACCTAAGTCCTCGAATTGCACCTGTAAAGACCACCCCAAATAAACTAAAGGTTGCTAACAGACCCCAAACACCTGAGCGGACTGTATTGGTAATGATTTCGTTATGAAAACCATGTTTTGGTGATTCACGAGCAAATTCACTTGCGTATTTTGTAAGTTCAGGTCGGTTCATATGCACCATCCAACTTAAATCACCCCAACCTTTAAATGGTCTGTCAAAAAAATACTCGGCCCCCATTCTGTAAAAAGACAGCCTTAAGCCAACAGAAGTATCTGCATTAGTTTCACTCCATTTATAGTTACTTATTTCTGTCCAGATCAAGATAAATTTACCGAGCAAATAGACATTATTTAAAAGAATAACCAGCAAAAAACACACTAGCACTAAAACCAACAAGGCTGTTCTTTTAAAACCTAACTTAGGCTTTAGAACAAAACAAGCCCAGAGGCACAAGAATATAGGCAAGTTAAACCAACCTGTCCGTGATCCACTTTTCAGCGACAAATAAATGCCAGAAAAAATTCCTAAAATACATAAACATTTTTGATTTAAAGCCAACTTACTCCAATACTCTGATAAACCTAGTAAAGTAAGTAATGAAAAAAGAAGAGAGTAACTTCCAAAAGTAAGTGGGTCCACAAAATAAGTAGTGAGGCCATTGGGGCCCCAGCTAGTTGGCCAGATGAGTCTAAAAAACAAAGTCCATATCAAGGTTACAGGAAGAATCAGAGTCAGCCAAGTTTGACAAATGCTCTTGTTTAGGTTCGCCCTTAAATCTCCGTTAGCTATCACTAAAAATATTGGGACACACAAAACCAACCTTAGCGGGCTGTCCCAATTTGGAAAATAAAAGTCAAACCTCAGTGACTGGCTGATTGCAATGGCTGCAAGAGGCGCTATAAACATTCCACAAATTGTTATGCGCCATCTTTTAGCGAGCAGAAATGTAGAATGCAACACTTTTTCAGTTGACAACAGAAATAAGCAACTGGCAGAAAGGAAAACTACAGTCAAGTTAGCCCAGTGTTTAACCGTTAAAAAGAATATTGGCGAAATCAAAACCAATAAAAGTAGCAGTTTATTCAATTTATTTGCGTAATTTTTTTTCATATCATGAGCAATTACACCATAACCTTCGCCACTCTCAACTGCCTTAACTACACAAAGAAATGCTTAGAAAGCCTGATAAATTCTGGCGTTAATCCAAAGCAAATTGTAGCTGTGGACAACGCCTCTACTGACGGTACTCCAGAGTATTTGAAGCAAATTGGCCTAGGTGCAACTATTTTAAATAGGCAGAATCTCTCCTGCGGGGCTGCCTGGAACCAAGGAATATTGGCGCGCCAAAGCGAGTGGACGATCATTATGAACAACGACATTGTTGTACCACCAGATTTTGCAGAACGATTAATTGCTTTCGCTAGCCTCCACAAACTAGAGCTTGTCTCACCCGCACGGATAGATGGTCAGTTGGACTATAACTTTGCTCAATTCGCGGCTCAATCACAGAATACGACCGCAAACACTATCCGTTATGGATCAAGTAATGCCATATGCATGTGCATTCATTGGTCACTTTTCAATAAAATAGGGTTTTTTCGCGCCAATCCAAACTTACTCGGTTTTGAAGATGGGCTTTTTTACAACGAAGTGCGCAAACATGACATTAAACATGCCACAACTGGTAGTGTTTGGATACATCATTTTGGTAGCGTGACGCAAGATCATATGAAAATGGTTTTGGGCAAAACAAACAACGATGTGCTTATAAAGGTAAATGACCGAAAGCTATACGATCAAAGTTGGTTAGAACGCAAGTTATACCGCCATCGACTAAAACGCATGCACATGGGTTGGCGCGAACAAGAACTCAGTGAATATGGAATGACTTTGCACGGCACTCGCATTCAAAATGCATTTGCCTGGCTCTGATTAGTTATTTAACGCTTGACGCTCTCTCCAAATGCACTCAATCGACAACTTCGTCGCTAGCTTGATTACGGTTACTAATTGCTACAAGAAACTTCGAATCACGCGCAAATCATTAACACTAAGTGCCTGGTTGATCGTGTAAAGTTGACCTTGTAATTGCTCACAAGGGACAAATATTGTCGAGACTTACGGTACAGGCAATGTATCAAACGATGTACAGACGGCATTTGTACTTGAGCACTTTGCCCTAGGGGCATCGAGAGACGTTAGATCTTTTACACCCCAACTATAATAAGACCGGGGCTTATGACCACTTCGGCCGCGATGAGCCTGAAATCATATTTAAAGCGCTTGATAAAGCGGCGGCATTGAATGCTTTAGTGTTGTAAGGTATGAAAAATGTTAAGGGATATAATGTTTTGAAAGTAGTAATACTCGCTGGTGGGTTGGGCACAAGAATATCTGAGGAGACCCACCTTAAGCCTAAGCCAATGATCGAGATCGGCGGCCGTCCTATTCTCTGGCACATCATGAAGATGTATTCCCACCACGGCGTCAATGATTTTGTTATCTGCTGCGGCTACAAAGGCTACGTCATCAAAGAGTACTTCGCCAACTACTTTCTTCATATGTCTGACGTAACGTTTGATATGTCTAATAATTCCATGCAGGTCCACCATGGTAAGGCTGAGCCCTGGCGTGTCACGCTGGTTGATACCGGCGACGAGACCATGACCGGCGGCCGCCTAAAGCGTGTCAAGCCTTACATTAAGGATGAGGAAGCGTTCTGCATGACTTACGGAGACGGGGTCAGTGACATTAACATCACCGAGCTCCTAGCCTTCCATGAAGAACACGGAGCAAGCGCAACCGTAACAGCAACACTTCCACCTGGCCGCTTCGGCGCGCTCGACATCAGGAGCGACAAAGTCGTGGGCTTCAAGGAGAAGCCCAAGGGTGACGGCGTTATGATCAACGGCGGCTTCTTTGTCTTATCCCCCAAGGTGCTTGACCTGATCCGGGATGACACCACCACTTGGGAACAAAAGCCCATGGAAACGCTTGCGTCAAGTGGTCAGCTATGTGTGTTTAGGCACGAGGGTTTCTGGCAACCGATGGACACGCTCCGCGATAAGAACCTACTTGAAGAGTTATGGGCTTCAGGTGAATCCCCTTGGAAGTCCTGGAAATGAATCCAATCTTCTGGCGTGGTAAGCGCGTATTCCTGACTGGGCATACAGGCTTTAAGGGGAGCTGGTTGTCCCTGTGGCTTCAGTCAATGGGGGCTGAGTTAACAGGCTTTGCGCTTAACCCACCTACAAATCCGAGCCTCTTCGAGGTCGCGAACGTAGGCGCAGGTATGCGCTCCGTGATTGGTGATGTGCGTGACTTTAAGCTCTTTAAAACAACAATGCAGGATGCGGATCCTGAGATCGTAATCCACATGGCAGCTCAACCTTTGGTACGTTACTCTTATTCCAATCCGGTTGAAACCTATGCTACCAATGTTATGGGCTCTGTGCACCTGCTCGAGACAGTTCGTCACACGAAAAGTGTTAAGGCAGTGGTGAATGTGACAAGCGATAAGTGTTATGAGAACCGTGAGTGGGTCTGGGGTTACCGTGAGGATGATGCCGTGGGCGGCTACGACCCTTACAGTAACAGTAAGGGATGTGCTGAACTAGTGACGGCAGCCTATCGCTCTTCTTTCTTTAATCCAGTCGACTATGAACAGCACGGTGTGGCGATAGCATCAGCGAGGGCCGGCAACGTGATCGGTGGTGGCGACTGGGCGAGGGATCGATTGATTCCCGATTTTATTCGCGCTATCTTAGAAGGTGAAACGGTAGTCATTCGAAGCCCTAACGCGATTAGGCCATGGCAACATGTATTAGAACCACTTAGTGGATACCTAGTTTTGGCAGAGAGGCTTTATGCGCAGGGTAATCATTTTGCAGGCGCATGGAACTTTGGCCCGAGTGAAGGCGATGCAAAGTCCGTCTATTGGATTATTAATCAGCTTGTGACCCATTGGGATAGTAAAGCAAGCTTCAAACTTGATGCAAGAGCTGCTAATATGCATGAAGCGCACTTCTTGCAGTTGGACTGCAGTAAAGCAGAAATGATTTTGGATTGGAAGCCAAAGTGGGATGCTTCCGAGACTATAAAGAGAGTATGCTCTTGGTATAAAGCTTATCTTAATGGACAAGATATTAAAACATTTACCTTGGATGAAATTCAACAATATCAAGCATTTAAACTATAAAATAATATTAAAAAAGCATTCTTTTATTTCCAACGTAGAAATATATTGAAATGTGATTGTGCTGAGAATAACAATTTGATTTACATAACATATATACTTCCTGGCGTCACAAAAGGTGCTCCACCATCCTCCTTTTATGAATCAGCGGTCGAGCGTTTTGCGCTAAGTTATAAAAAATACTTTCCCAAAACAAATCATAAACTTATTTTAGTAAATTCAAATGGTGGCTATAACTTAACTATAAAAGGTTTTTTCAATGGAATTTCTTATGAAACAGTTGCTTATAATGGCTCAGGCTGGGATATTGGTGGGCATCAGTTTGCAATTAATTCATTAAATAGTGATGACTGGGTAATGTGTTTTTCAACTTGGACTTATTTCCGCCAAGAAGGTTGGTTGGAGGCTTTTGTAGATGCTAGAAATACCTATGGCGAAGCTCTTTACGGATCATCGGCATCATATGAAAGGCACCTGCATTTGAGAGGAACAGGTATTTTTATGCCTTGTGGAATGATGCAATCATACCCACTTATTTGCAATAATAAAAAACAATCATGGCTTGTAGAGTCGGGTAGTCGTTCACTCACATGGTGGTTTATTAAGAATCAAAAAGGTGCTTACTTGGTAACTCCTAATGGAGTTGTCGGCGCAAATCAATTTAGATCGTTAAGTAATATTTACAGAAGGGGGAATCAATCAAACCTCTGGATATATGACAAGCATTCTGATATATACGACAATGCTTCTAGGATACAAAAAATTAAATTAGAGTTTTTGGCAGATAGTAGAGTTGTTAATCTGATTTTGAATATTTATTTAATGATTTTGAGTAGATAATGATTTTCGGACTCAAAAAAAAGATTGCGTTAGTATCAGATTTAACAAAGGCTATGGTTTTTATTTTTACCATAGCATTAATTCTAGATGTTGTAGTTTTAGGAAATGGTAAGTGGTCTGAAGTACTTATGGGATTTAGTTTTAGAAAGGTTATATTTTTTCTTTTAACGGTTTCATTAATTCTTTATTTTTCCATAGAGAAAGCACTTAGGGAAGAGGTAGATTACTTTTTAATACTTTTGCCAATGGTTTTTTTCTTTGTTTGGTCTCTTTGTATCCCATTAATTTATGGACGTGTATTCGAGTATCAATATACAGGAAACTATGATGCTATTTTGACTGGTTTTCGAAGCCCGAGCAGTCTTAAAGATTTTATTTTTATTTTGAATTTATCAATTAAAGAGTCATCGGTTTTGATTGCCTTTTCTACTTTGCCGCTCATCGCGGTATTCTTCAGAAATAATTGTATACTATGGGCATATGTGAAAAACATATTTTTTATATCATTATTATTGTTAATGGCAATACATTTGAAATTTGTATCAAACTTATTAATTTGTGATTATTACCAAGATTATGTCTGCAGTCATATTTTGACTGCTTATAGTCTTTACGATGCAACATCAGAGAATGCACTAAATTTAGTTAGGCCAATAATTTATGATCAAGTAACAAATACGTACTTATATCGCCCTTTACGATTCTCTATTGTAAGTTCTATTTTTATGGGTGTACTTGTTATGTTTCCCATTTTTATAAATTTCAGAAGACTTTCTTCAAAATTTGTCTTTTTTCTAATCATGCTTTGTGTTACTGTTGCTATTTTTTATACTGGTTTAAGGGGAATGCTTTTAGCAGGGATTTTTGGACTTATTGTCTTTCTGTTTCTTAGGAAAAATCTACAGAGTTTTTACGATAAAATTTATAGATTAGTATTTATCGCTATAACATTAGCTGTATCTATTGTCTTTATTGCTTCAAGCTCAAATTTACTCTCCTATTTCGGCCTCGCGCGCCTAGGAAGCGACTCTATAAGATATGAACAGGGATATGTTTTAATTGGTGAGATATTTAAATATCCATTATTTGGTAATGGCTTTGGTTCAGTCATTGAAGGATATCAAAGACTGTTCTCTTTTGAACAATATATATTAGCGTTGGTTATGAAAGTTGGAATTGTTGGACTTGCACTATTTTATATCTATATGAAAAGATGGATTGAATATTATCAAATCAGAGATTATTCTTCTTTATCCAAGGAAGATAAGAATAGATATATAGGAAACACAATTGGTATAACTTCAATTTTTGTTTTAAGTGCGTCAAATCCATATTTAATGAATTTTGTTGGATTTGTTTTTATTTTATTTTTTGTTGTTGATCATTCTGTACTAACTTCTAAAAATAACTCAAATAACTGATTTTATAAGACACAAGCAAATATGAGGAATAGGATATTAGAAGATTTCATAGTGGAAGATTTACCACTAAATGGGTTGAAGCTTATTAAACGTAAATTGAAAAATGATAATAGAGGGTTTTTTTCCAATATATATTCTGCTGATCAACTTTCTCTTATTGGTTTTTCGAAGCCGATCTCACAAATTAACCATTCCTTTTCATCAAGAATCGGCACTATTAGGGGTATGCATTATCAAACACACCCCTATATAGATACAAAGCTTATTAATTTAATTCGCGGTGAGATTGTTAATGTAGTCGTTGATTTAAGAGTTCAGTCTAGTACCTTTATGGCATCCTTCGGCATGAAACTAACTGAGGCTGAAAATGTTGGTCTCCTTATCCCCGCTGGTTTTGCACAGGGATTTCAAACGATCTCAAATGATGTAGATATAATTTATTGTCATACTGAGAGGTATGTTAAAGATTTCGAGCGTGGATTAAATCCATTTGATCCAGCTTTATCTATCGATTGGCCATTGCCAGTTTCTGAAATATCTGAGCGCGATAAAAATCACCAGTTTATAAATGCAAACTTTAAAGGGTTGTGAAAATGAAATGTAGGCATTGTGAAAAAGAGCTTAATTATAATTTTCTAGATCTAGGCTTTGCACCACCATCGAACTCATATTTATCTAAAGCTGATCTGGCAAAACCAGAAAAATATTACCCTTTACGGGTTAAAGTTTGTAATGAATGTTGGTTGGTACAGACTGAAGATTATGCAAAAGCAGATGAGTTATTTGACTCTAATTATGCATATTTCTCTAGCACATCCTCAAGTTGGCTAGAACATGCTGCCGTGTATTCGAAAAAAATAATAGATAGGTTGAAATTGTCAAGCGACAGTATGGTAGTGGAAGTTGCATCAAATGACGGTTATCTACTAAAAAACTTTCTTTTAGCTGGAATACCATGTCTGGGTATAGAACCTACAGCAAGCACTGCCGATGCATCAGAAAAACTAGGAGTAGCGGTAATTCGTGAGTTTTTTAGTGAGGATCTAGCAAAAGGGCTTCAGCATAAATATAAAGCAGATTTAATCATTGGTAATAATGTTTATGCACATGTTCCTAGTTTAAATGATTTTACTCGTGGATTGAAGGTTCTTTTGAAAGACGAGGGGGTAGTTACGCTAGAGTTTCCACATTTGATGCAATTATTAAATAATATACAATTTGACACTATTTACCATGAGCATTTTTCATATCTTTCTTTGTATACAGTTAATAGTATTTTTAATAAATTTGGGTTAAGAGTTTTTGACGTTGAACAATTAGCTACACATGGAGGTAGCTTGAGAGTTTATGGATGCCATGATCAATCAGTCCGTGAGAATCTTCCCTCTGTCACTGACTTGTTAAAACAAGAGTTTGATTATGGATTGCAGTCTTTGAAAGTATATGAAAACTTTCAAAGCAATGTAAACCTGATTAAAAACAATTTAATTGAGTTTTTAATAAATCAAAAGAGAGCTGGTAAATCTGTTGCTGCATATGGAGCTGCTGCTAAAGGTAACACTTTACTAAACTACTCAGGAATTAAGCCAGATCTTATAGAATATGTATGTGATGCAGCACCGTCTAAACAGGGATATTTTATGCCAGGAAGTCATATTCCTATCAAGCACCCAAGCCACTTACATCAGCATAGAGTTGATTTTATATTAATTCTCCCTTGGAATATTGCATCTGAAATAAAAAAACAACTTTCATTTTTGGATTCAGCTTCAAAATTTGTAGTTGCCGTTCCTGACATAAAGATATTATGAGGGCAAGAATCTTATTGACTGGTGCGACAGGTTTCGTAGGCAGAAATCTTCTGAAGTCGATTAGTAAATTCGGAGTAGATGTTGATGTAATTGTAAGAAGCGAATCTAAAAATAATTTTTTATCGAGTACATTAATTTCTAATGTTATTGAAACATCAAATTTATTTGAGCACGACTCAGATTGGTGGGCGTCGCTTTGTAAGAACTACTCTACTGTTATTCATTTGGCATGGTATGTTGATCCGGGGTGTTATCTAGACTCTGATAAAAATATTGAATGTTTAATTGGTAGCTTATCTCTAATTCAGGGAGCAAGAAAAGCTGGTGTTAAAAGATTTATCGGTGTTGGTACTTGCTTAGAATATGAGTTGAAAAATGAACTGCTCTCTGCAGATAATACCCAACTCAGACCAACAACTTTATACGGCGCCACTAAGCTATCGTTATTTACAGTCTTATCACAACTTTTCAACACTCAAGAAAATAATTTTCTATGGTGTAGATTATTTTTTCTTCTTCCAAACAAGAATGACGAGGTTATTTATGGCGAAAATCAGCGTCTTGGTGATTATATTAAGTCAAGAATATCAATAAATGAACCGGTATTTCTTACGAGTGGAACACAAATTAGGGATTATCTTTACGTTGAAGATGCCACAGATATGATGTCTAAGGCTATTTTCCAAAATAAAACAGGCGCCATTAATATATGTTCTGGAATTCCTAGAACTGTTAGAGAAGTAGCAGAGGAGATTGCTATGAAATTAGGTAAGCCTGAACTCTTAAATTTTGGTTCCAAAGTAACACAAGAAAGCGATCCTGAATATATCCTTGGTGAAAGAGACACTTTTTTTAATACTAATGACGATAACTCTCAAAACTTTAATCTTGTAACCATATGCATACCTGTAAGGAATGGGGAATCTTTTATTAAAGATGCTATTGATTCATGCCTCAGCCAAACATATAAGAACTATGATATTTTAATTGTTGATAATGCATCTACTGACAATACTGTAAAGATTGTTAAAAGTTTTTGTTCTAATAAAATTAATCTGATTAAGAATCCAATCAATATTGGAATAACAGCTAACTTCAACACCTGTATTAAGCATGCTAAGGGTAAGTACTTAAAATTCCTTTGTGCCGATGACCTGTTGGATGCAAATTGCATAGAAAGAATGTTGATAGCATTTGATTCGCATCCCCAAGCCTCATTAATTATTGTTCAAAGAACTATCATAAATAACAATAACACTGTTATAGGTGAAAGAATTTACCCATCGAACCTTGATGAGTTTGACGGATACAAAGTTATTAATAAATGTTTATTTGGTGCAAATTTTATTGGTGAACCGACAGCTGTAATGTTTAAAAGGAGTGACGCTGTTAGAGGTTTTTCAATGAAATATAGACATTTATTAGATCTTGAAATGTGGTTCCATCTTCTTGAAAAAGGTACCCTAGTTAATATCCAAGAACCCCTTTGCTCTGTAAGAAAACACGATCAACAAATGACATTAACTAGTATTAAATCGGGAGCTTTACTTGAAGATAATAAGTATCTTTTCGAAGATTACATAGATAAAAGCTATATTAAGAAATCATTATTTAATATTTTGAAATGGAAGCTTTTTTATATTTATCGCCTTATTAGATATGAAAAATTACAAATTAATTAATGCTACAACTAAAACTTGTTAAAATATACAAATATGCCAATTTAGATTTGGAAAAACTAATATTTTGATAAAAACCTATAAGAATATATTTTGGATGTTATCCAGTAATATACTTCCTGCCTTAGTCTCGCTTGCTATTATTCCAATCTTAATAAAAGTTTATGGGGATAATCAGTTTGGGATGCTAATGATATGTTGGTCAATAGTTGGCTATTTTAATTTATTTGATTTAGGTATTGGCCGGGCTGTAACTCATATTATTTCGAAAAAAATTTCTGAAGGCGGCTCTAAGTATGATATTGCAGAGTTAATTAGAACTACTTTAACTTTAGCTTTGTTGCTTGGTATCTTTGGTGGATTTATTTTATGGACGACTTCGAATTGGCTCGTTCATGACATATTAAAAATACAGGGATTTTCGAATGAATATTTATGGATATTTTTATTATTAGCTATTACGATTCCTTTCGTTATTCTCTCCACGGTAATTCGAAGTATTTTTGAAGCTCAGCAATTATTTAAGCTCACTGCTATAATTAGAACTATATTAGGAGTGTCGATATTTCTAGGTCCTTTTGTAGCAACATATTTTGGGGCTAATCTTCGTAACGCAGTTATTTCATTAGTTGCTGTTAGGTTTGTAATATTTTTTATCCATTATCTTATTTTAAAAAATTCTTCAATCATGTGCGAGAAAACATCAGTATTCAATATTGCATGGGTGGTAGAAATATTTAAATTTTCATCTTGGGTTACATTATCTAATGCCATTGGGCCATTTTTAGATTATATGGATCGTTTTTTTATACTTTCAATTCTTGGAGCAGCTGCGGTTACCTACTACGTTGTTCCCTTTGATATTTTAACCAGATTGACCTTTATATCAATGTCAATATCAACCGTCCTTTATCCCTTGTTTAGTAAAACTAACGAATCTAGTAGGTATGAAATATTAACTGCATTAAAAAATAGCCTTTTTATTGCTCCAATAATAATTTACCCGTTTTTAATCCTATTTTCTGCATTTGCTCAAGAGCTTTTATTTATTTGGGTAGGCAATATTTTCTCTGCAAAAAGTGCTATTGTGGTTTGTTTTTTATCCTTGGGATTATTGATAAATAGTTACGCGCAGATTGTATACGCATATCTTCAAGGAGTTGGAAGATCGGACTTGACTGGTAAGATTCATTTGTTTGAGGTTGTGCCATATTTATTCTTTTTAACACTTTCAATAACTCATTATGGAATTATTGGAGCCTCTATTTCGTGGTTTTTAAGAGGTCTTATTAATTTATTTTTAATGATGTTACTTCTGATAAAAATAAATAATGCGATTTTCTTGGAAATTAAATCATCATTGTGGATTTTAATACTGGGTGTTTTGACAATTATTCCTATAGCTTTTGTCTCAGCAATAGAAATTAGAGTATCAATATTTTCTATCTGTGCGATTTTATATGGTTTGTACATATTTTGGTTATATAAGAAATTTAATCTCAATCAGCATGTTCGGCAAATGATCTGGCCTAAATCAAATGAATTTTAAATTAATAAAGACCTTGACTAGCTGGGCAAATATCAAAAGTTTTTTTTTGATCTCATACAGGCACGCTATTATATCTGGGCTGTGCGCAAGTACTGAGTTTTCTATTTTTATGCTTATGTTTTCCTATATGAGATTCAATCTTCCATTCTCCTATATTGCTTCCTTTGTTATAGCGACATTTATTGGATTTATTGGCCATAGTATTTTTACATTTAAGGTAGGTCGTCTATACAAAAGAAATGCATTATTTTTTTCTGTTCAGGCTTCCTGTGCACTAGCTCTTGGGTATTTGATAGTATCATTGTTAATTAATTATGGCTTCTATCCCTCGCTGGCTAAGGGAGTGCAATTATGTTTAATTTTCTGCTTTAATATAACTTTTGGTAAGTTTCTTTCTTTTAGAAAATAAGTTGGCCCTCTGAAACACAGTCCCAGTGGTATTTCTTAAACTAACAACTAGGAATACGACTATGGATATGGCTATGTTTTCAATAAGGCCCAACAGGACACTGACCTATGACAACGGGAAAGAATTTGCTGCGCTTGGCTTGATTGATCAAGAACTCAACAGTACTGCTTACTTTGCCAGGCCATTTGCTAGCTGGGAGCGAGGCAGCAATGAGAACCTTAATGGATTGCTGCGCCAATACATCCCAAAGAAGCGAGCCATGTCTACGGTTAGTGATGAGGAAATTAAAATGATTCAAAACAGATTAAATAACAGACCTAGAAAACGATTGGGATTTAAAACACCCGCAGAGGTGTTTCATCAATCACTCAAGCGCGTTGCGCTTCGAACTTGAATCCGCCTTATTTAACATAAAGACATAATCTATAAATAAATCTGAAAAGCACTGTTATCTAGTAAGAATCGAAATATCAACCAGTCACAAACTTAATCAAATTTATATGTAATTACGTTGTGTATTTTTTCGTATTCCAATGATACAAAGTAGTAAACACAAAAGCCCGAAGAGAATCTTATCTAATAGACGACGACGACAAGCAAAGGCACGTGAGGCAAGGTATAGCATGCCTTTTCTACTTAACGGCATCCAGTGTTTTACAAAAGATGTATTCGATACACCAACAGCATTTGCAATCATCAATGATTGTGAAAAAGCCCAACCACTAAGAAGTTTTTCAAATCGCCATCTAAAGGCTTTAAGCCCCACATTAGCTCCAACTTGATTAAATAAATGTTGCCGGTATAAGACTCCAGAAAAGTCATCAATTATCCAATGATATCGATTTACTCTTGCGTAGGCATAGAAGAACCAGTCGTGTAAAGAAATTGCAGTTGTCCAAGATTTATCAATTAAAACCAATTTAATTTCAGTTGCTAAGAGATTAGACAAAACATAAGTACATCCCGGACCTGCAGCCTCAAAAAGATAATCAAATGAAACTTGCGGATAAGATTTCTTTATTAAAATTTCACGGCCATCAGGCCAAAACGCTGTAACGTTACTTGAATATGCATCTGCGTTTCTACTATTTATTACTTCAACCGCTCTATGGAGCTTAGTGGGAATCCAAACATCATCTTGATCGGAAAAAGAAATGTAATCGAAGGGCTCAAAATTAACATCCTTTACTAACCTATAAAAATTAGCTCCTGCGCCACCAAATTTTTCACCATGAGACAAAACATTAATTTTAGGATTTGTCGACGCTAACAATTTAATGAGTTGCTCAGAGCTATCTGAAGACACGTCCACGCTGACAAACACTGCTACATCAACATTCTGCTGGGAAAGAATAGATTTAATCTGATCTTCAACCCATAAGGCACCATTGTAGACCGCCATCAATACAGCAACTTTTGGATTAATGAGTTGCTTCAATTTTCCACATTCTCAACATTGTAATGATTAACAAATAAAACCCCAGCACAAAGAGAAAAATTGAAACAAAAGGGCTTGCTATGATTTGTAGTCGTTCAAATATGACAAAAGAATTATTTAAGCAAAAATCACTACCTAAGAATAAAAATACCTTATCGTCATCCTTTACAGCACATCCAGAGAAAAGTGCCATATGAGACCATATGGCACCCCATTGAAATAAAAGACTATAAATAACCAATACAAGCAATATTAACCGCTGAAATTTATCACGCAAGATAGAATGTAAAACTTTACCTACTGCAGGGGCAAGCCAAGGTGACAAAATATGAAGATACCATCCCCCGCTTGTCCCCAATCCAGTAAGTGCCATGCTAATCAACACATGAACCGCCAACCCAAAGTATAAAAAAATAAACATAAGCAAGGCCAACGACTCATAGTCAGCTAAGGCACTGTATTTGAGTCTTTTTATGAATAAACTAAAAATCCATGCTCCCAATAAAAGCATAGGGAGTTGCATAACGATAGGTAATCTTACCAAAGACCAAGTTCCTGCCCATGAAAATGAAACTAAGGGTACAAGCAGACCTCTTATAAATGCTAAAAAGTTAAAGTTGCGCATCAAACCGTTCCAAACACCAACACTACTTACCAATTCACTTGCTTCCCCGCCAATTCCAAAATCTCCATGTGAAAAAAATTTAAATAGGTACCAAGTTCCACCAATCAAGATTACTGGGATCAAAACATACCTCAAAGCCCTTAAAAAGTCCCGAAGATGAAAATTGGAATTGTCGTAGTATAAGTATTGGAAGGCCAAAAAAAATAGCATACCTATGGTGATGGGAATAAAAAATGCTTTAGTCAACAAGCCCGCACCGAGAAATGCTCCAACAACAACTAATTTTATATATTCATCTTTATTTTTCAACCAAAGGGATAGATAATATGAAAGTGTACCAATGAAAAAAATACACAATGAATCATTCCCAACTCTAGCAAACTCGAGAAAAAACATTGGAAATATAATTGGATAGAACGCGAACCCAATCAGAGGGTTAGCTTCCTCATTTCTATCAATAAATATATTTTTAAATGCTAAATATCCCAGAAAAAAACCACCAATTGATATAAAAAGAGAAAAAAGCCGAAGTATAGTTAATTGCGTCAAAAAAGAAAAATCGCCTAAACAATTGAATATGGGTGATATCAATAAATAATATAATGGAGGATGTTGAATCTGCCAATTTTCTTTGTTACTAGGAGTAAATCCAAGACCAAATGATTCTTTTTGATAATGCTGAACAAATGAAAGAACTGCACCATGGTTTGCAAAAAAAAGGGGGTAGATATTCCCAAGATTGTAAGGGGGATTGCCAGACGAGTATGGCACAGGACCTGCGAAATCAAATATGCTCTGATCTATAAATGACTTTGCGTTCAGCGCGCTTTGAGGTGAGAGGGAAATCTCTTTGACTCTTGATAAATGAGCGCTCTCATCAAAGCCTTCAAATGGAGGAAGGATAGCTACATAAGCAATCCCGATCATCAAAAGCCCTAAAAAATTAAGCAGTGAAGTGGACTTCCAAAGTCTACATAAAGTCATCGATTAATTTCTAAGAAAATATCAAAAAAAAGCAGTTAATACTAGCTCAAATATTCCATCTATAAATTGAAAATTTTTAGCACTAGATACATATGCATAGTCTTCATTTATAACGCCATCACAATCTAAAAACAAGGGTAGACGCTTCATTGATAACCAACTAATTTGTTTTGAGCACGAAAATAATCTTCGGGAATGCCAATATCAACAAAAAATCCATGCGAAATAAAAATTTCGAAATGAATTTCTTTGACTGATCTAGCAAAAAAATCTTTCTCAAGTGAAAATGGTTGATATAAATCATAACAATCTAATTGTTTCGATGATAAAACATATGAGCCTGCATTAATAAGACCTGGTCCGAATTCGCTTTTTTCCGAAAAATTTATAATTCTTTGGTTTTTTACAACTAATCTTCCATATCGACCAGTTTCTTCAACGAACCTGCCTACAATTATTGGATTCTTTTTTCTCTCCCATCGCTCATAAAGAAAGTTTACTTCTAAATCTAAAAAAGTATCTCCATTAAATATAAATACATAGTCTTGATCACATCTTGTCATTGCCAAACGTAAAGCACCCCCAGTCCCTAAGGGAGTCTCTTCGATAACATATTTAATTTCCATGCCCATATAATTGCTCCCAAAAAAAGATTTAATCTTTTCAGGCAAATAACCTAGGGACAAAATTATTTTTGAAAAACCTTTTTTAGCTAAATTAGTCAATAAAATTTGCAAAAAAGGGTAACCATTAATTAAAGCCATTGGTTTTGGGATGCCTTCTAAAACTCCGTGCATTCGGGTACCTAATCCTCCTGCTAATATTATTGCCTCATACATTTAGATTTTATTCTTTACTTGCAAATAATTCTTTTTCAACTAGACCGCAAAGAATATGACCTAATACAAGATGAATCTCTTGAATTTTTGCAGTAATTGAAGAGGGTACTTCAAAAATATAATCAGAAAAGTCTTTCATCAAATTATTTTGATTTCCGGTCATTCCAATTGTAATCATGTTCATTTTTTTTCTTGATCAAGAGCAAGCAAGATATTTTTTTTCATATTTTTAAATTTATTAGTTAAATAATTGACCAAGATTGAACCCCATCATTTGTAAAATGACAATTACTTATTGCCCCCTTAAAATTTGATAGCGCTCTAATTACAGACATTCTTTTTTCAATAGGTATGTAAAACATTATAAAGCCACCGCCACCAGCCCCAGAGATTTTTCCTGCTAGGGCGCCGGAAGAGATTGCTGAATTATAGATCTCTTCTATTTCTGGATTGGAAACTGAGCTTGCTGATTTTTTTTTAAAATCCCAACCAGTTTTTAAACAATCTATAAATTGGTTAAAGTCGCCTTTTAGCAAGGCTTCTTTCATAATTACAGACTCTTTTTTTATTTTATGCATAGCATTAATTGAAATTTCATTTTTTAATAAAACGTTCGATGATTGCTCTTTAATAATTGAGGCTGACTGTCTCGAAATGCCAGTATAAAATAATAAAAGAGACGATTCAAGGTTATTTAAAACCCAATTCTTAATTCTTAATGGCGTTATTATTGCTTTATTATTTGACGAAAACTCCATAAAATTAAATCCGCCAAAAGTTGCCGAATATTGATCTTGTCTTCCCCCTAAGTGACCGCATTTTATTCTTTCAATATAAAAAGATAAATTTGCTATTTCGTAATCATCAAGAGGAATTTTAAGAAGCTCAGCAAAGCCTTTTATCATTGATACAACAAGAGTTGAAGATGATCCCAAGCCTGAACCCATTGGCGAATCGCAAAAAGTGAGAACATTGATAGGAAACTTTTTATTATTACAGTACCTTATTACAAATTCATCATACGTTGATTTCAATAAGTCTAAAGGTCCGCTCGTATTTATTTGATCTGAAATTAAAAACTCTTCTGAGATGTTTTGGTCAGTAGACTCAAATCTAATTTTATTAGAGGTTGAATTTGTTAGAATACAATACGCATATCGATCAAGGGTTGCATTTAAAACTAAACCGCCATATTCATCACAATAAGGAGATACATCTGTCCCGCCGCCAGCCAAACCTAAGCGTAATGGTGCTCGACTTTTAATTATAAAGTTATAGTTATCCATATTTTTTTCGGAACCAATTCCATGTTTCTATTAATCCAGTTTTAATCTCATATTTACATTCAAAGCCACTTTCTTTTAGTTTTGTTAAATCATAAGCCCTATAATCCTGTCCATTTGGCATCGCAACGTCCCATATAACATTGGAATTAAAGCTTGTAACTTCTTTAATAAAATTAACCATTTCAAGAATGGAATAAATATTACCACTGCCAAGATTAATAGGTCCGTGGGAGTTTTGCATAATTTTAAGAAGTGCTGAAGCAGCGTCTTTTACATACATAAAGTCTCTTTTTGAAGATCCATCTCCCCATATAACAACTTCAGAATTATTTTTCTTAGCATAGTGAAATTTACTAATTAAGGATGGTATTACATGTCCATTTTCAATATCAAATTTATCGTTAGGTCCAAATAAATTACATGAAACAACATAAGCCCAATCTATTTTGTAGCTTTCTTCATACGCGTATAACATTGCAAGCATAGCTCTTTTTGCATTTGCATAAGAATCTTCAGACTTGTGTGGCCAACCTAAAAAAATCATATCTTCTTTTAATGGCAGCCCCGGTGAAGGAAAAGGATAAACTGCTCCAGAACCCATTACCGTAATTTTTTTTACATTAACTATCCTGGACGATTCAATAACATTTGTGTTTATCGTAATATTTTCATAAAAAGAAATGCCTTTATTATTCATGTTGCCCATTATTCCGTAAACTCTTGCGGCACAATGAAATAAATATTCTGGTTTTATTTTTTCAAAAAATTTTAAAGTTTCGTTTAGATTTAATAAATTACATTCTTTTCGTCCGAGCCTGAATACATTTACGTAACCAACTTCTTTTAAATGGGTAAATAATGCCGATCCAACCAAGCCATATGCACCAGTTATAATGATGATTGAATCTTTCCTCATATTACCTTATTAGAAAATTCTGATTACCTGAAACTCTATCTCGCCAGTAGTCTAAAAGATCTATCATTGTCTTTTCAAATGTATACGAAGGTGACCACCCAGTATGATTGCAAAATTTACTAGTATTAGGCACCTGAAGATCTGCATCAATTGGCCTGAGCCTCTCTTTGTCAATAAATACTGAGATATTTGATATGGTTGATAAGCTTATTAATTTATCTAACATCTCTCTTATTGAGCAGGTGAAAGATCCACCTATATTGTAATATTCACCTGGCGTTGGTTTTATAGTTACCAACTTGTAATATGCATCAACAGCGTCTCTGACATCTGCCCAAGTTCTCAGAGAATCAAGATTGCCAACTTTGACTATTGGGTTTATTGCCCCCTTCTCGATTAATGCAATTTGTTTTGCAAAAGTTGATTCGGCAAAGACATCTCCCCTTCTTGGTCCGGTATGCGTAAACATTCTAGTTGTCATAACACACATGTCATAAGCTTCAGCGTAATATCTGCCGACTAAATCCGTTCCAACTTTAGAAATAGCATAGGGTGAAGCCGGATGAAATGTACACTCCTCATCAATAGGCAATTTATCCTCAGACACCCTTCCAAAAATTTCTGAAGATGCACAAACATGAATAACTGCTTCTGGGCTGTAGCGCCTAATTGCACTGAGCAATCTCTCTGTTCCTTGAATATTTGTGTCATATGTCTCAATTGGAGAATCAAAAGATGTTTTAGGGTAACTTTGCGCAGCAAGATGAAAAACATAATCAGGTCTTATTGATTTAATAGCTACATCTAAAGACATACCATCTCTTAGATCTCCGTATGTCAAAAAAACTCTGTCTTTATTATTTATTCTTTGTAAATGGTGATTAATGTTTTCTAAAGGACTTCTCCATCTTGCTAGACCATGAATTTCCCAATTAGTATTATCCAAAAGATAATCAAGAAGATGGGATCCAACCATGCCCGTAATTCCAGTAATTAGTGCTTTAGTCATCTTAAATCTTTTCTGTAGTACTCTTTAAATAACAAGACTATATGCCCCCATCCAGAAGTTAAAGCAGGATTTTGACTTTTACCAAAATACCGAACTCTTTCAATTGTAGAAAATTCTTTTACTGCATAGCCTCTCTTAAGGAATTTTATAGTCATTTCAGCTTCAAGCAAGAAATCATTCTGAACTAGATTGATCTCTCTAGCTTTTATAGTGTCTAGCCCTCGGTACCCATTCCAGCAATCTTTAATATTACCTTCAAATAAAAAATTAATCATTTTGCTAATGAAATACAAAAATAATTTTCTATGTAAATAAAAAATATTATAGTCAGATTTAAAACCTGATTTTTTCTTCATTCTGGAAGCAATGACTAAATCATTATTATTTAATAGTAATTTTTTTATTTTTATCAAATCAGCAGGATCTTCCTCGCCATCACTACTTAAAAATATTAAAAAATCGTAATTTAATGTATTAATTGCATGCCTAATCGCACCACCTCTACCACCACATTTTATATTAATAAAAGAAATGTTATGGTTATCAAAAATTTTTTGAGAATGATCAATACTGTTGCCATCAATACCTATAACTTGATCAAAAAGTTCAAAATCGATTTCTTTCAAAATTAGATCAAGTGAGTCAGCATCATTTTTGTTTAAGACTACTAAACATATACTTTTAGTGGCATTCTTCATCATATTATATTTGGCGGATTCAAGTTCGAAGCGCAACGCGCTTGAGTGATTGATGAAACACCTCTGCGGGTGTTTTGAATCCCAATCGTTTTCTGGGTCTGTTATTTAATCTGTTTTGAATCATTCTAATTTCCT
>Ga0164295_10000954_pt1 | contig 24030 bp, 23 predicted proteins | sample GEODES006metaG_FD_111798 | JGI IMG/M metagenome (GOLD analysis project Ga0164295, IMG submission 111798) | Oligotrophic lake water microbial communities from Sparkling Lake, Wisconsin, USA - GEODES006 metaG | ecosystem: Environmental > Aquatic > Freshwater > Lake | place: USA: Sparkling Lake... | reverse complement strand
TCGACTTCAATAGTGCCATTTAAGTAACTCCCGCGAGTTTGTAAAACGAAGGCAACGTCTTGCCCTCTATTAGTTAAGACACCGCTGGGGGCCAAATGTTGTGCCCTTTTGAAAAGAATCTTTTGAAAGATCCTTCAGATGCGGTGGATTGAGCGTAGTTGGGGGAATGGATAGCAGGGCTTTCGCCGAATGGCAGCGAGAAACAAGCCTGCCGGAATCAGATCTCTAGTCTAAGGGGTGGGCAAGGGTAAAGGGTGTATTGAGGGTTTGAGCGTGTCTGGCCCTCATCACCACAGAGTTATACCAATTAGAAGCACCATCTGCATGACCCACAAAAATGGATAGTCACAGGTGGGGCGGGTTATAGCGGCTTTCATGTCGCAGACCCCATTCTTGCTGGTAACTTCTGTTGCACTCACGGAGTCCGCCAATACACGCTTTTTGTGTGAGCAAGATGTTCTCAACATTGCTCTTGGTAGAAAGGAGTGAGCGCTACGACGGTCCACAGGAGAGGACTTGCAGATTTCTTAATTGCCACTTCATTGGAATCTTTTTAACCCGGTTTAGTCCAAACGATGAAATCTTCAACCCATCTAAAGCTTCCTACGAATCTCGGCCGATTTAACTTCGGGAAAGTGGCAAAACGGACTTGTCCCGCGAGTCAATCCAACCCTAATAGTGTTGCCTGACTGTCAAAGTCTGGAACCAATCGCCGCACTTCAGCAAAAGTTCCTTCGGCAATTTTTTTGCCGGAGTCTAGGTAAACAACGCGATCCACGTCCCTCACTGTCGAAAGCCTATGGGCAATCACCAAAACTGTAACTTGCCCTTTCAGGGATTTAATCGCCTCTGAAATTGCATTTTCTGTTTGACCGTCCAACGAACTTGTCGCTTCGTCAAGAACTAGCACTTGGGGCTCTGTGTAGAGTGCTCGAGCAATTCCGAGTCGCTGCCTCTGTCCGCCACTGAATTTGAGACCCCCCTCTCCGACAAATGTGTCTAGCCCATCGGGGAGTTCTGAAACCGGTATGTCTAAGTGAGCCAACTCCAGCGCTTTCCAAACTTTCGAATCGGAAATTTCGTCTTGTGCAAATCCAAGTGCAACATTCGACCTGATTGTGCCGCCCACAGTATTTACATCCTGTGGAACGTATGAAATTACGCCTGGCCAAGTTTTAATTGCAGCAGAAGGCGACACCCCTGAAATAGAAATTTTTCCAGAAGATGAATTAATAATCCCAAGTAAGACATCCACAAGTGTGGTTTTGCCTGCGCCCGAAGGACCAACTATCGCAATTACTTCTCCGGAAGCAATTTCCAGACTTACAGAATCTAAAGATGCTTTACTTTTACCTGGATAAATAACTGATACATTTTCCAGAGTAATGCGGGGTGCAAAAATTCCCAATTTCTGGATGTGGTTCTGATCTTCAGCCACTGATGGTTCAAATTTAATAGACATGGAACTTAAATCTTCAACAAGCTGAAGTGTGGGTTGTGCAGCGCCTAAATTAGATCTGATTTGAATTAAACCTTGTTGAATTCTCATGATAGCCGGAGCGATACGAGTCCCTGATGCCAAAAAAATAGCTAATCCCGCTACTGCTTCTTTGGCAGAAAGTAAAGAGAATTGTGCACCTGCAACTAATAAGGTGCCCAGCACCAGGGTTGCTTCGATAACATATTTACTTATCGAAGGCATGAATTGCATCTCAGCCATTACGTCTGCTATTTCAGATCGAGCCTTACCTATTCTGTCCACATAATGATGGCGACGATTATGAACTAACAATTCACGGTAATTTCCGAGAACTTCTAGCACTAATTCCGAACTTTTTATGCTTAGCGTCGAATTCTTGATTCCAAGAATACGAGCGCGCACGCTTAAGAGTTTATAAAGTGCAACTGCAATTACGCCAAAAAGTCCAATCGTCGAGATAGCAATAATTGGGTTGATAATCAATAAGCCTAGAAAAAGTACGAGCAATAATCCAAAATCTGCAATTATTGCAGCAATTGTCCCAAGAATACCTACAAAAACAATAACTACACCATCAGTTAGCGCATGAAGAGTTAGTTGAGAAGGTCGCTGCTGAATTTCAGTTAAAGATTGAGACAGCAACTTCGAAGTAAGGTCTCGAGAAACAACTGCACTCCTTCTACTTAAAAAGAAAAGAATACGTCGTGATAGTATGATTGAAAAAAGAGTTTTAGTAATTAAGACTCCTGCAGCCATTAAACCTAGAAACGCAACTTGGGATTGAAAACTGAAATTTTGCAGATGCAGAAAATTGAGGACGATAGAAATCCTGGAACCTGCGGTCACAGATTGAACTCCATTTACAGAAAGTGCGCCTATCACTCCAATAATTGCCACTCCAACTAAATCAAGCAAACTTGATATAACTTGAATTGCCACTACTGCTACATATTTATTCTTATCAGAATTGGGTAGTAGTGCTAAACACTTATTCACAAGAGAGTAAGCCTGGGAAATACTTGACTTTGTTCTACCTGTCTTGATTCCCATATGCTTACTCTAGAGTAAATCACTCAAGAAGCTATGACAGGACAAGCGTTCCAATTCGGTGGAGTAAGATTTAGAGGCGACGGGATGCTCCGAAACCAAGGCCGTGGAAAGTAGACCGAATCTTTCTGATGGGCATTTTCGCTAAGGAATGCTCCCCACCAACCAAATGTAGAATTTGAGATAACAAATCTCTGACCTAGGGTCATCGCGCACAAAATATCTATGTCGAGTGAATTTTCAGGAGCCACGACTTGAAAATGGAATTCTGAATAATGCCCCATCATTTCTATTGCAAGTCTTTCATCATCTGAAAAGAGCCAAAGTTCCCTTAATTCCTCGGAATCACCTGCCCAATCCAATGTCTGCTTGAAGTAGTTTCCGTCGAGCGATCCAAACTTTGGATTTTGGAGGTAATCGCCCAATCTAACCTGGAGGACTAATGGATTAGTACCTTGTGCTTCCGTCCTAAGCTGCCTCAGCCACTGCACGTTTCCAATTCTTTTCGAGACAAGTGCCCGTACTTCCTCACGAATAGAAATCGCATACTGATAACTTTGAAAGTACCCAATAAGGAGTCTTCCTTCCAGATTTCCAGAGACCTTTATATCTTCACCTAATCCTCTTGAAATAAATAGCCGATGTGGGCTCCTAAATAAAATATAGAATTTTTGAATAAAAGCACGCGATATATTGAGAAAAGCCTTTTTTGGTGGGGAATCTGATACTGAATAGGCGGCACTTATGCGGAGAGCTAGGTTTAAGCACTTCTTCTTAAGCAAACTACGTTCTATTTCTATACTTTCTATTGAACTAAAATTTGTGGCTAAAAGAGACTCCTCAACAAGAGTAGGAAGCCTGCCAAAATTATTTCGCTCACTAATTACTTGGCATGGACGTTCGCCAGAGAAACTCTTCAGGGCGGATATTTGAAAAAGTTGGTTTCCTAGCCCACCCTGCAGAAATATTTGATTTGGAAATCCAAGTTTTCTTTTTTGTATCAAAACTTCAAGAAACATTGCCATTCCGTGTCGAGGCTGAGCCCAAAGAAATAGAGGCAATTTAACAAATAGCGAAATTAAGGCGGTTTTGAGAACTCCTTTCTTAATCTGAGTTAGTTGTTGTTTTATGTACATGAAGTTTGCTAGACGTTGATTGCCCCTACTCCTTCCGTTGGAGATTTCCAAGAGAAGTTTACTCGCAAGCTCTATATCAATAAGGGCGGATTTAGTCCGCGTTAATTGTACGTTCATACCGACAAAATATTCATACACAATTTCATTCGTTTCGTAAACATCAGCCTTATTAATACTAAGTGCTGCTAAGTAAACTTGGTCTTCACCCATCGATAATGCAGGAAACTCTAGTTTTTGGAATTCTTGGTAGAAAAAAGCAAACCTCCAAATGCCGGGTGTTTGTGCAAGCGTCAAATCCCAATTATTTGAATCCATAACGGTAAAATACTTTGTTAGGTTACTGCGAGAGTCTTTAACTGAGAATTGCCCCATTGCAACCTTGAAGCCCAAATTTGCGGCTTCATCAATCATAATTAAGAATTTGTCGACGTTAGGTATATCGTCGGCATCCCAAAAAGTAAACCATTTACTTTTGACTAGTGGAATAGCTTGGTTTCGGGTTGCACCCGGGCCGCCAAAGACCCCTGACACAAATGTGATGTTTGAATTGTTCAACCGCACTAATTCTTTGGAAATTATTTCACTAGTGCCGTCCATTTTGTCGTCAAGGACAAGGATGACATCCAATGGCTTGTGTTTTATCTCTTTTAGCCAGCCAAATAAATTCTCAGTTCTTCCAACCAAGGGCCCAATAGGAACAATTACACTTAATTTCGGCTTCATTGAACTATCAATGAAAAATTGAATTCGGATGAGTCTGATACTTCATCCCAAAAGTTTAGTACTATCCGGTCAAGATAATTAGAGAAGCCGGGGCCAATGAGAATTATTCAGCTTTCAACCGGTCACCTAGGAGGAGCTGGCCTGGCAGCACGGCGACTAAATAATCAGCTAAATCTCCATGGAATGAACTCTACTTTTATCGCATTGGCCCAAAAGGGTTACGTCCCTGGAGTCAACGAGACTGAGATAGAGCGGAGTCTTCCCGTTAGGTCCTTAGGATCATCTTTAGCGGCCTTCCAGAGAAGTTTTTCAAATCAAACGCTAATGTCCTCTATTAGCAAATCCTCAAGTGTTGTTTCAAAGATCACAAAGTTATCTTCAGCCGGGGAAACAATTATACAGATTCACAATTGGCAGAATATTATTGATTTTGAGAGTCTTAGTGAGTTGCAAGACTTGGGCTTCAAATTGGTCCTGACGCTCCATGACCAAAGATTTTTCACGGGAGGCTGTCACTATTCTTTCTCTTGCTCAAATTATCAAGGGACATGTTCAGCCTGCCCACAAACACCAAAGGTTTTCAGTTTGATCCCTAAGTACTCCCTCCACCAATCAAAGAAAGTTGTGTTTGACCGCGATTCAGTTCGAATTGTTGGACCGTCGCAATGGATTGTTGATCTGGCTGGAAAATCAAGTGTGTTATCAAATATTGAGAGTCGGGTAGTTTCGAATGTGCTTGGTACTCCTTGGCTCGACACTGTTCACGATATATCTTTCAAGAAGAACAAGAAATTTACTATAGGTGTCGCGAGCATGAATCCTAATTCCTACGTAAAAGGAGGAGACATAATCCAGAAGATAAAATTATATTTGTCTGCCTCTGAATATTCAATAGATTATCTCTCCAATTACAACACCGAAGAGCACGCTCGCTTTTGGGAGCAAATCGATTGTTTATTTGTTCCATCTCGTGCAGACAATAGTCCTAATGTAATACATGAAGCTAAGTCCCTCGGAATTCCGGTTGTAGCCAGTAAAACTGGTGGCATTCCAGAAATTCTCACCAAGGAAGACATTTGCTTTGAAATTCCCGAAATAATTGATTCACACTTTGTGACTTCGATTTTTGAAAAAGCTCGAATGCTTGGTAGAAATTTTGATTTGAATCATCTTCTAGTGGAACGAATTATTGGTAGGGATTCTCAAATTATTTCTAACTATAAAGATTTATACTCGCAACTATCTTCTTGAAAGCAGAAAACTCTTAATCGGCGATAGCAAATGTCGCAATTTCATTTTATAGATTAGATCTTCAATCTCCCGATTAGTTTTTCGCTCCATCTGCTTTGATGCATCAAATAGCTGCGCGACGTTTTGACTTGAAGCAACCTGATAAACATTTGACTCCGAATTATCTGTTGATTTGGTATTCGAAGCGACCCCGTCCAGTCCCAAGTTGCTTATTAGTGTAACGTTGGGAATTACTGAATTCACATTATTTATGAGCATTGAAAAACACAAGAATGAGTCCCAGGCCTGCGCAAGACCGGCCCGAACACGAATTATTGAAGCATAGAAATACGATAGTGAAACCAGGTTCCTCGGATTTTTCATCCCAAATTTCAATACGTCTCGATAGGAATATTTCTCACTATTCTCTATCTCTAATTGAAGCCATGTTGACTTCTTAACCACCCAGCCAGAAATAAGGGCGTACTTTGAAGTTGTCACTCGGTCCATTTCACTGGTTTTACCCATGTAATCAAATGGAGAAGATCCACAGATTATTCTTGCATCAGGACACTTTTTGAGTACATTTTCGAAATAATCAATTGACCTATCAGAAGGAATGCAGTCATCCTCAAGAACCAACAAGATGTCTTCTCTCTCGAAAGCCCAAGTAATTGCGAAAGGCACTGCCCTTCCGGGCCCTAGATTCGTAATTGGAAAATTACTGTAAATACTCCTGTCATTGGCACTCGCTTCTATAGCAATCTCTTTGCACTTCAGATTTTCCTCGGAATTGGCTGGGTCAGTGTCGACTAAAACGTATACCGACGAAACTCGCTGAACCAACAGCTTCAGTATTTGAGCGAGAAGCTCAGGGCGTTTATAAGCGATAATTACCACACCAAACATGTGATTAATCGTATACTCTAAAGGTGGAATTGCCTTCAAAGTTACTCTCAATTGTGACAGTTTCCGCTTTTGATATAGGGCGATTAACGATTACTTTGAAATCCCTATTGCCGCTGGATCAGCGCATAGAACATCTATTAGTAATTCCTAAAGACGATAGCGTTACTTTGGAATTTTTAGAACAATTTAGCAGTCAAAATAATCTTGAGTTGCACGTTGTCTTCGACGAATCAAATGGCATTTATCCGGCAATGGAGAAGGGGGCAATAGCTTCTACTGGGAAGTATTTTACATTCTGGAACTCTGGAGACTGTCTTGGTTCAAAACCTGAAATGGAATCTTTGCTCGATTCTCTGGAAAATGAGAATTCTAAGTGGGTTCTGACTGGAGGATTATTTTCGTGGGTTGATTACCCAGCTCCGAGTCAAAATTTACTTAAAAGATTCCTCATTCAATCTCCGGGAGGTTATATCTCCCATCAATGTGTATTATTTTCAAAGTTAGCCTTTTCAAATGAAAGGTTTTTCAATTTTAAATATCAAGTCGCTGCTGATACAGATCAAATTTTTCGGCTTTCGAAACTTTATCCCCCAGCCTTTCTGCCGTGTGCTGCTGTAAGGGTGGAGGAAGGTAGTTACTCGGCATCTAGGCACCGTAGGGCGAGGATGGAACTTTTTCCTATTGTGGTGGTCAATTTGAATGGCCTAGAACGGATAGTCGCTCTAGTTAACCTCTTGCGACAAAATTTTGGCTACTTGTTCCTGAAATTCACCAATAACTCTTAGTAAAATCTCACAAGTCAACCCCTATAATTTGAGGTATGACGAAGTTTAGAGTTGGAATTCTTGCGTCTACTATGTCTGAAAGTTCGGGTGGAGCACACACTTTAACGACAAATTTAAGAAATGCACTAATTCAAATTGCACCAAATGAATTATGGGATGCTCAGATAGTACTTATTGGTGAAAAATTCTCCAATAAAACTTCCGACCGCTTTCCGGTTTCAGAAATAGAAACTTTTGAAGAACTTGCCCTTCCGAGTCTTCAAAGGCAAAGGCTTGAACGATTTGGATGGTTAGTCCAAAAAGTAATTCGGCTTTTAATATTTCGAGAAAAATTTGATCCATTCCTCAGTAGAGCAGTCTCACTAAATAAGTTACTTGCACAATCAGGGATCAGCGCGCTTTGGAGCCTTGAACCCTTGAGTTTTCCGGTAGACGTTCCATACATCAACACAGTGTGGGATATTGCACATCGGACCTCTCCCTACTTTCCTGAAGTAAGTTCAGGCAACGAGTGGGTCAAGCGCGAAAAGAACAATGCGCGTGCAATTCAGCAAGCCTACTTAAATGTAGTAGGAACTAATGTTGGCGCTCAGGAGTTATCTGAAGCATACGGAGTTTCAACTCAAAGAATATTGATCAATCCGTTTCCGATTTTGAACACTGAAATTAAACAGACAGAAAATATGAGGATGCCTGGTCTATTTTTTTATCCTGCCCAATTTTGGCCACATAAAAATCACGTGACCCTTCTTCACGCTATAAGTATTTTAAAAACAATGACTTCTTCGCAACTGAAATTAATCTTAACTGGAGCAGATAAAGGGAATCTTCCTTACATTCAGAGCTTGATTGACACGCTTGGCATAAATGAGGAAGTCACGATCGAAGGATTTGTTTCACGCCAGAGGATTATCGAGCTCTATTCGCAGTGTGGTTTATTCGTTTTCCCTTCATTAATTGGTCCCGACAATCTGCCACCCTTGGAGGCAATAGCCGCAGGTGCTCCTCTTTTAATTTCTCGTATTCCAGGACATGTAGAGCAAATAGGCGAAGCCGCAAAGTATTTTGATCCTTTGGACCCGCTAGAGATAGCTGTTGCTATGAAAAAGTCGATTGAGAATCCTGAGGAGTGGCGCTTAAACCAGGAATTCGCGCATGGGATTCGTTTAAGCCGTGGGTATAACGAATATATCGCCACGATTTTGAATGAGCTTAACAAACTCGTTAAATATCGAAAAGTTTGGGCCTAGACTTATGCAGGGTCGCTTTGTGAAACATCTATTTTTCTGTTTGAGGTAGGGAGGTAGACCTATAGTGATTCCTGTTAATCGTCCCTTAATCTCCAAGTCTGATGTTGATTTTGTGTCAACTGAACTCGAGGCTGGATTTATCTCTGGGGAAATTCCTTTGATTGGAAAACTCGAAAATGAATTTTCGGATTACTTAGGGGTGTCCGAGTCAATAGCGGTCTCTAATGGAACAGTCGCTTTTGATTTAATCGTCAATGCATTCGACATCAAAGCTGGAGATGTGTGCGTTGTCCCAAGTTTTACGATCATTTCGACAATTAACGAACTTGTTCGGCGACAAGCAAAGCTAATATTTGTAGATTCGGAACTAAGCACATGGAATATGAATTCCGAAGAGGCTGTTTCGGTCATTAATGCCTCCACAAGGGCAGTTTTTCCGGTTCACATCTATGGGTTACCGGTTGACATGGATCCTATTCTTAATGCAGTGGAAGGAACTGCTACCAAAATTATCGAAGATGCTGCAGAGGCGCTTGGCGTGAAATATAAGGGTCGAAAAGTCGGTAGTCTTGGCCACGCTTCTATGTTTAGTTTTTACGCAAATAAGATAATCACCGGTGGTGAAGGTGGAATGATTTCTACCTCAGATTCTTTAATTGCTATTCAGCTCAGACGCGCCCGTACCCTGAACTTTAGACATGGTGAAAGATTTGTTTCTGATGAACTCGGTTGGAACGCACGGATTCATGGACTCTCAGCAGCGTTGATATATTCTCAATTGAAACGCCTCGATACACTGGTCGAAGCGAAGCAAAAGATTGCGAATCGCTATTTGAGTGGCTTAGCTGGACATCCATGGTTTACTTTTCAAGCTGAAAGCACAGAATATTCCGAAAATACTTACTGGGTTTTTGGAATTCTCTTGAATAGCGATGCTCCTTACGATGCTGAGAGTTTTCAGAAACTATTACGAGAAAACGGAATTGAAAGTCGACGATTTTTCTGTCCGATGCATCTTCAGCCAGTTCTAAGAGGTTATGATTTTACAGTCTCTTCTAACATGCAAGTATCTGAAAGATTATGGAAATCAGGTGTCTATATTCCATCTGGTCTTGGTATAACTGAATCTGAGCAAGAAGTGATTATTACCCTTCTCTGGTCGTTAGTGTGACTATGAAAAGAATGTTTCTTTCGCTAAGAAATAAAGTTACACTCCAGCCGTACTATATAAACCCAAGCATGAAATTAAGTTCATTGGCACTTCAGAAGATAGGCGTCCTAACGAATTTCTTATTCGCTATTCCTGAGCTCTTTTCATATCGTTCAGCCTTAATCGGATTACGCAGTGTGAAGAACTCAAAAAATAATCGTGTCGCACTTCTGATAGCAAATGGTCCATCTGCAGGAATTTTAAATCTGACCAAAGTAAAGATGGAAGTTCAGTCGGGAAAATTGGATCTATATCTAATAAATTTTTCCATTTTGGACGATAAATTCCGCCAACTACAACCGAATTACTTGGTGCTTTCAGATGAAGCAACAAGACCGGACGCAAATTCTGGGAGAAATCATCAACTTTGGGATTTGATCTCCCAACTAAAGTCTTTACAAGTCATCACACCGATGCTGTGGCACGGAAAATATACTCAACTTCCGTGCGACGATTTTTCATGTCTTCACTTTGTTGACGTAAGTCTTATTAGTTGGACCGAAAATTGTTCGCCCCTCTTCCCCTATGGATATGTCCCTTTAACAGCGTATAAAGCGCTATCAGTCGCAAATTTTATGGGTTATTCAGAAATCCTACTTTCTGGCTACGACAATTCAATGTTTAGAAGCGTTTCTGTCGATTCTAAGAATCGATTGATTGAAGGCCCAAATCATTCCTCTGGTAATTACAAAGATTCGAATGATTTGACCGAACTTTACGAGAATGGAATCGCGGACTATTTTTACGGTTTATCACTTAGTTTCTTAAGTTTACAGAATGCATTTAAGAATTTGCCAATAACAAACTTAGGAATTGATTCTGAGGTTGATTGTTTTCCAAAAATTTCACCTGAGTCTAAATGGAGTCATCTAATAAATGAAGTTTAGGAAAATGCTTAGAAGCTTAGTAAAAGTTGCGCTGCCCGTATTTATTTTAGAAAAGATTCAGGCGCGTAAAAATCCAATTAAGTACAAGTACGGATATAGAAGTTGGAGTGACGCAAAAATCGCGAGCAACGGCTATTCTGAAAATTCTATCCTTGAGAAGATTTCATTTGAAACATCCAAGATGTTGAGTCGCAATTCTGGGTGGGTTAGAGATGGATATTATTTTAATGACGTACAACTAAATTATGAAATACTTTCAATCCTTGCTTTGCAAGGCTCGGAGTCGCATTCAGTGCGTGTCGTAGATTTTGGTGGTGGTTTAGGGACAACTTACTTCCAAAATCGTGAAGTCCTTGAAAGGTTTGGTATCAGGGTCTGTTGGAACATTATCGAGCAACCGCATTTTGTAAAAGAGGGTAAATCAATTTTAGATTCAATAACTAACTTACATTTCTTTGAAACTTTAGAGGGAGCCTCCATTGCTTCAACAGATCTAGTAATATTTTCAAGCGTTCTTGAATATTTGGAAGATCCGTACTTCTTCTTAGCTGAAATCATGCATCTAGATTCTAAACCTAGAGGGATTGTGATTGATCGTTCACCAATAGACTTATTTAGTAGTGAGAAATTCATTGTACAGAGCGTAGATGATTCGATTCATGCGGCAAAGTTACCTTTGCAAATTCTCAGCCAAGAGCGAATTGTGGAGATACTCTCCGCCGACTATGAACTATTTACGGACTGGGTAAGTACAACACAGCCGGACTCGAAGTCCGTAGCCAGAGGATTGTATTTTCTCAGAAAATATTGAGTTCCTCGCAATTCATAGTTTACATAGGGTAGCCTAAGGCTTCGGCTCATACTTTAGGGGGTGCTGTGATTTTTTCTGTAGCGATAATTCCGGCAAGAAGGGGTTCGATTGCTTTCCCGAACAAAAATATGGCGGTAATTCAGGGTAGAACTTTGATTGAACATGCTGTTGAAACTGCTCGAGAATCTAATACTTTTGATTTTATAATTGTTACGTCAGATTATTCTGCCAGCGAATTATCTTTCCCTTTGAAACACAATGAGATTTTGCATGCGAGATCAGAATTTTCTGCTTCTTCATTGGCTAATGCTTCGGATGTTCTAAGAGATTTTAATGATTGTGCTGAATGCACAAAAGTCTTGAGAGATTCGTTTGTTTGCTACCTTCAACCTACTTCTCCATTAAGGACATCCGGGGACATAGCAAAGTCTCGGATAATTGCGGATAAGAGCTCTGTCAGAAGGTGTTTAGCTGTACACTCAAAGCCAATCGCCCCAGAGAAACTTATGTCTCTTAATCTTGGTTTAGAAAGTTTAAGCGAAATACAGGCCGGGTTCGCGTCTTCAAATCGACAGGAGATTAAAAGTTATTATCTTCCTAACGGTGCAATTTACTGGTTTAAGTATCAGGATTTTCTTCAGGAAAACAACTTTCCGGTGGAAGGTGCAGCACCATATTTCATGAGTGAACTTTCTAGCATCGATATTGATAGGTTTGAAGACTTGGAACAAGCGCAAAAGATTATGGAGGCATCACATGGCTAGCTTCAGTATCGGTGATCGCCTAGTGGGAGATGCCTATCCGCCCTTGATTATTGCTGAAATTGGCATAAACCATGGGGGTATCTTGAGTGTTGCTATTGAAATGGCCAATGCGGCAATAGATGCTGGGGCTGAGGTGATTAAACACCAAACTCACATCCCTGAGGATGAAATGTCTGAAGAGGCCAAGTCTGTTATCCCTGGAAATTCGGATAAATCGATTTATGAAATTATTGAAGGGTGTGCGCTAAATGAAGATGACGAATTCGCCTTAATGAATTATGTTCGAGATCGTGGAGCTATTTTTATATCAACCCCTTTTTCTAGAGCCGCCGTTGAACGAATTGCGCGTATGGATTTGCCTGCAATCAAGATAGGGTCGGGCGAATGTAACAATTATCCTCTGGTGCGATTGGTTGCCAAACTAGGAAAACCAGTCATTCTAAGCACTGGAATGAACACTATTGAGTCCATTCGTCCAGCAGTTAGTATTTTGGAAGAACACGGAGTTTCTTACGCTCTTTTACATTGCACTAATTTGTACCCCACTCCTGCAAATTTAATAAGACTTGATGCGATGAAGGAGCTTCAAGAGAATTTTCCAAAAGCAATTCTAGGGTTGTCTGATCATTCAACTTCAAATTACCCCGCACTCGCCTCTATTGCTCTGGGGGCTAGGTTGATTGAACGACATTTTACGGACAGTTACAATCGAGTTGGACCGGATATTAATTGCTCTATGGACCCAACTCAGTTGACTGAATTACTCGAGGGTTCTAAAACAATCTTCCAGGCTCTTGGAGGTTCAAAACGTCCGGCCGAAGAAGAGGGTGTGACCATTGCATTCGCATTTGCCTCCGTGGTTACCATTAAACCTGTAAAGGCTGGAGAATTACTCTCCATGGATAATATCTGGGTTAAGAGACCAAGTGGTGGAGACTTTGCAGCGAAAGATTTTGATGCACTTCTTGGCGCAACAGCAAAAACTGATATTCCAGCCAATGTTCAAATTAAAGTAAGTCAGATTGATAGATGAGAAGAGTTTTATTCGTTTCCGGCACTAGAGCTGATTATGGAAAAATCAAGCCTTTGATTGGCACTTTGGCAAAATCTGGAATTTTTGAGGTTCATGTTGCTGTCACGGGTATGCATATGTTGCCAGAATATGGCCTCACAAGAATTGAAGTTGAAAGGAATGAGTTTTGCCGGGTTCACTCGTTTGTCAATACGAATGAGGCTAATGACCTCGCAAAATCCTTCACTACTACGGTTCTAGAAATAAGCAACTTGTTAAGAGATGTAGCCCCTGACCTAATAGTCGTGCATGGAGATCGGATGGAATCCCTAGCTAGTGCTACGGCCGGACTCTTAAACCGCACACTGATAGGTCACATTGAGGGGGGTGAAGTCTCAGGAACTTTAGACGAAACGATGAGGCATGCAATTACGAAGCTTTCAAACTTTCACTTCGTTTCGAACGAAGATGCCTCGAAGAGAGTGCTGCAAATGGGGGAAAGGGAGGAAAACATTTTTGTAATCGGTTCACCTGAGGTCGATACTATGCTTTCTGAGGACTTACCCTCCTGGGAGTCAGTCAAGAATCACTACGGTATACCTTTTGACGATTTTGGGATAGTCATTTTTCACCCGGATTCAAGCAAGCGGGAAGTTGTTAAGGATCACGCAGCCTTCTTAGTAGAAAATATTCGTTCGAGGAATGAAAATTTTATCGTGATACTTCCAAACAACGATAGTTGGGCGGATGAAATTCTCAAGGAATATGAAAGTGTTCGTGAATTAGAAAACTTTTTCTTCTTACCGAGCATGCGCTTTGAATATTACTTACGTTCACTTATGAAAGCAAAATTTATAGTTGGCAATTCGAGTTCTGGGGTTCGCGAAGCTCCAATTTTTGCTGTCCCCTCTCTGGATTTGGGATTACGACAAGAAAATCGCAATGCCGCCAATTCCATCCTTCAATCAAATTTTGGAGTTGTAGATGTGGGGCGATTTTTCAATGAATTTGTAGGGCAGTCGTTTGAACCTATTATGAAATTTGGAGACGGAAATTCGGCTTCAAATTTTTTAGCAATACTGTCACATTCAAATCTCTTCGAAAGTCCTACGGATAAATCCTTCGTCGGTATAAGTTTCTAGTGCGTCACGTGACCTCACAACCCGTATTGGCAATCTGTATTCCGACATATCGGAGAACCAAAGAAATAATTCGAAATTTGGAAATAATGAATTTTCAGGATTCTCGAGTTGTTTTCGTTGTATCCTCAAATTGCGAGGATGAAGTACTTCTTGATTACTGTAACAACCGGCAAGATATTTTCTATTCACAAAACGAAGCGAATAGAGGTTTCACAGAAAATCTCCTAAAGGTCTTAAATCCAAGAATTGCTCCTTACTCCTTGATATTGAGTGATGAAGATTACATCGATTCAGAAAGTCTGACTCAATTACTAACGTACCTTGATGGTTCCGGCTCTCTGAACATGCAATATTTCGTTCCAACGGATGACTATTTCTCTTTAAGCTCGATGCGGAAACTAATTGGCAAGAAAAGACTTTCATATTTAGATGTTTTGATGACCAATCCCTTCATTCCAACTTATATGAGTGGGTTTATTTTCCCGTCTGGTAAAAATTTTTTTCTCAAATCAGCATTTGAGGCAAATTTTCAAAATTACTACCCACATCTCATTCTAAGAAATCATCTTCTGGAAGCAGGAACCAAACTTCACATCCTGTCTTCAGCATTAATAACACGGGGCGTGGAATCCCAAAGTCGAGACGTAGACGTTAACTATGTCGATCTTGAGATGGGGATCAGTAGAACAAACTATTTTCTTTCTCATTATAAGAATATGAAATCTCACAACTGGGCTCTAGAGTTTTGGGTGGCCTCTCTAATACTTGCTCAAACTCTTCCAGGCATTCATGTAGGGTACTTGTCGCTCAAGATTTTGCAGGAAGGTGACACACGTTTTATAGGAATAGAATACCGAACTGGATCGAATTTAAAACAAAAGATGTTTCATTCAATCAGCAAATTAATTGTATTTTGCTCACATTTATATAGAAGAATACTCACTTATTAAGGATTCTTCTTTTTAAGATAGTTAGCAACTGAAATCCATAAAATAGTGCGCTATTTGCTTTTTGTGTGATTGACTGAAAGTCATTTTGTTTTTTGAGATCTTGTCTTCTATAAAGAGCGTCTCCCCAGCCAGCGTCTAGAATCCACCTACTTGCAACTCGCTTATATCCCTTGCTCGCTAGATACTCATCCATCTCATCCACCGTTGGGCAGCCCTTATAAACTTCCTCCTTGTTAATCTCTGTGTAAATCCATTTAAATTTGTTAATTTCAGAACCAAGACCTTTTAACGCCTCAAGCTCAGCTCCTTGGATGTCGAGATTTAAGAAGTCCCCTAGAAAGTGGTTGGGGATTATTTCGTCAAGCCTCTTTGTGGTCACCCTTATTTTTCTGGTATACGTAATAGTTGGGTAATTCTTTGAATGGCTACCGAATTCCAATACGCTAGAGGATTCACCATTCGATGCAACATTGAAATCCATTGAGACTCCACTTTCGCTCCAGACGGTTGCTTGGATGATTGTATTTGTTTTCGCGTCTAGCAATTTACTGATGAATTCGGCTTTCTCTGGCTGGGATTCTACCCAAACAACATTTCCCCAGCCATACCTCGAGTAGTCTTTCGCCTCTTCTGCCATGTGGGCTCCTACATGGAGCACACCCGTAGGGTGCACATTAAAGTTTGATCGCAATTCTCTCACTTTTATTAGCATTTATAATCTTTTCTGTAGTCGCGCCTAGGAATTGCCCAGGTCAATGAATTCCTCTATTTCTGCGGCTGTAATATCTCTCACCGAGGCAGGTTGATCTAGAGCTTGATCCCACCAGGCAAGTGTTCTCCTAATTGCCTCTTGCTGAGTAAATTTGGGTTGCCAGTTTAGAATTCTGTTCGCTTCATTGGAATCTAACTCTAAGTATTTTGCTTCATAGTTCACTTCAACTTTATTGTTAATTCTAATTTTCAGACTTGGCCACTCGTTCTTTACGATCTCAATAACTTCTTGTACCGCTAGCGAATTTCCACTTGGGCCAAAATTGAGAGTCAATTCCGCCTTATCTCTAATGCTCTTCTCTAATGCACTAAGGTAGCCAGCTAGAGGATCCAATACATGTTGCCAAGGACGAGTGCTCGCCGGGTTTCTGACAATCATCTCCTTTCCTGAAATTCTTGCTCGAACAACGTCTGGAAGCAATCTGTTTTCAGAAAAATCTCCCCCCCCGATTACATTCCCCGCTCTCATGACAGAGATGCATGGCCTTTCATTTTCGTTTCTTAGGCTTCGCCATGCGGCAACAGCGTTTTCTGCGGCTGCCTTACTGGCACTATATGCGTCATTTCCGAGTATTGAATCGCCTTCTTTGAACTTTCTTTTCAAATTTTGATTTTCGTAGACTTTATCTGTTGTGATAATTGAGACTGTTTTAACAGAATCAATTTGTCGTGCCACTTCAAGAACATTCACGGTGCCCATGACATTTGTAGAAAAAGTCTCTACTGGGTTCTTATATGAATCTCTCACAAGAGATTGCGCGGCAAAATGTAGAATTACAGAAGGCTTAGTTATTTCAACAAATTTCCGAAATTTAGACATCTCCGAAATATTCCCAAATTCTTCTTGGATTGATCCAGAAAGATTTGCTCTTTCGTACAGAGACTGGCCTGTGGGAGGCAACGAAAATCCAACAACTTCAATCCCCAATACTTTAAGGTACAGTGTCATCCAGGATCCTTTAAAGCCAGTGTGCCCCGTTAAAAGCACCGGGCCTTCTAACTTTCTTAATTCAGCACCACTATGACATACCATGACGTACAGAGTAGTCTTAGCTTCAGATTTACCCTGTTATTTACTCGATTGGTTGGTAGGAATGACTCTCGAACATCGCATAACTGAGCTTTCTAAACAATCATTTGCTGAAAAACACGAGATACACCCTTTCATACCCGGAGTTTCGGCAGTTCCCGTTACGGGCAAAGTTTTTGGGGCCGAAGAAATTCAAGCAGCAATCAGCGCAAGTGTGGATTTTTGGCTTACATCTGGCCCATACACTGAGAAATTTGAGAGTCGGTTTGCAAAGACAGTCGGCATGAGGCATGCATTTATGACTAATTCTGGTTCTTCAGCAAATTTGCTTGCTTTGACTTCACTTACAAGTTCAAAACTTGGTGACAGAGCTCTACAACCGGGTGATGAAGTGATCACTGTCGCTGCAGGCTTTCCGACCACGGTGACACCGATTTTACAGAATGGACTAGTTCCAGTTTATGTTGACGTAGATCTTGCTACTTACGTAGCAAACGAAGAACAAATTGAGGCAGCTATCGGGCCTAGTACTAGAGCTATCATGATGGCCCACACTTTGGGCAATCCATTCAACCTTAAGCTCGTTGGAAAAGTTGCAGCTAAACATAATTTGTGGGTAATTGAGGATAGCTGCGATGGTCTTGGAGGGACGTACAATAATCAAAGATTAGGAACATTTGGTGACTTGTCAACGTTCAGTTTTTATCCAGCACATCACATCACTACTGGTGAAGGTGGCGCAGTACTTGTAAAGAAATCGATACTGAAGCCAATCGTAGAGTCATTTAGAGATTGGGGTAGAGATTGTTGGTGTGCACCCGGTTGTGATAACACTTGCTTAAAGAGATATGAGTGGTCGTTGGGAGAACTTCCTAATGGGTATGACCACAAATATACATATTCGCACTTGGGGTACAACCTTAAGTCAGGTGACATCCAAGCAGCAATTGGCTTAGCGCAATTAGACCGGCTTGATAGTTTTATTGAACTTCGAAAAAGGAATTGGAGTTATCTTCGCTCTGCACTTTCTGACCTTGAGGAATTCTTGATCTTACCGGAGGCAACTTACGGAAGTGAACCCTCTTGGTTTGGGTTTGCCTTAACAGTTAAGGCAACAAGCCCGAAGGACCGAAACTTAATCGTTCAGGAATTGAATGAAGCAAAGATTGCTACTCGGCTTTTGTTTGGAGGAAACTTGCTTCGTCAGCCTGCCTTTAAAGATACGCCACGAAGAGTAGTTGGAAATCTTTTTAACACCGACACCGTGATGAATAGCACTTTTTGGATAGGAGTTTGGCCTGGCTTAACTCTGCCCATGCTCGACTATACAATTGATCAACTTTTTCGGATTTTAGGTAAGTTAAAATGAAAGCAATCATTCTTGCTGGAGGTCATGGTACGAGAATTTCAGAGGAGACTAGCGATAAGCCAAAGCCAATGGTAGTGATTGCTGGAAAGCCCATGCTTTGGCATATCATGTCAATATTTTCCATTCAGGGATTTAATGAATTTGTCGTTGCAACTGGATACAAAGGCGAGGTAATTCGTGATTGGGTAGAAACGGTAAGCGAACCTTGGGATATTCAGACCTTAGATACTGGCCAAGATACTCAGACTGGCGGAAGAATCGCCCAATGCTTAGACGCCATTAGTGCTGATCGTGCGTTTGTTACTTATGGTGATGGACTTGGCAATGTAAACCTTGCAACTCTTCTAGACTTCCATCTCCATCAAGGGAAATTGGCAACGGTTACAGCGGTGCGACCTCCTGCGAGATTTGGAGTGCTTGAGAGTGAGAATGGTCTCGTGACAAAATTTGGTGAAAAAAACCAAACCGACTCTGGCTGGATCAATGGCGGCTTCTTCGTTCTCGAAAATGAAGTCAGGAAGTCAATCTTAGGTAATCATGAACCTTTTGAAGTTGGTGCCCTTCCGCGATTAGTCAAGAGTCAAAATTTGACCGCTTATCACCATGGGGGGTTTTGGCAGCCAATGGACACATTACGAGAAAAACATGATCTGGAATTGCTTGCAAATTCAAACATGCCACCGTGGTTAGACAAACTCTAGAGATATCAAACTTTGGCTTCTGAATTACTGGTTCTTATTATTGTCGGCAAATATAGAACACCTATTTTCAAAACTGACGAGAGCTCCAAATCTACGGCCATGAGCTAAAAGTGTCATCTGAGGGGTTAAGTTTCGCATTCATAAACGGGCTCCCAAAACAATATTGGAATTCTGACGATGAGGCCAGGTTAGATGCTGATGGGTCAATGACGATTCACGTTTGGAGCAAGTGTGAAATCTCGTCTCGAACTAATGCATACGATCTTGTTATCGGCTGAAGGTTTATTCAAGGTAGTGGATTCAGAGGTATGAACGAAGTAGGTAAAACTGCCCAATTCAATTCGTTCGAAAATTGAAGGACTCCGAAGACTGATTTCTAAGAGTAATTCTACGGAGGGGATCGAATTATTTTTTATGACCGACTCTATTTTGTGGGGTGCATAAATACATTTTTAGCTTCATTTTGGTGAACCGTTCCGCTTTGCAAGACACGAAAGTTAAAGTGTATACGGTGATTACTATCCCGCTTAAATTTACGAATTAGTGAGAATGAAGCTAATAACTCTGGAATTGCGTTACGTTCGCTTGCCTCACCGATCTTGCAATCCAAAGACAGGAGCTTGCCTTTCGGATTGCAAATGAAGAGGCTTCCTGCATATCTCTAGATCGGTTAAGACAAGATTACGTATTTCAACTAAGGGATAGATTCCAAATGTGGTAGTAGACTTCTGTCATGCAATTAGAAGAAGTAAAGGACCGAAATGGGGCCGTTTTAGCAACACTCATTACCTTTCTTGAAAATTTGTCGCCCGGTCACACTTTTCCCACCGAACACCATGATGAGCTTCAATTAGGTCTTTTCAATCACTCTAAAGGACATGAGATTAAGCGCCACTATCATCCGCCGTTTGAACGAAACATTAAGTTCACAAATGAAGTTCTAGTGATTCTGAGTGGCTTGGTTCAAGTAGACATATATGATGATTTACAGGAATTGATATCAACTCGTCGGTTGGGTGCTAATTCTGTGGTAATTCTGAGACACGGTGGCCATGGTTTTTCAATTATTGAACACGCCATAATCGTCGAGGTGAAACAAGGTCCCTATGCGAGTTCTGACGACAAAGTTTTGTTTTAGAACGAGAATTTTCGTCTCCCACTTGCAGCATTGAGATTCATAATTGAATAATGCAGTTTTGAATCAAGACCTGCAAGGTAGCAGTCAATTTTGCTCGTCAGTTTCTGATATTAGGTACGAACTATTAATTTTGGCTTCGGTAATCCGTGATGCAGCCATATGATTGTCTCAGACATTCGCTAAGGTCCATTTGAATTCTAAACCTCTGAGAATTATGTGTACCTCTGTGCTCTATGTTACTACGTCTAAACAACAAAGTAGCTTAGGTAGCACTATATTCCAAAAGGCTAAATTTGATTATCCGTTTGCTAAATACACCCTAATGACAGAGTTAGATAACAATAATCTTCTTGATCTTGATTGAAAGACTAACTGAAAAGTGGAAACTAGATCTCACAGTACCTTTCTTTTGACCTAGAAGTTCGAGAAAGTATCGCAAGTAGAGTTAAGCTCTTCTTGAGTTAAAGTTTATTTCGTTTTATTCTATTTCACTTTTACGATCGTAAATTGATTTTTATTTAATCCTACTACTTTCCAGCCAGACTTCTTGAACGCTTCCAATACTCTCTCTAACTCCTTAATCGCCCTAATTCGATTCCTGAATGACTTAAATGGAAGATGAAATAAGAATTCAGCCTGGAAAATAATGACATCAAAAGGTAATGGTTCTTCCACAAATCTTAGAAGGATTTCTCTCTCTGCCCCTTCGATATTCATTCGAAGTACTCGAGGATACTCATTTGAATCTAGCGATAATTCGCGTGCAACATCCCAAAGCGATCGAATATCGAGATATGCATCTTGATAATCGCCTTTGTTGAAAATGTCGACAATGGATATATTCTCTCCCGTGTACTTAAACAGTCCATATTTTATCCCAAAGACCAAAGTTAAATATCTTAGATTTCGAAAATTTTAACTGTTGGCAAGAAATCTCAAAACATCTTGCCTCAGGCTCGAATCCAAGAACCGCATATCCTCGTTCCAGAAGTTCTACTTCAAAACTTGAGTCAAGCCCAAGACCGACTCCCCAAATTGTTCCTTTGAATTCCAAAAGATTTGTTGGGTACCAATAACCTGAATATTGGTTTCCAATTCGCTCTAATTGGAACTCAGACTTATCCAAGAGTCTGCGATTAATTCGAGTTCTTATTAAGGCGTTTTGAGTTTCAAAGAGCCATAGTTTTATTCTCGCTATATCCACGTTTCCATCTTACTCATTTTCCAGCTGAATTTGTCTTCAAGTGAATAGCTGACTTTGTTGGGAATATTCCCAGAATATTTGTTTGGTTAAGGATTCGTGTAGATTTTAGAAGTAGAACTCTTGGTTTTTATCAATTAATACAAACTCTCTGTACTCGCCACAATCTCATACTTAGAAATGAACCCAACCGCGCCCTGAATTAACTTAACATCGGCACATAAGAACGCTGGATCCCCCTCACGTCTTGTTGTCTCTACAGCGGCAACATCACCCCACCCAGCTCCTTCACAAACTAGCTTTATAACCTCACGAACAGAATAACCTTTCCCGGTTCCAACATTCATTACAAGGGGCAGTTGCTTTTCCGTATTTGCCGACAACAAATGAGCTTGGGCAACATCCCTTACATCAACATAATCTCGAATACAGGTTCCATCAGGTGTTGGATAATCGACACCATAGATAATCGGCGCATCTCCTGCTTTAAGTTTGTTGATCACAATGGGCACTAAGTTTTCAACTGAATTATCCATTAGCTCTAGGGCTGCTGTGCCAACCACATTGAAAAAGCGAAGCGAAGTACCGCGGTTGCCTGGAAGCGCCAGGTACTTATTTATTTCTTCTTCAGCAGCAAGTTTTGATGCGCCATAGGGAGATATTGGATTTTTGGGATCATCCTCTTTAATTGGTATCGAGTGATCTGGCGAGCCATAGACTGCTGCCGTAGAAGAAAAGATGAATTTGTTGATGTCGTGTTTAGTGAGTAACTCAAGCAGAATGGCTGTTGCACCATGGTTAACCTCGAAGTATTCATCTGATTTTTCCATGGATTCCCCAACTGCTTTAAGGGCGGCTGTGTGAATAACTCCGTATGGTTTATAGATTTCTAGGACTTCTTCAAATTTGGCTGTGTCTCGTATGTCAGCAACGATTAAAGGGATTCCTTTGCCATGCTTTTTACTTAAATATTCAATGCGAGATTCAAGACCTTGGTATAGGGAGTCGTAGATAACTACCTCTTTGTTGTTATCTAAGAATAGATCGGCGATATGGGAGCCGATATAGCCAGCACCACCAGTAATGAGCCAGGTTTGCGGTGTCATATCTAAAGTATAGGTGCGATAAGGGTGCAGTTAACTCTGGCATTGCTGTAATTGGCTATGAATTAGGGAAAGATAGAGGCATGGAAAATCAACACGCCCCACGGGTCATGCACGTCATAGCCCGCATGAATGTAGGAGGCCCTGCCGTTTTAGTTGCAGATCTTATGCGCAGTGTTAACTCAGATGAGTTTGAACAGGTTTTAGTCACTGGGTATTGCGACGAGAATGAGAGTGATTACCTAGATCAGGTTGCAACAGATATTAAGGCTGTTCGGATTGTGGGGCTGGGCAGATCTGTTTCAGTCATAAAGGATCTACTTGCATTTACTGGGTTGATCAGAGAGATCAAGCGGTTTAATCCTGATGTTATTCACACCCACACCGCAAAAGCTGGGGTGCTGGGCCGGATTGCGAGGTTGATAGCAAAGCCATCAGCTAAGTGCGTGCACACATACCATGGACATTTACTCCATGGTTATTTTGGTGCAGGTAAGACTCGTGTTGTAATCCTCATTGAAAAGATTCTTAGTTGGATCTCTCATGGCTTGATCTCTATTGGTACTAGCGTCATGAAAGATCTATTAAAGGTTGGTATTGGTAGGCTAGAGAAGTTTCATGTGATTTTCCCTGGGTTACAAGACCTAGATGTCATTCCAAAAGCTCAAGCTCGAAGAGAGTTAGGGCTACATCCAGCGAAGTTATATGTGGTTTTTGTGGGAAGACTTACTCAGATTAAGAGACCTGATCGTTTGGTAGAGATAGCTACTCAGTTAAAAAAAGAGCATCCGAATGTGCACCTGCTAGTGGCAGGTGCTGGTGAACTATTTGACGTGACTAAGAGTGAAGCAGAGTCACAAGAACTACCGATGACTTTTTATGGATGGCGTAATGACATTGCACGGATACTCTGTGCATCTGACATTGCTGTTTTATGTAGCGATAATGAGGGAATCCCGCTCACGCTCATTCAAGCTGCCCAAGCTGGATTACCAATTGTTAGTACTGATGTTGGCTCTATCAGTGACATCGTAAAACACGGCATAAATGGCACTCTCGTTGGGTGCTCTTCAAGCGAGATTGGGCAAGGTCTCAAGGAGTTAATTGATGACGCGAGTTTGAGAAATGCTTACGGCACTGCAGCGAAGAAGAGAGCCAATGAATACTTTACATCCAGAATTATGGTGGAAGCCCATGAGCAGTTGTATAAGGATCTTCTTAAAAAATTTAGCTAGGTGGGCCCAGACGGGCTCGAACCGTCGACCCACGGATTAAAAGTCCGTTGCTCTACCGACTGAGCTATAGGCCCCACTGCGGGTGAACCGCAAGCGCAAATACTATCGGAGAAAACAGATGGCTCTATCTTCCCTTTTCTGAGCGT
>Ga0164295_10000951_pt1 | contig 24045 bp, 29 predicted proteins | sample GEODES006metaG_FD_111798 | JGI IMG/M metagenome (GOLD analysis project Ga0164295, IMG submission 111798) | Oligotrophic lake water microbial communities from Sparkling Lake, Wisconsin, USA - GEODES006 metaG | ecosystem: Environmental > Aquatic > Freshwater > Lake | place: USA: Sparkling Lake... | reverse complement strand
TTATATTATAAACTATGAATTTTTTTGATGGTTTGATGACACCTTTAAATAAAGGTCATTGTATGTATTTTTATGTTTTAGGATGGGGGGCTTTGGCATTAGCATTTTTAGCAATAATTGTAGGACTAATAGCCATATATAAAAAGTATTACAAAATGCTAGCTTTCGCAATATCATATTTTTTTACCTTTATATTAGGATATTATCTTTATAGATTAAACTATTCAGTATGTTTAGCTGCTAATAAATAAACTTTTATTATAATATATAGAAATAAATAAATATTATATAATTAATTATATAATATTTGTAATAATAAATATAATATTTATGAAAATATTAAGCATAGATATAGGTATTAAAAATTTAGCATATGTGATTTTAGAATGTGATGTTATAGATAAAAAAAATAATGCTAATGAATTTAAAGATTTTAAAATTATAAAATGGAATGTAATAAATTTATGTAACAAATTAATTTCTTGTAATGAAAAATGTTGCTCAAAAGAAGCTAAATTCCATAAAGACAATGTTTTTTATTGTAAAATTCATACAAAAAAAACGGAATATTGTTTGCCAACATGTAATATTAAAACATTACATAAACAATCTGTTGCTAATCTCTCAAAACTAATTGAACAATACCAAATTAAAATAGAAAAACCTATAAATAAGGCTTCATTAATAAAATTATTAGAAGAATATTTAAACACTACATGTTTTGAAGCAATTGAAAGTGTTAATGCAAATAATGTAAATTTAATAGATATAGGAATTAGTATAAAAAATGAATTAAATGAATTATTTAAAAATTTTGACTTATCTAGTATTGACCAAATTATTTTGGAAAATCAAATAAGTCCTATTGCTAATAGAATGAAAACTATTCAGGGCATGATATCTCAATATTTTATAGATTGTAATAATTATAATATTAAATTTATATCGGCCACAAATAAACTAAAACCATTTATCAATAAAGAAAGTAAAGAAAGTAAATATGTAAGTGGTTATAAAGATTTATGTGAAATTGATGAAGTTAAAGATGTTAAAGAAGCTAAAGAAAACAAAGATAAAAAATTATCATATAATGAACGAAAAAAACTTAGCATTTATTATACAAAACAACTATTAGAGCATAAAAATATGTCACCAGAACATGCTTTCTTTATTAAACATTCAAAAAAAGATGATTTGGCAGATTGTTTTTTACAAGGAATTTATTATTTAGAAAACTTTAATGTACTAAAATAATTATTATTAATTATTATTAACATATTATTAACATATTATTAACATATTATTAATATATAATATATATTGCGGAGTATTTAAAAATTAAACTTCTAGTTTTATCATAATAGTTTTAATGGATATTGTAGAAATAGAACCCGAAACTTTGAATATTGATAATTTTCAAATTCCAGAATTTAAAATAAATGATTCAGATGTAGAAGAAATTATATCAAAAAAGCCATCCTCTAATTTTGGAGGTGGTATTGAATTATTAATGAATGGAAAAAATATAACTGATAAAAAAACATCAACATCAATAGATATTGAAGACATTACTAGTTTAGAAAATGAATTAAATGATTTAACAGATAATAGCACTTCAAAACAATTTGATGACAAATTAAAATTAAATACTACTATAGATTCAAATAATAAAAAGGAAATAAATTATAATCAATCAACAAGTGCCAATAAAAAATCTATTTTTGGAGGTTTATTTGGTGATTCTAAAAACAATGGTTCAAATGTTAAACCTGTTACAAAAAATAATGATAATGACGTAGCAAATTTAGGAAAATCAACAGCAAATATGAATGAAAATAAAACATGGGATGGTTTTGGTAAATTTAATAATGTACCTATTAACTTAGACAAAGCACAAGAAAAACCCGAATTAACAAAAGAAGAAGAATTAAAAGAAAAGTTCAAATATTTACGCAAGTTAGAAGATCTAGAAAAAAAGGGGGTATCGCTTAGCAAACGTTATAATATGGATTCTAATTTGAATGAAATGATTGGAGAATATGAAACTATTATTGCTGAAAAAGAAAAATCAAACGCAATTAAATTTCAAGGAAAAATGTTGATGGCATGCATAACTGGACTAGAATTTTTAAATAATAAGTTTGATCCTTTTGACATTAAACTTGATGGTTGGGGCGAGCAAATAAATGAGAATATTGATGAATATGATGAAATTTTTGCCGAATTACACGAAAAATACAAATCTAAAGCAAAAATGTCTCCCGAATTAAAATTATTGTTTCAATTAGCTGGTTCAGGAATGATGATTCATATGTCAAATACACTATTTAAATCTTCAATGCCTGGAATGGATGATATTATGCGCCAAAATCCCGAATTAATGAAACAATTTACTCAAGCTGCGGTTAATACTATGGGTCAGTCTAAACCTGGATTAGGGGGATTTATGAATGGACTATTTGGAAATAATGGTTCTAATCCTGGATTTGGAGCATCAATGCCACCAAATGTTAATTCAGGACCTCCGCCACCACCGGTTGAGTCTAAGTTACCTGAACGCAGTCAAAGAGTACAAAATATAATAAATCGTCCAGATATTATGTCGGCACGTGGCATGGAAATGGATAATGGTGAAGGTAATCCTTATAATGAACAACGCATTACACGTCCAGAAATGAAAGGTCCTTCAGTTGCTCCTTCTAGTCAAAATATTGCGTCGCTATTAAGTGGTTTAAAAACTAAGCAAGTTGATATAAATGAAAAAAGAAATAATGAATCTAGCACTATTAGTATTGAAGACTTGAGAGATTTAACAAATGCTAAAATACCTACAAAATCTAAACGTAGACAGCGAAGTGACAAAAATATTGTGAGTTTAGATATTTAAAATATCATAAAATAGTATAAAAATTTTATAAATATATTTAAAAAAATTTTTATACATACAAAATAGTATGGTATTTACTTGCGATTTTTGTAATAAAGACATTTCTGAATATTGTACTTTATATTTTGGATTTGATTGTATGTGTTGTAGTAATCATTGTCGTTCACAAGTTATTCAAATAAATTTACAAATTGATCCAAAAATGAATAGTCCGCATACTTGGTTTATACATAAATTAAGAGCTAAAAAAAATAAAGGCAATAATAAATTATTACCAAAAAATCAATCATTAATAAATTTATTAACACAATTAGTAATGTAAAAATTTTATGGAATTTCTAACTCCTCATTTTTTGAATCATTATTTACACTAATGCTAGGTTTTTTAATATTTAATTTAAGAATACCTTTATGTAATTTTTGTTTATATGATAAACAATCATACGGTACTTTCATATAAATAGTTGTTTTGTCTTTTGTAACAGCAATAGTATACATACGCACCATACTATAACTTATAATATTAAATTATATAGTAATAGTATTATAATTTTTAAATAATTATAGTATATTAATTATATAATATATTATTTAAATTTTATACTTTAAAATTATATAGTTAATAATAACAATGATAAATAAATATCCTATAAATTCTGATTATAGTAATTTAAAAACATATATAATAAATTTAGACACTACTATAAATAATTATACTAAACTATTACCATATTTATTAAATCTTGGTTTAATAGTAGAGAGATTTAGCGGTATTAATGCTCTAAAAGATGAACACTTGAAGCCCGAATATGAGCAATATATTTCAAGTTATGCTAAAAATTTTGCTCCAAAATCTGTAATTGGTTGTGCTTTAAGTCATATATTGTGCTGTAAGCATATAAAGTCTAGTTATAGCAAAAATACAAATACTAATATGCCATTTTTTCTAATAATGGAAGATGATGCTTTTCCATTATATAATAAAGAAGAATTTTATGAACGCCTTAACAAATCATTATATGAAATACAATTATTAGATAGTAAGTGGGATATTATTCAATTACATAGTGATTGTATTTTACCAACAAAGGACACATACAATACACATATTGCGTGTGGAAGTACAGCAGCCTATTTAATATCACTTAATGCTATTAATAAAACATTAAATTCTAAAATATATGGACATTTGGATTTTATTCAACATAATTTTATTATATATAATAAATATAGAACAAAAGAAAATTTATTTTATACAAATGAAAAAGATAGTCTAAATAGAATTGAAGTTAAAAGTAAATTAAATTATAAATATTATAGTTTATTATTAAAATCAAGATTTTGTGAATTATTAAATTATTATACGCATATTATTCCATTACGGGGAGAGAAAAAGTACCAACACTTTTTAGAATTTAAATTATTAAAAGAACCTTTTTTTAATAAAGAATTTAATGCAAATGATTTATTAGATTATTTATTAACATTTATAATATTAAGAAAATTATTACAAAAATGAATTGACTATATTAAATATATTAAATATTTTAAATATTTTAAATATTTAAATATTTAAATATTAAACTACAAATTAATTTAAATTATAATGGTTTATAGTGAGGACTATTCATTTCAACCAAAATTAATATGTAGTAAAGGAAATATGTTATTAAGTGAAATAAAAATACCTAATAGCACAAACAAAGCATATAACTTACAATTTGAGTTTAATAATTTAAACACTAGCAAAATAAATGTAGATACATTTTTAAGCACAGCAATTTATGATTTACTTGAAAAAGTAAATGTTGAATTGATTGAAAAAATATATATTTTAAATACAATAAATAATTATGAAACAGATGTATGTATTTTATTAAAACAAATTGCCAAAGAAGTAGGCATTAAGCAAAAATACGTCTTGTTTAGAACTACTAAATATTCAAATAATTTAAATAAAAACATTACTTTTTATAATAAAGATTTAATATATGAGCATAAAGACTTAATAGACACTTATTTAAAATCTATAAATTTAGATGCTGAAAAATATGAACCAATGACCTTTAATTTTGGGAAAACTTATATAAGTATAAATGATGAAATGACACAACAAAATGAAGTTACTAAATTAATAAATGTTAAATTTTCGATTGATTTTCAATTAACAATAGCAGATGATTTGCCTATTTATATGAACAATTTTATTGGATTAATGTTTAAAAAAATGTTTTACAATTTGAAAGAATTTATAACTAATTTAAATTCACAATAATATATTTTTAATAATAATAACTTAATAACTTAGTATTTATTAAATTATTAAACAATGATATTTATTAATGTGTATATATTTTTACGAATTACAAAATTAATAACATTAGTTATGTGTGAAATTATAAAATTTTACACTATTAAATGTGTTAATAGTTTATATAAAATATCTAGTACCAGATTAGAATTAATTAAAAAAATATCTAAAAAATTAGAAGAAGAAAATATTGTGTATGTGAAAATATTTCAAGCACTATGTTTAGACAAAGATTTATTAGCTAGTGATGAGCAAGAATTTTTACTTAAGTATACCGACAATGTTCCATATAAAACCAATGAAATAGATTATGACTTATTAAATCAGTTAGAAGCTGAATTTTCAATAACGTTAAAAAATAAAATTCCAATAAATTGTGGTATAGTAGGACTTGTTTTTGAAGGTATTGATTCATCTAATAATAAAGTAATTATTAAAATGTTGAAAAAAAATATTTATGAGAGATTTACAAATGTTTTTGACGAGTTGTTATACATATCATATGTATGCCAATATATTCCATACATAAACTCTCTCAAAATAACAAAATTACTTTTAGATAATGAAGAAATTTTATTAAATCAAATGAATTTTATGAAAGAACTTGAAGCAATTGAAATATTTAGTGAAAAATATAAAAATAATAAAGAATATGTGTTTCCAAAAGTTTATAGACATATAACTGAAAAATACAATAAACTATTAGTAATGGAAAATATTAGTGGACTTAAATATAAAGACATAGAAAGCATGAGCGAAATCATTAAAGAAGAGTTCGCATATGTATTTAACAAATTTGGTATATTAGGAATTTTATATCATTCAGTTATTCATTGTGATCTTCATAGTGGGAATGTATTTTTTTATATAAACAATGAAACCAGTTCAATAAATAATGAAGTTCCAAAATATAGAATAGGCATAATAGATTTCGGTATATGCGCATTTCCCAATAAGAAAAATCAAAATGCGTATTATGTTTTTCTAAGTTCTTTATTTTGTAATCAAGATTATAGCAACATAGAAAAAAACATAGAAAAGTTGTTATATGCTATTATACAAGAAAAAGACACATTTAATAATTTAAATGCTACAACAAAACAGGAATTTATAAATAAAATTATTAAGTGTTTACAAGCAAATATTAAAGAGGAAATATCTACTCAATTAATAGGCGTTAGTAAATTATTTAATAAATACAAATTTAACTTTACAGAAGAATTTAATAAAGTGATTTTAAGTTTACATACAGCAAATAATTTTGGAAAACAATTATCCAAAAATTTTAAAGAAACTCAAACAAAAATAATGACTGATTTAAATAAAATTAATGATTTACTTAGTATTTAGTATTTTGGGGGGACTTGGACGCATTATTTTTATAAAGGTAAAATACAAACAAAGCAATCTCTCTTATGTTAAATGTATTAATATTTATAATATATCTAAAAATATTAATACCTCAAGTTATAAAATTACAAAATGTGAAAAATTTGGAAAAATAAATTTGAAAATTTTTTGGAAAATGGACATTTATAAATGTCCAATTTTTGAATTTTAAAACCTTTATAAAAAAAATGAGAAAAAAACACAAATTTACAAATTTTAAAGCATAAAGGATAGAACTTTTATAATTTTCAAGAGAAAAACTTCTTACCATAAATTTTTTTTCCAATTTTTTAAAAACTTTGGCCAAATTTTTGTTGACATTTGTTGACAAAAATTGTCCGCAAATATCCGAACATAAATATATTTAAGTTGTTTATGATGAGTTATGCTAAGGCAAATACAGATTCTTTGTATAAAATTATGCCCTTTCAAAAAATAACTGACATTTATTTACAAAAAATCCGCAAAAATCCGAATATTTTTATAAATTATTTAAATACTATTTTCTATTTAAATAATAGCGGCCTAAATGTTTACAAAAAAATCCGCAAAAATCCGCAAAGAATTTGTATGTATTAATTGTCTTTATAATACGTGTGATAAAAAAGATTATAACAAACATATTAATACAGCAAAACATAAATATAATACAAATGTTGACATAGTGTTGACAAATATAGGAGAAAAATCCGCAAATTTAAACACAAATTTAAATACAAATGAAATGGTGTGTAATTGTGGTAAAAAATATAAAAGTAGACAAGGATTATATGCTCACAAGAAAAAATGCGCCTTTATAGAAAATGAAAAAATAGTTGATAATTCAAACAATAGTAATACAACAAATAATTCAAATAATTCAAATAATCTAAATAATTCAAATAATTCAAACAATCAACTAACCTTGACAAATGATTTAATTATTAAACTACTTAATGATAATAAAGAAATGAGAGAAATTATAATTAAGCAACAAGATCAAATAAGCGAATTATTACCCAAAATAGGCAATAATTTTATAACAAATAATAACAATAATAATAAATTTAATATTCAAGTATTTTTAAATGAGCGTTGTAAAGATGCTATAAATATGAGTGACTTTATTAAATCCATACAAGTAAGTTTACAACAATTAGATTATACCAAGCAAAATGGAATAGTTAATGGTCTAAGTAATGTAATAATTGAAAATATGAACAAGTTAGGTTTATATCAACGTCCTATTCATTGTACAGATATAAAACGTGAATCATTATATATTAAAGATGATGATAATTGGGAAAAAGATATTAATAAAGAGAAAATTAGAAAAGCAATAAAAGATGTATCAACAAAGCAATTTTGTGCTTTAAGTAAATGGATAAAAGAAAATCCAGATTTTCAAAATAATGAATCTAAACAAAACTATTATACACATACATTAGTAGCAATAGCAAACAATAAAGAACATAACGAAGAAAAAATAATAAAAAAATTATGTAATAATAGCTATATAAAAGAAGATTAAGTTTTATCTAATTCTTCACAAGAAACACTAGTTATTGTTATAGTTTTATTATTAGTATCTATGTTTTTTTGATTTTTTATAATATTCTTCATATAATGCTCATTAATAAACGAACAAATTTTATAATAACTAACAAATGAAATAGAAAACATTGTAACACAACTATTAAACATCATTAAGCCATTATTATCTTCAATACTATATAATACCCAACAAAAACTATGAAGATTACCTAAAAATAAGTACCATGAATCAAAATCCTTAACTGATTTTGTGCGATAAGTTTTTATTATTTGAGGAACATGATATATAACATTAATTACATTACACGCAATAAGGATTCCGCTTTTGTATGTATTATTATTCATTAATCATCTAATTAAAATTTAAAAATAACTTTAAATAATTTGTATATATATTAAAAAAATTGATATATTATGCTATTATTATATGTGATTAATATAAATACTTAACACATAATTATATATAATGGAACAAACGCAAGAACCAAAAATATTCATATTAGTAGATACAAGTTATTGGATATTTTATAGATATTTTGCTATTGTTCAATGGTGGACCCACGCAAAACAAGATAGTCCATTGACCAATAATCCATACGAAAATGAAGAGTTTGTAGAAAAGTTTATGAAAACATTTAGCGAATCGCTAACTGGGTTTAAAAAGAAGCAAAAAATACATAAGAAAAAAACAACTATTATTGCTGTTCGTGATTGTCCTCGCAAAACCATTTGGAGAAATGCTTTATTTTCAGAATATAAAGGTACGCGAGATAAAGGCGAGGAATTTAATGGAGGACCATTTTTCAAACACATTTATCAAGACAATAATAAACTCTTATATGAGGCCGGCGTTAATAGTGTATTACAATTTCCTAATTTAGAAGCCGATGATATTATTGCACTTACTAAAAATCATATTCGCCAAAAATATGCGGATGCCAAAATATATATTATTGCCAATGACCACGATTACTTACAACTTTTAGATGAGCACACCGAAATTGTAAATTTTCAAAACAAATTTTTAAAAGAAGCAAAGAAAGTATTTAGCGAACCACAAAAAAATTTATTTTATAAAATTGTGCTAGGAGATAAATCAGATAATATTATGCCCATTTTTAAAAAATGTGGACCAAAAACTTGTGAAAAATATTATGAAAATAACGAATTGTTTTTAGAAGCACTTAAAAAAGAAAATACTTATGAAAAATATGAATTAAATAAAAAATTAGTAGATTTTAGAGAATTACCAATTGAGCTTGTAAGTAGTTTTATTAAAGAAAACTCTGAATTACTAGATAAATTATAGTTAAGAGTTTTTACTTTATAGTTTATACTTTGTATAAAAAATTATTTTTTATATGTTTAACATTATTATTAATATTATAACATATAATAATACTAATAATAATACTAAACATAATGTTAATTAAATATCCTTTATTAATTCCTACATTTGGTCACGGGTCAACAAGTTTAATTGTTAGTCCTTTTGAAACATTAGCAAGTAATTTTCTTAGCGGATTATGTATATATTATTGTTCATTTTTTCAACGAAAAATGTTATTAATTATTTTTTCTATTTATCATATTGCTGATGATTTCAACATAAAAAATAACTTCTATAAATATTCTTTAAGTTCACTATTTCACTTAGCATGGCTAAAACAACCAATTATAAGTAAATGTTATTTAACGCTAGTCCATACTCCTAGGCATTATTTAACTATTTATAAAAGAAAACAGAGAGTTGCGCAACAATTTTTAATAGGTATTGGAACAAGTTTACTTGCCATTCCATTTTTAAATGCCAACTTAGATAACAAATTAAATAATAACTTAGGAGAACTATGGTATGTTGCTCCTATAATTGCACATATACTAGTTCATAGTTACTATAACTTAACTTAGTTTTATTTAGTTTTTAGCTTTTTAGTATTTAACAATTTAATAGTTTTTGTTAGACTAAGCACATTTATTTTTAATACAAATAAAATCATATCACTGCTTACATCATAATATGGTGCTTCAATAGTACATCTATATTTGCGAATTATATTTAAAAGATTGTTATCTAATTCATAGTTTATGTTAATACATTTATTGCTTACATTTTCATTATTATCATAATTTTCATCATTATAAATATAACCATTACAATTTATTAAACCAATTAATCTAACTTGTGAAGTATTTTTCTTTAATCGCTCAAATTCTATAGTTTGCTTACCTAATAATGGAAAGCTAATTGATCCTTTATAAACATTATTTAATGGAGGCAAACTATAACTCAATACTAATAATAAAATATTGTACATAATAAAATTAATAATATTATTATGTTAGCAAATTTGTATTTAAATATTTTTTAATATTTATTAAAAGGTTATTAAATTTGATTAATTTATAAATCTCTCTATTTACATTCTAGATAGTATAAAAAAATTGAAATATTATTTTATAATATTAATTACATTTATAACAAATATACCATTACTTCTTTAAAAATGAATCTGAAAATATTGTTTAGTTGTAAGTCATTTAGATGTTTCACTTATAATAAAGAGATTATTAGTGTTAAAAGTATTAATGCTTTCAATATATCTTCAAGGTGTAATAATGATAAAAGTAATAAAACACGCGAGCATATTATTGGCGCATTAATAAATAATAAAGTTCCAGAAAAATATTTTATTTTGGGAAAATGGCTAACAATAAGAAATAATGTTTTTGCATATATTAATAGTTTAAGTAATAAATCTTATAATAAAGTTGAATGTATTAATAAGGCTGGTCGCGGAAATAATTATGATTTATTAATTAAAGTATATTATACTCAAGACACTTGGCAAGAATATAAAGTAGAATTTAAATTTAATGTTTCATCACTAGATGAAGCACCACAATTTGTTTCACCTATGAAACCTAGTCAATATTTAAGTAATAGTTATGAAGAATTTTATTATACTAACTATCTTACTAAATTAGCAAAATCAGCAAATTTAGCTATGCCTTCAAAGGAAGAATACTTAAAACAAATACATAGCAATAAACCAAAATGTATGAAACAATATCAAGAACTATATTATAAAGGTTGTAGTAAAAGCACTAAATTTACAGGTGAGCAACAACATATTAGTTTTTATAATTATGCTAAAGAATTGTCTAATATAAGCATAACTGAATTTATTAATAACACCGAATTAAATAGTACTATGCTTACAAATTATTTACTAACTTCACAAGCAAACAAAATTTATATGCTTTATACAAATAATTCATTTATTAAGCAAGTTATTAATAGCGATGATTATACGCTAATTGACATAATCAAGCAACCAAATAAATTCAGATATGAATGTATTAGCAAAAGTGGAAAAAAAATTAATGTATTATTACGATGGAAGAACGGAAATGGTATAGCATTTCCAGCATTTCAAATATCTTAATCTTGATAAATAGGAAGTATTTTGCTTAATTCTGTGCTATTAATAGCATTATTTCCAAAATAAATTGCTACAAACTCTAATGTGTTACTATCCTCTAAAGAAGTAATTATTTTTTTATATAAATTTAATAACTCTTCCCGAGGCAAATCTTTAATATATTCAATAGTTATTAAATGATTTTCTAGTAAATATTCATGATTTTCATTAATTAAACAATAGTTAAATTTATAACTGCCCACACCATAACCTCTATTTACAACAATCATTGGACCAATAATGCCTTTCTTAGTTATATAGTTTTTTTTTTCAGTATTATTAGAACTTTGAAGACTTAGACCATTATTTTCTATAGATGAACTATATATTAATCGTGTTTTTGAAACATCATTAGTTAATAAATCTTTACATTGATTCCATACAACAGAACCAATACCAACTTTAAACCCCAAACCTTCTAATGATGTTGAATTTAAAAGCAAAGTTTTCAATTTAGCACAATTAATTTTAGTGGCAAATATAGTATAATTAGAACGTTCTAAAATAAACTCTTCATTATTAATAACATTTAAACTCGTTTTTTTTATAATCAATAATATTGTTGCTTGTTGAGTTTCAATATATTTTGAATTTACACATTCAACAATATTTAAAATTTGAAAGTGCGCATTAATATATTTTCTTGTTTTATCATAATATAAACAATTTAAAAAGTTTTTTGGCAATACAAAACTAATTATTCCATTTTCGTTTATTAATGTTATAGATTTAATAATAAATAATATAAAAATATTTGGTCGCCCTTCAAAATACTTGTGATAACTTTTAGCAACATCTTCTTTTTTCATTACAAAATATGGTGGATTGCCAATAATTAGATCGTAAGTTTCAATACTATCATATTTTAAATAATCACTATTATATAATTTTACATTAGCAGAACCTAACTCTTTAATAGATTCGTAAATCGTGCTATTTAATTCAATACCTGTAATTTTTAAATACTTATAATTATTTAATAACGCATTAATATATTCACAAGAACCACATGATGGTTCTAAAACATTTGAAATAATATTCATATATGGTTCAAGTAGTTTAATGTTCTCTCTTATAACAGAAGGTGGTGTAAAGTATATGCCACCATTTTTTTTTATAGTTTTGGATAATTTGCTTGTTAGTTCTTTTGATAGAGAATTATACTCCATATTATTAATTATAAATAGTTATTTTTATAATAAAAAAATTTTATATCAATTTTATAAAATATTTTTAATTATTAATATTTATAATTGAAAACTAATAAATCTTAATAATTAATAGGCAAATCGCAAGTTACAAAAGTAGCTTCTCCTTCAGCATTCCATGAAACAACCAATACAATAACTTCTACACCTTTTTTTATTGCTTCATTAAATGCTTCTTTATAAATTGGGTCTAGCACAGATACTTGAAAACTGGTAACATCGCTTCGTTGAATAACAAAACAAATAATAGGTCTAATAATTTTTGAATAAGTAATTTCTGCTAATTCATTAATATGTTTTAAGGCACGTTCGCTTACAACCGCTCCTTTCTTCTTCCTGTAGCCATCTGGAAAATATGATATTTTTTCATTAATAGGAATATTAGTAAAGTCTCCATGTTTAATCATTTTTTTGCGGTCACTTGAAGACACATCAGCATAATCAGCAAGAGGAACATTCTTAACTTCTAACACAAAATATTTACCTTGCTCATCTATTCCAGCAAAATCAAAACGCGAATTAAGTAATTTAACCTCTCTCTTATATGTTTTAATATTTGTCAATGTTTTCAAATAATTTTTTGTTAACGCATTTTCTACCAAAGTTTCGGCTAATTTTGGGTCAACGCCAATTAATTGCTTGTTAATGTATAATTGGCTATTAATAATTTTTTCTTCACAAAAATTTGCTAAATAAATTTTATAAGAACACACTTTAGATTTAGTTTCACTGCAATTAGACTTTATAGGTGAAGCATATACATAAGATTCTTTTTCAGATAATCCACAACAACCCATAGAAGCACAATGTGCTTGAACAATTGAACCACCATGAAGTTCTATATCAGCAACATAAGGAGTTTTACATAATTTAGATGGTCGTGATACAATTTTTACCAAAATCAAATCATTTAATTTAGTAAGCATATTTAGACAAGTTTAAGTAATATATAATTAGTCTTAAAAATTTATATTAATAATTATTAATATCAATTTTTTTTTACAAATAATTAAAAAATTATTAAGCCCATGGCACATGCTGAGCAGGCGTAGTAGGCACTACAGGCATAGTAGGCACATTAGGCGTAGTAGGCGTAGTAGGCATGGCGGGCATTCCAGCATTTGATGGACTATTACTATATAATTTATCATAATTTTTACTAAAAACACCTGCTATTGACTTCGTTACATGTTCAAGTGTTAATGTTGGACCAGAAAAAAACCCACCCCCATTAGCACCTGCGCCGAGTAAACTTTTAACTCCTTTATCGTCTACTAGTATTGTAATACAAGGAACATATGGTGCCATTGCTCCTTCGTTCCAAGTATTAAATTGAGGATTTTTTTCTGGTTCAAAATATTTAACCATTTCGGAAATCTTCCGTTGTCCAAAATTAATATTGGGAAAATCTTTATATGTATTAATTAATCCTAACCAATAAGTATTAACAAAAATATTACTACTTGAACCATAGGCATCGGTCCAAAGCATTACATCTATTGTTGGACCAAGAGGTGTTAAATTTTCTAATGAATGTTTATTAGTTAAAGAAAATAATATTACAATTATTACACTTAATAGTCCTAAAATTATAAAAATTTTTTTTAAAGACATATTATTTTGTATAGTTTTAAGAAATCCAGATTTAACCATATAAATAATACTATATTATTATTTATTATTATTTATTATTGCTAACACTATTTATTATTTATTATTATTTATATTAAGTAGTAATACTATTACCTTTAATAACATATTCCAAATAATATTTATCAAATTCTTCATTAGTAATATGTGGTTGCATTCTTAGAATATGTTGTTTAGTATAAACACCACTAGCTTCACTTCCAGATTCAATAGCAGTGTCCAAAATAAATTTTACACAAAATTGTGCTGTTAATTTTTGTGTTCTAAGTACTACTTTTTTATTTAAATTATTAATATTTTTTCTTAATACATCTAGGCTATATGTTTCATTACATAAATCAGAATCAGTTAAAATTTCATTATAAACAGAATCCATATTATACTTTATAGTATAAACTATAAACTATAAAATATATATGTTATCAATTTTTTTTATACTTTTTAAAACTTACAATAAAACTTAATTAAATATAATTACTAATCATTGCGTTTAAATTCGCAAGTGTTCTAGGTCCTTCTAATTCTTTTAATTTATTATTATTTTCATCTAATAGTAATATGGTAGGAAAACCAGATATATTGTATTTGGTCATCATTTCTCCAGCATCCGCACTTTCTATTTTATGAGTAGCTAATGGAGAAGTTTGTTTAAACTCATCCCATATAAGAGAAAACGAGTCACAATGCGGGCAACCATTCATATAGAAATATACTACTTTCTTTTTTCCATCATTTTCAAAATTTTCAACATTCATATTTATTAATACATATTTATTAAAATAATAAAATATTATTAACAAAGCAACTATAAATAATATTGAGTCAAGTGGTTTTTTAAATGATAATCTTTTTTTAAAAGTCTTTAAAATATCCATAATAATTTATATATATATAAAATATTATAATATTATTGGTAAATATTATTGGTAAATATTATTGATAAATATTGTTATTAATAAATTTTACATTGTTACTAGTTTTATGTTTAAGTGTAATATTTTTATTATGATTATATTTTTTTATTACTTTTCCTCCTTTTTTATTGAGCATAATGTCTTCTTGAGGATATGGATTAACTTTGTTTTCTAATACTTTGTTTTCTAATACTTTGTTTTCTAATACTTTGTTTTCTAATACTTTGTTTTCTAATACTTTGTTTGTTGGTACTACATTAGATTTTTGTTTACGTGTAATATTAGCAAGTTTATTATATAAGTAATTTTCAGGTAAGTTAAATGTTTTATATAAATTATCTGTAAAAACATTATCTAGTTTTTGTGCTCTAGACAAACATTGTTCAGCCACTAATGTACGTACAAAAGTAGGTTTTTTTCCTGTTTTATCTAAATAACATCTAAATACTACATTTATTTTGTATATTTTGTTTTCACTTAAACGCGCATCAGATGATTCAATTTCTTTAAAAATTTTTTTTCCTATAACAACAGCAGCAGCAGGTACAACAGCAGCAGCAGGTACAACAGCAGGAGCAACAGGTACAACAGCAGCAGCAGGTACAACAGCAGCAGCAGGTACAACAGCAGCAGCAGGTACATCAGGTACATCAGGTGTTGGATCTTTACTTGATAATTTTGTGAATAAATCTAAAATTATTTTATATTTATCACTTTCTTCTATAGTAGTGCCCTTAGTAATACTATAATATTCATCTGAAGGCAAATTATTGTCAAATTTTTCAATATATGTATCTGCTATATAATATTTTTTAAATTGTTTATTATTATAAAATTTAAAAATATTACGTATTAAATATATAATATTTTTCTCAACTATTTTATCCGTTTTATCCGATATGGGTATTAGTTTTCTTTTGAAAAAATATTTAAATAATTTTAATGCTTTATTATTCAAAAATAGTTCTTCTTTATTTTTTATATAGTCTTTTCTGCGGGCATCTGCTACAATAGTATCTATATTTTGAGTATTTTCAGCATATTTAATATTATTATGAATATATATTTTATCATAACTGGAATAATTAGTATTTATATCTTTAGGTAGTAATATATTAGATTGTGGCAAAAAACTTTGTCTAACATTTTCTAAATCATCTATTAAATAATTAATTTGTAATATAGGATTTTCTATAATATATTTTAATGTTGCTTTTAGATAAATTATTACTTTATTTTTTTCAATTTCAAAATGAGTAATATTATCTTTTAAATCTAGTAAACTAACTTGACTAATATAATATTTCTTTTTATCTTCTTGTGTATTATTTGATACTTTATAATTAGTGACATTAATAATAGTATTATCCAGTAAATAAATATTTTTAATTATATAATAAACATTATTAAACATCAAAATTTTATCTTTATCTGGATCACTTAAATTATTTATATCTTTCTTATTAGGAAATACATATTTAAAATATTTATTATAAATATTTTCTTTTGTTTCATTATTATTTAAATTAGGTTTTTGTCTACCATATATATATTGAGATTGGTCATTGCTACTATTTTCTTGTATAACTTTAAAAATATTATTGATTATTTCTGTACTCAAAAAATATTCATATTTAAATTTATTAGCAAAATTACTATTGGCAATATTATAAAATAATTGAAGTGCTTCTTTTAACACCTTATCTGTTGTAGTGTCATATGTATTTTGTATATATTTATGAAATAATTCATTACCTACTATATCATTATCAATAAAACCTTCATTTTTAAATAATTTTTCTAATGTTGTTGTGCGTTTAATACCACTATTTGATGGTAGTTTTTTTTTTGACTCATATATCTTTTCATATATCTTTATAAATGTATCTTTGAAAATTGTAAATAATTTATTTTCATAATCAGGTGTTGAATCAGGTGTTGAATCAGGTGTTGAAGTTTTTTTATTTTTTTCATATTTTTCTTTAAATCTATCATATTTTTCTTTAAATCTATCATATAAATGTTTAAAGTCAGCTTTTCTAACATTTACATTAGTGCTATTATTGTAACTAGGAAATTTAGCACTATTATTTTTTCTAATAGTATTTATAACATTAGCATCAATGTAATAAGAATCATTTACAATATATAAAGGATTATCATCACTTTTATAACTAGCTTTAAACCAGTCATAATTTATTTTTGTAGAAAATTCTTCTATTAAAATATCATTCATATTTTCTATAATATAAAAATTATTATTTAAACTATCATCATTAGTACTAGTAGTAGTACTATCATCATTAGCAACATCATCATCTTTAGCAGTTTTTGTATTATATAAAATATTTATTTGAATTTTATAATTATTTGTTGAAAACACAGGAATATAACTCATAATTATATTGTATATTATACTATATAATTAAAATATTATTACATAATTGACTAATAATTCATATTATTGAAAGATTCTAGTGTTTTTATTTTATTATAATTATCTATTTGACCACGTGCTTTTTTTAATATATCATATGCTTTATTTATCTCATTTTCGGAAATAACATTATCATTATTAGTATCTATTAGTGAAGCTAATTTTTTATATTTTTCTGGCAAAATACTATATTTAGATTTTTCATTAAATACAAAATTGGCCAATATAATAAAAATACCTGTAATAACAAATGATATTATTAAATCTTTAGTATGAATAAAAGCAATAGTAAAAATTAATACTTCACGAGCAATGTTTTTGAGTATCATTTCTTGTCCTTTTGTTAATTTTAATTCAATATAACGTGAACCAATATTCATAAAAATCATAAACACACCAATTAATAATTTATTAGTACCCAAATCTCTCATAAAAATATCAAATTTATATTTTTTTAAAAATTTTTTATAATTTTTAAATAAATCATACATATTTATTAATGTATTTATTATATATTAAATATAATTTAATTTCTCCAAATTAAATGACTACAAAATATATGATGAAAAAAATACTATTAAAGACTAAATACTAAACATGGTTGATTTATTTTATTACTAAACAAGTAAAAATAACTTAATTAATAACTTAATTAATAACTTAATTAATAACTTAATACAAAATAAATACTTTTATTTAGTAGTTTTTGAAAATAATATAATCTTATTTTTTTATAATAGTATAATATGTTTCAATTAAATCCGGCTCCATTAGATTCTGAAAATAATAATTTATCAGAATCTAAATTATATAAAAAATCTAATAATAAAACTTTAAAAAATAAGAAAAGTGTAGAATTTGATGAATCCAACATAACAAATACTAAAAACAATGAAGTATTAAAAAATAAGATTACCAGTTTAGGGAATTTAATGTCAAAAATTCATGAAAATAATGAAGAAGATGAAAACCTTAATACAAATTACCAATCTAACACCATTGATGAATCAATAAGTACATCTTTTACAGATAGTTTGAATGAGCAATTAGCAAAAATACAAAAAATGAGAGAAGCTGGAAATAATATACCGCAAAATAATTTTTTCAACAATGAATTACAAAATTCCAATACTAATAGTAATAGTAATACTTATATTAATATGAATAATGCTTCTAATACAAATAATAGTACTTCTAATTTAGAAAATTCAAATGTATTAAATGGTTCAAATTTATTAAAAAATAATTTATCTAATTATAGTGATAGTTATAAATTAAATTATAATTCATTATCTCAAAATATTGATTCCCATAATTATGATAACAATAAACTATTGTCTAAATTAGATTATATTGTTCATTTATTAGAAGAGCAACACAATGAAAAAACAAATTACATTACAGAAGAACTAATATTATATTTATTTTTGGGAATATTTATACTATTTGTATTAGATTCATTTGCTAGAGCAAGTAAATATGTTCGATAAAATGCTTAATTAAGATCATGTTATTTTTTTAAATATAAATAAATATTCATTAGAGTGACCAATAAAATCCAATGGTTTTTTATCTTTTATGACAAATCCTTTTGCTTTAGCAAGTTTTATTACTTCATCAATAGTAGGCATATATAAATTAATCGAATTTATACGAATATTATGAGTATCAAAATTTTCAAATTTTTCTTTATAACATGAATATGGTTGATTAAAATTGTCAATAGTATTTTGACTTGTATTATTTGTCTCATTTGTCTCATTTGTCTCATTATTTAGTAGTTCATAATTACATACATATTCTAAATTAGAAGTAAATTTTATAATATTTTTAACAATAGGAATATTATGATTTTCTGGATTATATAAAATAGTATCATCTTTAGGAAGAATAAAAGGTTTGAATTTCTCTCGTGTTAATAAATGTATTATTAATATTCCATCTTGATTTAATAATAATGCACAATTTTCAAAAAATGTGTCTTTATCTTTAATAATGTAAAAAGTTTTATTTAAACATAATACGTGTGTAAATGAATTATAATCAAATAAATTATTTTTAAGTATATCACCTTCTATAAATTCACAATTAGCATATTTTGATTGTGCTTTTGTAATCATACTTTTAGATTTATCTAATCCAACAACATCATATTTCATTTTAGTTAACAAATGTACATGATATCCAGTTCCGCAACCTATATCTAAAAATTTAACAAACTTTTTATTTTTGGCATAACTTACAATAATTTTTAATTGTTCAACATCTCGCTCTTTATTTTCATAAATTTTATCATAATATTTCGCGTAAAAAGCATCATATACAGCATCATCAAATTTACTATCAAATCTTTTATTTGATGTCATATCGTCATAATTCTCATAAATTAAAGGTCTTCTATTTACTAAATATATAAATACTAATATAAGCATAAATAAAAATAGTTTGTGTAATAATGGCAATTTAAGAAAGTGTTTTAGTGTTTCATTTAATAGCACATAAATATTTCTCTCCGCTGCTATTTTTGTTATGTTTGTTAAAAATGAAAATAATTTCATAATAATATTATTATTATTATGTATTAATATTATATTTTTTATGTAACTTAAAATTAATAATATTATAACCCAAAATAATGGACACTAATCATATAAACGATATACGTGTTTCTTTTAGAAATATTACTTTTTCAAAATTTCAAAAATCAAAAGCCCGTTTAGAATTATTAAAAAATTTATATGATGAAAAAATAGAAAATGCGTGTTATTGGAGTGCAGAATTTATATGTGCTGGTCATTTTTTAGATTTATGGGACATCATATTATATTATGTATATAAATATATACATAATGGTAATCCTAAGTTAACATTGTATTTAAATATGCGTTATAATAATTTTATAAGTATTTTACAAAGTGGTTATAGTCAAAATATATTAGCATTAAGAAATAATGAAAAAATAAGGAAATTATTTTGCGAAATAATATGTGTATTATGTTATTCTAATAAGAAAAATGTAATAAGTGATGTTAAATTAGATAAAAATAATTCTTTTGATTTGACTTGTATGAGTGAAAAATTTAAGGCTCCAAATGTAACTTATATAGAAGAAATATTAAAAGAAGATGACCCTAAAGAGTTAATAATACCAATAAATGAACTTATTTTTAATTTAATAAATAAAAACATAATAAATGTTTATTATTGGTATGAATGGATAATAGAATATGAAAATATATGTATTAAAAAAAAGAAAAAATGTGTATGCGAAAATAGAAGTTATGCTCCATCAGGAAATACTCATGATATAATATGGATAATATGGGACATTTTATTTTATTATAGTGATCCTAACATTTTAGATAAAAAATACACTATAACATACGCTGACAATAATTTAAACTTAAAACATAAAATAATAAAAAATTTATTTGAATTATTTATTATTAAATACAATAATAGTGTAAAAAAAAAACGGAAATATATTATATATTTTGCTTTTGCTTTATTAATTGAAAATATTAATTTTACTATTGCTATTATAACTAAACACGAAGAAACAGAAGCTATTGTATTGAAAATAAATACAATATATAAAGAAATAAAAAAAAATGAAGAATCACCAAAAACAGATTATTTATTTAATAATTTAGGCAAATCTAATTTAGAAAAAACAATGGAAAAAATGGAGTTGTTAAATAATCTTTAATTAGTTTTATGATATGTATAAACATGTAAAAAAAAAGCTTTTGACCCTACATCTAATGGTTTTACAATACTAATATTTTTGGATTTATTAACAAATGAGATAATTTTTCTGCGACTAATTTTTAAATCTTTATGTAGCTTTCGTAAAGATAAATTTTTTCCAATATTTTCTTTTAAATAATTTTCAACTACATTTTCATTTGGCATTAGTATATTATATATTAAACTTAAATCTTTAAATTTATATTGTATTATAATTTATAACACAATTTAAGTTCTATAATAAAACATTATTTTGTAACCTTTTGTAAAATTATAACGTTCGGGAACATATTTTGGATTTTCTTTAAAATTCCAATTTTTATTAGTATTTATCATTTTTTTCCAATTAAAGCGTTGTAACTTTGATAAACTACTTCCATCAAATTTGTATTCTTGAGAATTTACTGTTAAAAGACTTACAAAATGACTATTTGCTGCAGGATCAAAATGATCTTTATTTGTTATAATAATTGAATCTAATACATAATTAATGACTTCATTACTAGTACTCATTAATGTATATGAAGTTTCATATGTAGACGTGCTCTGAAAATCTTCTATAATAATAATATCAGGTATAATATTTGATAAACTTTGAAATTTTTTTGTAATAATTTCTTTAACATTTGAGTTGCTAGTAAAAGTTTGTTTCATAAATTTTAAAGTGTCATAATTTAAATATTTCAAAATAGATTCATAGTAAGTAAGTGGATTTCCAGCATCTTTTATGTTAGGTATATCATATAATTTATTATTGTTATTAAATAATATATTAGGATTTATTGAATTTGGCTTATTGTTGATAATTTGATATATGTGATATATAAAAAAATTTGTATTTAATTTATCAGTTAAAGCATTCATTGTTTTAAATAATTCATGTGATTTACTAGTTTGATTATATGATGCTTCAATAAATAAATTTAAAATAAAAAAAAGTTTGGCAATGTTAGAAGGAATCAAAGTAGAATCTAATTTTCTACCTGTTATCATTAATTCTCTAAAAAATCTGAAAAATTTTCTGCCTTTATCGCTAAAAAAAAATGTTACAAACATAGTATTAAACCAACAATTTGATAATAATTGTACAGGTGGTATAAATCTTGACACATCTAAATGTTTAGATGATTTTAAATTATGAAGTAATAGTTCTTGAACCTTATAATTATTATAGGGTTTACAAGATGTAGGATCATTTTTATTTATTCTTAAATTCAACAAACCATCACATAATTTTAAAGAATTAGGTCTTAATGTTTTTAATGAATGTATTTTTAATTGTTTATTTAATAGTGGTGAAAAAGAATGTAATTTTATAGATTTAAGAGATTGTCTAGATTTAAGAAATTGTCTAGATTTAAGTGATTGTCTAGATTTAATAAATTGTCTAGATTTAAGTGATAGGTTTTCAGATGTATTTTTAAATTTCTTTGTATTTAATTTCATAATATTCCTATATAAATAGTATAATAATTTATAATTACACAAATATAAATTATTATTAATCTATAATAATATAAAATTATATAAAATTATATATAATGAATAATAACTATTTAACTACAAATAGTTTTAAAGAAGCATTTAATACTTTTTCAAATACACCACTAGGTGCTATGACAAATAATCAACCAAGTTACAATGAACCTAGTTACAATCAACCTAGTTACAATCAACCAAAAACAAATATTGTAAAAAGTATTTTTTTTTGGATTTTTATTATACTATTATTAGCATTTTTGGGATTTAATATATTTAAATATTTAGCACAAGGTACAGATATTGTGACCGCATTATTATCTCCAATAGCATATGTAATAGCAATGGTATCAGGTGACACTGCTAAAACAACTTTACAACATACATCACAAGGGGCACAAACAATAGCAACAGAATCATCAAATTTTTTACAAATATTATTAAAATTTATAACAGATATTTTTAATAATTCTATTAATTTTATAGCAACTACTTCAACATCTGGTATTAATTATTTACAATCAACTATTAAACAAGATAAAATAACATCAACTAAAGAAAACGAAAATCAAAATAAAGATGAAGATGAAAATGAGGGTGAAGAAGGTGATTTAAAAAATGAAAGAAAAATAGAAAATCGTGTGCAAGATGTATCAAATAGTATTAAAAATTTGATTGTTAAAAAAGAAGATAAAGTACCTGAACCTAGTAGTTCTGAACAACATGGATATTGTTATATTGGTAAAGAAAATAATATAAGACATTGTGCAAAAGTATCATCTAAAAGTAAATGTATGTCTGGAGACATTTTTCCAACAATGGATATTTGTATTAATCCAAAATTACGATAAATAATAAATAATAACTAATTATTTCATGCATCTTTTTATGCATCTTTTATATGTTTTTCTTTTTTTAAATTGAGAACAACATGTTGAGCATCCAGTTATACCATTTTTAGCATGTTTACATAATGAAATATTCTCTCCAAGTTTTAATTTT
>Ga0164295_10000949_pt1 | contig 24056 bp, 26 predicted proteins | sample GEODES006metaG_FD_111798 | JGI IMG/M metagenome (GOLD analysis project Ga0164295, IMG submission 111798) | Oligotrophic lake water microbial communities from Sparkling Lake, Wisconsin, USA - GEODES006 metaG | ecosystem: Environmental > Aquatic > Freshwater > Lake | place: USA: Sparkling Lake... | reverse complement strand
AAGAACTAATTAAAACCCTTGCGAACCTTGCGAAAATCTTCGTGAACTTTGCGGTTAAAAAACATGAATAAAACATTCTATTCTAACGGAAAACTTCTAATTACGGGAGAATATTTGGTCTTAAATGGCGCCAAAGCATTAGCCTTGCCTACAAAATTTGGTCAATCGTTACAGGTTAGTTCAATTCCTAACAAAATAATAATTTGGACCAGTTTTGATGCAGATAAAAGTATTTGGTTTGAAACTGAACTCGCTTTTAACGATATTATTACAGCTAAAAACTTTGAAGACGCCAATCCAATAAAAAATATTTTAGTCAAAATTTTGCATCAAGCAAATCTACAAAACCCTGATTTTTTAGTTTCGGAAATCGGTTATAAAATTGAAACCAAATTAACTTTTCCTAGAAATTGGGGTTTAGGAACGTCCTCTACTTTAATAAATAATATTGCACAATGGTTACAAATTGATGCTTTTGAATTACTTAGAAAAAGCTTTGGAGGAAGCGGTTATGATATTGCTTGTGCGCAAAATAATTCTGCAATTACTTATCAATTAGATGAAAAGGAACAACCCATTGTTGAGGTGGTTGCTTTTTATCCGAAATATAAAGAAAACATCTATTTTGTATATTTAAATAAAAAGCAAAATAGTCGTCATGCGATTCAGAATTACATGAATAAGCAACAGTTTTTAACCAAAAAAGCGGCAACTATTTCTGAAATTACAAATAGAATGCTCCTTTCATCAAATTTACAAACAACTATTGATTTATTGGAACATCATGAAGTTATATTAAGCGATATTTTAGAATTAGAAACTGTAAAAGAACGTTTGTTTTCTGATTTTAAAGGGACCATTAAAAGTTTAGGTGCTTGGGGAGGTGATTTCGTTATGGTACTTTCTAAAGAAAATCCAACAAACTATTTTACTTCGAAAGGGTATGATACTATTTTGGCATATGAGGAAATGATTTTAGTTTAATTAATTTATTTAATAAAAAAATCAATACTTTTACATAAGTAATTCATTAATAAGCATATATAAAAATAGTTTTATGAAAAAGATACTTTTTATTTTATTTGTTTTCCTTTCCTTGTTTTCATCTTGTACAGAAGAAAATGCAACAGTTGATGAAACTACAAATGAACCAAATAAAGTTTTACTGCTTAAAGTAGATTATTTAACCAATACGTTTCAGGGCGGAAAAGAAACTACGTATACTGAAAATTCAAATTCATTTACTATTTCACATCAATCTGTTCCAGCCGTTGATTTTGGAAATATTAAGTTGAAATATAATGAGATTAATCAAATTATTTTTGATGGTGATATTATTTGGATGGGTTTAGGACAAATTCATTATCCACAAAATATGCTTGCGGCCAATCAATTTGAAATCGTACTAACAGACGATATTATTTTTCCAACTACAAATTTTAATCATATTTTACCAGAGCCAAATTTATCAAATAACTACGATCAGGTTTGGATGGCTGTGCAAAATTTGGTAAAAGTTAGACAATATTTAATTTCAAATCCAACAGGAGTAGTACATTTATATCTTTATACACCAAGCGTTGGTGTTGGAAATCCTGCCGACTGGAAGTGGATTGTATTATTGAAAAATTAGTTTAATTAAAAGTATAATTTCATAAATTTATAACTTAAAATGGTTTCTAATTTTTCACTTGAAACCATTTTTCCAAAATTAGTTTCATTTTCATTAAATAATGGAGCATTCAAATGTAGCAGCTTAGCTTTTTCGGTATAATACTTTTTTCGTGTGGGATGTTTGGGTGCTACCGCATTAAAAGCTTCATTCCAACAGTTTTGTTTCAGTATTTCACAAATAATCCCAATACAATCTTGTTGATGAATTAAATTTATTGGTGCATCTGGGTTGGGAATATTTGTTTTACCAGCTAACATATGTATAGGATTTCGATCTTCGCCAATTAAACCTCCAAATCGAATAATAGTGGTTTTAAAATTAAAATTATTTCGCAACAAATTTTCGACTTCAACCAGTTGTTTTCCGCTTTCTGTATCGGGTTGTAAAACACTTTCTTCAGTTACAATTGAAATAGCAGTAGTATCAGCATATACTGAAGTAGAACTTATAAAAAGTACTTTTTTTAGTGTAGATTTTTCAATAAACGGAATCAAATTCTTGATTTTAGCTACAAATGTTTTTTCAGCAGTAGTTTCTTTTATTTTTCTTAATCCTGGTGGAATATTTATAATTAGAATTTCTGAATTGTATAAAAATTCAGTGGCAGAATCACTAATTTTAGTTTCAGTAAGTTCCAATAAAAAAGGCTCAATTTTATAAGATTTCAAAAGGTCTAATTTTTTTTCAGAAGTGGTAGATCCTTTTACTTCAAAACCAATTTCAATTAATTTTTTAGCTAAAGGAAATCCTAACCAACCACAACCTAATATCGATACTTTCATTTTATTTTTTTACTAATACATAACCTTCGTTTTCCACTGCCATATATCCCTGGTCGTATACAAAATAATAAACATTTCCTGTTTTTGTGGTGTAGATGGACGTTATTAAATCAAAATCAAAACCTTTACTCATTAATTTGGTTTTAGTGGTTTTGGTTTTTTCTTCTGGGTTTAATTCGGTTAAAATTCTATAATTTTTGCGTAGTTTATTATTTGTGTTACGCATCAAATTGGTTTGATCTTTATTCATTTTATTGTTGTAGGCGTTACGGCAGCCATCGCTGCAAAATTTTTTATCTTCTCTTCCTACAATTTTATCTTGACATTCTAGGCAATTTTTATTCATAATATTTTTATTTGAGGACGAATAAAAGTAATAAAAAATTAGTAGTATCGGTTTTTTTTATTCTATTTTTTTCAATTACAAACGACAACAAACATTTATAACCGATTTTAAATGAATAATAACCGAATATTATTTTTTTCTTACTACAACTTTGCACTGCAGAATAGAAACAACGAGTTCAATTTAAATATTCAAAAACATTAGATTTTTTTAAATTATCCAATTTCTTAAATCGGTGTTTTGAAAAGAATAAATTTTAATTAACATAAACATTTAAATTTTATAGCTATGAAAAACAGAGTACAATTAATCGGACACGTAGGCCAAGAACCAGAAATCAAAAACCTTGAAGAAGGAAAAAAACTAGCAAATATTTCAGTTGCTACAAACGAAGTATATTATCGTGAAAACGGCGACAAAGTAGAACAAACGCAATGGCATCGGGTAACCGCTTGGGGCAAAACAGCAGAAATTATTGAAAGATTTGTAACCAAAGGGAAAGAAATCGCCATTGAAGGAAAACTAATTCACAGAAGTTACGAGGATAAAAACGGTGAAAAACGTTTTATAACAGAAGTAGTTGCTAATGAAATTCTATTACTAAGTAAATAATTTTGAGATGCAAGTTCGTGTATTTTCTATTCGATTAGATCCTGACTATTTGGAGTTGGATCAACAAAAATTAAATGCTTTTTTAGAAACGGTTACATTTAAAAAATCTAGCACACAATTTTTGGAAAGTGAAGCGGCGTATTGGTCGGTTATTGTTCATTACGAAAACGAAGTTCAAAATAAATTAGAAAGAATTGAAAGAAAGTCTTATAAAGATTTACTTCCGAAAGACAAACAAGTTTACGAGAACTTAAATCAATGGAGAATTGAAAAATCGGAGCAACTAAAACAGAAGAAATTTATGATTTGCCACAATTCGCAATTAATAGAATTAGCACTAAATAAACCAAGTAATTTAGACGAATTACAACAACTTAAAGGTTTTGGAAAACAAAAAGCAGCCAAATTTGGCGAAGATATTTTAGCCATTTTGAGTATTGTTTAAATTTTGAGAAAAAAAGGGCGCTATTTAGTGCCCTTTTCGTTTCTAAGTTTTAAGGTCACTCTTTTGCTTCATTACACTAATGATAATATATCTGTAATTTTGCTAACCGATTTAAAGTTCTGATGCTGAATTTCAAAATCTATTTTTTCATATTCCCAAGTGGTGTGATACGGAATATGAATGGCGTGTCCGCCCAAATTCAAAACGGGCAAAACATCTGATTTTAAGGAATTTCCAATCATTAAAAAATCTTCGGCTTGACAATCTAAACGGCCTAACATTTTTTCATAATCCAACTCGGTTTTATCACTCATCACTTCAATATGATGAAAAAACATACCAATTCCTGAATCGTGTAATTTGCGATGTTGGTCTTTTAAGTCACCTTTTGTAGCCACAACCAGTTTATATTTCCCTTTTAGTTGTTCTAATACTTCAGTAATGTTTGGTAGTAATTCCACTGGTTTTTGAAGTAAATCTTTGCCAATTGCTAAAATTTGCTCTATGCCTTTACCCGAAATTTGATGATGGGTCAACTCTAATGCGGTTTCAATCATGGATAGCGTAAACGCTTTAATGCCAAAACCATACAATGGTAAATTATTGACTTGATGATTTAAAATTAACCCCAAGATTTCTTGATGCGACGCATAATCTTGAAACAACACACAAAAGCGTTCTTGCGCCTCATCAAAATAAGGTTCGTTGTGCCAAAGGGTGTCGTCTGCATCGAATGCGATTATTTTTGGGTTCATACTAAGATATCATCGCACCATTAATCACACCTTCGGTATCCGGATTTACGAAAACCAATTTCCCTTCCGCGGTATTAGTCAATAATAACATACCTTCGCTTTCCACACCACGTAATGCTCTTGGTGCTAGGTTTACTAAAACGGTTACGCGTTTTCCGAGTACTTCTTCAGGAGTAAAATGCTCAGCAATTCCAGAAACGATGGTTCTTACATCAATTCCTGTATCTACTTTTAAAACTAACAATTTGTTTGCTTTTGGCATTTTTTCTGCTTCGATGATGGTTCCAATTCGTAAATCTACTTTGGCAAAATCCTCAAAGGTGATGATTTCTTTTTGCGGTTCAGCTTTTGCGTTTTCCACTTGATTGGCGGTTTTAGTTGCTTCTAATTTATCTAGTTGTTTTTGGATTTCGGCATCTTCAATTTGAGCAAACAAAATTTCAGCTGGACCAATTTGATGTCCGGGTTTTGTTAAATTCCAATTTTCAAATTCCAAATTCCAATTATTGATTTTAATATCTAATATCTTACACAATTTAGAAGAAGTAAATGGTAAAAATGGTTCAGAAAGTATCGCTAATGCAGAAGCAATTTGCAATGCTACATACATTTGAGTTTGTACTCTTTCCGGATTTTCTTTAATCATTTTCCAAGGTTCTTCGTCGGCTAAATATTTGTTTCCTAAACGGGCAACGTTCATTAATTCACTTAACGCTTCTCTAAATCGGTAACGCTCTATCGAACTTGAAATCACTGCTGGATACGCTTTTAACTCGGCTAAAGTTTGTTCGTCAACTTCAGAAAATTCGTTTGGCGTTGGAACAATTCCGTCGTAATATTTATTAGTCAACACCACCACACGATTGATGAAGTTTCCAAAAATAGCCGCTAATTCATTATTATTTCTGGCTTGAAAATCTTTCCAAGTGAAATCGTTATCTTTTGTTTCCGGAGCATTAGCTGTCAAAGCATAACGCAAGGCATCTTGTTTTTCAGGAAAGTCTTGTAAATATTCGTGTAACCAAACCGCCCAGTTTTTTGAAGTAGACAATTTATTGCCTTCTAAATTCAAAAATTCGTTTGCAGGAACATTATCTGGTAAAATATAACTTCCTTCTGCTTTTAACATCGCTGGAAAAATAATACAATGAAATACAATATTGTCTTTCCCAATGAAATGAACCAATTTTGTATCGGTGTCTTTCCAATAGGGCTCCCAATCTTTTCCTTCACGAGCGGCCCATTCTTTGGTTGACGATATGTAACCAATTGGCGCATCAAACCAAACGTATAACTTTTTTCCTTCGGCACCTGCAACCGGCACATCAATTCCCCAATCTAAATCACGGGTTACCGCTCTGGGTTCTAAACCACCATCAACCCACGATTTTACTTGTCCATACACATTGGGTTTCCAGTCGTTTTTATGACCTTTCAAAATCCATTCTCTTAAGAACGATTCGTAACGATTTAAAGGTAAAAACCAGTGTTTAGTAGATTTTAAAATCGGATTTTCTCCTGTTATAGTTGATTTTGGATGGATTAAATCCGTTGCGTTTAAAGTCGAACCACATTTTTCACATTGGTCGCCATACGCTTCAGGGTTGTCGCACTTAGGACAGGTTCCCATTACGAAACGGTCTGCTAAGAATTGGTTTGCTTTAGCATCGTATAATTGTTCGGTAGTTTCCTCAATAAAATCGCCATTATCATATACTTTTTTGTAAAATTCGGATGCTGTTTTATGATGTATTTCTGAGGATGTTCTGGAATAATTATCAAAAGAAATTCCAAAATCTAAAAAAGATTGACGAATAATTCTGTCATATTTATCAATTACTTGTTGTGGCGTAATGCCTTCTTTCTTGGCTTTCATAGAAATTGCCACACCATGTTCATCGCTTCCGCAAATGAAAGCTACATCTTTTCCTTGTAATCGTAAATATCTTGCATATATATCAGAAGGCACATAAACTCCTGCTAAATGCCCAATATGAATGGGTCCATTAGTGTAAGGAAGCGCTGCTGTAATGGTATATCTTTTAGCTTCGCTCAGTTCGGCGTTGCCTCGGGTTGGATTTTTTAACATATTGTCATTAAATTTGATACAAAAATAATTCATTTAAGAGGAATAGACGAATTTTTCTGTTCAAATTCCTTATTTTTGAATTCTTATTGAATTTTATATGATTATACCACCATTTTTAAAGGCGGGAGATACCGTTGCTCTTGTTTGTACCGCGCGTAAATTTTCCCCCGAAGACGCCAAACCTGCTATTGATTTATTAGAATCTTGGGGACTAAACGTTAAATTAGGAGCCACAATTGGATTAGACAATTTTCAATTAGGAGGTACAGATAGCGAACGAGCTGCTGATTTTCAAGCTCAATTAGATGACATAAGCGTAAAAGCGATTTGGTGTGCTAGAGGTGGATATGGAACGGTTAGAATTATTGATTCGTTAGATTTTACGAAATTAAAAAAGCATCCTAAATGGATTATGGGGTTTTCAGATGTGACCGTTTTACACAGTCAATTGAATGTGGAACGAGTGGCATCTTTACATTCAATTATGCCGTTTACTGTTCCTACTGCACCAGATGAAGTGAAAGAAACCTTACGAAAAGCACTTTTTGGAGAAACGATTTCTTATACAATTCCTTCAAAAAGTTATGATGTTAAAGGAACCGCTTCGGGCGAATTGGTTGGTGGAAATATTTCTATTTTGTACAGTTTATTAGGTTCAAAATCAGCAATTGATACAAAAGATAAAATCCTATTTATTGAAGATTTAGACGAATATTTGTATCATATAGACAGAATGATGTATAATTTAAAACGTAATGGTTATTTTGAACAAGTTAAAGGTATTATAGTGGGAAGTATGACCGATATGCACGATAATGAAATTCCGTTTGGGCAAAATGAAGTACAAATTATTACTGATATAGCTAAAGATTTTTCCATTCCAATTGCTTTTCAATTTCCTGCCGGACATCAATCTGATAATCGTACTTTGATTTTAGGAAAACAAGTACATTTTGAAGTAAATGAAAAAGAAGTAAAACTTCAATTTATTTAGAATAAGCAAATCGACACATTGAAATCGACACATTAAAAAATGGCAGAACACAATGATTTAGGAAAAATTGGAGAAGAACTAGCAGTAGCTTTCTTAGAAAAAAACGGCTATGAAATTTTAGAAACGAATTGGACGTTTCAGAAAGCTGAAGTGGATATTATTGCTTTAAAAGACAGAGTTTTAGCAGTGGTAGAGGTAAAGACCAGGAGTAGTATTGATTTTGGCTCACCTCAAGATTTTGTAAAACCAAAAAAAATAAAACTAGTAGTAAAAGCTATAAATGAATTCGTCATTTCCAATGATTTAGATGTAGAAGTTCGATTTGATATTATTGCCATTCATGCAAATGGTGCAAATTTTGACTTAGAACACTTGGAGGCTGCCTTCTATTATTTTGATAATTAGTTAGGGTATAACATTTTGTTTTTTTGAAAATAAATTTGGATTATATAAAAACAATTGCCTAATGAAAATGTATCTGGTCTAGCAGTATGTTTTTAAATTCCTAACTTAGTAAGCAACATTCTTGATGAAGTAAATTAATTTCAAATGAATTTACTATTGTTGTAAATGAAAATCAAATTAATTTAGCTGTAAGTGTAATAATATTAAAAAAAACAGGCTAGTCAATTGACTAGCCTGTTTTTTATTCTTCTTTTTTAGCATCCATTACCCAAGTGTCCATAAAGGCCGTGGTGTAATTCCCAGCAACATAATCTGGGTGATCCATCAATTGTCTGTGGAATGGAATAGTGGTTTTGATTCCTTCAATATGAAATTCGTCTAATGCGCGTTTCATTTTGTTTATAGCTTCTTGTCGGGTTTGCGCCGTTGTAATTAACTTTGCAATCATCGAGTCATAATTTGGTGGAATGGTATAACCAGCATAAACATGTGTGTCTAAACGAACACCGTGTCCGCCTGGCGAATGTAATACTGTAATTTTTCCCGGTGAAGGACGGAAGTCGTTATACGGATCTTCAGCATTAATTCTGCATTCGATAGCATGTAATTGTGGAAAATAGTTTTTACCAGAAATTGGAATTCCTGCCGCCACCATAATTTGTTCACGAATTAAATCGTAATCTACAACTTGTTCTGTAATTGGGTGTTCTACTTGAATACGAGTATTCATTTCCATAAAGTAGAAATTTCTGTGTTTGTCCACTAAGAATTCTACCGTTCCAGCGCCTTCGTATTTTATATATTCAGCGGCTTTTACGGCTGCAGCTCCCATAGCATCTCGTAATTCATCCGTCATAAATGGAGAAGGAGTTTCTTCTGTTAGTTTTTGATGACGACGTTGTACAGAACAATCTCTTTCAGATAAGTGACACGCTTTACCGAAAGCATCACCTACAACTTGTATTTCAATATGTCTTGGTTCTTCAATTAATTTTTCAAGGTACATGCCATCATTTCCAAAAGCAGCGGCAGATTCTTGTCTTGCACCTTCCCAAGCTTTTAATAATTCTTCTTGTTTCCAAACAGCACGCATTCCTTTTCCACCACCACCTGCAGTTGCTTTTAACATCACTGGGTAGCCAAATTCGGCTGCTAATTTTTCGGCTTGTTCGTAAGATTCTAAGATACCTACTGAACCAGGTACACATGGTACACCCGCTTCAATCATTGTGGCTTTAGCAGAAGCTTTATCGCCCATTCTGTCAATCATTTCTGGTGAAGCACCAATAAACTTGATGTTGTGTTCTTGGCAAATTTTTGAAAACTTAGCATTTTCAGAAAGGAAACCATATCCAGGATGAATGGCATCCGCATTAGTAATTTCTGCAGCTGCGATAATGTTAGACATTTTCAAGTAAGATAAATTACTTGGTGGAGGCCCAATACAAACGGCTTCGTCTGCAAATTTAACGTGCAAACTTTCGGCATCAGCAGTAGAATAAACGGCTACAGTTTTAATTCCCATTTCTCTACAGGTACGAATGACACGTAAAGCAATTTCACCTCTATTGGCAATTAATATTTTTTTAAACATAGATTTTAATTTGAAAATTAAACAATTTGAAAATTTGAAAATGAATTCAAATGATTACATTTTTTCAAATTATGATGGATCAACTAAAAATAAAGGTTGGTCAAATTCAACGGGTGAAGAATCATCAACTAATACTTTTACGATTTTACCTGAAATTTCAGATTCAATTTCGTTGAATAATTTCATGGCTTCCACTACACATACTACATCCCCTTTGCTAATAGTACTTCCTACTTCAACAAACATTGGCTTATCTGGAGAAGGTTTTCTGTACAATGTACCAATCATTGGCGATTTAATTGTAATGTATTTAGAATTGTCTTCTACGGCAGTCTCAACTGGTGCCGCAGCTGCAGGAGCGATTGCTGCAGGAGCAACTGGTGCTGCTTGCTGAATTGCTTGTTGCATTGGTGCTTGTTGCACATAGGTAATATCTTGAGAATTTCCTTCTAAAGTAGTTCTAATAGTAATTTTTACATCGCCCGTTTCTAATTTTACTTCTGCTACTCCAGAATTAGATACAAATTTGATTAGGTTTTGAATTTCTTTTAAATCCATAATTAAGTTATTTTAGTTATAGTTTGTTTTTATTAATATGCCCATTTTAAATAGATAGATCCCCATGTGAATCCACCTCCAAATGCTGCAAAAATTAAATTATCTCCTTTTTTAAATTTATCTTCAAAATCTGCTAAAAGCAAAGGCAATGTGGCAGAAGTAGTGTTCCCGTATCGGTGAATATTGACTAACACTTTAGATTCATCTACATTCATTCTGCTTGCAGTGGCGTCAATAATTCTTTTATTTGCTTGATGCGCAATTAACCAATTTACATCATCGTGCGATAAGTTATTGCGTTGCATAATTTTTTCACTTACATCAGCCATACCTGAAACCGCATGTTTGAAAACAGTTTTCCCGTCTTGGAATACAAAATGTTGTTTGTTTTTAATAGTGTCTTCAGTTGGTGGTAAAATAGAACCCCCGGCCTCAATTTTTAAAAACTCTCTTCCAATTCCATCCGATTTAAGTATCTCGTCTTGTACTCCTAAGCCTTCAAAATTAGGTTCAAATAAAGCAGCACCGGCGCCATCACCAAAAATAATACAAGTGGCACGGTCCGTATAATCAATTATAGACGACATTTTATCGGCACCTATAAGTAACACTTTTTTGTATTTTCCGGATTGAATATATGCTGAAGCCGTTGACATACCAAAAAGAAAACTAGAACAGGCAGCTTGCAAATCATATGCAAAAGCATTAGTAGCGCCAATTTGCGTAGCTACATACACTCCAGTTGCTGCTACAGGTAAATCTGGCGTGGTAGTTGCCATAATTACCAAGTCAATTTCTTTTGGGTCTATTTTTGATTTTTCTATAAGATTTTGAGCCGCTTTTATAGCAAGGTAAGAAGTTCCTTCGCCAGCTTCTTTTAAAAGCCTTCTCTCTTTTATTCCGGTTCTTGATGTAATCCATTCATCATTGGTATCAACCAAAGTTTCTAGAACCTGATTTGATAATACATATTCTGGTACATACGAGCCAATTGCAGTAATTGCGGCAGTAATTTTATTCATATGTTTTAATGTTATTTTTTTTGGTAACATATGTATCGCTATTTTTGGGTTTTTCTTTCGAAGCACGCAGTGTTTATAGCAATTTCATAAATAAATAATTTTCTTAGCAACTTTGTGTGCGTAAAGAGGCGAAAATTACGAATTATTTCGGAATTTTCTAAAAATACAATTAGATAATTTTCATTAAAATAAAAAAACCCTCACGTAGGTGAGAGTTTCTCAATAATTTTAGTGAAATTATATCATAGCTTCAGTCTTGTCGATAACAACTTGACCTCTGTAATACATTTTACCTTCATGCCAGTAAGCTCTGTGATATAAGTGAGCCTCACCAGTTACTACGCAAGTTGCAATTTGTTGTGCAGATGCTTTGTAGTGTGTTCTTCTTTTGTCTCTTCTAGTCGAGGACTGTCTACGTTTAGGATGTGCCATTTTATTCTATTTTTTATCCGTTAATAGTTTTTTTAAACCTTCCCATCTTGGGTCTATTTCTTTAATCTCTTCTGCTTTTGTTTCTTTTGGAGAAAATTTTTCTAAATTTTGTAATGCTTCTGATTGTAAAGTACCATCTTTTATTCCGGTGTGTATTCTTTTTGTTGGAACAGACAAAACCATCATTTCATAACAATATTGCGCTACGTTTACTTGAAATTCATCATGAGGCAAAATGATAAATTCATCATTGTCATCATTAAATTCTTCGCCAAATCTAACTATGAGTTTCATTTTACCTTTAATTGGTAAATCAAAATCCTCGTTAGTTAAATCGCAAGGAACATTTACAATTCCTTTGTGCGAAAAACTGAGTTCAAGCATGTTGCTTTTTTTCTCTAAAATTACTTTCATTTTGATGTTAGAATTGTTAAATTCATCATAACCAAAATGAGTAAAGAACGTATTGTTTACTTGAAATTCAAACTGGTGTTTCCCCAGTTTTAATCCTGAAAATGGGATTAAAAATTCTTTTAATATATCCATAACATCAGTTTTTCCCTTTTTATAAGGGTGTGCAAAGATACAAAAATATTGGAATTACAATAATTTTCTTTGCTTTTTTTTAAATTAAACTTTTCCTGTTCCTTTTTTCAAAGGGTTGTTGGTTAATTCAACATATTCCATTCGGTTTTTATATATGTCTATAGCGCTGTAAACGGCTTCTCTAAAAGAACTTTCATTGGCTATATTTTTTCCTGCAATATCAAAACCTGTTCCGTGATCTGGCGAGGTTCTTACTTTGTTTAATCCTGCTGTAAAATTTACACCTTCACCAAAGGAAAGGGTTTTGAAAGGAATTAATCCTTGGTCGTGATACATCGCAACTACTGCATCGTAATTTTTATATTGGTTGGAACCAAAAAAACTATCTGCTGAAAACGGGCCGAAGACTTGAATACCACTTTTAAAAATTTTCTCTAAACTTGGTTTCACAATTTCATCATCTTCTTTGCCAATTACACCATTGTCGCCGCTATGTGGATTTAGTCCTAACACCGCGATTTTTGGTTTGTTTATTTTGAAATCGGCAATTAAACTTTGATGTATAATATTGATTTTTTTCTCAATTAATTTTGAATTAATATGTTTTGATAAGTCTGCAATGGGCACATGGTCTGTAATTAAGCCTACTTTTACATCTTCATGAATCATAAACATTAAGGCTTCCCCTTCTAGTTGTTCATTTAAATAATCCGTATGTCCTGCAAATTTATAATCCTCTGCTTGAATGTTGTATTTGTTTATAGGTGCCGTTACCAACACATCAATTTGATTGTTTTTTAACGCTGTAGTTGCTGCTTGAAACGATTTTATGGCGTATTTACCAATTTCTTCATCCAATTTACCGTTCTCTAAATTAACACCTTCACGCCAGACATTTAAAACATTTATTTTTCCTAAAACAATCTGGTCTAGTTTGTCAATTCCTTGTATGAATGCATTTAAATTGTAGGTTCTTTTTAAAAACGAAACAATTTTAGCATTAGCAAAAATAACCGGTGTACAGATGTCTAACATTCGTGTATCTTCGAATGTTTTCAATATTACTTCTGGTCCAATGCCGTTCATGTCTCCAATAGAAACACCAACAATTATATTTTCCGAATGTTTTACCATTTTTATTTCTTAATTTTGATGCAAATTTATAAAAATAAACCGTCATATGTTTACAGGAATCATAGAAACTATCGGAATAATTTCAGATATCAAAAAAGATCAGGGAAATGTACACTTAACAATTCAAACAAATATTACAAATGAGTTAAAAATTGACCAAAGTGTGGCACATAATGGTGTTTGTTTGACCGTTGTGGAAATATTTGACAACAAACATGTTGTTACAGCTATTCAAGAAACAATTAATAAAACCACTTTAGGTTTGTGGAAAATTGGCGACAAAGTCAACATTGAAAGAGCCATGAAATTAGGCGATAGACTAGACGGACATATGGTACAAGGCCATGTAGACCAAACCGCAGTTTGTTCATCAATTCAAGAAAAAAGTGGGAGTTGGGAATTTACTTTTGAATACGATTCTGCTTTAAATAATATTACTATAGAAAAAGGTTCTATTACCGTAAATGGCACCAGCTTAACGGTTGTAAATTCGGAGCGCAACCGCTTTAGTGTGGCAATTATTCCATATACGTATGAACATACTATTTTTCATACTTTTCAAATTGGCACAAAAGTAAATTTAGAATTTGATGTGGTAGGAAAATATATTGCTAGGATGTATGAATTAAGAAATTAGTACATAAAAAAATCGGAACAACTGTTCCGATTTTTTTTTGGATTAAAACCAAATTATTATTTTTTCTTAGATTTTGCTTTTGCTTTTTTCTTTTTCGAAGCTGCTTTTTTCTTCGCTGCTTTCGCTTTTAATTTCATTTTTGCTTTTTCTTTCTTAGCTTTTTCTTTTTTCTTTTTCTTAGCTTTCTTTTCCTTTTCTTTTTGTTTTGCTTTAGCTACAGCTTGTTTTTCTTTTTGCTTTGCTTTTTCTTTCTTTTCTTTTTCTGTGATTTTTTTACTCATCTTTTTCAATTTTTTAATGTTATTTTTTTCTAATTTTTTTGTTTCATGATTTGCAGGAGCAACTACTTCTACAATTTCATTACCACTTTCATCTGCAATTACATCTACACTATTTTCAACAGTAGCAGTAGTTTTTTCAATTGGTTTCACTTCAATTGGTTTCACTTCAATTGGTTTTTTCACTCTTGGTGCTCTTCTCTGAGGTGTAATAGTAGCTGTACTAGTTTCAACTTCTTTTTTAACCACTGGTTTTCTTGTAGCAGTTCTTCTAACAGGAGTGGTTGTTTTCTGTGGAGTTACACTACTAGTTACTGCTTTTTCTGTTTGAATTGTTTCCTCAATTTGTTTGTTTTCTTCCATTTTTATGTATTGTTTGTTGTTCTAATGTTAACTAAATGTTAAGCAAAGGTAAATAAAATATTAATAATCCAATGTTAAGTTTTTAGTTTTGGCGAAAATTTAACATTAAAGATGAATGATTTATGTAAAATAAAGTTGTTAGATTTAGTTGTAAACACCAGTAAATTATGGATTTTTAGTCATTACATGTAGGTTTAAAAACAAAAAGCCCTCACATTTCTGTGAAGGCTTGATTATTGTGGTCCCACCTGGTATTATTTTCGTTAAATTAATAAAATTTAGTGTTAATAATCAAATAGTTACAGATAAAAAAAGGGTGTTTGTAAAGTTGAACAAGTGGTTTTGCTTAACCATTTGCTCAACTTTTTATTTAATATTTTTTCTGGTGAAGGATAAATAATTAAATTGATTTTCTAACTCTAAAACTACCTGAACCAGCCATTGTTTGGGAGTATAAATTAAAATCAGTTATATTTATATTGCCACTAAATGTCCCGACGTAAAAATCTCCAACTTCTGTTAAGATTACTTTTGTATTATTACATGTAATATAATAATTTCCTGAAATTAAACCAAAGATACAATTATTAGTAGTTCCTACACTATTGTTTATGCCAAGCAAACTAACGCCGCAAGTAGTTGTATTATTAGCCGGGTTATTATGGTTCATTAATAAATTAACTTCAGAACCGCTTTGATTTGGTTGAGCAATCATGCAAAGGAGGCCTCCATCTAAATTGCTACTATAATTTTTGCCGTCAAATGTGAAATTAAAATAAACATTGTTATCTGTGTTAGTATCTGTATTATTATCTTCAGATGAACTACAAGAAATGAGTAACAAACCCATAGTAAATATTAATAGTATTTTTTTCATAATGTATTAAATTTAATAAAATTTCAAAATTACAATTTAACAAAGCTAATTATAAATTCTTCAATAACCAATTTTCAATAACCAATTTGACAATAAATTATTCTTTAAAACCCCTAACAAAAAAGTTGAGCATTCGGTTTTGCTCAACTTTTTGCTCAACTTTTTAATAAGAAACCCTTGTAAATACGGATACTTACAAGGGTTTTGTTGTGGTCCCACCTGGGCTCGAACCAGGGACCACCTGATTATGAGTCAGGTGCTCTAACCAACTGAGCTATAGGACCGGTTAGAAGTGTGCAATATTACTGCTAATTTCTATTTACTGCAAATTTTTTTTCAACTTGTGCCTCAATTTACTGGCGGTATCTTTGTGGGTCATTTCTTAACACAATTCAATCAACACGACATTCGTTCCTTTAGGGGGCAAAAAAGCGACCAGTTTATTGCCGGCGCCAAGTTTAGGCGTTTCGTTCAAGACCACAAACCCCTAGATTGCAGCAGCAGTTTTCATTCCTTATGATTACCGCATCGATGCCTTATCCGGTAGTTTTTGAATGGGATAATGTTATTGATCGTTGTAACAACTATTGCACTTTTAGGCATGCTCTCTTCGTGGATTGCCTCGGGAACAGTGACAAAAAATGCGTTACAAAAATAGGGTATCGCTTGTGGCCATACCCAATATTTTATACTATAAATAAGTGGTTTTAAAATACGTTTAAGAAATCGGCTTTCCTTTTTTCTTTCAATTATTACTTTTCTTCAAGCACTTTAATTTTGGCTTTTAGTTCTTCTACAGTAGTTTGTAATTCTTGAATCGCTTTAACAAGTAGTGGTGTAATTCTACCATAATCCACGGTTTGTGGTTTGATAGCACCTTTTTCATCTACTTCGTCTTTGTTCCCGCTTACAGCATATGGAAAAACACTTTGCAATTCATGAGCTATAAAGCCTTCGTCTATGGCGTTGTTTAGTTTCCAATTGTACTGTACTGGTTTCAATTGCATAAGTCGTGACAGTCCATCTTTTAGTGGCACCACGTTTTTTTTCAATCGGTAATCTGAAGATGTTAAGTAAAATACATTTGTTGTGCTAACTCTTATTGCGCCTTTTAAAGGATTTACAGCATCACCCTTAGAAAAAGCTAATGCCGTATAAATATTTGAACCTGTTTGCCAAACATTTATAGCATTTGAACCGTCTGATAAATGTTTAAGACTAATTCCATCGCCACCAGCTGGTGCTAATATTGCTAATTTTGGGTTTAGATTTTCAGGTATTGGATTACTAGTCGTACCGACGAAAATTGATCCATCCACTGCCATATCGCCTCCTGTTAAATGAAATTTTTTCGCTGGGGAAATGGTTCCAATTCCTAGGTCACCTGCTTGGGTAATAGTCATTTTAGTGCTACCGTTCGTTTGTATATTTAATGGAATATTTGTAGATGTTCCTAAAGCAAATCCTGTTCCATCAACATATAAAAAACCTCTATTCTCATCGTTTGATCGAAGTCTAATTTGACTTGAACCTGTTCCATTTATTGTTAAAGTAGAATCTGGATTACTTGTCCCAATAGCTACGTTTGTGCCATTGTCATAAATTAGACTATTGCCTAAAGATGTAGTTCCTGTGAATTTAGAAACATAGTTTGTTGTACCACTTGCACTTCCTATACCACTAGGTCCTACTAATGAAGTACCTGCTGGCCATGCTCCTGATGCTTTAGGACCAAAAAGTGTGTTAGTAGTAGTATTGATGTAAAAATCGCCATCTGTTCCTGTACCTGCAATTGGATTTGATGTACCATTTAGAACTGTTTTTCCATTTGTTCCTGCTGTTCCTGTTGAACCAGTAGCTCCTGCCGGACCTGTTGGACCTGTTGCACCAGTAGATCCTGTTGAACCTACTAATGCAGTACCTGTTGGCCATGCTCCTGATGCTTTAGGACCAAAAAGTGTTTTAGTAGTAGTATTGATGTAAAAATCGCCATCTGTTCCTGTACCTGCAATTGGATTTGATGTACCATTTAGAACTGTTTTCCCATTTGTTCCTGCTGTTCCTGTTGCACCAGTAGCTCCTGCTGGACCTGTTGCACCATTTGTTCCGTTAGTTCCATTTGTTCCTGCTGGACCTGTTGCACCAGTAGCTCCTGCTGGACCTACTAATAAAGTACCTGTTGGCCATGCTCCTGATGCTTTAGGACCAAAAAGTGTGTTAGTAGAAGTATTGATGTAAAAATCACCATCTGTTCCTATACCTGAAATTGGATTTGATGTGCCATTTAGAACTGTTTTTCCATTTGTTCCTGCTGCTCCTGTTGAACCAGTAGCTCCTGCCGGACCTGCTGGACCTGTTGAACCAGTAGATCCTGTTGAACCTACTAATGCAGTACCTGTTGGCCATGCTCCTGATGCTTTAGGACCAAAAAATGTTTTAGTAATAGTATTGATGTAAAAATCGCCATCTGTTCCTGTACCTGCAACTGGATTTGATGTACCATTTAGAACTGTTTTTCCATTTGTTCCTGCTGCTCCTGTTGCACCATTTGCTCCTGCTGGTCCTACTAATGAAGTACCTGCTGGCCATACTCCTGATGCTTTAGGACCAAAAAGTTGATTGCTGGTCGTATTGATAAAAAAATCATCGTTGGCTCCAGTATTTTCTCCGGGATCAGACGTGCCATAAAGTAGAGAAGCACTTTTTAACATAGAATTCCAAGAAGCTCCGTTATAAAATTGAGGCTCCCCTTGTGCTGCACAATCCGTACAAAAAATCATTAAGCCAGTAGCTGGCGATGGAATTGCATCGCGTTGCGTTTGGGTTAATCGAGGAATCAACAGTCCTTTTGTGGTGGATTCAATATCCAAAGCTGCTGTTGCTGAAGGACTAGTGGTACCAATACCAATTTGAGCGTAGGTTGTAAAACCTAAACCGATAAACAAAACCGATAAAAAAATTGCTTTCATAAAATGTAACTATAAATTAAAATATTAATACAGTGGGGCGTAGTAATTTTTTTTTTAATTAATAGGTTTTGTTGTGGTCCCACCTGGGCTCGAACCAGGGACCACCTGATTATGAGTCAGGTGCTCTAACCAACTGAGCTATAGGACCGGTTAGAAGTCTACAATATTACTACTATTTTTATTTGCAAGCAAATCTTTTTTGATTCGAAGTAAAAAATAGGCATAATGTTCGTTAAATCAATCTATTTAATTTCTTGACAAAGTTCAATTAACACCCCATTTGTGGTTTTTGGATGTAAAAAAACTACTAATTTATTGTCGGCGCCTTTTTTTGGTGTTTCATTTAAAACGGTAAAACCTTCCAACTTTAGTCGTTCTATTTCTACATAAATGTCTTCCACATCAAAAGCGATATGATGAATTCCTTCGCCTTTTTTCTCTAAAAATTTAGCAATCGGGCTGTTTGCATCCGTGGCTTCTAACAATTCAATTTTATTTGGACCGCACATAAAAAAGGAGGTTTTTACACCTTCACTGGCCACTTCTTCTGTTTTATAAGCAGCTTGACCAAAAAGTTTTGAAAACAATTCATTTGAATTTTCTAAATCATGAACGGCGATACCAATATGTTCTATTTTTCTCATTTTTACAGGAATTAATATGCAAAAATAAACATTCATAAATGTATTTCTGCTTATTTTGTGAGTAAAAATTGTATTTTTGCCTCATGGAAACAAATAGACAAAAAAAAATTGGGGCATTATTGCAAACAGACTTAGTAGATATTTTACAAGGTGAGATTAGAAAAAATTCCATTTCTAATTTAATGATTTCTGTTTCTAAAGTAAATGTAACTTCAGATTTATCTATAGCAAAGGTGTATTTAAGTGTTTTTCCTTCCGAAAAAGGACCAGAATTATTAGCCGCTATAAAAAGTAATGCACCTTTGATAAAACACGATTTGTCGCAACGCGTTAAATTACAATTAAGACGTGTGCCCAACTTAATTTTCTTCCTAGACGACAGTTTGGATTATATTGAAAAAATAGACAATGCACTTTCTAGAAAAGATAACCCAATTGAAAACCCAGATTTATTAGAAAAACGAAAAAAATCATAATTTGAATTTTCCGTTCTACATAGCCAAAAGATACGCGTTTAGTTTGTCTAAAACTACCGCCATAAATGTCATTACGTTTATTGCATCTTTTGGAATTATTGTAGGCGCTATGGCACTTTTTGTAGTACTTTCTGTTTTTAGTGGTTTGCGCGATTTTAGTTTAAGCTTTACCAATGCAACCGATCCCGATCTACGAATCGAAACCCTTGCAGGGAAATCTTTCTTCATTTCTAAAACGCAGGAAGCTCAGTTAACCTCTTCAAAAGAATTTACTAAATACACTAAAATTGTTGAAGAACGCGCCTTGTTTTACTATAAAAACAAAGAGCACGTGGCTTATTTAAAAGGAGTTGATGCCAATTTTACCCAAGTAAACGCGTTTGACACATTTTTATATGCTGGCGATTGGTTGGAACCGAACACCAATCAGGTTGTAGTGGGTTCAGGAATTTCAAGAAAATTAGCTTTAGGACTTTTTGATTTCAATAACGTTTTAGAAGTCTATATTCCTAAACCAGGTTCTGGAATGATTGAAAATCCGGATGATGCCTTTAATAAATCGCCATTACTAGCTTCAGGAATTTTTCAGGTTAGCGAAGATGTTGATGAAAAATATATTTTTTGTTCTATACCTTTAATACAAGGGTTATTGAATTACAAGCCCAATCAGTTAACTTACATCGATTTTAAACTGGCGCCAAATGTATCGGAAACAGATGCTATAGAAACCATTACTAAAATATTTCCAAATCAAGTAAAAGTAAAAAACAGAGCGCAATTAAATGATGCTTTGTATAAAATGTTAAATACCGAAAACATTGTAGTGTATCTTATTTTTACTTTGGTAATTATCATTGCATTATTCAATTTAATTGGTGCTATTATTATGATGATTATCGAGAAAAAAAACAATCTCAAAACCTTATACAATTTGGGAACAGAAATAAAATACTTAAAAAATATTTTCTTATTTCAAGGGAATATTATTTCTGTTTTTGGCGGAATTTTAGGTTTGATTTTAGGAATTCTTATTGTTTTAATTCAGCAACAATTTGAATTGATCATGATTACGCCATCGTTAGCCTATCCAGTTGTTTTCGAAACCAAAAATGTATTAATTGTTTTGTTAACCATTGTAATTTTAGGATTTATTGCTTCTAAAATTGCCAGTAGTACCGTAACTAAAAAATTATTAGAATGAAAAAAATTGTAATCATATTAATAGGATTAGTTTTATTCGGATGTAAATCGAAGCAAGTAACAAATCAAATAAATCAAGAATCAGAAATTAATTTAATTTTGAACACTTGGCATAAAGCGGCGGCGGAAGCTAATTTTAATTCGTATTTTGAAGTGATGGCGGATGATGCCATTTTCATCGGAACCGATGCTACAGAAAACTGGAACAAACCAGCATTTATAGAATTTGCGAAACCCTATTTTGATAAAGGCAAAGCATGGAATTTTTCGGCATTAGAAAGAAATATTTATTTTTCTTCGGATAAGAAAACAGCTTGGTTTGATGAATTGTTAAACACACAAATGAAAATTTGCAGAGGAAGTGGTGTTTTGGTAGTTGATAAAAACGGAAATTGGAAAATAAAACAATATGTGTTGTCGATGACCATTCCAAATGATCATACAGATGAGGTGGTAAAAATAAAGTCTTTAATTGAAGACAAAGAAATAGAAAAACTAAAAAAAGACGAATAACTCGCCTTTTTTCTATTTATAAATCGTTGCTTTCAAATTCTTAAACATATCAACGGTCATATTTTCTATATTAAAATCGTTTTTCCAACCCCAATCTTGTCTGGCAGCGCTATCGTTAATACTTGCAGGCCAACTGTCGGCAATTTTCTGACGAAAATCGGGCTCGTAAGTAATAGTAAAATTAGGATAATGTTTCGTAATTTCTGCGGCTAACTCTTTAGGAGTAAAGCTCATTCCAGATAAATTGTACGAAGAACGAATTTTAATATCTTCTACATCCGCTTGCATAATACTAATCGTAGCTTTTATCGCATCATCCATATACATCATCGGCAAAGCAGAATTTTCAGATAAAAAACTGGTAAATTTTCCATCCGTAATTGCTTTGTGATAAATATCTACAGCATAATCAGTTGTTCCGCCACCGGCTTCTGTACTCCAGCTTATTAAACCCGGATATCGGATACTTCTAATATCCACACCATATTGTTTATAATAATATTCAGCCCAGCGTTCGCCAGTTTGTTTAGAAATTCCATAAACTGTAGTAGGTTCCATTATTGTATATTGGGGTGTGTTTTCTCTGGGAGTTGTTGGTCCGAAAACGGCAATACTTGATGGCCAAAATATTTTTTTTATTTTTCCTGCTTTGGCTAAATTTAACACGTGAAATAACGAATTCATATTTAAGTCCCATGCAAAAGCTGGATTTTTTTCAGAAGTTGCGGATAATAAGGCGGCCATTAAATACACATCAGTAATATGATATTTCTCAACTAATTGCTCAATCTGATTGTAATCTAAAGCGTTTATTACTTCAAAAATTCCGTTATTAACTACATCATTTTCTAATTTTCTAATATCGGAAGCAATTACGTTTTCTACACCATAGGTAGCACGTAATTTAGAAGTAAGTTCGGTGCCTATTTGACCACAAGCGCCTATGATTAATATTTTGGTTTGCATAGTTAGTTGTTTTGTCTTACAAATATAAAATATTAGCAATAATAACCCATAATTTTGTTGGTTTTTTTCGAATTTCGTAAAAATCACCTATTCAGACTATTAATAATTTATTTAACTTAATTTTTAAAAAAATCGTATAAACATTTGTAAATTTGCGACTCATAATTATAAAAAAATGAATTTTTTTAAACTACTTATACTATCTTTTTTTAGCAGTCTTTTGTTTTTTTCTTGTAAACAAAATGACGAGCAAGTATTACTTGTGGAAAAAATGGAGAAAAAAAATCGAGAATCTTTTGAACAAATCAATAAAGCTTGGCAGTTGAATATTCCAGTTACTAGTCCTGAAGTGCGCGGCGTTTTAAATCAATGGCAAGATTGGAAAAATTTTGAAGAAGAGCTTCAGCAAAAACCTAAATCATCCATTAGTGCTTTTAAGCAAAAGGTTTTAAATTTGGTAGCCAAATCTACTTCTTTACATGAAAATGTTCCTCCAGGGTTTAATATCCCGCAAGTACGAAGTAGAATTGTAGCGTTACAAACTAAAATTTTAGCATTAGACACTTATTTTTCTTTAGATGTGGTACCTAATGAAAAAGTGCAAAATTTAATTGCAGCCATTAATAAAGAATTGCATGCGTTTTACATGCAGTGCGAAGAAATTATTATAAAAAACCGAATTCCAACTGAAATAGGCGAGCCAAAAATTATCAGCATCAGCGACACCACCCGAAATGCAAAAGCGATAAATTTTGACGATTTAGAACAAAAAGAAATTCAAAAAAAGAAGTAATTTTAGGTATCAGGCTAAGGGCAAAAGGACTACTATTATTTGATAAAAAACATACTATAAATTGAGCAAATCAGAAATCATTCAAAAATATCAGCAACATCCTAAAATTGGTCAAATTGCTGAATTTTTTGCGTCCAGAAAAAAAATAAATGCTACTGGTTTGGTAGGTTCTTCACTTTCATTTGTGATTGATGCTTTGTTTAAAAAATCGGAACTTCCTTTTTTATTATTGTTTAATGACAAGGAAGAAGCGGCTTATTATTTGAATGATTTAGAAGCGTTAATTAACAACCAAGACGTGTTGTTTTACCCGGGTTCTTATCGTCGACCCTACCAAATTGAAGAAACCGATAATGCCAACGTTTTATTACGCGCTGAGGTATTAAACAGAATTAATTCTAGAAAAAAACCAGCTATCATTGTTTCTTACACAGATGCCATTTTTGAAAAAGTAGTTACCCGAAAAGAATTAGATAAAAACACCTTAAAACTTAGTGTTAACGATAAATTGTCTATCGATTTTATTAACGAAACGCTTTTTGAATACCATTTTAAACGCGTAGATTTTGTATCCGAACCTGGTGAATTTTCTGTTCGAGGAGGAATAATTGATGTATTTTCTTTCTCCAATGATGTGCCTTACCGAATCGAGTTTTTTGGTGATGAAATTGATAGTATTCGAACGTTTGATATTGAAACGCAATTGTCTAAAGAAAAAGTCACAAAAATTGCCATTATACCCAATGTTGAAAATAAGATTTTACAAGAAAATCGTGAAAATTTTTTAGATTATATTTCTGAAAAAACCGTAATTGTCCTTCAAAATACCGATTTGTTAGGTGGTAAATTAGACCGATTATTCGAGAAAGCAAAAGAGGTATATTCGAAATTAACACTAACGATAAATCATGCTAAACCTGAAGAATTATTTGTAAATCAGGAAACATTTTT
>Ga0164295_10000948_pt1 | contig 24063 bp, 25 predicted proteins | sample GEODES006metaG_FD_111798 | JGI IMG/M metagenome (GOLD analysis project Ga0164295, IMG submission 111798) | Oligotrophic lake water microbial communities from Sparkling Lake, Wisconsin, USA - GEODES006 metaG | ecosystem: Environmental > Aquatic > Freshwater > Lake | place: USA: Sparkling Lake... | reverse complement strand
TGAAGGTAAATTCTCATTAAGAACATCTGATACAGGTATGATTTTTATGGATAATGTTGTAGTTCCAAAAGAAAATATGCTTCCAAATGTTAAAGGGTTGAAAGGTCCTTTCTCTTGTCTTAACAATGCTAGGTATGGTATATCTTGGGGTGTTCTTGGTGCAGCTGAGGATTGTTATTTAAGAGCAAGAGAATACTGTTTGGATAGAAAACAATTTAATAGACCACTTGCAGCAAATCAAATCGTTCAATTAAAACTTACAGAAATGTTATCAGAAATAACACTTGGTCTTCAAGCGTCTTTAAGAGTTGGAAGATTATTAGACGAAAATATATCTATTCCAGAAAATATTTCGATTGTAAAGAGAAACAATTGTTTGAAATCGTTAAATATTGCTAGAAATGCTAGAGATATGTTAGGTGGAAATGGTATATCAGATGAGTACCATATAATAAGACATATGTTGAATCTTGAAGCAGTAAATACATATGAAGGAACACAAGATATTCATGCACTAATTATTGGAAAAGGAATAACTCAAATTCCTTCTTTTGCAAGTTCAAATAAAAACAATGAAGAAACAAAGTAATGCCATCGTAGATGAAAATTCTTATTTTTTATATTTTCTAAATTTTTTACTTGTTTTCATCATTTTGCTAAATGCACCACCAGTAGCACTACTATTATAACTACTACTACTACTAGTAATGTTTGAAACAAAATAAATTATTCCTCCTACAATAATTGCTATAGCATAAACCATTATCATAGCACCTTGATTCGTCGCTGCCATATGTTATATTATAATATAATATTATAAAAAAATGATATAAATAATTTATTAAATTTATAATTTACAACAATCAAAATGGGGATTAAATATTTAAACCGGTTTTTAAGAAACACTGTTCCTAGTTCTATGAAATTTATATCTATTGCGGAACTATCTGGTAAAAAGATAGCAATAGATATAAGTATATATTTGTATAAATATGCTGCAGACGATAGTTTAATTGAAAATATGTATTTAATGTTGTCTGTATTTAGACATTATAATATAATACCCATCTTTATATTTGACGGTAAACCTCCTACTGAAAAAAAAGAACTATTACTTAAACGGAGAGAAGATAAACAGGAAGCAGAGGAAGAATATAATAAACTTAAAAATATTATAAACACCGTTTCTAGTATAGATGAAGATGAAAAACAAGAAATAATTAATAATATGGATATACTCAAAAGAAAGTTTATTCGTATTAGTAAAAATGATATTGAAAATGTGAAACAATTAATAAGAGCATATGGTGCTACATATTATGATGCACCAGGTGAAGCTGATGAATTGTGTGCAATGTTAACAATTAATGGTAAAGTATGGGCTTGTTTAAGTGAAGATATGGATATGTTCGTTTATGGTTGTCCTAGAGTGATAAGATATCTTAGTTTATTAAATCATACAATAGTTTTATACGATATGAAAGAAATTTTAGATAAATTAGGTTTTAGCCAAAAAGAATTGAGAGAAATTTGTATATTGTCAGGGACCGATTATAATAGTATAAATGGAGAAAATTCTTCAAATCTTTATACAACTTTAAAATATTTTAAACAATATCAAATAGAAAAAGCAAATGATGAATTTTATATTTGGTTAAATAAAAATACTAATTTTATAAAAAATTATGAGTTGTTGCAAAAAATTTATAGAATGTTTGACCTAAGTAATGATTGTAATATAAAAACATTTGAAAATATAAAAATAGTTAATGGTCCTATATTGAATAATGAAATAAAAAATATTTTAAAAACAGATGGGTTTATCTTTCCTATGTAACAAATAATTTTAATTTATTTGTTAAATTTATTTGTTAAATTTAAACTTAAATTTTTTTGTATATTATATAAATGTTAGATTTATATAATAATAAATATGATAGACAAACTTTGAAAGATTATATTTACGCTGTTAGTTTGATTGAAATACTTAAAACACAAACAATAGATGTAACTTTTGCAGTTAGATATATTTTAAATAAAAATTATCAAATAAATGATTGTGACCAAAATATAACAATAAATGATGTTTTAAAATACCAGCCTCATATTAAATATGATAATTTGCAAAAGGCTTTACATGATTATAATTCAGATGATGATAGCATCGATGATTTTGAAACTGTATCTAACAGAAAATGATTAAATAAATACTTTTGTATTAATATCTATAAACTTTCCCGATGATAACTGTGGTATTTGTTCGAAGTTATTATTTTTTAATAAATGACGCATACCCTCTAATAATTGTTTCCAAGTTAAATTTTTTTGTGTGTTAAATATTTCTAAAAATGCCCAAGTTAAAGCACCTTGATTTTTTTCATTAATTGTAGCATCAGCACTAGTTTGAACATCAGAACATCCGCTTATCATAATAACATTACCAGTAGTATCTGTTTGATTGTTATTTTCTGTAAAATCATTGTTATTTAGACTATCTAAGTATTGATATTTAAGGTCTAAAACAGATTCACTAAAACAACTATCAAACATAGAAATTAAAGTTACGTTATTTTTTAAATTTTTATTAATAATAGATTTTAACTCATCGTCAAGAATTAAATTTAAATCGCAAGGAACTATCATTTGATCATTACCTGTAATTTCTTCATTATTTATATCTTTTGTATAAGATCCATGTCCACTGTAAAAAAAGAAAATAACATCTCCGCTATTAGCATTTATTAATAAATTTGTAAATTCATCGATTATATTATTTTTTGTTGGTTTTATAGATGTATTGTCAGTTAAAAGCTTAATATTCTGAAAACCAACACTTGTTAATAACGAACAAATAGAATTTGCGTCATTTATACAACCATATAATTGATTTTTAGTTCCATTATAGTTAATACCGATAACTAGAGCATTTTTATTTTTTCCAGGTGTAATTGCATTATATGATAAATTTTGTATATTTGATATGTCTTTATTTAACTTATTTTTTAATGCATTTATACTATTATTCATAGAATTAATAATATTATTAATAGCATTTTTTTTATATGAACTAGTATATCTACCTCTTGATATAATATTAATTAAAGACGAATAATGTGTTTTAATTGACGCTAAATTTGTATTATAAGTATTTACAAGTTTATTTATTGCTGTTTTTTTAAATTCAGTTAAAGTATCTCCCATAATATATCTAGATATTATAAGTATTCCAAAAAATATAATTGTAAATTATACAGTCCTTTTATGACTATATAATTTTTGTTTTTGTTTTTGTTTTTGTTTTTGTTTTATATAAAGTTTATTTTACTCCATTTTTTATAAGCAGATTTAAGCCGTAACATCAACCTTGGTAGCCTTGGCAAAATGAGGAGACATAAACTTTTGGAGGTTGAAGTATGTGAGCTCATCACTCTTCTTGAGCTTGAGAAGAGCTGCAAGCTTGGTATCAGGATTAATCTTGCGACCATTATCCTTATCTTGAAGCTTGTGGGCACGAATGTAGGTATTAATCTCACGAGTAACATCAGTGCGAGCCATTTCTGTTCCCTTTTCCTTTCCAAGGAAAGAAGCAAGCTCATCAGAAATCTTAGTGGGCTTGACAAAACCAGATGGTGCACGGTTACCAGCCTTGCGCTTACGCTTGGTGGATTGCTTTTGAGCAGTCTTTACCTCGCGGCTCCACTTCTTCTCAAGAGTTCTATACTCAGCCTTCAATGAGGAGATAAGAACACCAAGTTGTTGGAGCTTGGCAAGAAACTCAACTGATTGCTCAGCAAGGGGAGCCTCAGCATCGACAGTTTCGCCGTGTGCAGGCTCAACAACGGGAGCAGACGCAACAGAAGGAGCAACCTCGGCCTTGGGAGCCTTTGGCTTTCTAACCTTCTTATCTGCAACAGCAGCGGTTTCAATAACAGTGGGAACAACAACAGGGGTGACTTGTTCAGTCTCAGTCTTAGATGAAGTCTTCTTAGGCATCTTATTATACTATATATTAATAATTACTTTTTAAGTGATTTAACGCAAATAATATATATTGTTACGATAATATGGTATATTGAGTTTTTATATAAATTAAAAATTCCATACATATAATTAAAAATACGCAAAACTCTGAAAAAGCCAAGGAATACTTGTAGCAGCTTCAGAATTAACTAAAGTTAAAGACCCTAGGACATAAATTGCTCCTAAAGATTTATTATCTTTATCTATTCCGCTATTTACCAATTTTTCCATAACTTCCAAAATAACTTTTTTTACATTATGTATATTTATTTCTGTATGAATATAAGTCGTATTTAAATTCCTAAATGGGTCACCGTGTGGAGGACAAATATTGCGTTTAACTTCATTTGATATTTGAGACCTATAATTCCAAATATCCATTAATTCTCTAATAAATTTTATTAAATGCATTCTGTCTAAAGAGAGAAACCATTGAGGGTTAGAATAGTTACCTAAAGAATCTATAGTTTGAAATACTGTTAAAGCTCTTAGTTCGACTGATTTTTCAATTGATAAACTTTGACTGTCATCTTCATAATGCAAATTAATGTGTATTTTCAATATTCTACTTAATCGAATTATTGATTTAATTGTTTTTATTACTCTCTCTGGTATAATATTTCTGTTATATGGATTTTGAACAGATTCAATATCTTTTGATTTTAGAAATAGATTGTGGAGAGAAATTATATCAAAACCATAAATAAAACCATCGTCATCTTTATAACTTAAAAATTGATGAAAATTTATTTCTTCAACAGGTTCCATAGTAATAAAATCATCTTTATTTGTGCATATTTTACGATTTAATGACGCAGGGCCATGTAATTTTTTATATTTTCTTGCAATTAATCCACGGAAAATTTTTTGAATTTTAATTATAAATGATGAAAAATATAAGTAAGAATATACACGAGATATCAACTGATTTTTGTTTCCACTAATTTTTAATTTATATGTTTTTGCTATCATTTTTAATTGTGATAAATTATAATTATAATTACTTATAATATCATAACTTTTTATTGTTGGAATTACAATATTTTCATCATCAATTTTTACAGGTTTCTTAATCATAGGCATTTTTTTTTCACATATTGAAGTTATAGCATACATATATTCATCTATCAAACTTTCATTGCTCTTGTTTTTTTTTATAATATCGTTCATATATTATTTATATATATTTTTCTTTTTGAGTATATTTTTTATATATTATTTTATTTCAAATTCTTACCATATATTGTAAGCTTAAAATTATTGTCTAACCATATTATGATTTTATATTTTAAAAAAAATTGATTTAAAGATAATACAATAATGTAAATCATATAAGACAAAATGGCAACCGCAATCATCGACGGAACTAATATTGATACAAGTGTATTCTCATACTCTGCTCCTAAGGCAAATCCTTCAGGAGGAAAGGTTGTGAATTTATATAATAAACATTTTAAGGAATCGCTTACATTATCCACTCCATTAATGCTCACTTGGGGAGCTCAAGAGGGGATGGATCAAGCTAAAAACCCTACAGGTAAGTTTACTATGTCATTGCAATTTCCTAGTGCAGATTATAGCAATGCTGATGCAGAAGCATTCTTATCATCTATGCGTGCAGTGGAATCTAAGATTAAGGCAGACGCATTGACTTATTCTAAGGAGTGGTTTGGAAAGACTATTACTAGTGCTGATGTTATGGATGAAAAATTTAATGTTATGTTGAGACATCCTAAGAAGGAAAAGGGAAGCGTTGAGGCTGATTTGTCTAAGCCTCCAACTATTACTGTTAAGGTTCCTAATTGGAAAGGAGTTTGGCAATCGGAAATTTACGACGAGGAGGGTAATCCTTTGTTTCTTAAGGGAAAGAGCCCGGCTCATATCACACCACTTGATTTCTTGAAGCCCAAGACGCATGTCATTTGTTTAATTCAGTGTGGTGGTTTATGGTTTGTCAATGGTAAGGTTTCAATCACTTGGAATTTAAAGCAAGCTATTGTTCAAAAGCCAAAGACTTCATCAATTGTAGAAGGAACATGCTTTTTGAAGCCAAAGGCTGCTGACGTTCAACGTTTAAAGAGTTTGCCTCCTCCAGAAGATGATATTGACCCTGATGGTGCTATAGCTAGCACTATTGTTGAAGATTCAGACGATGAACAAGAATTACCAGCTCCACCAATGTTGCCAACTCCAGTTGTCGAAGAACCAGTTGCAGCTGCAGTAGCACCATCTGAAGAGCCAAAGAAGAAGCGAGTTATTTCCAAGAAGAAGGATGCATAAAAATAAATTTTAAAATATATAAATAATATATAATGAATAAAACTAGAAAATTAAAAAAAAATAAAACGTCCAAAAATAAATTTGGTGGAAAAATTAATTGTCAAAATAAATGCAAACAAAAATTTTTTAAAGAAATTAAAAAATCTAAAAAACTTAAAAACTATAAAAAATTTTTTTCTTATTTCGGATTTAGTAGTAGTAAATTTGATAAAATGGTCGATGAAGAAACAAAAAAAATTTTAAATCAAAAAGAAAATACAGATGACCCTGTATTTAAAATATGTGTAAGTGATTGTGAAAAATCACGAAAATAATTTTAATTTATTTTTTTAGATAAATTAAAATACTTATACAATAGTTATTTTTACTATAATATCTGACTTTTCCGATATATCATATATATCTTTTTTTGCTTTAGATATACCTGCATTTTTAATTTTATAAATTTGTTCTCTTTTAATATACAAATTAGAGAGAAGAATTTCATATTCTTTTTCACCTATATTAATTACAAGTGAACCGTCATTTGTCAAATTAGTAAATAATTCATCGTGATGAATATTTTTTTCTATAAAAATATTATTATCTTCATCAATTTCAATTTCTTTTGGTAACTCAGGTTCACATAAAACTATTATTTCACAACCAGAATTATCAAAGCATGATTCATTATACCATAATGGGACTAAAAATAATGTATTATTTACATATAATTTATATAAATTATTATTTAGTAAATCATTTATGCTAGGATTTAATTTATAGATTTGAACATTATCATATTTTTTAACTACTATCTCTCTAACAATATCTAAAACTTCTTGTTTCAAATGAAGTATAGAACGATTATTAGAGAGAAAAGTATAAATAGTGGATGCTGTTTCTTTATCTAAATCATCAAATATTTTAATTGAGATTTGTTTTCCGGCTATAATTATATCATTTACTATTTTAGACAATAAATCATTGTAATTTCTCTCAAAAACACTTTGCATAAAACTTCTTAAAAGATCAACGTAGAGAGAAGAAGTATCATTACTCTCAGTTTCAGTCTCTGAAACAAAATCTTTCGTATTTAAATTTTTTATTTCTCTCTTTAAAAAATTATAAGCTTCATTTATTTTTTTAAACTTTTCGTTTGATTCTGGAGTATTACCATTTTTATCTGGATGATTTTTAAGAGCTAATTTTCTATATTTTTTTGTTAAATAATCTAGAGAAATATCATTATATTCGGTCATATTTAAATCAATTTCAAAAATTTCAAATGCATCTTTATAATTCATATGAATTAATGCGTTTAAAACTTTAAGTATTTAAAATATTTTATATAATTTTAATATTTACATTATATAAAATGGCTATTCGAACTCAAGCAATCACATATAGTCGTGGAATTCCACGAAATAATTACGGATTTTATAATAACTTTTTTTTAGGTGCTCAAGCAAATTATACTATAATATCGCCAATGAGTTCATACATCCGTCGTTATAAATTTAATAACAGAAATTATATAAACTTTGGTCCTGGAGCTAGAGGTGTTTGGAACCCTTAAAATTTATGAATTATTTTAGCTAAATTAAGCAGATAATTCTCAACGTGATAAATTGGTCTATAATTATTATTATAATATTGAAAGAAACAATATGTTTTCTTAAGAATATTTGATAAATGTTCTTTTTTAATTCTGTTCTCTTCTATTAATCTAGAGAGAATATACCAAACACAATCAGTTATATCAAGATTGTAAATAAATATATCGTATAATATATCTCTAAATTTTAAAAAATGAAGGTCATTAATATTTATTATATTATTTATTATTTTATTACAAATAATCTTGTATTGCAACATGAGATCTTCGTTATAAAGATGAAGAATTTTTATATTTGTTATATTTTCTAGTTTTAATTTTGCTGGAAGTTTACTTTTAATACATTTAACATATAATGTCTTAGTAGGCCTAATTATGTTAATAATTTCACAACAATTCAATATATTATCTGGGATAAAACTTATTTCTTCAGTAATTAATATAAATTTTAAATCTATTGAAGTGTCATTATTTTGTTGCATATAACTATAAAAATTATCTAATAGTTCACTATGTATATCGTGAAAATGCTTACAAACTATAATTCCAGACTTTTCCGTTTTTGCTGATATTATATCTATTATTTGTTGATATGTTTCATGCCAAAGTAGTTTAGAATTGCAACCTAATAGAGACATGTCTACTTCATAGTGTATATCACTAATTTTAAAAAAATATTGCTGTTTATTATAAGTCAAACTTATTTTTTTTTCATATTTTAATTCTGTTGGACTATATTTTTTTATAGATTTTAACATTTGAGTATATTTTCCTGTTCCGTTTGGCCCAAAAAAAATTAAGTTTTTTAATCTTTGCAATTGCATTGGAAATTTATCGTATAACTTATCAAGTTTCGGATGTAAATTTACACGATTATTTTCATTAATGTATTCTTCAAAATGAGTTTCATAGAATTTCATAGTTATTTATATCAAATATTCTTTATTTACATTATGAACCAAATATATTTTGTAAAATGTGCAAAAATTTAAGTATTGTTGCAATAAATATTATAATCCAGAAAATATATAACTTAAAAACATTATAAGATATATATTAGTTTAATGAATATTATTAAAAGAATTGAACAATATAATAAAAACAATATATTTTTTTGTGAACCAATTAAAAATAATATTATGAATGAAGGTAATTTTATTAGAATTATTTATTCTACACATAATATTGTACTTAATGGTATTTATTTACTAATTACTCTAAATGATATTACGTGTGATAAATACTATACTAAATATAAATGCAATTTTAACGTTTCAAACCACAAAGAAATTATAGATTCTGTTAAAATAATTGAAGAAGATTTACTTAAAAAAGTAGAGATTGTTGATAAAATACCACAATATAAAATATACGAACAATTAAAGAATGGCAACTTAAAAATATTTTCTGATGTTGGTAATAAATCAATATGTTCATTCATTCTTAAAATATCTGGAGTATGGGAGACACAAAATAATTATGGACTAACATATAAATTTATGAAACTTAATTAAAATCTACATTTTAACATACTTAAATTTTCAAAAGTCTAAAACCATCAGTTGTAAAATAGTTTAAAATTGTAAATAAAATTATTGAACTAATTCCTGTTAAAACACCTAATAAGTATATTATACTTGAAACTACAGGCGATAATTTTCCAGTTGTTTCAAATTTATCTGTGTCAATATTTGTATAAACTATATATAATTGTATTAATAATAATATTATAGTTATATTACTAAAAGAATGATAACTAGGTGATAAATGTCCGCTTATTATATTATTTTTATAATTTATCATTAAATATAATATAAATCCTATAATTCCTAACATTAATAAAAATGGACCTGTTGTCATTATAATGGAAAAAATCATTTCAAATGTTGATGGGCTTTTTAAAACTCGCATCATGTTATTAATTAAAATTATAAGTATCATCATAATAGCTAAAATTAATACAGAATAACCAGAAATATATGCACCTAAAGAAACTTCTCCTTGAGAAAAAAATCCTATAACAAATGCTATTACACTAGCCATAATAAAACCTTTATATATGCCATTATACCAATTACTCATTTATAATAATAAGTGATAATAAATTTATACCTCATTATTTTTTATTTGTAGTTGTTTTTTTAATTCATCTATTTCATTTTGCATATCTTTCATTTTTGATACAATCAAAGGAATTAATTCAATATAATTTACTTTTCTATAACCTTTTTCACTATCTTTGACTAATTCTGGATATATTTTTTCTAAATCTTGTGCTATAAAACCATAATGTATATTATTTTTTGGATCCAATTTAAAAGTAAATTGCGTCGGGTCTAAATTCAACAAACTATCTGTTTTATCTTTTGGAATATCTATAATATCTTTTTTTAAATTTTTATCAGAATAAGAATATTGTGTGTCTATTACTACATTACTTAAATAAAGCGTTGTCTTTGAATCCGTTAATACTTGATAATTCGTTCCACCTATATTCTGATACATTAATCCATTTGAAGTAATATTATTATTAGAAAAGAATTGTTTTACAGTTCCTTGAACAGATACTATTCCTCCAAAACCATTTGGTCCTGCATTATTAAACCCGCTTGACATTTATATTATATATTTATTTGTTTTATTTATTTATTTATTTGTTTTATTTATTTATTTATTTGTTTTATTTATTTATTTATTTGTTTTATTTATTTGTTTTATTTATTATATAAAAAATTATTATATAATATATAATATGTCGAGTTTCTCAAATTTAAATAAAGATAATAGACAACATCCTAATTTAGATTCTAAAATTTACAATATTAATAGAACACATCCCTTAATAGAAAGTTCACAAGAATATATATATTATAAAAAATATGTTTCAATAAATTCCGATGATAGAGATATGTTAAAATATCCAAATGCTAGTGACTTTGAAATTGAATTACCAGAAGATATGCTAAATGTTGCATCATTAAGGTTATATGATTGGACTTTCCCTTGTAATTATGATACATTTAGTTCTTTATTAAATAATGTAACAATGACATTTCTAATAAATAATCCTTATAATCCTAATACAAATAATTTTGATAATTTACTCGCTCAAAAAGTATTTGAATGTTTATTTACTTCAGCAAATCAAGATTATACTATTACTATAGAAAACGGATTTTATAATCCTCAACAAATAGCGACTGAATTAACAAATAAATTTAATGCCGCGGTTACTAATAGAATTGTAGAATATTTTATCAACAAATCAACAGATGTTACATTATCCGATACAGAAATCAATGAATATACAGAATCATTGACATTATTTAATGCGGATGGTGGATATAATAATTTCATAATTGTTTATAATGCTGTAAGTTTGAATTTGTGGTTTGGAAATAATTCCGACGGATTTATTTTAACTAACGAAAATCAATTTATTAATTCTGTTACAAATAATAATATCCAATGTCCAGCTCTATCATCAATAAACATACCTTATCCTCCTTATAAAGTTCCTGAATATAGTTATTGGGGATTACCCGGATATCTTGGTTTAGATAGATGCAACATGCCTTCTATTAGCAGCTCAAATTTTTCAAGTGTAGAAAACACAAATATTTCTACATATAATTCTACAATTGTTCCTAGATTTTATTATGGAGACGCAGTAAATATAGGAGACAAAGGTTATTGGCTTTTACCTAATCAAAGTTTACCTAATTCAGAAGTTTATTGGGTTCAAGCACCATATAAACTTAATATAATAGGACCATCGCATATATATATGGAAATGGATGGACAAAATTGTATAGATGAAACATCACCTTATAATATTAGTGCATTCACGATAACAACTAATCAAACAAATGGAATAGTTAATTCAGCGTTTGCAAAGATACCAATTCTTTCAACTCCTCTTTCACAATGGTTTGATAAGGAACAATTACCTTATAAATTTTATTACCCTCCAGCAGAGAGATTAAGAAAATTTCATATTAGATTTAGATATCATAATGGTGTATTAGTTAATTTTTCTACTTTTAATTTTAGCTTCACGCTTGAATTTACTTTACAATTGCCACAAATTTTGAGAAAATCTAATGTTAAAGGGTTTCCTGATTGGTAAAATAAATTATATTTTATATTTATCTAATATCCAGGACTTTAAAATAGTAATATCACATATTTTATAGTCTTCTTGCATTTCATTAATAAAACATTTAATATCAAAAAATTGAGGTTTTTTTAATTTTGCAGTTTTATAAAATAAATAATCTCCTTTTGGACCCCTTCTAATTGATATATTTGAATTTATCTCTCTAATTACATTACTTCCTTCTTGTAAATATTTTTCTACTTCATCGAATGTTATATTTTCAATAGGTCTATTACCGAGTTCTTTTAATGTCTTTGAATTTTCACCCCACGAAATATAAAGACCAAATTTTCCCTTTTTTAAAATAACATCTTTACCTTCGTATTGTCCCAAAATATAGTGACTTTTTTCTATCTTATTCGTTTCGACTACATCTTCTAAACTATATTCACCTTTCTCTAAAAGCTTAATATCTACATCTTTTTTTACCGACTTAAATTTTATTTCCTCTTTTCCATCAATTTTTTCAACACATTTTATCACTGGACCATATTTACCAACTATAAATGTATTATTATCATCAATTTTATGCTCTAATTTAGTTTCTATATCTAATGCATTAATTAAGGTATCTATTTGCTGATTACAACCTGAACAAACTTCATGCCATATTAATTCACCTTTTGAAATCTTATCAAGTTCTTCTTCCATCATTCTAGTATAATCATAATTAAATAAATCTTTAAAATGCTTGTCTAGGAATTCCATAACAATTATTCCTAATTGTTGAATAACCAATTTGCTATTTTCATTTCCAAATTCTCTCTTTGTTTCTATTTCAAATATCTCATTGTTTTCTAATTCGAAATCTTTGCAAACTACTTCTTTACCTTTAATATCTTGTTTCTTAACATAACCACGTTCTTGAATTTTATCAACGAGAGAAGAAAAAGTAGAAGGTCGACCAATTCCTCGCTCTTCTAAAAGTTGAACTAATCTTGCCTCTGTATAATGTTGTTTTGACCCTTTAATTGTAACCTTTGCACAAATTTTTTTATACTGTATACTTGTATTTTGTTTTATTTGTTGAAGATAATGATATTCCTTATTTTCCGTTGAATACTTTTTAGCTACTATTTTCCATCCAGGAAAATCAATTAATTCACTAGTATAAGTAAATTTTGTATTTTGAAAAGCTGAAATGCTTGCAGTAACAGAATGGAACAAAGCTGATATCATACAACTTTCTAAAGTGTTCGTCCAAATCAATTTATACATCCTTCTCTCTTTGCTATCCATAGTCTCTGGAAGTTCAAAGAGAGAAATATTCGTAGGTCTAATAGCTTCGTGAGCTTCTTGCCGAAGGCTGTCGTTGTCTTGCCGAAGGCTGTCGTTGTCTTGCCGAAGGCTGTCCTTAGTTGGTTTCGCAGTGTCTTTTTTTGTTTTCTTTTTCTTACTTTCATTTAAAACCTCTTTTTTGACTGTTCCTGAAATCATATTGTCAATATTTTCACTAATATATTTCTCTCCCTCAGCATAAGTTCGAGTGATATATGATTTCACTGTTTCAATAAACTCGCCACTATATGTCTTCGAATCAGTTCTCATATATGTTATATAACCTGCCTCATATAGAATTTGACACACTCTCATTGTTTCTTTAGGTGAATAATGCAGATCATTACTTGCAACTTGTTGAAGTCTTGATGTCGTAAATGGTTCTGGAGCCTTCTTTAAAACTTTTACAGGTTGTGAGCAAGTATAAATATGAGAGAAGTCTGCACTTCCGTCTAAAAAATCGGTTATTTCATCTTCGGTTTCATACTGCTTGCTCAAATCAAATGCTATATTTGCATTTGTAAAATAACCAATTGTATTATAAACTTTTCTCTCTTGAGCGCCCTTAATCTCTTGTTCATTATCATAAATTAGTCTTAATGCTGGTGTTTGACATCTACCTGCACTTAAAGCATTTTCTTTTCGTTTAGATACACAATTCCATAATATTGGCGAAATTTTGAAACCGACTAATATATCTAAAATTTGACGCGCCTGCTGAGCGTGCACTAAATCCATATCAATAGTTCTAGGGTTTTTAATTGCGTTTTGAATTGCTGTTTCTGTTATTTCATGAAATATGATACGCTTTGTATTTAGTGGAAGATTAAATAATTGTGTCACACAAAAACTGATTTTTTCACCTTCTCTATCACCATCTAACCCCAAGACAACTTCGTCTGCATTTTTGATCGCTTTTTTTAAAATTTCTATCTGTTTTTTTTTTATAGCATTATCAATTATTGTATATTTTGGATTATAATTATTTTCTATATCAATATTTTTTATACTTGATAATTCTCTTAAATGACCATATGTAGCTAAGCATTTATAACCAGGTCCTAAATACTCCTCAATTTTTTTACATTTTGCGGGTGATTCTACTATTACAAGAGTTGTAGTTGTTGAATATTTTTTTGACATAAATATATTAAAATAGAATGATGTATTTATGTAAATTTAATATATTATTATATTAATGATAACAAAAAGCAACAAAATTAAAAATAATAAAACTAGAAAACATAGATTTAATGAAAATAACATTCCTAACAATTTGAAAGTAGCATCTAGTAATATTTATAATGAAGAAGATAGAGAGAAAAATTTGGCATGTTATTTAGCAAATAATGATAAAGTTATAAACTTCGCATCAGAATTAGTATATTTTTTGCTTTTATATTGGAAAAAAAACTATTCCAAAAAATGGAAATTAATCATTGGTGACGAATTATTACAAGATATTGAAGGAAATATTGTCAATAAAATTGGTTTCAGTATTGATGAGAGAAGTGAAATTTATAAATTTATGGATAATAATAATAAAGTTGATTTAATCAAATTTTTAAAAGATAAGTTTTTTAAAACTACAAGCACATTAAATAATCTTTCTAAACCAGATTATACATATTTTCATGTTAATATTAATAAACAATTACAAAAACAATTTATTTTTAATTTAAAAAGACTTTTTTTAATAAAAGATATAACCTGGCATAAATTTTCAAAAATATATAATAATGTTCCTAGTAAATTTAAAAAAAGTTATAATTTTTTTATTTTTGATATAATAATTTATGGAAATAATGATATAAAAAATTTGTCTCTTTATAAAAAAAATCTTACTTATTTAGATTTTATTAAAAAAAGTGTATATCCAGATATGAAAAACAAACCTGAAAATTTAGTAAAATTTAATAATTGCAATAAGTCAAGTATTTCTGAAAGTAATTTTGAAGATTATCAGATATTTAATACAAAAAATATTTATGATATTGATAAATACTCTCCATATGCTGAAATAATGATGTCATATGGAGAACCAATTTTAGGTGGTCCTTCTGGTTCAGCAGCAATTTTATTTATTAGTATATTTAAATTTTATCAATTTCCTCAAACTACAAAACATAAAATATATCTTTTATGTTTAATTATTGCTGATTATATACCTTTATGGCATACATTGCCTGAAATTTTATTAAGTACTAATGTTGAAATGAAATCGCATAACATACCATCCTATATTATTGATAAAGAACCTGTCCATTATGTATATAATATTATCAAAAATTATATTTAATTATTCGATTATTCAACTATTTTATCATATATTAAATTATGGTGTGGATTATATATAACATATTCTTTAATATCTGTTTTATATACTATTAAATTTGGAAACCAAAAACTGTCATTATTTGGAACAAATACACCATCTATTTTATAGTGTTTTGGAACAACTTTACATAAATTATTAAGAGCATATTTGTCAAAAAAATATATACTTAATCTATTATATTTTTTTTTATTATTTGTTTTATTTAATAAATAATAATAATCAATTTTTATGTCTAATTTTTTTATTATACTTGTTCCTTCTCTCAATTTTATATCTATAAATTTTTTTTCAATAAGAAATTTTACTAATTTCATAAATTGATATTGTTCCTCTACACTTATATATCCATAAGCAAATTTAAATTCAAAATAAGCACGTTCATTATTTGACATATCTAAATATTGAGTATTAATATTTAATTTTTGGATCATTTTTTTAATTTTTGTTATCTGTTCATCTGATAATTCTATAGTGGGATTTAATTTAATATCAGTATTTTTAAAATAATAATCAAAAAACTTTTCATTTTGTTTATCCATCACTAATAATTGTGTTGTATTTTTGATAGTCCATTTATATATATTTTGTTCTTGTGTTTTATAACTTTTTGCTTGTTTTAAATCACCAAACCAACTCATATTACCAAACAAACAACTATCGTGATATTTTTCTTCTTCCTCTCTAGTATGTTCTAAAATTTTATCACCATATAATTTTTTGGATGCATATATAGGAAATCCTTTTTTTAATAATTTAATTGAAGGACTAAATTGTGTTTTAATTTTTCTTGTTTTATTTTTAGAAATTTGATGTTTTTTTGTACGCATATTGTAATATATATAAATTACAAGATATTTTAAATTATTTATTCATCTTCTTAAATTGCTTCCAAGAAATTTTTATTTCGGGTTTTTTTGGTTCCACTTTTTTCTCGGATAATTCATCTAGTTTTTCTGCTTTTTTTAAAGCACTATCAATATATAATTCCTTTAAAAGTGTTCCCACTGTGAACGAACCTTCGTGTTGGTCTAATTCTCCTTCTTCAATGCGTCTTAGTACGTCTAAAAATTTATTCATAATGTTCATATCAATCTCATCCTTTCTTACTTTATTGAATATGTCAGTGTAATATGTAAATAAAAAATTGCATTCATTAATTGTTTCAGCATATATTTTTTCATCATCTCCTTTATATTTAGCCTTAAGCAAAATCATATTATTAATTTCATTGCGTAAAATTTGACTATGTTTTAAATTTCTTATTAATTCTGTTTGGTCTTCTACATTATTCGCCTTAATCATATTTGATAATTGAAGTTTTTGATTATTATCCATATATATAATTTAATATTAAGTATTTTATTTTTAAACTAAAAATAATTAAAAATAATTATACATGATAAAATTAATTTATTAATATATATTAGATGTCTACAAATAATTCTGTTCCTGGACTACAATATCCCACACAAAAAGCTATGTTAGCAGGTAATCCTCGTGATTCTGCAATTCAAAGTATGAATAATTCCGCACAAAGTCAAGCTAACGCTAATAAAGCATTAGCTGGTGGTAAAAGAGATAAATATAATGGTGGTGCTGTTGTTGTTCCACAAATGCAAATGCAATATACTCCTCAAGGCGGACCTGGAACAAATCCAAATGATCAAATAACAGGCAATGCTAAAACGTCAACTCAAATGGCGTCGAATAGTGTTTATGATAACTTGAGTTCAAATACTACTCCTCAAAAAGCTGGTTCTAGAAGAAAAAGAAAGGGAGGAAATCCAAATTGGAAATGGCCATGCTTAAGTGGAGGAAGAAAACAAAGAAAAACTCGAAAACAAAGAAAAAGTCGAAAACAAAGAAAATACTAAGTATTTTTATTATCTTCATCTTTCTTTATAGGTTTTATTACTTCAATAAATGACATTCTATTCATTTTATTTATAAGAGATTTATAAATTTGATTTAATTCTGTTACATAACTATAACGCTTAGGTGTTTCCTTTTTTACAGGATACAACTCTTTAATATCTGGAATTCCCATTACATTATTAAATAAACTTATATTATTCCAAAATAACTCATATTTTACAGCGTAAATATCGTAATTTCTCTCTTTTGAAACCGTATAGTTATCAAAAAACTCTTCAATTCCATACAAATCTTTCTTTTTATTTATAATATCGGAAAATTTAATATTTCCATCATTATTACACATAATATGTTGTAAATGAGGTATATTCGGATTCGTTTTACCAAATCTAGAAAATATAATTTCAACCGGATTTCTATAAATAAATATAACCTTATATTTTTTCAAGTTATCTTCAGATATTTCTACGTCGTTAAACCATTCACTATAAACATCTTTATCTGTATTTTCTTTTCCTGTATATTTTAATTTATTTGGAGGATATCTATCATGAATATGATACGCATTTCCAAATAAAGATAAATATTTAAAAAGTATAGTTGAACCACAACCTCCACTGCCACAAATATAAAAATTCATATCATTATTAAAATATTTTTTTAAAACATCTATATTATTACTTATACGTGGTTCTGGTTTTACTATACTTTGAAAAGTATTTGCTAAATTTTTTTGAACATTTACTATACTAGGATTAGTATCTATTATACAAGGATTAGTATTTATACGCGGAACACCATTTATTATACATGGTTTAGTATTTGGCTTCTCTTTTATAATTCTTTTATTGCCCCTAAAGTTCATATAAAATTGAAACATATATTATACTTTAAATAAAATTATCAAATATAAACTAAAAATATTTAATAATTTTATAATGATAATATAAGTTATGCCAACTGGAAAAAACTGGGTCAATTTTTTATATGTAAATATTGCCTTTGTAATATATATTGCAGGTGTATTTTATTATAGTCAAGTAGCACAAATTAAAGCTAACTGGCCTTTATATCGTTGTAATCCATTGTATATGCCTTTAGCAGATAATTTAGAAGAAAATTTTGTTTATTGTATACAATCTATGCAAACAAATTTTATGGGTTATTTATTACAACCATTAACATTTATAACTAATTCACTAGGAAGCATGCTAGGAAATTTTATGGATGAAATTCAATCTATAAGAGCAATGTTTAATAAAGTTAGAACATTTTTCTCTAGTATTATAGAATCTGTTTTTGGTGTCTTTTTAAATCTAGTTATTGAATTTCAGAAAATTACAATTGGAATTATGGATTTAATTGGAAAAGTAATTGGAATTATGACAAGTCTTATGTATGTTGTAGATGGAAGTGTTTTGACTATGCAAAGCACATGGAATGGACCTCCAGGTCAACTTGTTAGAGCTCTTGGAAAATGCTTTTATCCTCATACAATGGTAAAACTTTTAAATGGAAATATTAAAAATATGAAAGATATAGATTTAGGAGATGTTTTAGAAGACGGTTCTATTGTAGAATCTGTTATGAAAATTGACAATAAGAGAGAAAAAATTCCATTATATTTAATTAAAGAAGGAGGTGTAAATGGTCATGATATTTATGTTACTGGTTCTCATTTAGTTTTTGATAAACAAACAAATAAATTTATTAAAGTAGAAAATTATAATAAAGCTATTCTTTCTGATTTTCACACAGATTGGTTTAGTTGTCTAATTACAAGTAATCACAAAATACACATTGGTAATGAAATATTTTGGGATTGGGAGGACCATTTTATAAAAAAAATATAAATTTTATATTTTGTTCTATTTGAAAATGTATTTTTATTATTCTTTTTTTAAGAATATACTATATATGGATAATCCAGGATTACAAAATATAAAAAAAATGTATGATAAATTAAATTATTTTGACCAATATGGAGGCAATGTTATGTTACTAATATTTATTACACTTATTTTATTAATTTTTATTTCATATTGTTATGTTAAAATTCATGCACAACCAATTATTGATGATTGGCCTAACCAGAGATGTAAACCTAATATTATTCCATTTGCTGGTTTTATAACACATCCTGAAGGTATATCTGCTATAGATTATACAGCACAAAATTTTACAAATTGTACACAAAATATTTTATCTAGTATTACTGGACTTGCTGCACAACCACTTACGTTTGTGGTAAATACAATGAAAAGTATGGTTGCCGACATTATGGATTCAATTCAAGCCATTAGAGCCATGTTTGATAAGGTTAGAAGTATGTTTCAAGAAATTTCTGAAGAAATTATGGGACGCATTATGAATTTCATGATACCTTTGCAGCAAATTATTATTAGTTTTAAAGACTTATTGGCAAAGGTTCAAGGTTCAATGACAGCTGGTTTATTTACTTTATTAGGTTCTTATTATGCACTTAAATCACTTATGGGTGCTATAGCGCAATTTATTATAATTATTTTAATTACTCTTGCTGCGTTAATTGTAGCATTTTGGATTATACCTTTTACTTGGGGTTTTGCTATTTCTAATACTGTTATTTTTATTGCTATTTCTATACCATTGATAATTATTTTGGCATTTTTTGTTGACGTTTTAGACGTTCATACTAGTTTAAGTATTCCTGGTCTTCCTAGTGGCCCTAGCACAAAATGTTTTGATGAGGATACTTTAATTAATATGAATGATGGAACTAAAAAGAAAATTTCTCAAATTAAAACAGGTGATGTATTATTTGAAAATAATGAAGTTACCTCAATAATTAAAGTTGAAAGAGATGGTTCTACCCTATATAATTTATACAACATCATTGTTTCTGATTCACATATTGTTAAATATAATAATAAATGGATACCTGTTTCAAAACATCCAGATGCTTATAAAATAGATATTTATCAAAAACCATATCTATACTGTTTAAATACAAATAATAAAATTATTATAATTGACAAACAAATATTTACTGATTGGGATGAGATTTATCAAGATAATATTAATGAAATTAAAATAAATGGTTTTTTTCCTATTAAAAATCTAAGCGATATTCATACTTTTCTAGATGGAGGTTTCAATGGAACAACAAAGATTAAACTTCAAAATGGTATATATAAAGAAATTAAAAATATAAACGTTGGAGATACACTTTCACATGGAGAGAAAGTTTATGGTGTTGTCAAAATTAATGGCAAAAATTTACATAAACAATTTGCATATAATTTAGGCAAAAAATTGGTTGTTGAAGGTGGACCTAATCTAGTAATTTCTAATAAAAATGGTTTTAATACAACTTTAACTTTAGACAATACTATGAAAAAAACGTTAGATAAAAAACACGATGAACTATATCATTTATTAACTAATAAAAAAACTTTTAATATTGAATATATTTGTTTTCACGATTATAATGCATCTATTGACATATTTTTAGAGAGAAATAAATCAAAATTATTATCTATGAAATATGTATAATATGGATATCTCAATATTAGGATATAAGTTTAATCTCGAGGTTCTAATTTTAATTGGAGTTGTTTATTTAATTTTAGTTGGACACATGTTTTGCGGTTGTTGCAATTTTGGAATTATGGAAGGGTTTGATGGGTCAGGAAATAATTTAACCCCTAAGCAAAAATTAAAGGTGCAAGAAGATAAGGATAAGATACAAAAAATGAAAACAAATATGGCTACACAAAATGCTGCTGGAGGCAGTGCTGCACCAGCTCCTACAACAACATCTAGCACAGCTTCAACATCTAGTACTACAACTGAAGGATTTACACCTGCTAATATAAATTTTGGCGAATCATCGCTTTATAATTTGTCTAATGATAATAAATTAAATGTTTCTTCTTGGGATGCTCCTAATATGACAGTTGTTCCAGGTCAACCTTTAAGCAGTGGTGTTAAACAATTCTTATCTCGTGAACCACAACCAGTTCCTTTACCTGAAGGCGAAATGTTAATGTTTGCCAATACTCAATTTAAACCAGAATGTTGTCCTAATACATATTCAAATAGTTCGGGATGTGCTTGCATGACAGGTGACCAATATAATTATTTAATTCTTCGCGGTGGAAACAATGTCCCATATTCACAATATTAAAATTTAAGTTATTTAAATTATTTAGATTATTTAAATAACTTATTAGTATATAAATGCCAAAATCTCTTAAACATACTATTAAAAATACTAAAACTCTTACAAGAAAATATAATAAAGATGGATGTCCAATTGGATTAAAACCATTTGAAAAAATGTTTACTAAAAAAAATCCATGTGGAAAGTCACATGTAGATCATATGCGTAAAATGAAAATATTATCAAAAGAATTATTAAGCAAATTTGCACCAAATAGTATCAAACCGGAAAACGATTTTTATGATTTTATTAATTATCAATGGTTAAAAGATATTGAGCTTAAAAAACAACAAAAATATATTGTTCAGATTGACGATTTTAGACTAACACAACACAAAGTTTATATTGAGCTTAACGAAATAATTTTAGACTACATAAAACATAACGATAACACTCTTTCTAAAAACCTAAAGAATTTTTATAGTTCTGTTATTAATCTAAATCCTAAAAATTATTCACAGAAATTAGCAAAAGAGGATGAAGAATTTGTTACTAATATGATAAGCAAAAATAATCCCTGGGAATTGCTTGCATGTATCAATAAGGACGAAATGATAGCGCATTTTGCACCATTTATATGGAGTTTAAATCCAGACGATAAAGATGTTAAACATTACAGATGTTATTTAGACTCTCATCAATTCATTTTGATAGATTTAAATGTTTATTATGATGACGGAACTGAAGTGGAATACAAAAAAAATTATAGAGCTAAATATAGAAAATATGTAAAAGATATATTTGACACACTTTTAGGTTCAAATGATTATGACCCTGATGATGTATTTAAAGTTGAACAAGAAATATTTAATGCTTTAGGATGCACTGGTATAAAACAAGATGAAGTGAATTTTTACAACAAGGTTTATTGTGACGAAGCTTTAACTAAATATGGTTTTGACTGGAAAGAATTTTCTAAGCATTTGGGATTTAAAAAATCACCAGAATTTTTCATAACAGGTAGTTTAGATTATTTAAAATGTGGGTCAGAATTATTAGTTAAAAATTGGAATTCGCCTAGATGGAAAACATATTGGGTATTTATATTTTTAGCCAGATTGGCTAGAATTACTAAAGATTTGGAGAATATTGTTTTTGAATTTAACGGTAATTTTCAAAGAGGACAAACGTCAATTAATGATACAGATTCAGTTAGTGCATCATTATATATGTCAGTTCCATTTAATACTTTTTTAACAGAACAGTATATAAATAAATATTATAATCCTCGAGCAATGGACTTTGTTAAAATTTTATGTGAAGATTTAAGGGAAGTATTTACTAGAAGAATGAAAAATTGCACTTGGTTGGCTGAATCAACAAAAAAATATGCTCTTAAAAAATTAAAGCATTTTAAATTTATTTATGGTATTCCTGAAAATCTAAGAGAAGATCCCAACCTTAATTATACAGAATTATTATATGATAATATGATAAAAATATACGCATGGAGACATAAAAAGTTTATAGACTTAGAAGGAAAAATGCCTATAGATATGCCTATGATGGATTGGACACAGTATCCAGTTAAAATGACAGGAACACAAGCGTATATAGTAAATGCATCTTATACACCATCTAAAAATGCTATTTATATTAATTTGGGATATATCCAAAAACCATTTGTAGATTTAGATGCAAGAGGTATTGAATATAATTTGGCACATATTGGGTTTACAATTGGTCACGAAATGTCTCATGGGTTTGATGATTCGGGCAGTCGATATGGTTGGGATGGAAATTTATATAATTGGTGGACACCAGAAGATAGAAAAAAATATAAAGCAATACAGAATGATGTAATTAAACAATATGAAGTATTTGCAGCTAGAGATGGAATAAAATTTGACGCATCTATTGGTATAGGTGAAGATTTAGCAGATATTTCAGGTTTATCAATATGTGATGAATATTTAAGAGACTTCCAAGAAAATAATAAAGATGTAGTCCCTATTAGAGAACTTTCATATGAAATTTTTTATGTGTATTTTGCTATACAACAAAAGCAAAAAGTCGGTAAGAAAGCTTTATCAGCACAATTAAAAACTAATCCACACCCATTAGATAAATATAGATGTAATGTTCCTTTATCACGTTCTATTATTTTTAGATCATTGTATAACGTTAAAAAAGGTGATGGGATGTGGTGGCATAATACTAATATAGTTTGGTATTAAAAATTTTTAAATAGTTTTATCAATAACAACTTCTTTTGCGATTTTCTTAATGATTTTATTTTCATTATCAAAATCTTCGTTTCCTGAACCACCCATTGCTTCTATAATAAGTTTATTATATTGGTCTGAATAAGG
>Ga0164295_10000947_pt1 | contig 24072 bp, 19 predicted proteins | sample GEODES006metaG_FD_111798 | JGI IMG/M metagenome (GOLD analysis project Ga0164295, IMG submission 111798) | Oligotrophic lake water microbial communities from Sparkling Lake, Wisconsin, USA - GEODES006 metaG | ecosystem: Environmental > Aquatic > Freshwater > Lake | place: USA: Sparkling Lake... | reverse complement strand
TGTTCTTTGTGTAAACACTCTTTACGCCAGGTGTAAATGACTTGTACTTGAACGGTCCAGTTCCAACTGGGCTTGCTGGGTTGTATCCAACTGGAACGATACCCATTGCATAGTTAGAGAAGACTTCATCGAAAGTTACATTTGCAGTCTTCAATGTGACAGAGACTGTGTACTTGTCAACCTTCTTCATCTTTGCTGCGTCAACACCTGAAAGTTCCTTTTGACGGATTGCTTTGGTAGCTGGATCTAATACGCGGTTAATCGTAAAGATCACATCGTCAGCGGTTAGTTCGCGTCCGTTGTGGAACTTCACACCCTTCTTCACACGAATAGTCCAGATGTTGCCTGTCTTATTTGGTGTGAATGTATCTGCTAGCTCTAGAACCAACTTGAAGTTTGAATCGCGTGTAACTAAGCGATCATATAGCTGGTAAGCGCGTGCGGTATCTGCCGTAAATCCACCAAGATGTGCATCTTGAGTTTCTGTCGGGCCGCCTCCGCTAACGCCAATTCGTAGAACTCCACCTTTTTTAAGTTTTGCTGTTGCTGCATTTGCTGAAGGTGCAAGCATTGCGCCGCCACCAGCGATCACAAGACCACCAGCTGCTGCACCCATTAGCACTCCGCGGCGGGAAAGATCTGCCGAGAATGTATTTTCTTGTTCTTGCATTTGTTTTCCTCTCCTAGGTAGGAAAAATGAACGCTCGCGATGGGCGTTCATTTACTTCTTTACTTTTTACCGAGACCTCTTCTTGGAGCTCCAATGAGGATCGCGGTGTTTCCAAGCGCCAAATCTCCTTCATGCATTCTTTGATGCGCTTCAGGAATTTGATCAAAGGCCAACACTTCACCAAGTGCTGGATGAATCGCGCCAGAAGTAAGCATCTTGTTGTATTCGAGAGCTTGCTGATCGTTGGTTCCGTGAGAACCTTGGAATCTTTTCTGTCGTGTCCAGTGGTAACGAAGATCGACTACAGCTGAGTAGCCTGAAGTACCTGCACATATAACAACCATTCCGCCTGGTTCGCAGACGAAAATAGAGGTAGGCACAGTTGCTTCACCTGGGTGCTCGATCACGATTACAGGATCTTTTTTCTCTCCAACAATCTCCCAGATTTTTGCACCGAAGGCTCGAGCACTTGCAGTCCAGGTTTTTTGGCCTGCATCGTCGGTCCAGTGTGGTGGTGTTCCCCAGTGTGTGAAGTCTTTACGGTTGATGTAACCCTTTGCACCAAGCTGCATACAAAATTCACCGCGCTCGTCGTCAGAGACAACAGCTACTGGAATTGCTCCTACAGCTTTGGCTAATTGGATTGCCATAGATCCGACGCCTCCGGATCCACCCCACACAAGAACAACATCATCTTTCTTAGTTACATGTGGCTGCCAACCAAACATCATTCGATAAGCAGTTGTTCCACACAGCGTTGAAGCCGCAGCTTCTTCCCATGTTAGTGATGGAGCTTTTGGCAAACACTGATGATCTTGAACAATGGTGAACTGTCCAAAAGCACCGTAGTTTGTTTGATATCCCCAAGTTTTTGATGAACGAGCAATCATTGGATCTTTTCCTGCAACAACCCAAGGATCATCGGCATCCCACCAACCATGATGAATCGCTACTTCGTCACCAACTTTTACAGTGGTAACACCTTCACCAATTGCATAAACAATTCCAGCTGCATCACTTCCACCAACATGAAAATCCTCTGGCTCGCCTGCTTTCTGACGCGCCGCGATGACATCAATGGGAATTCCCCGTGCTGCCCAGACATTGTTGTAATTGATTCCAGCTGCCATAACGCCAACGAGAACTTCTCCACGTCGTGGAGTTGGAGTTGGAACCTCTTCAATCTTGAATGCATTCCGAGGCTCACCAAGTCGATTTGATCGTATGACTTGAGCAAACATTGTTGGAGGTACTTCACCAATTGGTGGAAGTGTTCCGATCGGATATGCACTCATCGTTAGAGAGATCCTTTTCTCGTAGGTGGCTTGAACCTAAGAGGCAGGCTCTATCTATACAACTAGGGTTGCGCATATGGCAAATAACGGTTTAGCATCTATTTATGAGTTCAAAGCGCCAAACCAATTCAGCCGGGCTGCGTCGGGATATTGAGCTGCTTCAAGTGCTGGGCAAGCATCAGGTTGAACATCGATCTGGTTTAGGGGTAATCCGCATCGCCGAGTTGGCTGGGCGGGAAAAGACTCAGGTCTCCCGTGCCTTGGCAACATTGGCCGAACAAGGCCTAGTCGATCGTGATCCTATAACGTTGTTATATCGCTTGGGATGGCGCTTGTATTCACTGAGCGCACAAACCTATGAGGCACACCTTGTCTCTGTGGCCACCCCATACCTGCGGCGGATAGCAGAGCTTGTGCAAGAGACAACGCACTTGTGTGTCTTGCGACAGGACGAGGTATTAACGTTGTCGACAGCCTCACCTTCACATGGTTTTCGCTCGGTGTGGGAGGGGCTGACATCTCCGGCGCCATCTACATCTGCCGGACGAGTCCTACTGTGCGAATGGGAGGAAAGTGCCATACGTGCAAAGTGGAGTGATCAGGAGTTGGCACTTGCTGGCGGCGCTCGCCACTTTAAGAACACAGATGAGTTTGTTGCAGAGTTAGCCAAGATTAAAAAGCAGGGTTATTGCATCGTTGATGAAGAGTTTGAATTAGGGGTGGTGGGTTGCTCAGCACCGGTTCGAGATGCAGCCGGGCGCATTGTTGCAGTCGTCAACATTGGTGCGCCTAAAGCACGGTTAGGAGCACGGTTAGACCAAGCGGCACAAATCTCTAGAAAGATAGCTCGAGAAATGTCTGCCTCTATGTATTCACCGCATGCACAATCAAAGTAATCATTTTGTGATTAACCATACGCATGTGTGAGTTGCCATAGATGCACCTAGCATTACCATCAGGCCAATGAAATCTTAGAGTTCTTCCCGGAGCATCGTCACAATTGTTGAGCGGAGTATAAGAATGTCTGAAAAGCACATCTATCCATTTTCTTTTGGTGACATGTCACAAAAAGATTTACTGGGTGGCAAGGGTGCAAATCTTGCCGAGATGGTGCGCATCGGATTACCAGTCCCACCAGGTTTTACCATCGCAACAACTGCCTGTCGGCAGTATTTAGTCGATGGGATATTTAGAGATACTTTGAAAGCAGAGATAGCTCTGTCGCTACAGCAACTAGAGAAAGATTTAGGCAAAGAGTTCGGGGGAGTAGCAAACCCGTTACTTGTCTCTGTTCGCTCAGGAGCCAAGTTTTCAATGCCAGGCATGATGGAAACAGTGCTCAACGTTGGTATCACGCCACAGGTTGCGGAGTCACTTGCACAAACTTCAGGCAATCCACGGTTTGCGTGGGATTCATATCGCCGGTTTGTTGAGATGTTTGGAAAAATTGTGTGTGAAGTTCAGGATGATGAGTTCCATAAAGTGGAACATCGCATACTGACCCAGTTTAGAGTTACAGAAATTCAGGATCTTTCTGTTGAAGGGCTAAAAGCGTTAGCAGATGGATTTATTAAAGCAATTGAGTCTGCCACTGGTGAAGATTTCCCTACTGATCCGCGCGAACATTTGAATCGATCCATCGAGGCGGTATTTAAGTCCTGGAATTCTGAGCGTGCTCAGTTGTATCGTCGACGTGAGAGAATTCCTTCTGACATTGGCACGGCGGTAAACATTCAATCCATGGTCTTTGGAAATCTCAGTGATGATTCAGGTACTGGTGTTGCATTTACGAGAAACCCGTCAACAGGTGAGATCGGTGCCTATGGGGATTATTTAGAGCGGGCCCAGGGCGAAGATGTCGTTGCCGGAATTCGCACTCCGTTGTCATTGGATCAATTTGCAGAGTTAATTCCTACCGTTCACGCCGAACTACATCAGATAATGCAGATGCTCGAAAATCACTACAAGGATTTGTGTGACATCGAATTTACAGTTGAAAAGGGCAAGCTGTGGATTTTGCAGACGCGTGTAGGAAAGCGCACCGCCGAAGCGGCATTTAGAATTGCCTTGCAATTTGTTGACGAAGGCATCATCACAATGGATGAGGCGCTCCTGCGCACAACCGGTGAACAGTTAGCGATGTTGATGTTTCCTCAATTTGATACCTCAGCAAACATGGTGGAGATCGCGCGCGGCATCCCTGCATCACCAGGTGCTGCAGTTGGCGAGGTCGTGTTTGATTCAAAGCGAGCCTTTGATCTGAGTAAATCTGGCAAAAAGGTAATTCTTGTGCGCCGGGAAACAAGTCCGGATGATCTTGTGGGAATGGTTGCTGCTGAAGGAATTCTGACTAGCCGCGGTGGAAAGACTTCACACGCTGCTGTGGTTGCACGCGGAATGGGAAAGACCGCCATTTGTGGAACCGACTCTATTTCTGTTGATGAAAGAGCATGTCTTTTTACAGTGGGTTCTCACACTGTGTATGAAGGTGATTTTATTTCTATTGATGGAACAACGGGGGCGGTTTATTTAGGAACTGTTCCGGTGGTTGCCTCCTCTGTGACATCGTATTTGGAGGGTCGCTTGTCGGCAGACTCAGAGGAAGCCTCTGCCGTGGTCAAAGCGGTGCACACTGTTTTAACCCATGCTGATCTCAAGCGTCGCTTAGAGGTTCGCACAAATGCTGACACACCAGAGGATGCAATCCGCGCCAGAATTCTTGGCGCACAGGGTGTTGGTCTGTGTCGCACCGAGCATATGTTCTTAGGTCCACGCCGTTCTTATATTGAACGCGTTGTTTTAGCTGAGAACGAGGATATGCAGCGGGCGGTAATTGCTGAGATGGAGCCGTTACAACGTGCAGATTTTGTCGGCATCATGATGGCGATGTCAGGTTTGCCTGTCACTGTTCGACTACTGGATCCGCCACTGCATGAGTTCCTACCACCGTTGTCTGAACTAAGTGCGGCTATGGCACGTTCTGAAGCACTCAATGAGGAGGTCTCACCTCGTGACAAGGCGTTGTTTGCCGCTGTTAACAGATTGCATGAATCAAATCCAATGCTGGGATTTCGAGGAGTCCGTTTAGGAATCTTGATTCCAGAGCTCTATAAGATGCAGGTTCGAGCACTTGTTGGTGCATATCTTGAGCTCAAGAAATTAGGACATGATCCTCGTCCCGAAGTAATGATTCCTCTAGTTGCAACTCAGAGAGAGCTACTTTTCTTGCGTGAAACTCTTGAAGAAGAGATCGCAACGGTATTTAAAGGCACAGGCTTTGAGATCGAACTTCCTATCGGCACGATGATTGAAACCCCACGGGCTGCTATTACTGCAGATCGTTTGGGCGTCCATGCAGATTTCTTCTCATTTGGAACAAACGATTTGACCCAACTCACCTGGGCCTTTAGTCGTGATGATGTTGAATCAACATTTCTTCCTCGTTACCTAGATCTAGAGCTTTTGCCTTTTAATCCCTTTGAGTCATTAGATGAGGCTGGGGTTGGAATACTTGTGCGCACCGCCGTTGATCTGGCTCGTGGATTGCGGCCAGATTTCAAATTAGGCATTTGCGGGGAGCATGGCGGTGATCCGCGAAGTATTCACTTCTTTGATCAATTAGCTCTGGACTATGTCTCATGTTCACCATTTAGAGTGCCAATTGCACGGTTGGAGTCAGGCAGAGCCGCTGTAATCAAATAGCCAGCCGATAAGGTTGGGTAATGAGCGATATGTCAGCACAGGTGCGTCGCGCACTAGATGTTGCCGTTGAAGCAATTGGTGGCTCTACCCGCGAAGGCCAGATTGAAATGGCAGAAGCGGTTGCAAACGCCCTGACAAATCGCCATCACTTAATGGTTCAAGCAGGTACTGGAACCGGAAAATCACTTGCGTATCTCATCCCAGGAATTGTTCATGGCAGAAAAGTTTTGGTTGCAACAGCAACCCTTGCATTACAACGCCAGTTAGTTGATCGGGATTTACCAGCTGTTGTGCCAGCCCTTGAAAAAGAGTTAGGGCGCGAGATCTCCTATGCCATCTATAAAGGCGTCGGCAACTATGTGTGTTTACAAAAGATGAATAGTGATGAGGTTGATCCTGACGGTGAGTTAGTCATGGAGGTTTCATCCTTAGAAAAAGATGCCAAGAGATTGATTGCGTGGGCTAAGACGCCAGGTGTGAGCGGGGATAGAGATGATGCACCGGAGGTCGATCGCAGGGTCTGGGCGGCAAATAGCGTTTCAGGCAGAGAGTGCGTAGGAGCCGATGTGTGTGCATTTGGCTCTCAATGCTTTGCCGCACTTGCTAAAGCAAAGGCGCAGAGCGCCGACATTGTCGTTACAAACCACACCTTGCTTGCCATCGAAATTGTTGATTCACATCCAATCCTGCCAGAGCGTGATTGTGTGATTTTAGATGAGGCTCATGAGTTCATGGATCGGGCAACACAGGCTGTTACAGATGAGCTAACAAGCAATCGTGTCTTGCGAGCTGCTGCCATGGCCCGTAAGTTCATGCCGGGCAAGCTTTCAGATGCCTTTCATAAAGCTGCAAATGATTTCCATGAATCTATGGTCGATTATGGGAGTCAGTAAAAGCTGAGTTCGGCACGCAAGGTCGCCTTGAAGAAATACCTCAATCATTAGAGTTTTCCATTCGAAAAGTAATGGAGGCATCTAAGGCAATTATGCAGTTCTTGTCTGCAGATGATGAAATTATCGATACAGATGCATTGGCAGAGCGGGCGCGAGTTAAAGGCGCGGTTAATGAGATAGCAACTACGGCCACGACGTTGTTGAAGATGGGTGATGGTTTGGTGCTCTGGTATGAACCAACTTTTTCTACTTTGAACCTGGCACCCCTTTCCGTCTCTGAAGTGTTGCGTGAAAACTTGTTGACTCAAACACCTGTGATCGCAACCTCTGCCACATTAACTGTGGGAAATGGTTTTGATTCCATGGCAAAGAGCATTGGTTTTTTGGTTAATGAAGAGATGAGCGCTGAGGTTAAAGAGGGCGAAGTAGATCCAGCCAATGTTCAAATGCTAGATGTGGGTAGTCCTTTTGAATTTGCCAATCAAGGCGTTTTATACATGCCTAAGCACTTGCCTGAGCCAGGTCGCGATGGTCCAAGTCAGGAGGTATTAACAGAGCTAGGCGAGCTCATTGATGCCGCCGGTGGTCGCACATTGGCGCTGTTTTCATCCTGGCGAGGTGTGGAGGCAGCAGATTTACACTTACGAAAAGTATTGGCAGAGCTACCGATAAAGATCATTACACAAAAGCGAGGCGATGCCGTTGGGCCACTTGTTTCACGGTTTGAAAAAGATGAAACATCTATCTTGATTGGCACGATGTCGCTGTGGCAAGGTGTTGATGTGCCAGGCAATAGTTGCATTTTGGTTGCCATCGATCGCATTCCTTTTCCACGTCCTGATGAACCTGTCATGAGTGCGCGCGCAGCACAGGCCGATGCCAAGGGTGGCAGTGGATTTATGCAAGTTTCCTTGCCTAGGGCTGCGCTCTTATTGGCACAGGGCACAGGACGTTTGATTCGCTCCGTTGATGATCGCGGAGTAGTTGCAATCCTTGACTCGAGAATTGTTACCAAGCGTTATGGAAGTGTGCTGCTTAACTCGATGCCGCCGCTCTGGCGCACCTCTGATCCTGCCGTTGTCCGAGACTCACTGAAACGTTTGAAGGATTCCCTTTAACTCAGGCCAAGAGTTAGCAAAACTTGGATGCAAAGCCATCTGTTCGACCTGATCTACAGCTACCCATCTCACCTCATGTGATTCATCATTTACTTCGTGAGCAATCAATCCTTCTTCGGTGCGAGCGATAACAGTTTCATACCTCCACGTGCCGTGATCATCAGTAAATGTGTGAAGGACAGTTAGTAGCGCTGTATCAATCCCGGTTTCTTCAACCGCTTCACGAAAAGCACCTTCAATCGTGCTTTCGTGAGAGTCGCGAGCACCACCTGGAATTCCCCATGTGTCACCGTTGTGCACCCAAGGGGCACGGTGCTGTAACAAGATCTCATTGCCTCGAAACATCAGGATTCCAGCTGCGCCATTGAGTCCCCAATGCTTGTTACCGCATGCGCAATCGACCCAACCATCACCATCGCGCTCTGCCATGGGCTTAGCCTTTCACATCTATCCACAGTCAGCGATGTGATTGCCGGTGCTGTCGTAGCGGCAATTTATGGTGGCGCACATGTTCATAGCAATTGTGTGTCTGGCACTAGTTCTACTTGGGATTGCTCCTGCTGGCGCAGATCAGTGTAAGGAAAAAGCCTGTGTCACCGTCTATACCGATAACAATCAGATCATCATTGAAGCGCGCAAAGGCGATGCAACGGTTAAGAAAACTATTACCCAACGGCCAAAGAAGGCTGTGCCAAAGCCAACCCCAAAACCAAAGGCTGTGCCCCTATTTTTTCTGCCAAAGCCAACCCCCAAGCCGGTAGTAAAAAAGCCGGTTGTTAAACGAAGCTATAAGCCACGGGTCAAAAAGGCTGTCACACAAGTTAACTTAAGTGATCGTTTAACAAAGATGGTTCCAACAGCTGGAGTTGCATACCAGCCTGTGTTTGAACCACTGGTTAATGTCCCGGTGTATTTCTGGTGTGACCTACCAACTCTTTTTCAGAGTCGAGTCGACATCATTGGTGAAGTTGTCGATGTTGCATTGCGACCATCTTTTGTGTGGAGCTTTGGTGATGGCAGCATCTTTGCCACCACCGATAACGGTGCTCCATATCCAGCCGGTGCAATCCATCACACATATACCCAACCAGGCACCTATCACATCTCATTATTAACAACCTGGAACGGTTCATTTACACACAATGCAGCGGTACGCGCAGTCAGCGGCACAGTTAAGAAAGCATCAATCGCACTCATCACCGTAGTTCAAGCACCCACTACATTCAAAGGATAAGGATCCATGACAACTGAAAATACATATGTAAGTATCACTCCACTGGCACTTGCAACCGATAGCGATTTTATCGAAAGCGTTAATACCTTTGCCGTGCCGGTAGATAGTCCAGATCTAAATCTGCTACAACGTGATGGGGCAACAGCTGTAATTGACCTATCGATGCAGTTTGCAGATCGAGGATATAACTGCGATGTGGAGCTTATTTCACAGGTCATTGGACGCCTGTCAGATATTCAGGTCCGAGATTTTGCAATGGGTACCCATAATGATCAAACCTTTGATGTGTACTGGAATATGTGGCTGTATTTATTGCGCATTGCACCCAAAGAGTTTGTGGCACCTGTTGCCTGCTTGTTTGCCACATTGGCATATGAACGTGGCGATAACGAACTTGCCTATAGAGCCTTAGATCGAGCAACAGGTGATGATCCCAAGTACGCCCTGACGATTTTGTTGCGCAGGGCCTTTGGTTCAGGCTGGCCCGCCGCTGCTTTTGCTGCGATGCGCCTTGAGCTACACCCCAAAGTAACGGCTGGGATTTTTGAAAGGTAATGGCTAGAATTACACCGTTCACGAGTCCTACGTATTAGCCCCGGCTTAGTAGGCGGCAACCCTCCACCGCGGCGGGGTGCTCCGGGTGACGAACAGGCCACTTCGGTGGCAAGCGCTGAGGTAGGAAAAATATTTCATGGTCGTAACAGGTGCATGGCTGGAAACTCATGATCCTGGTGAACGAAAGTTCATCACAATCGGTTTCTTGCTTCTTGAAAACGGTGAAACTTTGCCTAATGTCACCATTGCTTATCAAACGTGGGGCGCATTAAATGCGGCGAAAGATAATGCGATTTTAGTGAACCATGCGATGACTGGATGGTCTGATGTTCCGGGATGGTGGCCATCAATGGTTGGTCCTGGTTTGCCGTTAGACACAGATAAGTACTTTGTTGTGTGCCCAAATGTTATTGGCGGTTGCCAAGGATCTACCGGTCCATCATCTATCGCACCTGATGGCAAGCGGTGGGGTTCTCGCTTTCCCGCAGTAACCATCAGAGACATGGTTGCAGCTGAGGTTGCATTTACTGATGCACTAGGAGTACATAAGTACGTACTGGCCGTTGGCCCATCACTTGGGGGAATGCGTGCATTGGAGTGGGCGGTGCAGTTACCAGAGCGTGTTGGTGCTATCTGCACCATCGGATCATCGGCTGTTGCAACGGGTGATCAAATCGCAACCGCATCAATTCAAATCAGAGCAATAAAATCTGATCCGCACTTTAATGGTGGTGATTACTACGAACAAGAGATCGGCCCGGAACAGGGAATGGGGATTGCCCGACGGATTGCCCACCTGACATATAGAACTGAGGCGGAGATGGACATTCGTTTTGGTCGACAGCTACAGGGTGATGACACCGGACGTTTTGCCGTTGAATCTTATTTAGATCACCAGGCAGACAAGTTAGCCAAGCGATTTGATGCCAATACCTATATCGCTCTGACAGAGGCGATGAATAGCCACGATATTGGTCGAGATCGTGGGGGAGTTGGTGCAGCGTTAGCCACGATCCAGGTGCCGGTGGTTGCAGTCTCGATTGATACCGACCGACTCTTCCCACCCCGCCTACAGGCTGAAATCGCTGATTTAGCCCCTGCGGCAGCCCCATTGGTGAGCATAAGTAGTCCATTTGGCCATGATGGCTTTCTTGTGGAGGTTGAAAGCGTTGGAAACATCATCCGAGAGGCATTAAAACTGGCCAATTAGGGGTTTTCGATGTGCAATTTGGCCTGTGGACAAATTATAATATACCTATCACTTCAGCGGTCTCGCTGAAAAAATCAGAGGACAATTGTGGCTGTATTTAGTGCGCTTAAAAACAAGGTGAAGGCAAAAACTTCAGCCAAAAAAGCAGCTCCTGCTAAAAAAGTAGCGGCTAAAAAAGCAGCACCTGCAAAGAAAGCGGTTGCGAAAAAAGCAGTTGCCAAAAAGGCTGCACCCGTTAAAAAGGCAGCGGTAAAAAAGCCTGCACCTGTCAAGAAGATTGAACTTAAAAAAGATTTAAGTGCTAAAGATGTTCAGCAAATTGTTGATGCCAAGAATGCTGTTCTTCGCCAGAATGAAGTCTTGGTTGAACTTGAATCTCGTGGTGTTACATCTATCAACCGAATTCCTAAAAAGGCTGATAAAGATTTAGTAGATGAGGCTCGCGCGCTCGCAGCCAATGTTCCAGTCATGGTTGAAAAGCTCCGCAAGAGTGGGCTTGGTTCACCTTCTCGTATTTTGAAGAAAGCCGAGTATGAATTAATCGCTCCAAAGCCAGTTGTTACAAAGGTAGAGGCCCCAAAGCTTGATGCAAAGACTGGCAAGGCGATACTGACAAAGATTGATGGAGAAGATGTAGTACTTGAAGAGGTAGAGCTCGAAGATGTTGAAACACTTATCAAAGAAGTTGTTGAGATCATTGATAGTGAAGAGGACAAGGGAGTTCAGCCACGGGTAGTTGATCTTGCTGATGAGGCAACACATGGTAAAGAAGAGGATGCATTTACATTAAAGGCATCTGAAGAAGATGACGCTCCGGCACAGACTGTTATGACAGCTGGTGCTACGGCAGATCCTGTTAAGGATTATTTAAAGCAGATTGGTCGCGTGGCACTACTTAACGCAGAGCTGGAAGTAGAGCTTGCTACACGCGTAGAAGTTGGCCTATTTGCCGAAGAAAAATTGAAGCATGAAAAGAAACTTGAAAAGAAGTACAAGCGCGAACTCGAATGGCTTGTTGAAGATGGAAAGCGCGCAAAGAATCACCTGCTAGAGGCCAACCTACGTCTGGTTGTTTCTCTTGCAAAGCGCTATACCGGCCGTGGAATGCTCTTCTTGGACTTGATCCAGGAGGGTAACTTGGGCTTAATCCGCGCAGTTGAGAAGTTTGACTACACAAAGGGTTACAAGTTCTCAACGTATGCGACATGGTGGATTCGCCAGGCAATTACCCGTGCGATGGCAGACCAAGCCCGCACAATCCGTATTCCTGTTCACATGGTTGAAGTTATTAATAAGTTGGCACGTGTTCAGCGCCAGATGCTTCAAGATCTTGGTCGCGAACCAACCCCAGAAGAGCTAGCTAAAGAGCTAGATATGACACCTGAAAAGGTTGTTGAAGTTCAAAAGTATGGCCGTGAACCAATCTCACTTCACACACCATTGGGTGAAGAAGGTGATTCAGAGTTTGGTGATTTGATTGAAGACTCAGAGGCTGTTGTTCCGGCGGATGCGGTTTCCTTCACCTTGTTACAAGAGCAGTTGCACTCAGTCCTAGACACATTATCTGAACGTGAGGCTGGCGTAGTTGCAATGCGATTTGGACTAACAGATGGACAGCCAAAGACACTCGATGAGATTGGAAAGGTTTACGGAGTTACTCGTGAACGTATTCGACAGATTGAATCAAAGACAATGTCAAAGCTTCGCCACCCATCACGTAGTCAGGTACTGCGCGACTACCTTGACTAAGCCAATACTGTGTAGCTGCGGGCTATCAAGGGATAAATCGAGGTGCGACTCGTCTCACTGTGAATATTTACGCAGTGCTGCCGAGCAATTACGCAGTGCACGAGAGTTGGTAAAACCTTGCCAACTCCTTGGAACAACTCTGCCTCAGGCATGCGAGATCCGCGACAATGATCTTCTCTTTCGCCAAGAGAGTGGCGAGGAGCTCGTCGGAGTTAAATACGGAGGCACATTTGGATACCTCACAAACGTTATGGATTGCAAAGATGGAATTCTCGTTTCACAATTTCTTAATCCTTACTCAGAGGCTGAAGTTGTCTTCAAGTTAAAAAAGGAAATTAATGCTCCAATAGAACTTCATGAGGTTTTGGAGTACGTGAGCCACGTTGCTGCTGGTATGGAGATTTACGACTCGAGGTTTGGCACATTGGAAGCAAGCTTTAATGATGCGATAGCTGACAATGCCTCTGCTGCAGCCTTCTCATACAGCCAATGGCTTCCTGCATCTACCGAAGTTTTGAATGGTTTGGAGGCGCAAGTTTTTGTCAATGACCAACTGGTAGAGAGCGCTCCACTGACATCAATTCGAGGAAATCCTTGGGAATCCATCGTTGCTCTGTCTAATGAGCTAACTAGCCTAAATATCACCTTGCCTGCAGGCTCAATAGTCTTTAGTGGTTCGGCTACGCAAGAAATTCTTATGCTGGCAGGTAATACCTACACAGTGGAAATCAAAGGCCTAGGAGCTGTAGTAGTTACAGCTTCCTAGGCCTTTGTATTATTTATAATTCCCAGCGAACTCCTGCAACGTACTGCATGTATGGTGCATTGTCGGTGAATTGATGATCGACAGTTAACATCGTTCCGTCATTTAATTGAATGGTATGTGGATAGCCCGTGTGATACCAATCAACAGTTGATGAAGGAGGTGGACATCCACCAGTTTTGATCACGAATTCATTGGCAATGTCCCAATGTAAGCCGTCTTCACTAATGACTCCACGTAGGCCATAGGGTTCCTTGCGGTATCCGTATGTAGCCAACATGCGACCATCTTTTAGAAGAGTTAAATCTGCGGGATATCCCCAGATGTTGGTTGCTTCGGGACGTGTCCACGATTCGCCATCATTGTATGAATAAGCAACCCACATGTTTTGATGGCGACCACGTGGCAAGTGTTCAGTTCGCATCATGCAAACCAATACGCCATCCTTGTTTCGCCCCAACGCCGGCTCATCGAATGAAATAATCTCAGCTGGATCAAAAGCAATAGTTGACCAGTGCTCCCAATCAAGTCCTTTGTTATCTGATCTCAATAGGACAGAGCGAATTGGTTCTTGATCCTTTCGCTCTCTACGTGTGTGCAATTGGCCAAGCACTGCCATTAGTAGAGTTCCATTTGGTAATTCCAAAATACTATCTGCTGGCATAACCCAACGCATGGGCTCAGCATTGACCTTATATCCAGAATCCCAAGTGTTGCCATTATCAGTTGATCTGCTTATCCATGTTCCTTCTGTTCCTTTCGCACGGAGTAATTCTTCTGACTGAGAACCGAAGTCATCAAGAATTCCCTTGCGGCCGTGGAAACTGTTCACTAAGTGGTTCATCAAAATAGTGCCATCTTTTAGTTGTGTGATAAGGGGGATATCTGAACCAAAGTGCTCAGGCTGCTTCCAAACTGTCGTCCGAGTAGCTGGATCGAAAGTCTTTCCATTGTCGGTCGAACGTACTAAATACACTGAGTCGTAATCTTCATGTTCTTTCGCTCTGGTTTCGCAGAAGGTGACGATAACCTCGCCATTTTGAAGTTGGGCAACACACGTGTGAGCCTCAAATCTTTCTTTGCTCTCATAGATGTTGATTTTTTCTGCATTTTTGGCCATTTTCATAAAGCACCAGAATCCCCTCTTACATAGTTGTTGTGTGTTGCATACATGATACTATTATCCATATTCGGGCCCGTCAATAGAAGCGGTCCCGTGTGTTCGAATGTGTCGTTGCGCAAGAGGAGCTAGGTGTGAAGATAACTAAGGTTGCAGTGCATCGTTTAGAAATAGATGCAACGCCATGGTATTTCGGGCACCCGATTCCTGCGGATGAGCCGAGAATTTGGGAGTATCCGTTACTTGTACTTGAAACTGACACTGGTCTAACCGGCTACAGCATGGGAATGGGCGCTAATGGCGAGGGACGAACTAATTCCTACGCAATTTTTGATCTGTTCAGTGAGTTCTTAATCGGCAAAGATCCCCTGCAGTCGGAGGGGATTTGGCAGGAGATTCGCCGAAAGAACCGGCATCTTTATGCGCACACCGACACATTGCTCGGCATTGTAGATGTAGCTATTTGGGATCTTCGTGGCAAGCACGCCAACCTACCCATTGCTGATCTACTGGGCCGATATCGCAGCAAGATTCCTAGTTATAAGACTGCTTCATATTTTCTCGACTCACCCGAGGCGGTGTTTGAAGAGGCATCGAAATACCGAAACTCAAAATTTGCAGGACTCAAGTTCAACATGTTTGGTGGACCTGAGATTGATATTCCAAAATTGACAGCAGCACGAGAAGCGGTCGGTTTTGGATTTCCTTTAATGCTCGATGCTTCAAGCTTCTATTCTTACACTGATGCGCTCAAGGTAGGGCATGCCTTAGAGGAGTTAGATTTTCATTGGTTTGAAGAGCCCGTTTATGATCGCCAAATTGGAATTTTAAAGAGACTCTCCGCAGAGTTACATGTTCCAATTCTTGCAACAGAAACTGGTGGATTCGCCGAAAAGTTCAACTATTTAACCTCTGATGCGATAGATATTTATCGAGGAGATGTAATGAATACGGGTGGAGTTACCGGACTAAAGAAGATGTTTTCAGCATGTGAAGGATTTGGCTATAACCTTGAAGTCCATACAGCATCATCTCCATTATTGGATGTAGCCAATTTGCAGGTGGCATGCTCAGTTTCAAACAGTGAATTCATGGAAACTCATCACGAAATGTACAACTTTGGGCTTAAGGGAAACCCTTTGGGAACAGATGACAATGGAAATCTCTGCCTACCAGAAGGACCTGGGCTAGGAGTTGAGTTGGACTGGGATTGGATTGAGAACCACACAGTTGGCATTCTAAAGTAAGTATCGGCATCAAAATGAGAGAAAAGATTTATATCAACCTTAGTTTCGATCCTGACACTAAACAATCAATCGTCGAGAAATTATCTGATTACGATGTGCATTTTGGTGACCCAGAAACTTTCAACGAGAAAGATAAAGGAAAGTTTCTAGAATCGCAGATAATGTTTGGATGGTGTGATTCAGATTTGTTAGTTGCTAGTACAAATCTAAAGTGGATTCAGTTAGATTCAGTTGGTTTTGGCCAATATCAGAACTTGAACTGGAAAGATGGTTCTGCTCTTCCTATGGTTACAAACCTACGATATCTCTTTGCAGATTTTGTGGCAGAAACTGCAATCGGGGGACTGCTTTCGTATCTTCGTGGGGTGCCACAACTCGTAAAATTGCAGCAAGAAAAGAGTTGGAATCAGCTGAAAATACGCGGGCAAATTTCAACCCTGACAGGAAAGAAAGTTCTAATAGTTGGAATGGGAGGAATAGGCCAAGCGATCAAGAGTCGGCTTAGCAACTTTGGATGCAAGATTTCAACCTTTGGAAACTCTCTAGAAACTGCAGATTTCACAACTCAAGAAAAACTGGATGAGGCCATTTTGGACACGGATGTCCTCATTATCTGTTTGCCAGAAAATTCTTCAACAAAAGGGTTCTTTCATGCTAAACGGCTACAACAACTTAAGAGTTCAGCTGTGGTAATAAATGTGGGAAGGGGGAGCGTATTAGATGAAGATGCCTTGATTAACATGCTTTCGAGCAACGATATTGCCTTTGCGGTTCTAGATGTTACGCAGCACGAGCCGATACCTAAGGATAGTCAGTTATGGAATCTTCCAAATCTATTGTTAACCCAGCACACCGGTGGAGGGGTAGCCGGTGAAAACCTCTTAAAGTTGGAGTTCTTTTATCAAAATTTGCGTCAATTTAGAGCTAGCTTGCCTCTGCTAAACAGAATCAATATTGCCTAATCTAGGAATTCGGATTGAGTGCGAACCAAATGGTCTTTAGCTCTGTGTACTGATTAAAAGCTTCGACACCTTTGTCTCTTCCGCCAAACCCAGAGCTCTTATAGCCACCAAACGGAGTTGCTATGGAGCCTTCACTGTAGCAATTGACCGAAACTGTTCCAGCACGTACTGCGCGCGCCATTCTGTGTGCGCAATCCAAATCATGAGTGAAGACCGAGGCCGCTAGACCATATTCAGTATCGTTTGCAATGTGAATGGCTTCTGCCTCGGAAGAAAAGCTTAATATTGAAACGACTGGGCCAAAGATCTCTTCTCGAGCCACAGACATCGAAGTTTGTACATTATTTAAAATTGTCGGAGGCACAAACCATCCGCCGGTTTCTTTAAGGATTTGCTCGCCTCCTGTTTCAATTGTTGCTCCGGCAGCTTGTCCCTCCCCAATGTATCGGAGGATTCTCTCTAAAGCTTCTGGCTCAATCACCGGTCCAAGTCGTGTAGAAGGCAAGGATGGATCACCAACACTTATCTCACCCACAGCAGCAACCAGACTTTCTACAACTTCATTTTTTATACTCTCATGGACCAAAATGCGTGACCCAGCTGTACAGTTTTGGCCAGTATTCCAAAATGCCGCGTTAATTAGCTCATTTGTCACTTGGGAAATATTCTTAATCGCATCGGGCATCACGATTTGAGGACTCTTTCCTCCACATTCCAAAATAATTCTTTTCATATTGCTATCAGCTGAGTATCTGAGAAACTCTTTACCAACTGAAGTCGAGCCAGTGAAGGCCGCAAGATCAACATCGTTGCTTAAACCCAAAGCCTTGCCTGCTACTTCTCCTAAGCCAGGAACAACATTGAAGACGCCATCTGGTAATCCAGCTTCACTGGCTAGCTGTGCAATATAGATAGCGCTCAATGGTGATTGCTCAGCTGGCTTAACAATCACTGAATTACCCGCGGCCAATGCAGGCGCAATCTTCCATGCCATCATGAGAGCCGGAAAATTCCAAGGGAGAATCGCTGCTACCACGCCAATTGGCTCACGGACGATCAGGCCGAGATTCTCTTGGCCAGTTGGGGCAATTTGATCAAAAAGTTTATCCAAACTTTCTGCATACCAAGCAATTGTACTTACTACATCTGGGATATCTATTTGTTGACAGTCAGTTATTGGTTTGCCAGCATCTAGCGAATCAAGATGAGCGATGTACCCTAAATTTTGTTCGATCAAACTAGCAAATTTGAGGAGAACTTTCTTTCGCGATGTTGGGCTTTGACGGCTCCACACTCCAGAATCAAAGGCTTTTCTAGCGGACTTGATTGCCAATTCCACATCAACTTTTTCACACTCGGAGATATCAGCAATTTTTTGCCCAGTAGCAGGATTCCACGTTATAAATGTTTTGCCAGACTTTGAGTTGAGCAGCTCTCCACCAATGAATGCTTGTGTTAGGTAATCCCGTTTTACGCTCATACTAAGACCTCTATTCTAGGATAATTCCTGCTTAGGATTAAATCTCATCTATTTCTTCCAACTTGCGCATAATATGACTAGCAATAGCTTTCTTGATCCTTTCAAGATTTTTCGACTTTATTGCACGCAATAACTCCATATGTTTTTCAGCGGGATCTTTTGAGATATTTTCAGGATGGGCCTTGTAGTTATTCATTTCGGGCTTCCAAATAAGATACGGAAAGCCAACTAAGTGCCAAGTTCTCACTAGATATGGGTTGCGGGAGGCTGAAACGATAAGTGTATGAAATTCAATATCCAACTCAATAATTTTTATTGAATCCTTAGACTTCATTGAGGTTTCCATATCCTTAATAATCTTTTCTAAGGAATCACATAACATTTTCCACTCAGGCGAAGACAAGCGTTCAATCGCCTCGTTTATAGCTAATTCTTCGAGTGTGGCTCGAACCGATAGGGCATTTTGTTCATCTGTCTTATCCACGGCCGCAACGTATGTGCCTTTTTTTGATTCGACTCGCAGTAGCCCCTGCTGCTCAAGCATTCGGATTGCCTCTCGAACTGGGGTGCGACTGATTCCCAACTGTGATGCCAACTCCTGCTCTGGAACCTTGTCTCCAGGCCTTAACTCACCCCTAATAATGGAGTTTCGAATCGCTTCAACCACTCGATCTGCGGTCGAATCGAGTTGGATCGGCTCCATTGAGCCTAAGCCGGACGGTGATTTCACTTTTTTGAACACTGACCAATCATATCGCATAATCGTTGACATTGTATATTGAGGAGTGTATACATCATACATGTTTGAGTCTATAGCAAAGGAATCCCACCATGGATCGTGAAAAGGTTTTTACTCGCTTAACGGGCTGCTATGTCACGATCCCTACACCGTTTCGGGATTCCGATCTTTCAATCGACTTTGAAGGAATTGAAAGACATGTGGAGTTTCTAATCTCACATGGCATTGTGACCGGGAACGGGGTCCTGCTATCTGGCGGTGCTGCTGGCGATTTCTCTACGATGAGTTTTGAAGAGAGAGTGGCTGTTGCGGAATGTGTTGTTAAGGCCGCTAAGGGTCGAGTACCTGTGGTTATGGGCGCACAAACGGCTAGCACGATGGAACTTGTAGCTTTAGCCAAGAGCGCAGAGCGAGTTGGCGCAGAATTCATCCAAGTTTCACCACCATTTTATTTTGCTCATACAAGTGAAGACTTCTATGAGTACGTTAAAGCAGCTGCTGAGGCGGCTAACGTTGGGATAATTGTGTATAACACTTTTTGGACAAGTTATGGGCTTTCATCAGATCTGATCAATAGATTGGCTGAAATCCCAAATATTGTGGGTTTGAAGTGGGCTATGCCCGATATGGGCAATATGGAGTTTGAACAAGTCATTTCAAAATTCTCGAAGAGATTTTCAATCATCGATAATCAAATGCGATTCGTTACAAGCCACATGCTTGGTGCTAACTCCATTGAAGTCCACGTTTGTAACTATTGGCCTGAGTGGGGCGTAAATATTTGGAACCTCTTAAAAGCGAAGAAATACCCAGAGGCACAGAAAGAGTTAGTAGATGTAGCTATGCCGTTTATGAGTCTTTGGCAGGAGATGGAGAGATTCACCAGCGGTGATGGGTATTTGGATAAATTGTGCATGGAAGTTGTAGGACTGGGGTCTAGTAGATGCCGACCCCCTACTCGAGATGTAAGAGCTGAGTTCCTTGAAAAGGCAAGAAAAATGGTAAAGGAAACGGCACCACCACCTGGCTGGAAAAAATTTCAGGAAGGGGGCTAAACATCGGCCGACACAAAACCCTCGTAAAAAATATTTATCTCCCTCGATTGTCTTGAACAAAGTCCGAATCGGACAAAAATTAAATTAAATTCGTCTACCACAAGGAGAAGATGTGAAGATTAAAAAGCCTCAAAGATCTATTTTCAAGTTAGCAACAGCAGGATTGCTTACATTTGCCTTCGTCGCACCGATATCAAATGTTCAAGCAGCCCCAAAAGAGATCGTTCTTAACCACTGGAGTTGGCTTGATGCTTCCGATGGTGAAACATGGGAAAAAATGATTAATTCATTTAATACTGCACATAAAGATAAGGGAGTACAGATCAAGCTACAGGTATTCCCGGGTGATCGAGTCGAATACAACACTAAAGTTTTAGCAGGTGTTGCAACTGGCACCGCACCTGATTTTGGTTGGGGAACGGGTGGACTTGACTCGCTGTGGGTTAAAAAAGGCGTCATCATTCCTCTTGACGTCCTAGCCAACCGTGTGAAGTTAGATTTAGCTGACTTCACTAAGCAATCATTGAAAGTGTCTCGTTACCAAAAGTATGGCAATAAGCTCTACATGATTCCTATGGATGCCATGTCTATTGCAATGCTAGTAAATGCCGACCATGTAAAGGCAGCTGGTTTGAATATTGCTAAACCTCCTACCACTTCTGAGGAACTACTTACATGGGCTAAAGCAATGACCGTGAAGAAAGATGGAAAAGTTACACGATCTGGAATTATGATGACTGGATCTGGAGTTCAACCATCTATTACTTGGGGAATTGTTGCTAATCAAATGGGATTCCAACGCGCAGATAAGTACTTGAAGAAAGCGTGTATCAATCAAGCAGCTGGTACAGCCGCTATGCAATGGGTTCTTGATCTCTTTGATAAGCATCAGGTAGCAACACGAGATGTAACTAACCGATACAAAGCCTTTACACTCGGTGAGGGCTCAACGTTCTGGACTGGCCCTTGGGCAATCGGCGGAAACATTGATGCGAAACTTAATTTCGTGTCAGTTCCAATGCCGCAAATTGGAACAAAAGTGAATAGCACATACTACGAACTAGGTGGGCTGCAAGTATTTAAGCAAAAAGACGAGAGTCGCTATTTGGCAACAATGTCTGCCATCAAGTGGTTCTCAGACAATAGCTTCTTGTGGACTACTCAAGGGCGTGGTGCTTCAGTTAGAAACTCAATTATTGATCGACCTGATTATCTAACTTCTGGTTTCCCAATTTCTGCTCGAGGCGCTTTCGTGTCGAGTATGGATGTGGCAAATCTTGCACCTGTCCCAGTTTTGGCAGCTGATGATTTCGAAGTCTATTCAGGAGGTAGCTTCATTTCACAGCAAGTCGCAAACGTGGTTGCAGGCAAACTAAAGGTAAGTGAATTCATGCCTACAGTTTGTCCACGCTGGCAGAAAGGCCTTAACGAGGGATAAGGTCAATTTGCTCACTTAAGTTGTGGAGTAAAGGACGGGACACGCGTCGCGTCCTTTACTCCATACTAAATTCCCGGGTAGTAATTAGTTAAAGAGTAGGGTCCAAAATGCGAACAGGTGAGGTTGACCTTTCATCACGAATTAACCCGCAGAGTAAGCGGATTGATTGGGTCGGCTACTTTTTTGTGATTCCATTTTTTCTTCCTTTTTTTCTATTTAGTTTCGTTTCTATCGTATTTGGAGCTTTTGTTGCTTTTACCAATTGGCAAATCGTTGGTGAGACAAATTTTGTAGGATTTGAAAACTTTGTAAAATTTATAAATGACAGGCCCGCATGGGATGCATTCATTCACACCTTTTACTATGCGCTACTTATTGTTCCATCCGTAATTTTCTTAGCATTTCTTGGGGCGCTTTTTGTCAATGAAAAACTTCCCGGACACACTTTTGCTCGATGGGCATTTTATGCCCCTAACGTTGTCTCAGCGCCTGTAATTGGTTTGGTATGGGTGTGGATGCTTGACACACAATATGGAATCATTAATCAGTATTTTGGGCTTAGTATCCCTTGGCTGACTAATCCTAGTTGGTCGATTTATGGAGTGAGCCTTGCTTCCATTTGGTGGGACTTAGGGCTTGCCTTCATTTTGTTTCTAGCGGGATTGCAAGAAGTGGACCGAGTGCTTCTTGAAGCTGCAAGAGTAGACGGCGCACGAAGAATTCAGAGCTTGAGATATGTTGTAGTACCCCTTCTTCGAAGAACATTTGCACTGATATTGACCTTACAGTGTATTTCTACATTTAGAATTTTTAGTCAAGTCAAGGTAATGACAAATGGAGGACCAGCTGGATCATCTTCATCAGTCGTGGAGTACATTTATGATTATGGGATAGCAAAATTTGAATTGGGTTATGCGGCCGCTCTGAGCTTGTTACTTTTTATTCTCATCATGGCAATCAATCTGATTTTGAAAAAGATTTTTCCAGATGATGACAAATAGCGCACGTCTTCTCAGCAAATATGAGGGTAAGAAGTTAAAGAAATCGAATATCCTTTTTTGGATTGTTGGAATGTTTTTTGCTTTGCTATGGATTGCACCCTTTGTTTGGATGGTTAGCACATCATTAAAGCCTGCTGATCAAGTTATGACATTAAATATTCAGTGGATTCCTGAGACGTTTACTCTTGATAGTTATCGCAAAGTTTTCGAATACCCTGTGCTGAGGTGGGGTTTTAATAGTCTATTTGTCGCCTGTGTTGCCACTTTTTTGGGTGTCACCTTGGGGGCAATGGCTGGGTACGCATTCGCGCGTTTGAGGTTTCCCGGAAATAAGGGACTTTTCACTTTGATTCTAGTTTCTTTGATGATTCCTACCGAACTATCAGCGACTCCGTTATTCATTGCCTTCTTAAAAATAGGCCTCGTTGACAATTATTTGGCGTTAATTCTTCCATCTGTAGCTAGTGTCTATAGTGTTTATATTTTTAGGCAGTTCTTCAAGGGTATTCCCAATGAAATTGAGGAAGCTGCCATTATTGATGGTGCTAGCCATCTACAAATATTCTTTAGAATCGCGATGCCTATGGCCAAATCGGCAACGATCGCATCGATTGTTCTACTCTTCACGGCAAACTGGAATCTCTACTTATGGCCGCTACTCGTTACCTTTAATGAGGAGATGAAGACGTTGCCAATTGGAATTTCACAATTCTCATCGATATCTGGATCACATGCCCAGTTAACTAGTTTTGGACCAGGTATGGCTGCTGCAACGCTTCTGAGTATCCCTAGTCTGATGATATTTCTTGTTCTCCAGAGATACTTTGTTGAAGGTGTCACAAGTTCTGGCGTTAAGGGTTGAGAACCTTTTATGAATAGCCATACGCCCAGTATTAAGGTTCTGAGCAAGAAGATACTGTTCAAAGACGCGCATTCATATTTGGCGCATCCATTTTGTGCACAAATAGATGCTGACCGTTGGATTCTTGTTTTTAATCAAACGGTACGGCGGGAGGTTATTTTGCACCCCCCTGAGGATCCCAGGTATTACAACATGATCTCAATTTCAAATGATGAAGGCCAGACCTGGAGCACTCCATTAGTTAGTCCGAACTTTGATTGGCACGGTGTTGAGTGCGCAAGCATCACAGTGTTAAAGAGCGGTCGCTTGTTATTGAATCAATGGCAATTTGATTGGCTAACAATTGAAAAGGCCCGAACTGAAGCCGACCGTGATGATTTAGTTTATCCAAGCATCTGGGGTGGTGATTTGCATGCAAATGCTGAATTGCCCACAAATCACCTCATCCCAAAAAATCCAGAGAACCTGTTCCCGTGGGTTCGTGGAAATGGGGGAACATACCTTCATATTTCCGATGATTCTGGAAATACTTGGAACAAAACGGTCACGATTGACACAGCTCCATTTAGTGGTGGATATGGCATGCGTGGCGGAGTTCAGATTAAAGGGGGCAAAATACTTCTTCCGCTGTGCGATGTTCCCCAATATGAGAAAGTCTTCATAGTTACATCCATTGATGAGGGTTTAACTTGGTCTGCGCCATCTTTAATTGCAGAAATTGCAGGACTAAAATTTGAGGAGCCTGCAATCATTGCCCTAGAAAGTGGTGAGCTCTTAGTTTTGCTCCGAGAAAATACCAATCGGAAGATGTATCAACTTCGCTCATTAGATGATGGACTCACATGGAGCACCCCTGAGCCCACCGGTATCGACGGATATCCTGCACACTTATTGCAATTACCCAGTGGAGAAATTCTTTGTACTTATGGATATAGGAATGACCCATATGGAATTAGGATAGTAATTTCTAACGACTTAG
>Ga0164295_10000946_pt1 | contig 24104 bp, 31 predicted proteins | sample GEODES006metaG_FD_111798 | JGI IMG/M metagenome (GOLD analysis project Ga0164295, IMG submission 111798) | Oligotrophic lake water microbial communities from Sparkling Lake, Wisconsin, USA - GEODES006 metaG | ecosystem: Environmental > Aquatic > Freshwater > Lake | place: USA: Sparkling Lake... | reverse complement strand
GTGCTAGATCAAGAACGGTGACAGTTGCGTAGAAATCGTTACGAACCATCTTCTTGCCATAACGTGTCATTACACCCTTACGTGGGGTAAAGTCTTCTTGTGCGTAGATGACTGGCGTAAGGATTAGTGGAACGTATGGAGCGTAGATATAGCCAGATTCAAGGAACGTATTGCCCTTAAGACCGACGAGGATCTTGTTTTGTGGGAAATATGGATCTTTGTAAACGGTGTATCTGTTGTTAAGTGTACCGACTGATTCTGCGCCGATTGTCATGCTGTCACGAACTTGTCCGTCACCATCGAGACGATATGCTGGCTTGTAAGCAACCATGTGCTCAAAGATTGTGCAAACGTCTGGAGAAGTTACGACGAAGTTACCTGAACCACGAAGGGTCTTACGGTGAATCGTGTTAGCTGCATCTGTAACTGTTTCAACAAGGGTTTGATACCATTCTTGAATGTTTACGAATGCTTGTGGACCTGGAGCGAATGCGCCACTTTGTAGTGCTTCTTGACCAGTGTATTTGTTAACGATCTTACCTGGTGCTCTGGACCAGTAAAGGTTTGCTGCGCCAGCTTGTGTAAGAAGGTCGTTAAGGATTTCACGATCAATGTCTAGCGTGATCATTTCAGATAGAATGTTTGTAAGTTCTACTTCAACGTCGATGCTGTAGAAAGCCGTAAGGTCTTGTGCCATTTCTGGTGACCAACGTGCTCTGAGCTTACGGGTTGTAGCAGTTACTGAGGTTGATTCGATGCGGATATCAACATCTGGAATGACTGGTGATAGAGCTGGTGAACCACCATAACCGAAGTTAGATTCGAATGATGGAATTGTTAGCGTTGAACCATCTGTAGTATTAACTGATAGTGAATCAGCGATTACTGCTGATGCAGAAAGGTTGATGGTTGTACCAGCGGTTACGAATGCTGGAGCAGTGCTGTTTTGTGCTCTAAGAACGAATAGTACGTGTGAACCATTTAGTGGGTCTGGTGAGAATACAGAACCATTCCAGTTACCACGCTTATTGAGCTTACGAAGATTGAGTACGCCTTGACCACCTTGGTAAGTTTCGCCCCAAGCAAGTGGAGCTGGTGTTGCATTAGCTGGAAGACCCATTAGGGTAACTTGGTCTAGATTGTTTAGATCTGCACCGCTAATTGCTGTGGTTACTGAAGAAGCTGATACGAATAGGAAGCAGTAATCTACTACGCTATTGCCTAGATCAACTTCAACTTGGCTATCATAACCAGCATAACGAGCATTGAAACCAGTGAAGTCACCTGAAGCAGAAACAACACCGAAGTTTACCCAAGCATTTGTTGCTGGATTCCATGCACCGACTGCGCCAGAGTGAACTAGAACTGTATTTGAGTTCTTGTGTACTTTGGAGTAACCAGTACCAACTAGATCATATTGACCACCAGTTGCAAGAGAACCAGAGCGAACGCCTGCGCCTCTTGGATTGTTATATACTGATTGTCCTTGACCATAGGTGTATACTGCTGGTGAGGTGCCATCAAGCGTTGGACCTGCACCACCACCGACGTTATTGCCGTAGGTGTAATCGAGATAGAATAGTAGACCTGTTGGAAGGCTCATTGGTTGAACGCTAACGATTTCGTTAGCGATAAGACCAGCGAATACTCTACGAACGATTGGGAATGCAACGTTTGTGAAACCAACTACTTGACCAGAAGAAACTAGACCACCACCACCTGTGGATAGTGAATTAGCTTCTTTTAGTAGTTCTGCACATTGGTTTTCTAGAAGAGACGCCATGTTGTCACGGTGTAATCCCTTAAGACCTTCTAGTAGACCGGTTTCTGCCCATTTTTTAACAAGACGTGGGGAGTCTGCGCCTAGTGAGCGTCTGTGAACGCCTTCTGCTAACTGTGATAATGTAAAACTTTTCATTTTATTCTCCTATTAATAACTTTCGCAATGCTAAAATAAATATATATCAATCTTCTCTTCTTCCACCTTTAACGAGGAATGCCCAACGTTCTGGTGTACCAAGAACAACTTCTTTGGTTTTTTCTGCGGATTCAGAAATAATCTTAAATCCGGCTGTTCCAGAACTGACAGCAGTTGAAGAGTTTCCAACTACTTTGGATTTATCTGCTGCTTCATTGAGCTTATTTTTGATTTTTGTGTATATTTGTTTAGCCTCTGCGATAGTTGTGGCTCTATCAAGATGTTCAACAATTGCTTGTTTTTGAGTCTTAGAAAGATCTTCTCTTTGTAAGAATTTGTTAAGCAATAGAACTTTTGATAGAAATAGATTCGTTTCGGCCATTTCAGTTTTAATCGTCTTAAGCTCTCTGTCACGAGATTCAGCAAGCTTCTTCATGTGAGAAGCTGCATGAGTGGTTTTGTGTAATTTGCTTTCAAGAAGTCTGGCTTTCTTTGAAGAACGAACTGATTCCATCTTCCAGGATTCTTCCATTTCTTCTTCTTCTTCTTCTTCGCCATAAAGAAGTTCTTCTTCACCTTCTTCTTCTTCTTCATCATCATCCATGGACATTTCTTCTTCATCATCCATGTCTTCCATGTCTTCGTCTTCTTCTTCGTCATCCATGGACATTTCTTCTTCGTCTTCCATATCTTCCATGTCTTCGTCTTCTTCAGAAGAGACAGATACATCGACATCAGAAGCATCTAGTTCAACGTCATCTGGGAATGTAAGTGTAAGAACAAGATTTTCATCAAGATTTTTCAAAGATGGATCTTTGCCGCCGACTGGGGAATCGCCAACTGGCCATTCACCATCAGTAAGTTCGTCAGCAGACATTGCTGATACTGAACCTTTTGGAGCAGCAGCAGCAGCGGCTTTTGATTCTTTACGAAGCATACGAACAGCTTCCATTAATTCATCATCACTAATATCGAATGCCATTTCTGGTGAAACTGCTGGTTCTTCATCTGAATCGCCAAAACCTTCAGCACCTTCGGCTAATGGATTTGGATATTCTTCTTCAGCGTCTCCAGTGCCTTCAAGAGCATCAGCACCTACTAGTTGGTCTTCTTCATTTGAAAAAAGATCTACTCCAGGAGCTACTCCAGAAACTTTCTTTGCGTGAGCTGAAGCGGCTGATTTAACAGCAACTCCTGTTTTACCTGAAACGGTAGATGAAGCATGAAGATCTAAATCTTCTCCTTCAAAAAGTTTTGATGCGAATTCTTTTAAGCTGCCCATAATTTTTTCTTCCTTTATCTTTGTCTTTGTATAACTATTTGATAATTTTGCTTCTTTCAACTTTGCAAATAAAAATTCTAACTTTTTCTCATTTAATCTTTTTTCGTTTTCAGTTATTTTTCCTGAATGATTAAGATGATCTAAGTCCTCTAGTAAATGAAAAAGCTTTTGTTTTAAGGATTCTACGAGAACATTTGATGTTTTCTTAGCATAATATGCTTCATCAATTTTCAATGCAGTCTCTCCTAAATTAATTCTAAATTTTTGATAATTTTCTGCCAATGGAGGTACTGGTGCTGGAACAGGTCCAGGAATTGCTGGTATAGCGAGCGCAACTGGTGCAGCATTTAAATCTGGTGCTGGAGCACTTACTGGTGGAGGAACTGGTGGCATTGCTGCTTCTGGTGGAGGAACTGCTGCTGGGAGTGTTACAGGTGGAACCTGTACAATTGGTTTTGACATTACAGTTTCAACATCTGGTTGAATTGTAATCTTTCCATCTGAATCAATCGTAATCTTTCCATCTTTGCCAACTAGGTCTTCTAATGTTTTTCCCATGATACCAAGAGGATCTGCCGTGGAAGATTCGTTTTCTTCAGACATTTCAACTCCAGAATCTTCTGATCCTTCAGGTTCTCCAGAGGCAACTATTGGTAAACCATTTGGAGTTGTAGATGTGTCGGATTTTGGAGCTTCTTCACTTTCTTCTGTAAAGAAATCAGCAGCTTCTTGGACTATCATCTTTTTTATAAATGGAGTTACTTGTTCAATAATTTTCTTTTTGGCATCTTCTTCTGCCAATTGTTTTAATTTTTTTGCTTCGGCTAAAGCTTCTTTATATAATTCAGTCATTTGATTACCTCAATCATCTTGGACCAGATTTGCCCAATATTAAGTCGCCAATTTTTTGTGAAGATACAACGGCTGATGTATCTTTAGGATTTGCAGTGATATTGTTTCCAGTTCCTGGAACGCTGGTAAAGGCACCACCGCCGCCACGGAGATTTGCTGTTGCTTCTGCACCGGCTGCGGGAATTCCAGCAGGATTATGTGGATCTTCAGGTGCTACTGCAACGTTTGGTGAATATGGAGTTCCTGGCAAACCACCACCGCCAGTTTCGACAGTATTAAGATCGGGAGCTGTTTGATAATCAATATTAACAGTGCCAAATGTATGACCACCATCGTTAATTTCGCCAGATTTTACTAAATCTAAAAATATTTTTTCTGCGACTTCATCTGTTAATTCACCAGAATAAACTGGTGAAGCTGGATACAAAGCATAGAGATCGGCAGTGGATGTACTGCCTAATCCATATGTTCTAACTGGTGGTTGCACTACTAATTGTTTTCTGCCTGCCATAAAAACTCCTATAAGCAATTGAATTGCTTTAATAAATATTATCTAATTTATTATTTAGTCCCTTTCATGGCAATAGCAGCCCATCTTTTCATATCCCCACCAACACTTAATGCTTCCAAAGTTTTTAATTCACTTTTTTGAACAGGGGTATTGTCTTCAGAAATTAAATGTTTTGGAATTCCAGAAGAGTGTCCTTCAGACATGATCATTTTTTGTAATGTATTTTTGGCTGTATCTTCCATGAGACTGGCATACAAATCTGCTTGTTGTGGTCGAGCAGAAGTAACCATTTTTGCTGCTTGTTGTACAAGGTTACTTAAATGTGGATTAATAGATTGTTCAGTGCGTCTATGTGATTGTTCTGAGCCATCTCTGCTGTTGGGGAATGATTCTGTTAAAACTTGATTAAATGCACCTTCACCAACTAATTCACGGATGCATTCTTTGATCATTAATTTAAATTCACCTTTTGTGAGTTTCATAGATTTCCTTTTTTAATGCCAAGAATATCATTTGCTATTCTATTGATTCTGTCTGTCTTGGAAAAAATTTTATCAAGGATACGTGGATCTACTTCTTTTGCTTCACGCATCATAAATGCACCTGGTGTTGATGGTTCTGAAACTAAATCCCAGCAAATAAGATGAAGATCGTCTTGAACCACGTCAGCATCTCCACGGCTTCTTACAGATCCAAGAGCACGAGATGAAATGCCAACCTTAACATTGCTTTCAATTAATGAACGGGCGATGTTACCCATTGGGGTTGGAAGGATTTCAATCTTTCCATAAACAACACTGCCATCGGTCCAAATGTCTGTAATAAGATGGGAAACGTTCTTTAAGTTAACAACTGGATCATCAGCGTGATCTAATTCTCCTACTGCTCTTCTTTCGCTAACGAATTTCTTATAATTCTCTAGTTCTTTGAAAAGGATATCTTTGGGATAGATACGTCCATTTTGATTAAGAGTATCTGCACGCTGTATAACCCCTTTAACAATCAAATTTGTAGAGCCGTTTACTTTTTCTTCTTTTATTACTTCGTATTCAAACTCAGTGAATTCTTTTAAAAATTTCATGTTGATAATTCTTCCTTTAATTTAGCAAGATTCATATGAAACATGACACTTTCATCTGTTATATCTTGTTTTTTATTTTCTTGTATTAAAGACAAAATAGAATTTAATTTTTCACAAGTTTGTTTATCTAATTCTTTTGGTGAATTAATAGTTTTATTTATTTTCTCTTGTGAATCTCTTCTGATATTCTCCAATAAGATAAATAATTCTTGTTGAGTAGATGAATTGTTTTCTGAGAAAAGATATAGTTGAACAATTCTTTGTTGTTCTTTATTGAAAACTTTTGCAAATTTAACATTTGCTTTTTCAATCATTATTTTTAATACAAGTCCATCAACTTCTTCTGTTGTCATGTCCAATGGAGAATCTTGTAATTGTTTATCTTCTTTTTTCTCTGTTAAAAGAATACCTAAAACACTGTCTTCTAGTTCAACCATTTCATTTAGAGAGCCTTTGAATCCAATTCCTCTCCAAGCATTTAAAAGAATTTGTATCGAAGCAAAATCTTTATAAGATGGAACTTCTCTGTCGAAGAATTCTTTATCTTTTAATTGATTATTTATTTCATCAATAAATCTTGATTTTTCTTCATCAAGTTTTTTTTGATTTTGTTTTTTTGTTTTATGTTTTACTGTTTCTAGTAAATTAAAAGCAATTTCTCTATTCTTCAATGAAGAATTTTGTAATGAATTAAAATAAGAAAATTCTTTATATATTTCTGTTTTTGGATTTACAAATTTGTTCCAAACGCTTTTTGCTTTTTCTATATCATCAAATCTTTTTTCTAATAAAGCTTTGGCAATATAACGTGCAAAAAATTCGCTTAATAATCCAACATTTCTTTTTTTATTGTGTCTAAAAGGCATGTTTAACGTCACCCATTCTCGTACAGGTCAAAGTTAATTTTAATTATGGTATGAAAAACGTAATTAATCCAAATTTGACAAATCTACATCCGAAATATCCACATTATTTTCAGTTTCTTCTTCCGAAGAGGATACTGACTCAATTAAAAGTTCATCGTTTTTCATTTCTATTTCGAATTGTTGTTCATTATCTTCAAGGATAATTTTGTTTTTTGCTCGATGTTCTTCTAAAAATGAATTAAGTTTTGTTAATGTTCTTTTAATTTCAAGAGAAATTGGAGTCTTGTCTGGAGGATAAACTAACATTTCCAAACTATTTTCTGTTAGAGATTCTCTAGAAGTTTTTTGACCGTAGATATCATTAAGAGATCTGTTGTCTTTTCCAAACATGGCTCCGAAATCTGGATTTGCGAGATTGGCTCTGCCACCAGCTCCTACTCTTCTTTCTCTGTTCTTTGCTGCTCTGTTAATAAACGGAGTAGCTTGAATTGGAGGAGATGTTCCGTTTAATCCAGGCAAAGAAATTGTTGGTGTTTCTCTTTCAGAAAAATCAGCCAATTGAGTATAGTTGTCAAGCTTATTGAAAAAATCATCGCCATTATCTTCAGGAGGTGCTTTCGGAACATTTTCACCTGGAATTTGATAGTTTGTTGGGTTGAATGGACCAACTATTTTTGCTGGATTTGGGTCTGGGTTTTCTGCAACTGCAATTGCTTCTAATTCAACTTCACGAATCTTATCTTGTCGTTTACCAGTTTCAATGCCCATTAATTCATCATTAGAAAGTTCAAGAATGTTTTTTTGAATCCAAAGTTCATCAACAAGTTTTGTTTCTTTTGCTTTTGCAGAAATATCAAATTTAGTATTAAGATTTTCAAGTTTTTGTAACATTGCAATAGTTGAAGGATTAGCAAGTCTTAATTCAAAGTTTGTTAAGTCTTGATCTCCAAAACCTTTTGCATACAAATGAATCATCGCTAATTTATTAAGTTCAGCGATAGCAATTTTTTGTAATGAAGTAATGGTTCTAGAAAAACGTACATCCTGCTGTGCCAATGAAGCTTTTGCAGACATGTTTTCTGTGAAATTCAAATATGGTTTTGGAACTTGAATAGCTGCAAATAATTTCTTCTGAAGATATTCAACGTCTTCTGTGGCTGTTGCGTTAGCACCACCAGCAAGCGTTTCAATTTTCGTTCCTGTTTGTCCTCCACGAACAGGGATGAAATAATCTTCGTCTACAGCTAAAGGATTATATCTTTGATCTGTTCTTCCAGTTGTTTTATCAACAACGTCCCTAGCTCTCAATGTTTGTTTTGCCTGTTCCATGTAAGAAGGAATATCATTAGGAGCAATGTTTCCAACGTCAATATAGAATACACGACGTTCTGGAGAACGAACAACACGGTATACCAACATGCTGTCTTCCATCATGATTAATTGACGCCAAACTCTTCTGCCACTTTCTAATATAGAAGTGCCATAAGGCAAGAACATGTCGTTACCCAGTATTCTCATATGAGTAACTTGCCAATTTTCTAAGTACTTATTACCTCTTGTAAGCCATTTAAATCTAACAGCATAAGGATCGTGAGGATCCCAACCTTCTTCACGTTCTAATTCGTTAACACGAATTGGTTGGACGTTAACAACGCCAATATCTGGTATTACTTCGTTATAAAGAAAGAAATCACCATATTTGACTAAATTACGGATCCATGGACGAAGATTAAAATCCACATTGAGAATATCATAAAATAATTCTACTAATGCTTTTTTTATCTGTGGATTATCAGTTATGATATTAAAATTTTTCCCTCGTTCATCACCCGTAGTACATTCATCAGCATAAATGTTTAATGCGGTAGCGATTTCTGGTGTATATTCCATTTCTCCAAATTCAGCATACCTGCTCATTCGATCAAGAAGACCATATGCTCCAAGAACGGAAAATGGAGAAGATTCACGACCAAAAGGAAATGGAGCACGATATCCGTAATTTCCTCTGATGATGTCGTTGTCGAAATAATTATTGTAGTTATAACCTTTTATTTTTTTCTGAACTGCTGGTCCAGAACGAAACAATCTGGTTAGACGATTAAAGAAATTATCATTACTTGCCAAGGGTACACTCCAGGACTATGGAGTAATTATTCAAGTGTTTTGCAAGAGTGTTTAACAAAACATTAAAATGTTATTATTCTCTTCTCTATATGGGTAAGCTTCCACAAGAAAATCAGAATATTCAACTATCTAACGAAGATTTGATTTACATAAATTATGTAATTTCTTATGTCCAAGAATCTTCTAATGATTGGTTTACAATAAAAAAAGAAATCATCAATTGTTATCCCCCAAAATTAAGAAAAAAATTTTCTAGAAGACATTATTCAACAAAATTGTTTTTTATTAATGAATTTGAGAAAAACATAATTACTTATTGGGAGAAGCAAACTGGAATTAAATTAATAGTTGATGAAAGCAAGCTACATCCTGAAGATTGGAAAAGAAATCCAAAAGGATGGGGATTATTTATATATAATGAAAAACGAAAAACAAATAAAAATTTTAAAAGAAATAATTGAAAAAGAAATCGATTTAATTTTATTAGAAGCATCTTGGACAGAATCTAATCCGTTATATAGAATATTCATACAACCATTTTCTGATTTTGCATCGGTCGTCGCCGGAGAAACTAGAAAAATGATTTCTGCTACTTGGTCTGCATTAAATCAATATGTCGCAATTGGATCAAGAGAATTTTTAGCATTATGGAATCCAGAAAGATATGGATACACAGCTAGAAGTACAATAATTGGTCCTGATGGTCAACCAACTGTAACTACAGGTGATCAAGCTTTTCAAAATTTAACTGGATTTAATTTACAAAATTATTTAACACAAGAAAGAGAAGGCTTAACTCGGCACATTCGTGAAATTAACCAAGATTATGCTGACGTTTATAGACGTATCGATAACAATCTAGCAACTGGAGATGCTGAAGGAATTTTGTTTTTATTAAATCCAGGAGTGTATATAGCAGCTCAAGCAGGCAGAATGACAACAGGTGCTGCATTAGATTCAGTTTCTGTTCTTACTGGAGGAAGTGTTCCTGCTTTAGAAAATCTAAGAGGATCTTATCAGAGATTTTCACAAAATACAGGCTCTAGATTTCGTGGATCAGTATCCCCAGGATCATGGAGTGGTACATCTGGAGGTGGTTCTGTTGATGATTATAGCGGAGGGGATTATGGTATTCAACTAGAACAAACTGCTCAAACGACTCCTCCTCCAGCTTCATTAGATCCGAGAGTAGAGCAACAATACCAACAACGCTTACAACAAATTTTACAACAACCTGATGTTCAAAGAATAATCAACAATCAACCAGAAGCAATTGCAGCAAAAGAATATATTGCAAATGGAATTTATAATTCTGTAGTAGATGATGATTTAGTGAAAAGTAGAAGTTTTTCAGAATTTCAATCAAAACAGCCTACTGTTGCTGGCGAAATTTCTGGTAATATAAAAAATTTAATTACAACAAGATTTCAACAACAAGCTGCTGAACAACAGAAAACCGAACAACAACAAACCGAACAACGACCTAGTGGAACTGCTTCTACTACTGGAACTGCTTCTACTCAAAATTCTTCCGCTGAAGAAACAACACAAGAAGAAGAACCACAACCAACAGAAGTAACAATGCCAACAGAAGAACAATTAAATCGAGTTGTAGAAGAAGCTTATAAAGATGCTAAAAAAGCACAAAAAGAAGTTTATGTTAGACAACTTGAAGCTATTGCAGACACATCCCCAGAATTGGCAACAGCATTAAATCCAAAAATTTCTCAGGTTCGTTCTTTATAATTTGTTAATCCATTTTTATTTTATTTTATATTCTCTTAACAAAAGAGAGAGTATAACATTATGGACACAGCAGATAGACAGCCAAGTGAATTAGGAGATTTAAAATCTCTTGTCAGTAATTTTCTAGATCGTTTCAAAAATATTGAATCTGAAATAGAATTACTAAAAGAAGATCAAAAGCAACTTGTAGAAGAATTCAGTGATCGTTTGGATATTAAAACATTACAAGCGGCAATGAGGACAGTAAAAATAAAGAAAAAAGTTGCATTCAAAGATACTTTTGATACATTTGTCGAAATATTAGAACAAAAGGAGAATATTTGACGATGACATCTAAGGTTTCTAAAGAAAAATTTGAAATGCCTGTAATTCTTTATGAAGATACAGAAAACGGAGCATTTTCATTTCCATACATTGAAGTATTGGAAGGCAAAGAAATGCCAAAAGTTTTATTCATGTTTGAATATAAACATACAGGGGAAACAGAGCCAAATGATAAAGGCAAGGAAGTTCCTGTAATTGATCAAATCCCACATAAGTTTGTTGATATGGAATATCTAAAATCTGTTTTAGATGAAGAAACAAACGATAGAGTAAGAACTGCTCTAGGATTAAAGCCATTAAAAGAAGCACAAATTCTTGGTAAACCAATTGTTGATAAAGTTTTATCTAAAATTGGTGGACTTAGAGAAAACGCTACTGTTGAAGGCGAAAAGAAAAAACAAGAAATAGAATCAAATAAAAATAAGAAAAAGGAAAATTGAAATGAAACTTCATCCATCAGTAATAGAAAAGCTAGTATTGTTATATCAAAACTATGGCGGGCATCCAGAAGAAAACAAACTTCGTAATCATTTAAATGCTATTGATTTAACAATTTATGAACGTAAAACTGGTCAACAAGAAATGATTCTTGTCTTAACAGAAGATTATCTAAAAAGTCTTAATGTAAAAGGCTGATTAGGAAAATAACATGAGTGAAAATTCTTCGTTACAAATTGGACAGGTAATTTATATTCTTTCCAATAAAGCTCAAACTGTTGTCCCGGCAATAGTAATTGAGGAAGTTATTGTTAAGAAAATTAATGGTAATTTAATTTCTTGGAAAGTTGCAATCGGACCAAAAGATAATAACCGTGTTGTAGATTCAAATAAATTAAATGGAGAAATCTTTCATTCTCTTGAAGAAGTTAAACAGGTTCTTCTTGGACGATTTACTGAATTCGTTAATGGTCTTTGTTCTGAAACAGAAAAAAGAAGTGAAAACTGGTATGGGAAATCAAACCATGTTGAAACAGCAAATTCAGAAAATATGATTGATCCAGAAAATATTGTTAATTCAATCGAAAATGGAAATAAATTTTCAAATCAAAAAGAAAATATACAACAAAATAATGTTTTCTTCACAAAAACACCATTAGAACAACAAAGAGAAAAACTAAGAGCAATGATTTCATCTGAAGAAGAATCAGATTCTAATAATGATGAACTCAATAAACAAATGGTCAGAATGACCGGTCCTGATGGGAAAGAAATGGTCGTATCAGTTAAACTTCCTGGTTGAATAGAAAATGCAACAAAATAATAACAATAAAGTATCCGCCGCACTTCCATATCAGGAAGTAGTTTTTATTCCACATGCTCATAGTGAACTCCTTAAAGGTGCAACCGTATTAGCTAATGCAGTTAAAAGTACCATGGGTCCATCAGGGCATTCAGTTATCATAGATATGGAAACCGGTCCTCCTCTGATAACAAAAGACGGAGTAACAGTAGCTAAATCTATTAATCTTAAAAATAGATTACAATCTATCGGAGCAGAATTGTTGAAAGAAGTTGCTTCTAAAACCAATGATTTAGCTGGAGATGGGACAACAACTGCGACTGTTCTTGGTCATGCAATGCTTTCCGAAGGAATTAAAATGATTTCCACAGGAAGATCATCTATTGATCTTAAAAAAGGAATGGACATTGGAACAGAATTAGTAATTTCTTATCTTAAAGAAAACTGCATTCCAGTTTCTTGCAAAGAAGACATTGTTAATGTTGGAACTATCTCAGCAAACGGAGATAGATCAATCGGTGAATTACTAGCAGAAGCAATAGAAAAGGTTGGCAAAGACGGTATTATTACTATAGAACCTGCTAAAAGCATTCATACAACATTACAAGTTGTCGAAGGTATGCAGTTAGATGCAGGATTCGTATCTCCATTCTTCGTTACTAATGGAGATAAAGGCACTTGTGAATTAGATAATCCATTTATCCTTTTAACTGCAAATAAAATTTCTTCAATTCAAGATGTTGTTCCTGTTTTAGAATTGGTTCATAAAAACAATAGAAGTTTATTGATCATAGCTGATGATATTGAGGGAGAAGCATTACATACTCTTATTGTTAATAAAATGAAAGGAACTCTAAAAATTTGTGCTATTAAAGCACCAAGTTATGGAGAACATCGTGCAGACATCCTATCAGATTTAACAACAGTAACTGGCGGTACTGTAATCGGTTCTACTAGTGAAGTTTCATTAAAACAAATTAAACAAGAACATTTAGGTATTGCTAAAAAAATTATCATTGGTCGTGGAGCTACTACGGTTGTTGGCAATGGAACAGAAGAACAAAAAGATGCCATGCAAAAGCGCATAAGCGATTTAAGAAGCATTCTATCTAATGATAAGAGTCTTGATGCCTTACATGTTGACAAATATCGTAAAAGGCTTGCAAAGCTCTCTGGTGGCATTGCAGTGATTCGTGTTGGTGGTTCTACAGAAGTAGAGATCTTAGAGAAAAAAGATAGGGTAGAAGATGCAGTGAATGCAACCCTTGCAGCATCTCAAGAAGGCATTGTTCCTGGGGGTGGCACTGCATTGTTCTATGCCGCTCAATATCTTAGACAAACATTATCTTTAGGAACAATAAAAAATTCTCACAATGGCGATGTTATTTGTGGAATTGAAATGATTGCTGATGTTTGTGAATACCCTTTACGTACTATAGTAGATAATACTGGTGTATCTCCTGAAGTTGTAAAAGAAAGATTAAAATTAAAAAATTCAAATCATAAAATATTCTATATCGATGTATCTAATGCAAACAAAGAAGACATAGAAGAAGTTTTAGAAAAATATAAAAATCAACCAGAATTCTCTGATAGAGAAAGATTTCGTTTCGGATATAACGCTTCCAAAGGAAACTATACAGATTTAGTTTCAGAAGGTATTATAGATCCTGTTAAAGTTACAAGATATGCATTAGAACATGCTTGCAGTGTTGTTGGACTAATGCTTACTTGTAATGCAGTTATAGTAAATGAAGAGGAGAAAATAGTATGAAAGGTGATAGAGTAAAAATTCTTTCAAGTACCATGTTTGAATCAAAAGATGAAATTCTTCCAGTATATGAACCAGTTTGGAATCCAGATGGTTCAATACAAATAGCCGAAGATGGTTCTTGTAGCTTAAGAAGACTAGGTGGAGTAAAAGCTGGCTCATCTGGTGTAATAGAAGGACCAGCAATAAAAGTACATAGAAGTCAAGTCTTACACTTACAAAACACGGGTGCTTCGTTAGGTGGAAGAAATGATTACGTTGAAATTTTTCCAGTTTGGTTAGATCATTATCAACAACGTGGCTGGTTTCCATCCGATCACGTTAGAGTAATGTCTGGTGGTATTATCTGATGATTCAGGTTTTTACTCGTTGTTTGAGTAAATAAACATTTGATTCATGATTATCTAAGATTGTTCCAAGTAATTGTTCTAATCCTCTAGATAATAATCCTTTATCTTTAAGAAGATTCATCATTCTTTCTCCTGCCTTTATAAATGCTAATTCTGCTCTTAAAGCTTTATTAACAAGTAAATCGGCAGGAGAAACCATTTCTGTAGTAGCTAAATCAGCAACGGCACCTAAGAACAAATCCATATTTGTTAATGAATGATTATAATCAACCAATCTTTCGCTCCCAAGTCCTACTGATCTTTCGCCTACTGAATCGATCTCTTCAGCAAGTCCTTGATACAGTCTTTGAAATAAAAGATGATCAGAATAATAATTAGCTCCTTTTGTTTGCCAATGTGCTGTTTGGTGTAACAGTTGTAATCCTCTTAGTAAATCTAAGAAAACAGCAACTTCGGCATATTTTTCATCGCCATATGTATTAAATAAATCATCTAATCGTAATATTGTCATAGTAATACTAATTATATCACAGAAAACAATTATCAGGAGCTTATAATGCCTTTTCAATATCCTTCTAGCGGTCAGAATAATGTAGCTGAATATCAAGCAAGTGGTCTTCCATATGTGACACATTCTCAGGTGGCAGCAGGGACAGTAAATCAAATAAGTTTTCCATTTGTTGCAAATGTTTTTAATATCAAAAATAATTCTAGTGGCATTTTAAGAGTTGGATTTACTAGAAATGGAGTTTTAGGAACAAATTATTTTTCTCTACCAGTCAGTGGTGCTTTTGAAGCAAAAATTAGAATAACTGATTTATTTGTTACCGCAGAAGCAGGAACTTTAGATTATGAAGTGGTTGCAGGATTAACAAGCATTGTACCAACTAATTTCTTCATATTAACTGGATCATATGTAGGATTTAGTGGCAGCACAATTTCTCCAATAAATTCAAGATACTATGGTTATGATGGTATCGGATGACAGTTTAAAGATAAAAAGAAGAAAGGCGGGTTTAACCCGCCTTTTTTATTTCATTCCTTTTTATCAGGATCTGCCAAAATATATTCTATTGATTTAACCAATTTAAACAAATTCAATACATGTTCTTTAACGGCTTTATTTTTATATTTGCCTTTGTTAAGAGCAGTTATAATATATACATTCTCAGACCATTCAGAATATAAATCAATAATCTTTTCTATGCTCATTGGTTTATCTTGAACATCAGAAAAAATTTTAACGATATTTGGTGCAATGTAATATACATTATCTTCTGGTATAGAACTCTTTTTAGATTCTGATATAATAATATCATTAATATCATTAAGACAGTCCTGTAATTCTTCTAGAGAATTTTCTATCTTTGCATAAAGTTCTAAATTTTCAAATTCATTATCACTCATTGTCATTTGTTTCTAATATGTTAAAGTCAACAATAGCAAATCCTCTGGTCGGTTCTGTAGCATTTATAATTGTTTCTTTTTCTTTTTTTAAAGAATTGTTTGGCATTTCAAGAACAAGTTCTTTTTGTTGTTCTTTATTGACCTCAGATCTTTTTTTTAACCATTCCCAAAAATTAATATCTTCCATGTTTTTTCTCTTTTAATGTTACAGAAACAATCCACAGTCTAAGAGAAATAATATTTTATCTTATTAATAAATATCTTTCTTTTTAGAAGAAAAGTTTTGGCTTAATAATTAAATTTATTTGTTTTTTATTAAACATAAAAAAAGGCGGGGAAACCCGCCTTTTATTTATTAAATTTTATTTTAAATTCACTTCATCTTGCTAACAAAATCATACAAAACAATGCCAACTGCTACCGCTAGATTCATGTCGTTATGAATCCCAAACTGGGGAATATGCACAACGTGTTTTGCTCTCTCCAATAGAACGTCCGGTACTCCAAACTTTTCACTTCCAAAAAGAAGGATAGGATTGTCTGGATATTCAAAATTTCTAATGTCACTCGTCACAAGATCATGCCTACGTTCAAAAGCAACAATGTTTCTACCAGATGAGAATTCAATAAATTCATCAATAGAATCCTTTACAATGTTTTCATATTTGTGAGTTCCCATTGTAGCCTTCTCATACATCAATCCAGAATCAGGTGCAACTTCAATTGCATGAATACTGCGAATTGCAAAATTATGACAGCTTCTAACAATTGCACCAAAATTGAAATAATTTGTAGTATGCCAAACTGCAACATCTACAGGATGTCTATTCTGGTTAACCATAGTCTTTAGTTCTTCCTTAGAAGCAGCAGAAATATGAGGCGGAATCATCGACATGTTTTATTTTCCTTAAAATGAATTTATTGTTTTTTTATTACTACTAAATAAAAAGATTAAGGGCAATCTTTAAAGTACAGATGATTTTATAACAACTTGTCGTTGTAAACAATCTATAAACTTGAAATCTTGCCCCTAAATCTTTGATCATTGTCTAAGTCTTAAAACTTAGAAAACAATCATCTCATCGTAAATTAAAATTTTGGATAAATCAGACTCTGCCTTCTGGCTCATAATGAACTAGATGCTCCCTTGCTGTATTAAGACGGGCTACAATAAAACCATTCGTCATATCGTAAACCGAAACCTTAACACGGACACGATCACCCTTTTCAACATTGATCTTATTCTGTCGCATCTTTCCGGATACCCTTGCACGAACAACTTGCTCAGTTCTTTCAATCAAGATCTTGAAATTGTCATGTGCGTGCTCAATTACCCTACCAACAAGCTCAATATGATTATCAGACATTCTTTTTTTCTCTCCTTCAGTATCTTTATAATATAACAAATTATTTCTTGAATTTAAACTTATTAAGAGCAAATTTGTTCATTTTCAGAACAATTATCTTCTCTTATCAATTCATTTTCTTCTTTTGGATTTCCAATTTCCATAACCAAATCTAATTCATTAGATTCAGTTTCGGCTTGAACTCTTACAGGTAAACTCCAAAAATCATTTAAAGTGTCACCACATTCAAGTAAAGTCCATCCATTTCTTAAATGCATTTGACGACGAAATCCAGGAGCACCCCAATGATCTACACGTAATTCACAAGGAGGTACTGGATTTCTCCTGATAATTTCTCCAGCTAAGTTATAAACACGAATCCAATCATTTCGTTTAGCGCCCCAACTGAATGGAACTACTTCACTCCAACCTTGTGGCTCCGTAAATCTTTCGTTTAAATGAGCTACCCAACGATGATTATCTGTTCTTTCCGTATTAAAACTTAATGGCGCATAGGCTCTCATAATGCCTATCGTTAATTGCCCCGTACTTGAACGATTCCTTAATGCATGATATATCATCACACAATCATCTGTCCTTGTTTGAAATCCAGCTTCACTTACACAAATGCGAGCTAATGCTAATTGTAAATTCCTCATTCCTGGTAAATTAGTATTGTCCTCTACATCATTTTCCTGTTCTTGATAAACAGACATATTTGTTTCTACAAAATTTGCCACATATTGTTCAGGCGAAACACAAGATAGTGTTGAGCTATATGTTATTTCTTGTGAAGTTTCATGTCCTGTGAAACCAAATAAAATAACAGTAGTTGCAAATAATATTATTCTTTTAACCATAACATTCTCCTAAAAACAAAAAACAGGCTATTTTTAATAACCCGCTTTTTGGTTTGTCTCTTATATATATGCTCTCAAGTAGCAGACTTCAATGTAGGGAAAAAAACTACGTCCCTCAAGTTATCAGTTCCAGTAAGAATCGCTACCATTCTATCAATTCCAAAGCCAGCACCACTCTGAGGCGGAATGCCATGCTCCATGCATTCAAGGAAATCTTCCTCAATCATCATGGCTTCATCATCGCCATTAGCTCTGTCCTGCATCTGCTGCTCCAATAGCTGACGCTGTAGAACCGGATCCGTAAGCTCCGTGTAACACTTAACTACTTCCCATCCATCCACAATAAACTGCCATTGCTGAACCGTATTGGGATCGTTAGAATGCCTTGCTGCCATAGGAGACATATGAGCAGGATAATCCGTTACAAAAATAGGATCAATAAGCTTTGGACGAACCGCCGTCTTAAATAGCTGATCCGCTTCCTTGGCACTCATATCATCCGGATAACGTCCAGTATGCTCATTAAACAACTTACGATATTCTACAACTGGAGCATTCTTCCACAAAACCAACTTGGTATGAATCTCCTTGTTGTTTTCAAATACAATACTAAGAAAATTAGTCAAATTACGAAAAAATGCCATGTTATCACAATAATCCCAATATGAAGCATACCATTCAAGAGAAGTAAATTCCTGCAAATGAGAAGGATCAATACCTTCATTACGGAACTGCTTGCCAATCTCAAATACACGATCAAAACCAGCCGCAGTCATACGCTTAAGATATGTCTCTGGTGCAATACGCAAATAGAAGTCTGCATCAAGAGCATTATGATGGGTTACGAATGGACGAGCCTGGGCACCGCTTGCCTGTGGAGTTAGAACAGGAGTTTCTACTTCCATGAAACTCTTGCCTTCAAAAAAGTTTCTAATCGAAGTAATCAACTTACTACGAAAACGAAAAACATTACGACTCTCAGGATGGATAGCACATTCCAGCCACCGCTTACGTCTCATAAGCTCTGGGTCAGTCATTCCATGCCACTTATCAGGAAAGCCGCCACAAGCCTTCTGGAGCCTCTTAAAGTCCTTATTGACTAGAACAGTACGCTCCCCAGTCCCAGTAGTCCAAAGCTCTCCTGAAAGACCTACAATATCTCCGATGTGAGGAACCGCAGACCATTCCTTATAACAGGATTCATCCATCATCCTCTTATTAAAACAAAACTGAATCTTAGTATCACTATTGTCAACAATATGACCAAAGGCAACACCACCCATCTTACGATAAGAAATTACTCGTCCAACAATCGAAATTGGAGTCTTATCAGCACGAGCAAAAGCATCTCGGGCAGTCATACTATTAGAATCATTAATATTCCAGAACATTTTCTTCCTTATTATTGGTAGTGATTACTTTATTACAATAGCATAAAAAGAAACTATTTTAAACTTATTTTGGAGATAGGCAGAATCGAACTGCCGTCCAGAAGTTCTCAAATTTTATAGATTTAAACAATTTTATTAATTGAAGTTAAATTGTTTATATGTGGGAATGTCCTAACTGTAAACAAAAAAACAATTCTTGTAAAAGTCATATAGAACATCTATTGAAAATACAAGAATGCCTTATTCATTTCAATAAAGAAAATAATATAGAAATATTTTTGACCAATAAATCATTGGATAATTGGAATAAATCTAGTTAATAAAATATTATTCATAACAATATCTTCTTAATAACAAAATATTATATAATTATTTTAAATTATTAGGAGAATATTATGAGTTACGAATCCCCAATATCTATTTTAGTTAATGAAGATGGTAATATTGTTACCCGTTCTGGTAGCCAATCTATGGCAACAGAACATCCTGGCTTGCCAGTTATGGGTAAAGATGAAGCTGGTAATGCTCAATTCTTACATCTTGCAGCAGATGGTGCATTGAAAGTATCTGCTTCAATTGATATTGATCTAGATGCTTCTACTGATAGCGTATCCGTATTCAACTCCAATGGTAATGCTTTCTCTATATCAAACTATCTTCCAGTAGGCTTATCAAATGGAACTAATCTTATCGGTGATAGTAATGCAACTCCAGTCTATGTAACAGGTTCTTCTTTTACTGCATTGTTTGATGCATTAATGATGGTTTCTGGCGGCGTTGATGATACAGTAAGTTGTTTAGAGTATGTAGAAAATGCAGTCATGCAAGTTTCTGGTACTGTTGTTGATTTAAAATCTATATTAGAATCAGTTGACTCTTCCGTTCAAGCAGTTTCTGGCGCTATTGATTCTCTTGGAGGTGGCTTATCTCTAGTTGATATTAATACATCCGTAGGTGACGTTAACTCTTCTGTATTAGCTGTTTCAGGTGCTATAGCTGAACTTATCAGTACCACATTAGCTAGTTCAGCTACAATAACTTTAATGCTTGCAGCAGATGGTCCCGATTCTGTAGATCCTTTAGCTTCAAGAAAAGGATTCATCTTCTTTATGGAAGGTAGTAATACAGCTTATGTTAAATTTGGAGCTGGTGCTTCTTCTTCCGATTATAGCGTAAATATAGTTGGTCCTGGTGGTTTCTATGAACTATCAAGCCTACGTTATACTGGTGAACTTAGTGTCGCATTCAGAAATGCCACAGGTGTCCTTAGAATCACTGAACTAACTTGAATTTAAATTCAATATAAACAATAAAAAAAGGAGAAGATTACTCTTCTCCTTTTTTCTTTAAAAGCGGAAAATCGGATTCGAACCGACAACAAATAGCGAAAATACAGTTTCGGTTATATACTTATAGCAGAATGCCGGAATCGAACCGGCGAGGTCACGTTGGAAGCGTGAAGTTTTACCATTAAACTAATTCTGCGGAGGTTATATGAATTCCTGTTTATATTGTAGTAAAGAAACTAAAAATGTGTATTGTTCTTTATCTTGTAGTAATCGTAGTCGCACGGCAAAAAATGAAAAAAACTATAATTTAAATCCAAAAAGATGCTTAGTATGTGAAGCAGCCATCCCATATTCAAAACGTTTTGAAAATATATATTGTTCACATTCTTGTGCTGCCAAAGTTTCAAATAAAATTCCAAAAAGAAAAAAAGCTCCTAAAAAACATATTGACATATCTGTTTGGAAAGAAATGCTTCAATCACAAATTATGGATAATTTTAAAAACGGAGTATTGACAACGAGACGAACCATAAGACGTTGTTTAATACAAACAGTTGGAAATACTTGTTCTATTTGCAAAAATAATAATTTATGGAACGGACAACCGTTAACACTTATTGTAGATCATATCGACGGAAATGCTGGCAACAATGTTCCTTCAAATTTAAGATTATTGTGTCCAAACTGCAACAGTCAAACACTTACTTTTTGTGGCAGAAATCGTGGTAAAGGAAGGCAATCAAGAGGATTGCCTAAACATTAAAAGCCGCAGCTCTACCACTGAGCTATTTCCGCAGAACAAACATTAAATTGCGGTCGCCGGAACTGCCCCGGTCTTTTGCGTTATGAGCGCAAGGTGCCCTAATACACTACCCCGCATTAATTAACTTACTTTTTTCTAATTATGAGCCAAACGAGTTACTACTTCTCCAACCCGCAATGATAACTCTAATATAATAACTATACCAGAGTTTGTTCAATAATAGAAAAAAATATAATTCATAATCATGGCAATTATAAAATAAATAATAAACTCAATTAATATATTTAATTCCCATTTTTCAACAAAAAAACTTTCATAAAATTCTACTAGTTTACGAAAGAAAAAGTCCATAATTCTAAATATAAAGAATCAGTTCTTTCCTCTTTCTTTTTCTACTTCTATTTCCCATAAAGCAATAGCTGCCTTATAATATCTCTTTGCCTCCTCTGTATCCTTTATTCTTTCTGATGTCTTTTTTATAGTGTTCCTCATCGCTGTATCAGCATTAGAAAAACTCATCAGTATCAATCCTATAATCGGAGACAATAAAGTCGTTATCAATATTTCAAATATTATAAGAGTTACAAGAGTTATAAATGATTTTTCTTGCTTCCTTATCGATGCTTCCTTCATTGCCTTGTTATCTATCATATGATAGGTCCAATACCATATCACAGTCCTAGATAAAAAATACAATAAAATACTATAAATTATATATGATAAAACACTCATTAATAAAACCTAAATGTCAATCTGTTTTCTTTGACTCTAATTGATAAAAATAATAAAGTTTGTTTTCTTGGTTGTAATCATTTAATCTATTAGATTCTAAATCCATATTCTTCTCTATGAGAATCTCTTTTTGCTTTATAGAATAATTCTTACATGTTTCATTAGGACATTCTATAGAAAAGAACCCAACAAATATATCTGCTGATCCACAAAAATGACATTTAGGTTCCATCAATTTTTACTCAAGATTGTTTCCTGGCATTTCTTCTGGCAAGACGTTTCTTCTTGCCTTTTTTTCTTCTGCCATGTCTACGACCATTTAATCCAGTTCTTGCGGGCATATCTTCTCTCCTTTGTTATTTAGGACTTTCCTAAAGAAGTTGGATTTCTACCAACACTTTTGGCAGTATGTTGCTTGCCTCTTTCTTTTGGGCTACTCTTCGTACTAATCCTAATACGTGCTGCGGGAAGAGGGACTTGAACCCCCGACCAGCGCCGTGTTAAGGCGCTGCTCTACCACTGAGCTATTCCAGCAATCGGAAGCGAAGGGATTCGAACCCCTGGTACCCTTTCGAGTACGGCGGTTTTCTAAACCGCTGCCTTAAACCACTCGGCCACGCTTCCTCAAAGCCAATCAGTCTCTTTGTCCTCTATCTCCTTATTTAATATCTTTCTCATCAAATCGTTAGAGTATGCGTCCTTCTCTCCTCCACCCAATCCCCATACTAACCTAATCCCTAAATTTAAACATAACTCCCTCTCAGGAGTGTTTACCCTAGTCCTATAACCACCATTCCCAAATACCGTAGGACGCACCCTCTCTAACGCTTCACAAACAGTGTCATCTCTATCATCTACCTTGATAACTTCTGATACTCCATTGATAGATAAAAGTAATTCCCTTCGATCATACCATGGCGTTAAAAGATATCCCTTCCTCTTCTCAACCCACTTATCACTATTCAATATAATAATAACTCGACCAAAATTAATAGCACTCTTGATCATCCTTACGTGACCCACATGCAATGGATCAAATGCCCCAGATAATGCTATGGTCGATGGCTTCATCTCTGTCTCTTATATAATATATCATCCTAAATAATTTTTATATCGTTTTCACTCAATATCAGCACAATAAAATGCTTCCGCTGGAACACAAATCGAAAAATGAGTCGTATCACCACCAGTGTTCGATTCACCCTCTATCATAGAACCTCCAGATTCTCTACATCGCATACTTAATGAAATCTCAGAAATACTTCTGTTGTATTGTACATTATATACATGCCAGCATATCCCAATTGTTAACAAAAACAAAATAAAAAATGTAACAGCTACTAATGAAGCTTTTGTCTCTTCTGTTAAATTCATTTCAAATATCTCCAAAATCATAGTTTTGTGAACACCAATAATATACTGGAGTAGTTGTTACCGTAGTCTCTTCTGCTTCTTCTTCCTTGCCAAAATCATCATACTTTGGTCCCTTTTCCTCTGGATTGTCTAGGAAAAATAAAACTTGCTCTTCTTCTTTGTTCATTCACTAACTCCATTTATTAATTGCTCTATATACTCTATCGTTTGTTCTGGTCCTGTAGTAGACCATGAATTGGGACGACATGCTTCATATATCGCATGATCATTGCCGTTCTCTCTACATCTATCACCTATGAAATAAATTTTATACCCTCTAAAGTGTTTCATCGCATATGTCTTGTCCCAACCATTAGGATATATATCAAAACTTGTCTCGCCTCCTAATGCTATCACCAAACCCCCTATACCGCTCTTTACGAACTCTTCCCTCATCCTACCGAGCCATGGCATCCTTATCCTGTTGCCTTCGTCTAATCGCTCCCAAATGGCTCTGTGCTCTTTCTTCGCCGCTCTGCCTATCGGACACCAATTCAATAAGGATCCCCTGTATTGAAAAAAATTACCTGTTAATGGTAACTCATTGCTGTTTCCCATTATCTCTAATTGACCCCTTAAACATATCTCCACTAATCGATTATATCCCGCCTGTCCTAATTCATCTATCATACTAATTTCAGATTTTGCCGCCAATCCTTCCCCTAATCTATAATACTTCGTTCCATTACACGGCAACAAATGAACTCGCTTACCTATACCATCACTAAACATTATTCGACATTGACTCTCTATGTAATCTAAATCTGATCCAGATACTATCCCTATCTCATGTCCACTTCCCTCTAACCTCTTTAAACACTCCAGCATCTCTATACCC
>Ga0164295_10000945_pt1 | contig 24116 bp, 23 predicted proteins | sample GEODES006metaG_FD_111798 | JGI IMG/M metagenome (GOLD analysis project Ga0164295, IMG submission 111798) | Oligotrophic lake water microbial communities from Sparkling Lake, Wisconsin, USA - GEODES006 metaG | ecosystem: Environmental > Aquatic > Freshwater > Lake | place: USA: Sparkling Lake... | reverse complement strand
CTCGGTTCTATTCGCTCAACTTCTGGAGTCGACCATGTCTTCCGTGAATGGGTTGTTCGCTCGACGTTTGTTCGGTGCTCAGTGCGCCGGCGGCATTCTGCTGGCCGCCGCGGCCGTCGTGTTGGCAGGTGATGCATCTGCTGAAGAGTGGGGCACCATCAAGGGCCGCTTCAAGTTTGGCGGCACCGCCCCGACGGCTGCCGAACTGAAAGCCGACAAGGATGTTGAGGTGTGCGGAAAACACAAGCTCGTGAACGAGGAGTTGGCGGTCGGTGCCGATGGCGGCGTTGCGAATGTCGTGGTGTTTGTCCGCGATAAGGATGTCAAGGTGCATCCTGATCTCGTCGCCACCAAGTCGGAGAAGGCGGTGGTCGACAACGCCTCCTGCCGGTTCGAGCCCCATGTGCTGATGGTGCAGACCGGCCAACCGCTGGTGCTCAAGAACTCCGACTCTGTCGGCCACAACAGCAACATCGCCACGCTGAAAAATCCCCCCTCCAACAGCCTCATCCCCAGCGGTGGCGAGACGACTGTCACGTTTACCAGTGAAGAGGCAATTCCGGCGCAGCTGACCTGCAACATTCATCCCTGGATGAAGGCGTGGCTGGTCGTTCGTCCCAATCCTTACGGGGCGGTCTCCAAGGCGGACGGCACATTTGAAATCAAGAACCTGCCTGCTGGTGATGTCGAACTGCAGATCTGGCACGAAAAGGCCGGGTATGTCGGTGAGATGACAATCAACGGCAAGGCAGAGAAAATTGCCAAGGGTCGGAAGAAGATCAAGGTGGCTGGTGGCGACAACGATCTCGGAGAGATGGTGCTTGATGCGAATCTGTTCAAGAAATAATGCCAACGATTGCGCTGTCGCGGTGAGCTTTCGCGCTCCGCTTGTGGCGGCCGCGCTGCTGGCGTGCCTGATGACCTTCGGCTGCTCTGCCGAAAGGGTCTCCACGCCCGGCGCGGACGCCGGCCGGGCAGAGCAGTTGCGGGCCACGCTTGCCAGTTCCACCGGTGGCGGCAATGCCGGAGAGGCTGCCGCCTCGACCGGCACGGGCTGGGGCACGCTCAAGGGGCGGTTTCTCTTTGCGGGCACTCCCGGAGAGCCGAAGCCGCTGATGGTCGACAAGGATACTGAGATCTGCTCCAAGGCGGGTGTGAAACTGGTCGATCGGTCTCTGCTGGTCGATCCAGCCACGAAGGGTCTGGCCAATGTTGTCGTGTTTGCCCGCAAGGCGAGCCGGGTCAAGGAGACGACAGTGCCGGCAACGCCGCTTGTTTTTGATCAGAAGCAGTGCGAGTTTCTCGCCCCTGTGTTCGCAGCCCGGGTCGGGCAGCCGATCGATGTTCACAACAGCGACTCGATCGGTCACAACACCAACATCGCCGGTTCGAGTTTCAACCAACTCATTCCGGCTGGCCAGGGCACGCTCTACAAAGCAGATGCCGAAACGGGCATGCCGACGATGGTGACCTGCAATATCCATCCGTGGATGAAGGCCTATGCCGTGTTTCGTAAGGATGGGTATGTGGCGGTGAGTGCGGCCGACGGGTCGTTTACGATTCCCGATCTGCCGGCCGGCGAACCGCTCGAGATGCAGGTCTGGCATGAGCGCTCAAGCGGCCCCAACGGCGCTCTTGGCCTCGACAATCCCGCTCTCAAATGGACTCCCAAGGGGAGGTTTCAGATTCAGTTGACGCCCGATGAGGTGAAGGACATTGGCACTCTGGAGGTTCCCGCCTCCGCACTCGGCACTTGATCGGCAAACGTTTCAGGATACGGCACACCATGAAGTCTCAGTCTCAGATTGTTTCCCGCACGCTCGTCGGGCACCACTCCGCGTGGGCAGTGATTGCCTGCAGCATCTCCCTGCTGATGTGTGTTTCTGGATGCGGCAGCACGCCTGCGGCCTGGTTTCGCCCCAACATGGTGGAGGCGACCAAGCAGCGTCTGACTCCCGATCAGGAACAGCAGGTGTCAACCGTGATGCTGGCCATGTTCGGCACCCCCGACGCGCCGGTAGCGCTTCCCGAAACGGGCCTCGATGAGGCCAAACTGCAGTTGGCAGCCGGGCCGGTCCACAGCGACATCGTCGGTCGTAAAAATGGCCTTTACCGCGAGCACTGTGCCCATTGCCACGGCGTGACCGGCGATGGGTTGGGGCCGACGGCGGCGTTTCTCAACCCCTACCCGCGTGATTACCGCCCCGGCGTGTTCAAGTTCAAGAGCACCGAACGGGCTGACAAGCCGACGCACGAAGATCTCGTGAGGATCCTTCACAACGGTATTCCAGGCACGTCGATGCCATCCTTCGCCCTGCTCAGCCCTCCCAAGGTGGAAGCACTGGTCGAATATGTCAAATATCTCAGCATCCGCGGCGAAACAGAAATTGCCCTGATGCGGGCATTTTTTGAACTCGATGATGAAGCTCAGGGGAAACTGCCGGAGACTCGCGAGTTCCTCGTTGACGAGGTCCTCACCCCCGTGACCGAGAAGTGGAAGACAGCCGCTGACGCTCTCATTGCCGTTCCCGAGATGGCGAGTGATCTCGATCTGGCCGCCTCGATCGCCAAGGGCAAGGAACTCTTTTATGGCGACAAGGCCAATTGCGTGAAGTGCCATGGACCAACCGCTCTGGGGGATGGACAGGCCAACGATTACGACGACTGGAACAAGGCGATCGTAGAGGTCTCGAAGGAAGTCAAAAGTGGCCTCGAGCGGGCCGGTGAAACCTCCACGTCAGGAATGGACAGCGAGGCATTGGCTGAGCACCGGGGGCAGTTGGCGTGGCTCGATAAGTTTGGTCGCGTGCTCGATGGCGGCGATGCCCTCAGGCCCAGGACGATCCAGCCCCGCAACCTCCGTCATGGGATTTACCGTGGCGGGCGCAGGCCGCTGGATCTCTACTACCGAATCCATGCTGGTATCAACGGTGCGCCGATGCCAGCGGCAAAGGGCACTGTCCCGCCTGAGGAGATCTGGCACATCGTCAATTACGTGCGGTCTTTGCCCTACGAACTCGACGGCGAGCTCGGGGCCGACCGCCCCATGGTGGCCAAGGACAGATTTTAAGTCGGCAGCCGGGATTTTCGCGTCGGTTTTTCTGCAGTGAGAAGTTCGTTTTTGTTGAGGGAGTAAGCAGCCGTGGCCAATGACAATTCATCCGACGGCAGCCCCAAGCGATCCCGCCTGATGGGGATCTTCTGGAGTCTGCTGTTTCTTGCCGTGCCAGTATTGGGCGTGGCGGTTTTCATCGTTGCGCCGTGGTACGACATCTGGCTGCCCAAGGATGTTTCGGAGCATGGCAAGGCGATAGATGGCCTGTTCATGTTCATTCTGGCTCTGACCGGGGTGGTTTTCATTGCCACGGAGGTGCTGTTGTTTTGGTTCCTCTGGAAATATGACGCAGCTTCAGCCACCGGCCCCGCGAAGTACATCCACGGCAGCCATGCGGTCGAGGTGATCTGGACGATCATTCCGGCGGCCACATTGCTGTTTCTCGCGATCTATCAAATGAACACCTGGGCCGACGTCAAGATGCGGCGTCCGGCGATGGCGGCCTCAGTGGAAGTGGTGGGACGGCAATTTGAATGGCGGTTGCGTTATCCCGGCCGCGACGGCACGCTCGGGACGCCAGACGATCTGTTTCTGGTGAACGATCTTCATGTGCCAGCCGACGAAGACTTCCTCGTCCAACTCAAGAGCATGGACGTGCTCCACAGCTTTTTCATCCCCAATCTCCGGATCAAGCAGGATGCCGTCCCTGGCATGAAGATCCCCGTCTGGTTTAAGGCGACGGAGAACGGCGAGTACGACATCGTCTGCGCCGAACTGTGCGGGTGGGGCCACTACAAGATGAAGGGCCGCGTGACGGTAGAGTCGCGTGCGGATTTCGAGCGTTGGCTCGAGAAGATGTATGCCCAGCAGGAGGCGACCCAGCCAGAGCCTCTTTCCGGGGCAGACGGGGCCGCCGTGGCCCTGACGCAGTGACACGCATTCCCCCTTTGATCGTAGCCCTCACCCCCCAGCGACCCCCACACCAGCGACCCTCGAAATAGATACGCCCGCCACGGAGAGAGATTCCCATGAGCACCGCCACCGCATCCACCACGCTGTCACCCGATCGTGTGAGCCAGTCGCTGCCGCCGGCCCGTAAGGCTCGGCCGGTGGCTGAGTTTTTGTCGACATATGTATTTTCCAAAGACCATAAAGTGATCGGACTGCAGTTCCTGTTTTCCACATTGCTGTGGTTTCTCGTCGGCGGCCTGTTGGCGCTGGCCGTGCGTTGGCAGGTGGCTTGGCCGTGGTCTGATGTGCCGGTGCTCGGAAAGCTGTTCGCCCAGCAGGGGGGGCAGATGGCGCCCGAGTTCTACACGATGCTGTTCACGATGCATGCCACGGTAATGATCTTCTTGGTGATCATCCCGATCCTTGCTGGTGCCTTCGGCAACTTCCTCATCCCGCTGATGATCGGTGCCGATGACATGGCGTTTCCGACGCTGAACATGCTCAGCTATTGGTTCATGTGGCCCGCGTTCTTCGCTTTCGGCGCCAGTTTCTTCGTGGAGGGTGGGGCCGCCTCGAGTGGTTGGACGAGTTACCCGCCGCTGTCGACCAATGTCGCCTCGTCGCCTGGCGCTGGCATGGGGCAGACGCTCTGGCTCGTGGGACTAACGCTTGTGGGTGTGTCGTCCATGCTCGGTAGCGTCAACTACATGACCACGATCATCCTCATGCGGGCTCCGGGCATGACGATGTTTCGCCTGCCGATGACGATCTGGGCGATGTTTATCACCGCCATCCTGCAGGCCTTTGCCCTCCCCGTGCTCACCGCCGCCGGGTTTATGCAACTGACCGATCGCACCCTCGGGACGGGGTTCTTCTCTCCGGAGGGGAATATCGTCAACAACGCAATGCAGGCGACCGGCGGCGGCCAACCGCTGCTCTGGCAGCATCTCTTCTGGTTCTACAGCCACCCCGCCGTCTACATCATGATCCTGCCGGCGATGGGAATGGTCTCCGACATCATGACCACGTTTGCCCGTAAGCCGCTGTTCGGCTACCGGCCAATGGTCTATTCGATTGCCGGCATCGCGGGGTTGGGGTTCATCGTGTGGGGACACCACATGTTCATCTCCGGAATGAATCCCGCCCTGGGTATCACGTTCATGGTTTCCACGATGATGATCGCCCTGCCGAGCGCCGTAAAGACGTTCAACTGGCTCGGCACGATCTGGGGGGGGCGAATCCAATTCACCACAGCCATGCTGTTCGCCCTGTCATTCGTCTCAATGTTCATCATCGGTGGTCTGTCCGGCATCTTCATGGCCGCCACGCCGGTCGACATCTTCATCCACGATACCTACTTCATCGTGGCGCACTTCCATTACGTGCTCTTCGCTGGCACCGCGATGGGGGTGTGGGCGGGGATTTACTACTGGTTCCCCAAGATGTTTGGCCGGACGATGAACGAGTTTTGGGGGAAGGTTCATTTCTTCCTGACATTCATCTTCTTGAACGGCACGTTCTTCACGATGCATATCCTGGGAGCGGTTGGCTTTCCCCGTCGGTTGGCCGATGCCTACCACTACGAAACCTTCCACCATCTGCAGCCACTCAACGCCTTCATGACCTACTGTGCCATCGGCATGGTGGCCACGCAGATCATCTTCGCCATCAACTTCTTCTGGAGCATGTTCAACGGCCCGATAGCAGGACGGAATCCCTGGAATGCCAACACGCTGGAATGGACGGCACCAAGCCCTCCGGGGCATGGCAATTTCGACTTCCAGCCGGTGGTCTATCGCGGCCCCTACGAATACTCCGTGCCGGGGGTTGAGAAGGATCACCTGATGCAGACCGATCCCCCCAATGCCGCTGAAGCCGCAGCAGCAGCTGCAGCGCACGGGTAGTCGTGTTTATGAACCTCCCCACCATCCATTGGCCCCACACGCTGGCGTGCCTGCTCGTCGGCGTGACGGCTGTGCTGCTCTGCTTTGGTGCGCTGGTCACGACCTATGATGCCGCCATGGCGGTGCCCGATTGGCCGGGCACTTTCGGCCACAACATGTTTCTCTATCCACTGCAGGCTTGGCTCTGGGGCCCGTGGGATCTCTTTCTGGAGCATGGGCATCGGCTTCTCGGCGCACTTGTCGGAGTGCTCACGCTGGGCATGGCCGCGGTCGTCTGGCGGCGCGAGACCGATGCCACCCTTCGGGCTCTGGCCGTCGCGGCCGTGCTGCTGGTGGTGGTGCAGGGAGTGCTCGGCGGCGCCCGCGTGCTTCTGGATGACAAGACCGTGGCGAAGGTGCATGCCTGCACCGGCCCGCTCTTCTTTTCGGTAGCGATCGCCATCGCCACGCTCACTCGCCCCCCGCGCCTGGCGGGGGCAAAGCCGGTGCTTTCACCCACCGGCGGGGACGATATCCTGCGGCCCGATTCTTGGAAGTCTGTCGCTGCGCTCTCGACTGCTCCGTGGGTCACGGCGGGACTGTTGGGGGCTGCTTACGTGCAGTTGGTGGCCGGTGCCCAGTTGCGGCATCTCGATGCGGCGGTCGACGCAAACACGTTTCGCTGGCTGGTGGCGCTCCATCTCGCCGGGGCGCTCCTGGTCACGGTGCTCTCGATCGTGGCGACGGGAACATGCTGGTGGCTTGAAGCGGGAGCGCCGAGGCGTCTGGCACTGTTGATTCTTGTGCTGGTCGGTTGCCAACTTCTGCTCGGGGCGGGGGCCTGGATTGTGAGCTGGGGCTTTCCCGCCGATTGGCTGCCTCAATCCTGGACTCCGGCACAGGCAACCCTCGCCCGCAGCGCCCGCGGCGCGGCGGTGGTTACGGGGCATGTTGTGCTCGGCATGCTGATTCTGGGGGCATCGGTGGTGCTGGCGCTCTCAACCTGGGCCCTCCGCTCCTCCCAGCGGCCGGGGCTGGGTAAGGAAAGGGCGTTTGCATGAGCATCTCCACACCGCTCGCTCGCCCTGTGGCACAGGACAACCATACCCGCGGCCAGTGGCGCACGCAGCCTGACGCTCCGGCGAGAACGGTTGGGCTTTCGCTGGCCGGTGTGCTGGCAGAGGTATCGCGTCTCACCCGTCCCCGCATTGCGTTGATGGTGCTGGCGACCGTTTTCACTGCCATGTGGCTCACGGCTGGCCGCACCATTGATGGGTCGCGATTGGCGTGGTTGTTGTTGGGAACGGCCTTGGTGGCTGCAAGTTCCAGCATCGCCAACCAGATTCTCGAACGCGACACCGATCGGCTCATGCCGCGCACCGCCTTTCGCCCGATCGCGGCCGGGCGGATGACACCGGCGGCGGCAACGCTCGTGGCATTTCTGGTGCTCGTTCTGGGAGAAGGCATCGTCACCGCGGTGGCAGGATGGCCCCCGGCGGTCGCGGCGTTGGCAACCTGGCTGGTGTATGTGGCGATCTATACGCCAATGAAGAAGGTTTCGCCGCTCAATACGGCGGTGGGGGCTGTGGCCGGGGCCCTGCCGGTGGCCATCGGTTGGCTGGCGGCCGAGGGGCCGCGGCGGTTGGCTGCTGGTGATGCGGCGGGAACCCTCGCGGTGGGTGCGCTGGCAACGGTTCTCTACCTCTGGCAGTTTCCCCATTTCATGGCCATCGCCTGGCTCTACCGCGAGCAGTACGCCCGGGCCGGCCTGCGAATGCTCACTGTCGACGATCCGACCGGTCTGCGGGCCGCCGGGCAGGCGCTGGCAGCGAGTCTGGCGATGGTGCCGGTGAGTCTTGTCCTGGCTGTTCCCTCGGCGAGTGTGCCGCTCTTCCTGGCGGCAGCCTTTGCCTCAATGATCTATGTGGCGGCCACGGTGTGGTTTGCTCTGCGGCGCGACGACGCTTCCGCGCGGACGCTGTTGATGGTGTCGCTGGGGAGCCTGCTGGCCCTGCTCACTGCCTCGGTCGCCTGCGGGCCGCCAGCTGCCGTTTCGTCGCTCACCGCTACGGCATCGCCCCCCTCCTTTGCAGCAGACTTTTCAGCAGAGAATTCCCTTCCTCCGACCCACACGTTGCAGCCATGAATGCCACCGCTTCCGCCATTCCCCATGACGATCACCACGGCCACGGTGGTGCCCACGATTCCCACGGCGACCATGGTCATCATGGGCCTGTGCTGCAGTATCAGCCCGGCCTGCCGCTGACGCGCGGCAAGCTGATCATGTGGCTGTTTCTCTCGACCGAGATCATGTTCTTCGCGGCGCTGTTGGGCAGCTATGTTGTGCTGCGTTTCGGGGCGCCGGTGTGGCCCAAGCCCCATCACGTCCATCTCAGCGAGCCGATCGGTGCGTTCAACACGTTCGTTCTGATCTGCTCCAGCGTGACCATCGTGCTGGCGCTCGAAGCAGCCAAGGCCAACAAGCAGTCGCTGGCAAAGCTCTGGATGGTGCTGACACTCGTGCTGGGTGTCTTGTTCCTCGGAGTGAAGGGATACGAATACTCGGCCAAGTTCTCGCATGGCATCTATCCCTGGTCGCCCCGCAGTCGCGTCTTTGAGAAGCCCGATCTCTACTACGGCTCGGCCGTTCGGGCCCGCTTGGGGGAGCCGGAGATCATCGATCGCCTCAAGGCCCTCGACGAGACAGCCGAAACTGAGCTCTCTGCGGAGCAGGTTTCGGCCCGCCGGCGTCTGCAGCAGGTGCGGCAGATGGTTGTGAGCCCTGATCAGCAGCCGTTTGATCTGGCCGTCGTCGCCGATCAGGTGATGCCGCTGCCAACGGAGGCGGCCGGAGGCGGTCATGGCGGCCATGCCATGGGGCTCAACGACATCTTTCCCTGGCTCAAGCTTCCGGCGGTGATCCCGGGCGGCACCATGTGGGCCAGCACCTATTTCCTGCTGACAGGATTCCATGCCATCCATGTGCTGGTGGGGCTGATCGTGTTTGCCATTCTGCTGATGTACAGGCTTGGTCCGAAGCGGGCGGGTATGATCGAAAATGCTGGCCTGTACTGGCACTTTGTCGATCTGGTGTGGATTTTTCTCTTTCCGCTGCTCTACCTGTTCTGATCTTTCACCCGTTCTGACCGGTTCCCACGAGGTGTTTTCATGAGTGATCACGGCGACCATCCGGCGGCCGCGCCAAGCCACGGCCCCATCACCCGGCTGGGTGAATTGCCCGCACATTCCGCCGCCGAGGCCCACGGTGCCGGGCATGCTGCGGCGGATGCCGGCCACGATGGGCATGGCGCGGGGGATGGCCATGGAGGCATCGGGAAATACCTGCTGGTATTTCTGGCGCTGTGTGCCCTCACAACGATGTCATTCTTCACCTATTCATCGCTCTGGCCATGGAAAAATGAGCCGCATGTGGGGTGGGCGTTCATGATGGCGGTGTCGTGCACCAAGGCGTTGCTGGTGGTTCTGTTTTTCATGCACGTGTTCTGGGAGGCGAACTGGAAGTACGTGCTCACCATCCCGGCGGCCATGATGGCGATCTTTCTGGCACTCATGCTGGTCCCCGATGTGGGACTGCGGACGCGCATGGTGGCGCAGGAACGTGAGATCCATATGGCCCGTCCGTCCGACGTCCGCCTGCTCGAGCAGGCGGGTGAGGCGCAACTGCTCTCTGACCCGGCCGGAGCCCACTGAACAACTGCCCGGCGACGCCGGCGCGGGGAGAGGGAACACCATGTTCCGTTTGCACGGTCCTGAGTGTCTTGGCGTCTTGGCGTTGCTGCTGGCGTGTGGCTGCGACGCCCCATCGCCTCAGGGCACGGGTTCCGCGTCACGCGCTGAGCCCCGGGCCGCCGGCGACCGCGAAGCCCCGCTGCCAGCGCCCGGGCGCGTGGAGCCGGGCGAGCCAGCGGCCCCCTTTCAGCTGACCGACAGCCAAGGGGCTTCCTTCGATTCGGCTTCACTGCGGGGGCGGGTTTGGTTGGCGAGTGTCTTCTTTGCCAACTGCCCGGGACCCTGCTTCCGGGAGAATCAGGCCATCGCCGACCTCCTCAAGGATATTCCCGACCCCGATCTGGTTGCCGTGAGCCTGACATGTGATCCAGACAACGACACTCCCGATGTTCTGCGGCGCTATGCCGATCGGTTTCATGCCGATCCGTCCCGGTGGAAACTGCTCACTGGCGATATGAATGTGATTCGCGAGGTGGCCAACAAAACCTTCCTCCTTCCGGCAGAGGTGGGCGTCCATTCCGAACGTGGCGTGGTGTTTGATCGGCAGGGGCGGTTGCGGGGCAGTTTTCATCTCCTGCAGGCCGATCGGGTGGAGCTTCTCAAGAAACTGATCCTGGAAGTGCTGGCGGAACCCTCTCCCGACGCGCCTGCCGGGGAAACGCCATGAACGACGTTCTCCAGTCGCTTGCTGCCGGCTGCAATTCCCCCGGACTGCTCGCCGTTCATCCGCTGGCGACGACCAACGCGGTCCTCAATGCCCTCGCGACTCTGCTTTTGATCGCTGGTTGGGTGTTTATCAGGCAGGGCAACTGGCGGGCCCACCGCGCCGCCATGACGGCGGCATTTGTCGTGTCCACGGTCTTTCTCGTCTGCTATCTCGCCTACCATGCGCTGGTGGGCCATGTGCCGTTTGCCGGTGAAGGCCCGGTGCGGATGCTCTATTTTGCGATTCTTATCAGCCATATCCTGCTGGCAGTGCTGGTGCCGGTGCTGGCCATCGCGATGTTTGTGCTGATTTTCCGCGGAAAACTCACCGCCCACCGGCGGCTGGGCAGGATTGCCCTGCCGATCTGGCTCTATGTGTCGATCACGGGGGTGGTGATCTATCTGATGGTCTATCACCTCTACCCCCAGCCGGAAGGGGCGCATGCCGGTCTGGGCCGGCCAGTTGAGAGTGGTATCATTGAAGTGTCGGTGGCGCAACAGCCTGACCGCGAGGAGGTTTCATGACCCAATTGCAACCGTATGCCGAGAGTCGCTTGAGGGGCCGGTGGGTCCGCTGCCTGCAGGCCGCCCTGCCACTGCTGATCGTGGCGGTGGCTCTGCTGGCCGCCGCCGATGCGTTCGGCTGCCCCAACTGCAAGGATGCTGTCTCCGATGCCGATCCTGACGGCATGAATCTGGCGCGGGGCTACTTCTACAGCATTCTCATCATGCTGGCGATGCCCTTCGCCCTGATTGGTTCATTCAGCGCATACGTTTGGCGGGAGATGCGGCGGCAGAAGGCAGCCGGCGACGCAGCCCACGGCGACTCTCCATCCTGAACGGTGGGCGGGTGTCACATGCTGGCGAGGGTGCCTGCACAGGTTGTGCTGAAAAATGCTCCTGAGGCCCAAGGTTGTTGAGAGAGGGGAAGGGGTGGAGAAGGGGAAGGGAAGGGGAAGGGTATGGGCGACAGGAATCTTCCCCGCCACCCAAGCGCTGCTCGCCCCGGACGACCCCCGGTCTTTGACCGCTCCTGGCAGCGACGAATGATCTGGCTGGTGATGGCTCCGTCGATCCTGCTCCTGGGGCTGGGCGGATGGGTGGAGCGGGCCTGGTGGCCTCGCGAGGAAGCCGAGCGGGTTGTGCCCGTGGATACACTGCTGCCGCCGCAGCAGTCCGCGCCGGCTGTTGCTGATGCCGTGATCATTCCCGGAGAGCCGGCCGTGGCCGGGGAAGCGACGGAGCATCTGGGAGCAACGCCTGCAGCCCTCGCCATGGTGCGTGACGACACCGTGTTCTGCGCTGGCGACCGGCAGGCATGGTTTGAAATCTGGGCCTCGCTGCAGGCCTCTGCTCAAGGGATGGATCAGTCGCAGTCCCGGCAGGTCAGCTTCGCCCAACTCTTTGGCCAACCCCGCAGCTACCGCGGACGGCTCGTGCACTTGAGCGGCACGATCCGCCGGTTGCAGCGGGTGGAGGCGCCGTCCAACGCGCAGGGGATCGCGTCCTACTGGCAGGCGTGGATCGAACCGGATGGCGGCCCGCCCACGCCGATCGTCATCTATTTTCTCAGGGTGCCTGCCGAGATGCCCCATGGCATGCGGGTCAGCGAGGCGGTTGATGTGACCGGATATTTCTTCAAACGCTGGGCCTATCAGGCCTCAGATGCTGTGCGCATCGCCCCACTGCTGATGGCGCGGGAGCCGCACTGGCGCCGTCGTACCGGGGGGGCGTCGAGCGGCCATGTGGCGGGGGGCGGAGCGCTGGTGGTGATGGCAGCATTGGGGGCTGCTCTGCTGCTCTTTGTAAGGTGGGGTGGGGGGCCCAGACGGCCCCGCGCCAGCCGTGGCTCCCGTGAATTCACTGGCATTCCCGTCGATCCAGAGCCACTTGATCCAGAGCCACTCGATCCGGGGGAATCGCTGCCGCCACCAGCCCCCGTGGTAAGACGGCGCGGAACTGGACCATCGACTCCGGGGGCCGCTCCTGGGGCCTGGGTCCTGTTCTGCTGCCTCTGTCCGCTCGTGCCCGGTGCGGTGGCGGAGGAGATTGGAGGAGGCTCGCTGGAAACCTATCTGGCCACCTTCCGGCTCGACCGGCCTGAGCGTGAGATTGGGGGAACCTCTGGCGGCTGGGATGATGCCCGACAGGAGATGGCCCTGCGGCTCCTGACCCGTCTGCAATTGGCGCCTGCCGATCGCTGGGCCGACTGGTCGGCGGCGGCGGCGGCGGGCTGGGGTCATGCAGGCAGCGAATCAGGCAGTGCATCAGTCGTCGCAGCAGGCAGTGACCGGCTGATGCGGCTGACGGGCCGGGCCGTCTTTCTGGCCGCGCAGCCTCTTTCTCCCTCCCAAGCAGACCGGTTTGGCTGTGCCAGCATGAATCTGGTCCGCATCCAATGTGAAGACGGAACGCCCGTCGACATTCTGGCGGCGCAGGTGCCCCGCGCCTGGCCACGCTGGCAGAATTTTGACGAGCCCGCCAGCGTGGTGGGGCTGCCGTTGTCAGCCGCAGCCGGCCCGCGCCCAATGCCCGCGGAGCATGTGCCGGACGCCACCAAGCCCATGTCGGCGGAGGAGACGGGCGTCCCTCTCGCTGTGGCCCCTTGGCCTGCCGAGCCGGCGGCGGGAATGCTGGTTGCTCCACGCGTGGCGTGGCACCCATCCACGCCGCTGGGCAAGCTTGGGATGGACTACGGGCTCTTCAGCGAGGTTGTCGACGGGGGGAAACTCGGCCCGCAAGATGCTCCCGCTTTTTATGCCATGATCGCGGCGGTGAGCCGCACGTCGGCCAGCGAACTCGCGGCAGTCGCTGGCCCTCCGCTCAATCCGATACCGCTGATCGATCCTTCCCAAAACTGGTTCGCTACCCACCGGGGAGAACCCCTGACCGTCGAGGGAGTGGCGCTGCGGGCAACGCGTATTGAGATCGACGACGAATTGCAGCGGCGTGCGACAGGCACCGACCACTATTGGGAGCTGTTTGTGTTTGTGCCGACTCCACTGATCAAGGTTGGAGGACGCCTGCAGGAAACCTACCCCTTGGTCTGCTGCGTGTTGAATCTTCCGGCGGGGATGCCGGTCGGCGCATCGATCCACGAACCGCTGCGCGTCAGTGGGTTTGCCTTCAAACGCTACGGCTATCCCCTGCCGCAGCCTGCCGGCGAGCCCGCCGACAGGCCGCAGCGTCAGGAGGTGCCGTTGCTGATTGGCCCGGAGGCCGTTCGGCTCCCGCCCGCCGGTGGATCAGCCGCTGGTCCGGGCCTGGGGTGGGTGGCCTGGGCGCTTGTGGGGGTGGGAGTTCTCGGGTTGGCCGGAGCGGCCTGGAAACACCGCTGGAATGCCCGTCGGGCAGAGGGAGAGCGGCGGGCCGCTCTCCCGGAGCGGTTCTCTCTGCCCGCTCCACAGCGGAGAAGATGACGGGGCCTTGCCGGGAGGCATTCGGCAGGCGAAAACGTGTGCTCCACGCCAAGGCCCTGGCTACCTGCTCCCCTTCCCACCGCGAGGATTCCAAACCATGAGACGAGCCAAGATTTCCATCATCGGTGCCGGAAACGTTGGCGCCACCACTGCCCACTGGTGCGCTGCGGCTGAGCTCGGCGACGTCGTGCTCCTCGACATTCCCGCTACCGAAGGGATGCCGGCCGGCAAGGCCCTCGATCTGTTCCAGGCCTCACCCATCATGGGCTTCGATTCGCGTTTGACCGGCACGAACGATTGGGCGGACACCGCCGGCAGCGATGTCGTGGTGGTTACTGCTGGCATCGCCCGCAAGCCGGGGATGAGCCGCGATGATCTGCTTTCCACAAACGCCCGGATTGTGGGCGATGTCGCCGCGCACATTCGCGACACCAGCCCGCAGGCGGTGGTGATTGTGGTCAGCAATCCCCTCGACGCCATGGTCCAGCGAACCTTCCAGGTCACCGGATTTCCGCGGAACCGCGTGATCGGGCAGGCCGGCATCCTCGACACCGCCCGCTACCGGGCGTTTCTGGCCATGGAGTTGGGGGTGAGCGTGGAGGATATCTCCGCCATGCTGCTCGGCGGCCATGGCGACACGATGGTGCCTGTGCCGAGCTGCACCAGTGTCGGCGGCATCCCGGTCACGCAACTCATCTCGCCGGAGAAGCTGGAATCGATCGTCACCCGCGCCCGCAACGGTGGGGCCGAGATTGTGGGCCTCCTGAAAACCGGCAGCGCCTACTACGCCCCAGCAGCCGCCACCGCACAGATGGTGGAAGCGGTGGTGCGGGACAAGAAGCGCTTGGTGCCCTGCGCCGCCTACTGCGACAAGGAGTATGGCGTCGGCGGATACTTCGTCGGCGTGCCTGTGATCCTCGGCTCCGCTGGCGTGGAGAAGATCATCGAACTGACGCTGCTTCCGGCGGAACGTACCGCGCTCGACAAGAGCATCGCGGCCGTGAAGGAACTCGTCAGCGTCATGAATCGCCTCGCCACCTGAGAAGCTGTCGATAAAGCGATCTGAAGTGAATCCGACGTACGCGGAGCGTCGGCTTCGGAGCGGCAAAAGTCTCGTCGCTTGCGCTCACGAGGAGTTCGCCGACCCCTCCGCCCACACCGCCCGTAGCATTGAACCTAGTCTTCGCTCCAGCTATCCCGGTGGCCCTCTGGCCACCCCGCAGGCTGCGCGGTGGCTTGGGAGTTTCGGGCAGTTGTGGTTGGCGGGGCAGGAGTCTGCGGCCCCGCCAGCCGAAGGCAATCTTGCCCCTCTTTCCCCACCTGCCGCGCGAGGTCAGGGAATCTCCTCCACCTGGATTGGAGCGACATCCTGACGTTGAAGCGGAGTGGGCTATTCCGCTAGAACCCCCGAGCCCATAAGGGCTTTTGGTACGTGCGTGGGGTGTTTTTTACCCCTCTGCCCGCCGGTGAGTTCCCAGTCACAAGAGGTGCCCCATGCGAGGTCGTTTGCCGGACCGCAGCGTCCCCAAGGTTGCCGGGCCAGAGAAACTGAAGCGGGGCCGGATCGGCGCGGGCAAAATCGCGATGGCCGGGGTGGTTGGTTCCGGCGGAGACGACGTCTTCCTGCCGATGGGCTACGAGGCGGGGTATTCCTATCCGCTGATCGTGTGGCTGGACGATCCCCGGGGCCGTCGCTTCGATCTGGGACGGGTGATGCAGCGGGTGAGCCTGCGCAATTGCGTGGCGGTCTGCCCGGCGCGGGGAGATCGAGCCATCGATCGCGAGGAGGCGGTCTGGCAGGCCATCGATCGGCTGCGGGAGCGGGTCAGCATCCATCCCGGCCGCATCTTTCTGGCGGGGCAGGGGGAGGGGGGAACCGAGGCTTTCCGCATCGCCTGTCGGCATGCTGCAGACTTTGCCGGAGTGATCTCGCTGGGCGGGCAGTTCCCACATGGAGAAGCGCTCTTTTCCCGGTTGTCGGCCATCCGTCAGCTGCCGATGCTGCTCTGCTGCCGACGCGAAGCCCCCGACGCCGTCGTCCAGCCGACCGACCGCACCCTGCGACTGTTTCATGCGGCAGGGGCGCTGCTGACAATGCGGATCTATCCCGGCCACAACGATCTTTCCAAGCCGATTCTCGCCGACGTCAACCGCTGGATCATGGACGAGATTTGCGGTTCCCAGACGCCATCGACCACGTCGACCAACCGCTCGCGTGTGCAGGGGGGCCACTGACTCGGCCGGTTCCAACCGATCCGTGGCCGGCTCCTTGCGCAGACACCAGAGCACAGAGGTTTTTTTGATGAACGATCGATCTGCTGGCCCATCCCGTGGCGACGAGCATGCCTCAGTCCCCCACATTCTGCCGATGGTGGCGTGGGGAGCGGCGGCTGCCCGATCCCCGAACGCCCGGACCGGACAGACCAACAGCCAGATGGGTGACGTGGTTCGCACGACGGTAGACCGGCTCCGCCTGCGGTTGGAGGAAGTGAGTGTGCTTCTGCGGCAGGCCGACGTGACGGGTCTGGCTGACGGGAAGGGGGGAGGCGATTTTCGCCGCCTTGCCGGCACCGTGGATGCGGTCTCCCAGACGCTCCGCGATCTCGGCGATTGGGTGGCCCCCCACGAAGCCGACGCACGGTGGATCTCCCCACGCGGCGTGCTGGAAGGACTGCTGGCGGAAACCAACCATGCGCGGCACGACCGCCAGATGCCACCTGCCAACATCGTCCTCGATGTGCCGGAGGGGCATCTGATCCACGCCGATCCGACCCTCGTCCGCCGCATTTTTGCAACACTCCTGGGCAATGCCCTCGACGCCACCGATCAGGGCGGGATGGCAATGAAGGGACGCTCCGCCGCCAATGCCCGGCGGGAGGTGGTGGTCACGAGCGTCTCCTATGCCAACTCCATGGAGATCGAGATCGCTGATTCCGGCGCCGGTCTGAGTCCGCACGCCAGAGCCTGGCTCTTCGAGCCGGGCTTCACCACGAAGCCGGAAGGATCTGGTCTGGGGTTGGCTGCAGCCCGTACGCTTGTCGCCCAGTTGGGAGGAACCCTGGAGGCGGTGAACTGTCCCGAAGGGGGCGCTGCCTTCACGCTCAAACTCCCCTGCAGCCACGCCCGACGAATGGCCGCATGATTTTCGCCTCGCGCACTCCCTTTCCTCACTACGAAGGCCCCCGTGGATGGACGCACACTCCCCCTCCCGCTCCGCTTCGGCACGTGTCACCCCCTCGCAACTCATCGCGTTGGGGTTGGTAGTCGCCTCGATCGGCTGGGCCGTCTGGCTGCTGCGCGATCGCCCCATCAGCGAGGAATCGGAACTCCTCGCCGGCACGCTGCTGCCCTCATCGGAACTGGCCATCATGGAAGCGGCCTTCGATCGGGCCCAGCTCACCGATTATCGCACCGATGCCGGAAAGGTGTATGTGCCGCGTGGCCGGCAGAGCGCCTACATGCGGGCGCTTGTCGATGCCGAAGCGCTGCCCCGCGAGTTTGGAGGCAGCCTGCGGCGGGCGCTATCGACCAACAGTCCGTGGCAGAGCAAGTCGCTGCAATCTGAGGTGTTGCGGGTGGCAACACAGGACGAACTTTCGCTGGTGCTCTGCTCCATGCCAGGGATCGAACGGGCCGCCGTTCTCTACGATGTGGAGCCGAGGGCCGGGCTGGAGGGGGGCGTCGACAAAACCGCGAGCGTGAGCATCTGCACGCAGCCCGATGTGGAACTCGATCCTGCCCGCGTGCAGGCTATTCGGGTGCTTGTGGCGGCGTCGATTGCCGGCCTGTCGCCCGAACGGGTCGCCGTGACCGATCTGCGGGGGGGAAAGGTGTTTGCTGGCCCTCTGGAGGATATGGCCCATGACAATCATCTCGATCCTGCCGTCGCCAGAAAACTCGCCTACGAACGCATGCTGACGGCGAAACTCCGGCAATCGCTGGCGTTCGTCAAGGGAGTGATTGTGGATGTGGCTGTGGAGTTCACCTCGGCCGAGGCGGTGGCTGCCCGCGTGCCCACCCCCTCCCGGCAGGCTGCCGCGGCGGTGAATGCCCCCGCAGAACTGTCTTCCGGGAACGGGACGGTGGCCAGTTCGCCAACCGCTGACGCGGCCGCGACTGCCCGGGGGGACGTGCTCGATTCGCTGCATGTCATGGTGTCGATCCCCGATTCTTATTTTCAGTTTGTCTGCGATGCGGCGGCAGCACGCACCGTGGCCGGCGATCGTGCTGCCGGCGATTCCGGCCCGACGCACCTGCCCGACTCGGCCGCCACGGAGCGGCAGGAGATCGAGCGGCTGCGGGGGCTGGTGGGGCAGATGATGCCCGCCACTGCCAATGCCGAAAACCGCCAGATCGTCGTTGCCGGTTATGCCGCCATGATGCCAGCTGGGCAGGGAGCGCGGCGTTCGGTGCAGCCAGCGCCACTCGCTCGAGGGGCGGCCGATGCCTCCGGCACTCAAGCGGCACCAGCGGATTGGCCGGCGGTGCTCATGGCGGCTGGTGGCGAGCCACTGTTGGGATATCCTCGCGCATTCTGGCTCGCTGCGACGAGCCTGTTCGTCGGGCTGCTGGCGGGGCTGATGTGGTGGCTGGGAACCCGCCATGGTGCAGGGCAGGAGAGTGCCGAGCGCCAGTTCGAGCCTGCTCCAGTGACGATCGATTGGGCACGGTTTGCCGGAGATCGACGCGGAACCGGGAGCAGCGAAACAGATCCGCTCAGTGGTGAGCGACGGGGCGCAGCATGAACGAATCTATTGCCAGTCTGCGGGCTGAGTGCGGACAAGGCCACGGAGGGCTTTTTCCTCAGCCAGCTGGAAGCACCGCCGGTTTTCCCGGCCGGCAGGCATTGGCTCCGACGCTACGGCACCTGATCCGCGGGGTGTTGGGGGGTGTCTGTCTGGTCCTCTGGGCAGTCGCTCCCGGAGCCGTCAGTGCTGACGAAGGACAGGCAACCGCTGCCACGCTGGTGGCGTCTCCTCCGGCTTCCGTCGGTGGGCCGCTCCCGGAGCGGTTGCTGGCCCCGGTGACGCTGGAACCGCTGGCACTCGAGCCGGTGGCTACTGCTGGCGATTCCAGCCCAGCGCGAGTGGTTCGCAGCCCGACTGCGCTGCTCGATTGGAAGGCCATCGCCTTCGTGGCCACCGTCGGTCTGGCTGCCCTGCTGCTGCGGCGGTTTGCTCCGCGGGCCGCCAGCACGCTACCGCCCGATGTGTTTGCCGTTTTGGGCGAGGCCTCGCTGGGTGGACAGCAGATGGTGCGGGTGGTGCGGTTCGGTCCCAAGACGCTCCTGGTGAGCGTGACTCCCAGCGGATGCCACACGCTGGCAGAACTGGGAGATCCAGAGGCGACAGCCTGCATCACCGCCGCCTGCCGCGCCGGTCTGGGCCGGCCCGCTCCGAGCCGCTCTGGGCGAATGCCGGCCGCTGCCCAGCCACCCCTTTCAGCAGTGCCTCGGGGGGTGTCATGACGCACCCTACACCGGCATGGCTGGGAACCGCGCCATCGGCTTGTCTGCCGGGAACCGAGTTCCCGCACCGGCCGCTGAGGAGTCTGGCCGGCGCCTCCATTCGGCTTCCTCGACTGTCCCTCCTCACGCTGCTCGTTTTCCTCTGCTTGGGGACCGGCAGCGCTCCATGTGCCGGGCTACCTGCCGGGGAAGTGCCGGCTGCAGCCGTCTTCCCGATCGCCCCGATCGCCCCGCCACTGCGTTTGGCCAGCGGCACCGACGAGTCAGCGGGATTGGGGGCTGCCCCGGCCCGCGCCTCCTCGGCCGCTGTCTCCACGTTTTCCGCGCTCTCGGCCCAGTTGGAAGGCCCTCGCTCGCTCGACTCCGCGCTCTCGGCGGCGATTCTCTTCGGCGTGGCCAGTCTCGCGCCGGCACTGCTCCTGATGACGACCTCCTTCGTGCGGATGTCGGTGGTGTTGTCGTTGTTGCGGCAGGGGCTCGGAACGCAGGGTTTGCCCTCCAACCAGATCATCACCTCGCTGGCCCTGTTTCTCTCCGCCATGGTGATGTGGCCGGTGTGGACCACCGCCTACCGGGAGGGCGTGGAGCCCTATCAGCAGGGACAGATCGAACTCTCCGTCGCCGTGGACAAGGGCAGTTTGCCGATCCGGCGGTGGATGGCCTCGCAAATCGAGCAGGTGGGCAATCGCGACACGATGCTCCTGTTCCTCAACCGCCATCCCTCGGCGCCGAAACAGATCAAGACCTACGACGATGTGCCGCTTGAGACGTTGCTGCCAGCCTTCCTCGTCAGCGAATTGGAGACGGCGTTCTCCATTGGGGTGCGCCTGCTCTTGCCATTCCTGGTGCTCGATCTGATCGTGGCGACCTTGGTGGTTTCGACAGGACTGGTGATGCTGCCACCCTCGCTCGTCTCCCTGCCGCTGAAATTGCTGGTCTTCGTGATGGCGGATGGCTGGAATCTGGTGGTGCAGTCTCTGCTGGATGGAGTGCGGGCAACCGCCTTGTGAACGTTCGCTGAGGCAAGGAGAGGGCCGATGGTGGGAACCGATCTCGTGGAGTGCGCTCGGCAGGCCCTGCTCTCAGGTCTGGTGGTGGCTGCGCCGATTTTGCTGGTGGCGTTCGCTGTAGGCATGGCGACTGGGCTTCTGCAGGCCGCCACCGGGATCCATGAAACGGTCGTCGGCCTTGTGCCGCGCGTGCTGGCAGTGGGGGCGGCATTGGTGCTGGCCTTCCCATGGATGGTGGAGCGAATGGTGGAATTGATCCGCAGTGGCGCGGGAATCCCCTGAGCCCCTGACCAACCAGATGGATGGCAGCATGGAAGCGGGCCCCCTGACGATCCCGACGGCGTCTTTGGCGCTGGTGGCAGTTGGCGTTGCGGCCCGCACGGTGGCGGCGGTGGGCACCTGCGCTTCTGCAGCGTTTCCCGAGTCGAGTTGGAGGGTGCGGGTGTCGCTGGCTGCCATCCTTTCGATCGTGGCCCTTCCCGCGGCCTGCGCGGCATCACGCGGCATGGTGCCTGTGGGCACGGGCATGGCGGTTTTGCTGGCGGGCGAGGCGCTCGTCGGGCTGGCGATGGGGGCTGCCGTGGCGGCTGTTGTCGGGGCGAGCGGCTGGGCTGGGGAAGTGCTCGGCAGCGTGTCGGGATTATCATGGGCAGACGATTTTGATCCGGCCGGCGATGCGCAGTCAGCCGGTATCGCGAGGCTGGGCCGATGGCTCGGCCTGGGGGCGTTTGTGGCCGCCGGCGGACAGCAGGCCATCGTGGGCGGACTGATCGACAGCGTTCACTATCTGCCTGTGGGAACCGCCTTTCCCGCGTCCGGCCTGCCGGGGCTGACCGCCCCCGAAGGCTTGATCCTGCAACTGCCAGCCCAAGCGATAACTTTGGCGCTGACGATGGCCATCCCGGCACTCGTCGCGGTTCTCGCCGCCCATCTGGCCACCGCCATCTGCCTGCGCAGCGTTCTCTGCTCCCCCGGTCCTGGCCTGTTGCAGGGCGTGGCGGCGCTGGTGCTGCTGGGGGCCCTCTATCTGGGGGCCGATGCCTGGGGGGGAAGCCATGGCAGCCTGCAGGTGTCGCTGGTCGAGTACTGTTTTCCCGATCCCCCCGCCAGCCACTAAAAAACCTCCAGCGGAGCCTCTATGTCTGACGCCTCCGACCGGTCGCTTCCCGCCACACCCAAGCGCCGCGATCAGGCGCGACTGCAGGGGATGCTGGCATCCGCAGCGTTGCCCGCCTGGGCTGCCAGCCTGGCTGCGGCGCTGGCCCTGCTGCCCGGCTGGTGGCGGGCCACCCTGCCCGCCGCGGCCGAATTCCTGAGGCAGGCGTTCTCGCCTGTGAGTCTCCATCCGGCCGGCCCGGTCTCCCTCCCATCGCTGACGGCGGTGGTGTGGCCCACGGTGGCGCTGGCGACCGTGGCCATTGGGGTGGGCTTGGTGGTGCGCCTGCTGCTGGATCGCCCGGTGTGGAGCCCCGCACGGGTGCTGCCGGCCTGGCAGCGGCTCGACCCGCTGGCTGGTCTGGCCCGGATTGCTTCGTGGGACACCCTTGTTTCGCTCTGCTTCAATACGCTGGCGCTCGTCGGTTTGGTAGCGGCTTCCGTCTGGTCTGCTGGGCCGATGATCAACGTCCTGTCGGTGGCGGATGGAAGCCAGCTCGCCGGGCAGGCGGTGGCGGGGGCGGGCATGACACTCGTACCACTCATGGGCGCTGCTGCCCTAGCGGCTGTATGCCAGTGGATTCTGGCATGGCGGAAAAGCGAACAGCGCATCCGGATGACCCCGGAGGAATTCAAAGAAGAACTCCGCAGCCTGGGATCTGATGCCAAGGTGCGTTGGCAACGCCAACGCAGCGCCCGCCGGGCGGCTTGAGAAAACGACTTCGACTTCGATTTCAGTAGTGCATCGGCTGCGGGGCGGCACTGGTTTCGTCACTTGGTCCGCAGCTGCTCGGTGCTCGTCAAGCGTTCGCCGACCCCTCCGCCTCCGTCTTCCGATGGGGCGGGGAGTCACTCCGGGTGAGGCCAGCCCCGCGGTTCCGCTCATGTCGAGGGTGCGGAATACCCGTAGCGGTCGAGGAATGGCTGCCAGCGCCGGGATATCTCGGCCACGATCCGGGGATCGTGGCGATAGGTATTGGTGCGGTAGGCTTTCATCGATCGTCCCTGCGCCTCAAAGGCGGGGAGCGCTGCCTCGAATCCCTCCAGCCCCAGTTTTTCATACACTTCGCGCATCTTGGCCACCGGATCGGCGACGAGGTCTTCGTAGCGGATTTCGTAGAGCTGGTCCGGTCCTAGCGTCAGCCGATCGCGTTCGAATGCCGCATACATTTCATCGAAGGCGGCAAACACGTATTCCTCCAGACGATCCCCCGGATCGACCTGCATCGACTGTGAATGGTGCAGCGATCGCCACAGCCGCAGCGTCGAGGGAAAGACGATATGGGGGTCGCGAACCACATGGAGAAACCGGGTGCCCGGAAACATCTCCGCGAGCACACCCATGCGAGCCGTGTGGGGCGGGCTCTTCAGTACCGGTTGCCGCTGATCGCGCACTGCCAGCGTCTCGAGGAACTGATGCATGTCCTTTTTCCAGCGTGCCAGATCGGCCGTGGGGAGCGACTGCAGGTCGAGTGCCTCGGGGCGGTTGGAGGCGGACACGGGAAAAGCCATGCGGCGGTAGGGGGAGGGGGCCCCCAAGTTCATCAAGGCAAACTCATCTTCCTGCGGGCGATGCCAACCGGCCGCCACGTCATCCATCGGTCGTTTGTTCGGCACGATCCAGGCAAGTGCCGCGGTCATCCACCACTCTGTCAGCAGGAAGTGGCTGGGGGCGAAACACTGGTAGGTGGTTGGACAGCAGAACTGGCTATCGAGCATGAGCAGTTCGTGCATGAGCGTCGTGCCGGAACGCCAGTGCCCGATGATGAACAGGGGTGGGGGGGTGGTGGGGGGATGCAGCAGCTGGCGCCGGAACCTGGCCCGCGACAGCACCCCGGCGACCGAATTGAAGGCCGCTGCCAGCGTGATCGTGACCATCAATCCCCAGCGGCTGAGCGAGGCCCGGGCGCCGTTTTCCCGCACAAGTTCCCACCACACCCCGAGAGGCATTCCATGCCAGAACCGGGGACTCCACCAGGGGTAGGCGTGGAAATCTCGTTCGCCTGTCGTTCGCGCTGGCTGGGGGGGCTGGGATGCGCCATCTCCTGGCGATGCAGCGGTGGGGGTGGATGGCTGGGCTGGCACGCAGATGACCCCATGGCAGGAGGAGACAACGGAGGCTGCAGCACGCAGATCGGTTCACCTCTGAGACAGTCTAATCGGTCCCCTGCGGGGGTGCAGTCTCCAAAAAAACGTTGCGCTCCCCCCCACTCCCCCAACCGGCGACGAGCCGCCCGCTTCGGCTCCGCCAGCCTCCGCTTGGAACGAGGCAAGCTGGGCAAGTCTCCGCGGCGGTCCGGCCTCTATTTTGAGCCAAACAGCCTTGGTTCGACCGGGTCGTAGGGCTACAGTCCCGCCCACTGTGCAAGCCCTGCCCGCCACCATCGCGCCGCTGGCGGCCGCCGCGATCGTTCTCGTGGTGGTGGGATCGGGGTGCAGGCTCGTGCCACGCGGCGGGCCGGTGCCGCAGGAGGTGGCTGAGGCCCGCCGCTTGTCGAACGAAGGTTTGTCAGCAGCAGATCAGAAGGATCTGGGCCGCGCGGAGGTTCTGCTCAACCGAGCGGTGAAGAGTTGCCCCACCGACATCGAGGCTCGGCGGCACTACGCCGACGTGCTCTGGAAACGGGGCGAACGCGTGGAGGCGGTCACTCAGATTGCCGAGGCCCTCCGGCTCTCCCCGGGAGAGACCGACTTGTGCATCACCGGCGGCAGGATGTACCT
>Ga0164295_10000942_pt1 | contig 24163 bp, 21 predicted proteins | sample GEODES006metaG_FD_111798 | JGI IMG/M metagenome (GOLD analysis project Ga0164295, IMG submission 111798) | Oligotrophic lake water microbial communities from Sparkling Lake, Wisconsin, USA - GEODES006 metaG | ecosystem: Environmental > Aquatic > Freshwater > Lake | place: USA: Sparkling Lake... | reverse complement strand
GACCCACGGGCCTTCATCCCTCACGCGGTATTGCTCTGTCAGGCTTTCGCCCATTGCAGAAAATTCCCCACTGCTGCCTCCCGTAAGAGTCTGGACCGTGTCTCAGTTCCAGTGTGGCTGATCATCCTCTCAAACCAGCTACTGATCGTCGCCTTGGTAAGCTTTTACCTTACCAACTAGCTAATCAGACGCGAGCTTTTCTTCAGGCGGACTATATCCATTTCACTTTATAAAGCATATAGAGCATTAGCAATCATTTCTAACTGTTGTTCTCTTCCTAAAGGTAAATTCTCACGCGTTACTCACCCGTCCGCTACTAAAACTTTTAAAGTCTTCGTACAACTTGCATGTGTTAAGCATACCGCCAGCGTTCATCCTGAGCCAGGATCAAACTCTCTAAAAATATCCAGAATGTTTAAATCTTAATTAGTATTAATTAATTCCCACAGGACTCAATTTACAAAATAAAGGTAGCAAATGTCAATATTTAAAAAACCTGAAATTTAATAGCATTATATAAATATTGTATATTTTAGTATAAATAAATAATTAATAAAAAATATTAATTATTTTTATAGTCTAACCAGTTTACAATATAATATTAGAGTGTCACAATGAATTGGAATTAAAGTTAAAAATATACAAATTTAAAATTTTAATTTCGTAAAATTAAAAAGTATTAACAAAATTTATTTCTAAATATAGCTATGACCAAAAAGATGAGTTTACCAATTTTTCCATTCAGTGCAATTATTGGGCAAGAAGAAATGAAACTAGCGTTACAGCTAAACGTTATAGATCCCAAAATTGGCGGTGTAATGATTATGGGGGATAGGGGGACAGGAAAATCGACAACAATTAGAGCTATTGCTGATTTATTGCCAAAAATTGAAATTGTTAAAAATGATTCTTTTAATTCAGACCCTAGTAACTTAGAATTAATGAGTTCAGAAGTTTTAGCACGTTATCAAAATAATGAAAAATTAGAGACGGAAAAAATTAAAATCCCAATGATTGATTTACCTTTAGGGGCTACAGAAGATCGTGTATGTGGGACAATTGATATTGAAAAGGCACTAACTGAGGGTATAAAAGCTTTTGAACCTGGATTATTAGCAAAAGCGAACCGCGGAATTTTATATGTGGATGAAGTTAATTTATTAGATGATCATCTTGTAGACATACTTTTAGATTCAGCAGCATCAGGATGGAATACAGTAGAACGCGAAGGAATTTCTATAAAGCATCCAGCACGTTTTGTTTTAGTGGGTTCTGGGAATCCAGAAGAAGGTGAATTAAGACCCCAATTATTAGATAGATTCGGAATGCATGCTGAAATTCGTACTGTAAAAGATCCAGTTTTAAGAGTAAGAATTGTTGAAGAAAGAACATCTTTTGATTTAAATCCCCAAAAATGGATTGATAAATATGAAACAGCTCAAGCCTCAATTACTAAAAGAATTATAGATGCACAAAATATTTTATCAAAAGTTGAAATTGATTATGATTTAAGAGTTAAAATTTCTGAAATTTGTAGTATTTTAGATGTGGATGGATTAAGAGGTGACATTGTAACAAATAGAGCAGCAAAAGCTTATGCCGCATATAATAACAGAGAAAAAGTTGAAGTAAAAGATATTGAAACAATAATTAGTTTATGCTTACGACACCGATTAAGAAAAGACCCATTAGAAACAATTGACTCCGGTGATAAAGTAAACAAAATTTTTAAACAAGTATTTGAAATAAATAATTAAAATTTTAACAACAATTTTAAAAATTGTTGTTAAAATTTTAATTAAGAGTTATTAGAAGATGGGTTTATTTTTTTTAATAAAATAGAAAATTTTTGTTCTAATTCTTGTTTATTAAGTTTTATGTTCTCATTTTCATTTAAATCTAAACTTTGATTTAATTTTTGTAATAAGACTTCAATTTCAGAAATAAGAACCCCATCAATTGATCTATTAGCTTCAATATTTATTACTTTTGAAACCTCATCTACTAAGTTTTTACTTTCATTTATCGTTTTTGTTAGTTCTGAGCGCTTTAAATCTTCTTCAGCAAACTGCTCTGCTTCTTTTATCATTTTTTCAATTTCACTATCAGAAAGTTTAGAAGAATCTTTAATCGTGATAGACTGCTCAATATCGGTAACTTTATCTTTTGCTGTAACTAATAAAATACCATTAACATCAATATCAAAAGTTACCTCAATTTTAGAAGTATTTTTTAATGCAGGCGGAATTCCTTCTAAACTAAACTCACCTAAACTTTTATTATCATTCGCATATTCTCTTTCACCCTGCAAAATATGAATTTGAACAGTTGTTTGATTATCTTTAGCAGTTGAAAACATTTCAGATTTTTTAGTAGGAATAGTTGTATTACGTGAAATAATTTTTGTCATTAAACCACCTAAAGTTTCAACACCTAAAGATAATGGTGTAACATCTAATAAAAGAATATCTGTTACTTCACCTGATAAAACTCCACCTTGAATCGCCGCGCCAATAGCAACAACTTCATCCGGGTTAACACTTTGATTTGGAACTTTATTTGTAATATTCTTAATTAACTCTTGAATTTTCGGAATACGTGTTGAACCCCCAACTAACACCACTTGATCTAAATCTGAAGCTTTTAATCGAGCATCATTTAAAGCTTGTTGAACAGGTTGACGACATTTAAGAATTAAATCATCACAAATTTCTTCAAATTTTTCACGTGTTAAATTAACTTCTAAATGCTTGGGACCCGTTTCGCTTCCTGTAATAAAAGGCAAATTAATAAGCGTTTCATTGAACGTTGATAATTCAATTTTTGCATTTTCGGCAGCTTCAAGTAAACGCTGCAACGCTTGCTTATCATCTTTTAAGGAAATATTTTGTTCTTTTTCAAATTCAGAAATTAAAAAATTAACAATTTTTTTATCAAAATTATCACCACCCAAACGTGTATCACCTGAAGTAGAAAGTACTTCAAACACACCATCGCCAACATCTAAAATTGAAACATCAAAAGTTCCCCCACCTAAATCAAAAACTAAAATTTTTTCATTATTTTTTTTATCTAAACCATAAGCTAAAGAGGCAGCCGTGGGTTCATTTATTATTCTCATAACATCTAATCCAGCAATTTTACCTGCATCTTTAGTTGCTTGACGTTGAGTATCGTTAAAATACGCAGGTACTGTAATAACAGCTTTAGAAACGGGTTTAGCCAAATATGTAGTTGCGTCCGACGCTAGTTTTCTTAAAATTTGTGCTGAAATTTCTTGTGGAGTAAAATTTTTGCCTGCGTTGGTTGACTTTATTTTAAAACCATCTTTTTCAGAAATTAAAGTATAAGTAACTGAAGTTAAATCTGATGTTAATTCTGATGGATTAGTTCCTATAAAGCGTTTAACAGAATAAAATGTATTGTCATAATTTAACACAGCTTGACGCTTTGCTAATTGGCCGACAAGCAACTCCCCTCTTTTTGTATAAGCTACAACAGATGGAGTAGTTCTTAATCCATCAGAATTTGGAACAACAACGGGCTGACCCGCTTCCATTACTGCAACAACTGAATTTGTTGTGCCAAGATCAATTCCTAAAATTTTTTGCATAGTACTTTCCTTTTTAAAAGTGAATTTAATATACCAATATCTTAATTTTTAATTTAATTGTTAAATTGTATATACCAATTATTATTAAATTTAATGCATCTGACTGGACTTGAACCAGTGTGGAACAGATTATGAGTCTGGTGCCTAACCGCTCGGCCACAGATGCTGTCTTAATTTTACAGAAAAAAAATTTTCTGTAAATTAAAAAACTAGTTATTGTTTATATTATTAACAACAATACATTCTGTTGTTAAAATCATAGCAGCAATTGAAGTAGCATTTTGTAATGCTGAACGTGTTACTTTAGCTGGATCAATGATCCCAAAATTATACATATCACCATAAAAATCATCCGCTGCATTATATCCAATATTAAAACTATTATTTTCAATTTTTTCAATAATTAGAGAAGAATTTTTTCCTGCATTTTCTGCAATTCGACGTAATGGAGCTGTAATAGCTTTTGATAAAATTAAAGCCCCAATTAATTCATCTTCTCGTAAATTTAGTTTTGCCCATTGCTTTAACGACTCAGAAAGGTGAACAAAAGTAGAACCTCCACCAGGAATAATACCTTCTTCAATAGCTGCACGTGTTGCGTTGATTGCATCTTCTAATCTTAATTTCTTATCTTTCATTTCGGTTTCGGTTGAAGCACCAACTTTTAAAACTGCAACTCCACCCGATAATTTAGCAATTCGATCTTGAAGTTGTTCTTTTTCATAACTGTCATCCATAACTTTCATTTGTTTTCTTAATTTTTCACAATGTTGCTCAACAAGTGCCTTAGTTCCTTCATTGATAATAGTAGTACTATCTTTTGTGATAACCACACGGCGGGCTTGACCTAGTTGATTCAAAGTAACATTTTCTAATGTTAAACCTGCTTCTTCAGAAATAAATTCCCCACCAGTTAAAATTGCTATATCTTGAAGAATTGGTTTTCGACGTTGACCAAAACTTGGAGCTCTAACAGCAGCAACATTCACAACGTTTTTTAACTTATTCAAAATTAAAGTTGTTAGTGCTTCCTTTTCAATATCACTAGCAATTACTAAGAAAGCACGTTTAGACCTAGCAACTTGTTCTAATATAGGAATTAAATCTTGTTTAACAAGAGATATTTTTTTGTCAGTTATTAAAATATAAGGATTTTCGAATATGACTTGCATTTTCTCTGGATTAGTAATAAAGTAAGGTGAAATAAATCCTTTATCAAATCGCATACCTTCAGTAATCTCTAGCTCAATTGTTGTAGATTTTCCTTCTTCAAGTGAAATAATTCCATCTTTACCAACCTTTTCAAGAGCACTTGCAATCATTTCCCCAATTTCAACATCATTACCAGCCGAAATAGCCGCAACTTGCGAGATAGATTTTAAATCTTCAATTGGTAATGAATATTCGTAAATTTGTGTAATCAAATATTGTAAAGCTTTTTCTAAACCAATTTTTAAAGAAATTGGATTTGCTCCAGCAGTTAAATTTTTGATACCCTCTAAAACAATAGCATAAGCTAAAACAGTCGCTGTTGTTGTTCCATCACCTGCAACATCATTAGTCTTTGAAGCAGCTTGTCGAATTAAAGAAACTCCAGTATTTTCAGTGTTATCTAACAATTCAATTTCTCTAGCGATTGTGACACCATCATTAATAATTTGAGGTGATCCATATTTTTTTTCTAAAACAACATTTCGACCTTTTGGTCCTAACGTTGCAGCTACAGCTTCTACCATGATCGACATCCCATATGTTAGTGCACTTCTAGCTTCTTCTTTGTATAAAATTTTTTTACCAACCATAAATTTAAAGATTTTTAACATTTAATAAAACCATACTGATATTTTAAGTAGAGAATTTCTTTTTGCAAGCTTTTTAATATTTTTTAATTTAAGTCTATTTTCCTTGCATAAAAAAAACGAAATTGATATTCTAATTGTGGGAAAGCCTGGATAGCTCAGTTGGTAGAGCAGTAGACTGAAGATCTTCGTGTCACCAGTTCGAATCTGGTTTCGGGCATATATTACAAATAACAAGAATTAAATTTTTTTTATATTTATGCTATAATATTTTTTGTATCTTTCTTATTATTTAGTAAACCAAATCTTACTTAGGAATTAATAGTGAAACGCTTAATTTTATCTTTTTCTCTTATTTTGGCATTAATCTTCAATAGCCCAAATATTTCATTCGCTGACGGTGGCGTATTAATTGATTGTGATAAGTCCCCTGCATTTAACAAACGTTTAAATACAAGTTTAAAAAAACTAGAGACTCGTTTAAAAAAATATGAAGCGAATACACCACCATCTTTAGCTATTCAAGAGCAAATTGTACAAACAAAAAGTCGATTTGCACGTTATGCTGATTCATCACTTATGTGTGGTGTTGATGGTCTACCTCATATTATTGCAGATGGGGATTGGGCTCATTCCACGGAATTTATGTTACCAGGTATGATGTTTTTATACACTACTGGTTGGATTGGTTGGTCAGGGCGTAAGTATTTACAAACCGTTTCGTTAACTAAAAATCCGACAGAAAAAGAAATTATTATTGATGTACCAGTTGCATTAAATATTATGATGTCTAGTTATTTATGGCCACGTGCAGCTTGGGATGAATTTATTAGTGGTGAGTTTGTTATTGAAGATTAAATTATATCTTTAATTTAATAATTTTTAGTTTTTATAATTTTATAATTTTTATTTATGATGAATAAACATAATTTTTTTCGAATCGCGTTTTTTTCTTTCCTTATTAGTCTTTTCAGTTTAAATACTTTTGCAATTGAATTAGATCAAGCGACTCGTACTGTTACTCTTGATAATGCTGGGAATGTTACAGTTTTAACAACTGAGCAAGTAAAGCGTGGAAAACGTTTATTTAATTCTTCATGTGCTTCATGCCATACGGGCGGAATTACTAAAACAAACCCCAATGTAGGTCTTGATCCGGATTCCTTAAGTATTGCAACACCAAATCGAAATAGCATTACTAGCTTAGTTGATTTTATAAAAAATCCAACAACGTATGATGGCTTAGAGTCAATCGCGGAAACACATCCAAGTATTACAAGTGCTGATATCTTTCCTAAAATGCGTTCTTTATCAGAAGAAGATATATTTGCTATTGCTGGCCATATCATGCTTCAACCACAAATTGGTTCCGAAAAATGGGGTGGTGGAAAAATTTACTATTAATAATCATTAAAGCCATTTTAAAAATTTATATATATGGAAGATTTAAAAACATACTTATCTACTGCACCCGTTCTCTTAACCATTTGGATGTCTTTTACTGCGGGTTTGCTTATTGAGTTAAATCGTTTCTATCCAGGTTTGCTGGCTTTACCTCTTTAAAGATTACGGTTAGGGGGACTTGAACCCCCATAAGAAATTCTTGTCAGAACCTAAATCTGATGCGTCTACCAATTCCGCCATAACCGTTTATAAGGATATTAAATCATTTTCTACTTAATTTGTCGAGTTAAGAAGAAAATTTTTTTCTCTAGACTAATTTTTTTTTATCTGTTAATATAATAACAGACGTTGAATACATTTACAAACTTAATTTTCTTTCAAATTAAGGCTCGATAGCTCAGTGGTTAGAGCAGGGGACTCATAAGCCCAAGGTCGCAGGTTCAATTCCCGTTCGAGCTATTTTTTATTCAATTTATTTTTAAGTGGGGGTAGAGGGAGTTGAACCCTCACGGCCTGTAAGAGCCAGCGGATTTTAAGTCCGACGTGTCTACCATTCCACCACACCCCCAAAGCTAAAAAGTAAGGCGATACCCGGATTTGAACTGGGGAATAAAGGATTTGCAATCCTCTGCCTTACCACTTGGCTATACCGCCTAACTTTTCTTTTTTTTTCGACAACTAAATTATAGCAATTTTTGTTATTAATTTTAATATAATTTATTCAATTAGTGCTGTTAAAAATAATTTACAACATAATTTAGTAAACTAAATGCAAAGCCAGCTCCACCAAATCCACCAATCAAAAATCCAAACGTAAATTTGTTCCACTCATTTTTACTTTGTAGGTTTGAATCTTCAAATGAAACATTCCCATAGATTATTAATCCTACCACTAAAATACATAATAAACCAAAGGTTGATAATAAGCCTGCAAAATTTGCAATTGATGAGTTTCTTAATGGTCCAAATGTAACAAATGGTCCAATTAAAAAATAACCATGAGATATACCAATCTCTAATCCTTTTAAAATAGGTGATAAGCCTTCTCGATATAAAGGTAAGTTACTAAGAATAAGCCTAGTTAATAAAGAAGTTGTAATAGGTGTCGATAAATGCCCTGTAAAAGGATCATTTTTATATTGTTTTACTAAATTTGCCATAATTAATATTTAATTAATAATACTAGATCATCATCTACATTATATACATAGACTTTTTTTTTATTTAAAATCTTACAACTAAATTAATTTTTCCCCACGACGATATTGAAAATAAGCAGTGACAAATAAACCAGCAAGTGAAACAGGAATTATTCCTAAAATGATTCCAAAAAGAAATGGTTCAATCATAAAATTTTAAATACTATTGAATATTTTTAATTATAACGATTTTTTAAATAAATTTATTAAAAAAAATTTATTTTTTTAGACGGGACTGACGGGGCTCGAACCCGCAACTTCCGCCGTGACAGGGCGGTGCTCTAACCAATTAAACTACAATCCCAACGAGAATATAATACCAAGAAAATTTAACTTGTCAATAGGAGAGAAAGGGATTCGAACCCTCGGTATCAAAAAATTGATACAACAGATTAGCAATCTGCCGCTTTCGACCACTCAGCCATCTCTCCAATTAATTTATCATTAATTAATCCTAGCAAAAAAAATTTAATCCAGCAATTAAATTTCTATGTATATAATATTTCTATGACTTAAATGTCAAATTTTTATCTTATAAATAATTGAAATTATGACAACTATATTAGTTTCTAAGCTACCAGAAGCTTTCGTGCTTTTTAGCCCAATTGTTGATGTTTTGCCATCAATTCCTTTCTTTTTCTTATTACTTGCATTTGTTTGGCAAGCATCAGTTGGTTTTAGATAAATTTTTTTATTAAAAATTTTTTTGATAAAGCTTTGTATTTAGCGTAAAATAAATCTATTTAATTTATTTATATATATATTATGTCAGGTGGTTCAACTGGTGAGCGTCCTTTTTCTGATATTATTACAAGTGTACGCTATTGGATTATACACAGTATTACAATTCCATCTTTATTTGTTTCAGGTTTCTTATTTATTGCAACAGGCTTAGCTTATGACGTTTTTGGTACTCCACGTCCAGATGAATACTTTACACAAGATCGTCAACAAATTCCATTAGTTAATGATCGTTTTAGTACAAAAGAAGAACTGGAAGATTTAACTAAAGGTTTATAATTTATAGAAAATTTTATGATTAAAAAAACAAATCAACCTGTTGCGTATCCAATTTTTACATTCCGTTGGTTAACGATTCATGCTTTAGCAGTTCCTACTGTTTTCTTCCTAGGAGCAATTACGTCTATGCAATTTATTCAAAGATAGGAGTATAAAAAATATGTCTGGTCCGAATCCTAATAGACAGCCTGTCGAATTAACACGTACTTCATTATATTGGGGAGCGCTTCTTATTTTTGTTCTGGCTGTTTTATTTTCAAGTTATTTCTTTAATTAAATTAACTAATCATATAATTATATGAGCGAAAATCCATTCGCAAAATTTAATTTTTTGTCAAAGTCAAGTTCTTGTTATTAAGATAATTCTCGATTCAAATCATTGCAGTTGAATCTTTTTCTTGACTTTTGTTACTTTTATTTCATTTTATCAATTAAATTAAACTAAAAATTTTATATGGCAGGTACAGGTCGAATTCCATTATGGTTAGTTGCTTTGGTTGGTGGTTTAGCTGTTATTGCTCTTTTAGCTTCTTTTATTTATGGTTCTTATTCAGGTTTAGGTTCTTCACTTTAAAATTATTAAATTTTTAAGTTTAGCTATTGTTTTAAGAAAATAATTTATTTTTAAGGAGAGAGAGGGATTCGAACCCTCGGAACCATTAGATTCATCTGATTTCAAATCAGACGCAATCGACCAACTCTGCCATCTCTCCAGTTCTTTTATTTACAAAATGATTTTAATAATCGAATAATTATTATACATAATTAAAGATCTTTGTCAACAAACTTAAGAAACGTAATTCTTGATTGCATCTTAGATTTATACTCTAAGATGCAATCGAAAATTAGACTTCTTCTTTTTTACTTGTTGTTATTACGAAAGGAACGGAATTAACTGGTTTTCTAATAGGGTTTACTTTTTCAGGAAAAAATCCATCTTTAGGGTGTACAAAATGAACTTCTCCTGATGGAAAGATTCTATAAATTTTGTAATTTGTAATTTTAAATGTTCTTAATTGAGAACCTAAAGCTAAACATTGCTCTTTGCGCGCAAAATAAACTAAATTCTCAGCTAATCTCATAATTGCTGCTCCACCAGTTGGCATTTCAAAAATTTGCTCTTTTGGTGTATTCCAAGTAATTGCATATTTTTCTTCTTCTAAGGCTGAACGTAACCATCCACCTGTGCTTCCTCCAAATATGGGTGAGGGTGTTTTTATATCAAATTGCATGATGTTAAAAATTAAAAATTTAACTGAATATTAAAGTTCGATCAAATACTCTCTTATTTTATTCTAAATTTTCTTTAAAATTAACTTAAATTTTTAGTTAACTAATACTTGTGTCTTTAAAAGTAAATTTTTGACTGTTTTTGTTGGTTGGGCACCATTTTTCAACTGTTGAACAATTTCCTTAATATCTAATTTTATTTCTTTTGTTATGGGGTTATAAAAGCCTAATTCTTGTAGTGTTTTGCCGTCTCTGCATGATTGTGAATTCATTACTACTATTCTATAAGTTGGCTGACCTTTTTTACCGCAACGCTTAAATCTTATTTTTAGCATTTTCAAATCTTTTATTTTCTAATAGCATTATTTTACTTTTTCTTTCAAAAAATAACAAGAGTTATTAGATTAAAAAATTTAATTACTTACTCAATTTAAATTTTTATCATATCATCACTGATATAATTATATAACTTTAAAAAGTATATTTTTTTTAGAAAAATTTTGCGACTGAATATATAAAATTTTTTATTTATTTAGTTATTTGAAAACTTACTATTTTTTTATAATAAGGAACCTTACTTTATGACTGATGATGAAATTGTTGAGCGTATAAAAAAAGTGATAACAAATCATGTAGGGATTGATGAATCTACAATTACTTTAGATACTTCTTTTTATGATGATTTAAATGCTGATTCGCTTGATATTATTGAATTAACTCTTCGTTTTGAAGAAGCATTCAAAATTGATATGGCAGATGAAGCTTCATTAGAACTAAAAACAGTGCGTGATATGTTTAATTATGTAAAAGATAAGTTAGCGGCAAAAAAATAAATAAAATATAGACAAATATTTATTTTATAAATTAATATTAATTGCATAGTCGGGATATAGCGCAGTTTGGTAGCGCGTCTGCTTTGGGAGCAGAATGTCACAGGTTCAAATCCTGTTATCCCGACTATCAATTTCATAATTTATATTTTGCCCCCATCGTCTAGAGGCCTAGGACACTTCCCTTTCACGGAGGCGACAGGGATTCGAATTCCCTTGGGGGTATTCAAAAAATTTAGTTTTATTTTTTTTATTTGAGTTCATAATTATATCTGAAAACTTATACTGAAATATATTATTCAATAGATTTAGAATTATGAGAGTTTCTTATTTTTTATCTCCAAAAGGAGAAACATATGACTATTAGCTCACAAGAGCGTGAAGCTAAAAAATTTAAAGTTAGTGTAGATCGTGATGTTGTAGATACTACATTTGAAAAATGGGCAAAACCAGGTCATTTTTCAAGAACATTAGCCAAGGGACCAAAAACTACTACATGGATTTGGAATTTACATGCTGATGTTCACGATTTTGATAGTTATACATCATCATTAGAAGATGTGTCTAGAAAAATTTTTAGTGCTCATTTTGGTCAATTATCTCTTATTTTTTTATGGATTAGTGGTATGCATTTTCATGGTGCATATTTTTCAAATTATTCAGCTTGGTTAACGAATCCTACTGTTGTAAAACCTAGTACTCAAGTAGTTTGGCCGATCGTTGGTCAAGAAATTTTGAATGCTGACTTAGGTTCAAATTTTTTAGGTATTCAAGTAACTTCAGGATTTTTTCAAATATGGCGAGCTGAAGGAATTACTACTGAAGTTGAGTTATATTGGACTGCTTTAGGTGGACTAATAATGTCTGCTGTGATGATGTTTGCTGGTTGGTTCCATTACCATAAAGCAGCGCCGAAATTAGAGTGGTTTCAAAATGCTGAATCAATGATGAATCACCATTTAAGCGGGTTACTTGGTCTTGGATGTCTTTCTTGGTCGGGTCATCAAATTCATATTGCTGCGCCAATTAATAAATTACTTGATGCCGGTATTGCACCTCAAGAAATTCCTTTACCTCATGAGTTTATAATAAATCGTCAGCTAATGGCACAATTATATCCTAGTTTTGAAAATGGGCTAACTCATTTCTTTGGTTTTAATTGGGCTATGTACTCAGATTTTTTAACTTTTAAAGGTGGTTTAAATCCGGTTACAGGTGGTTTATGGATAACTGATATTGCTCATCATCATTTAGCTTTAGCTGTTTTATTTATTTTTGCTGGCCATATGTACCGTACAAATTGGGGTATTGGTCATAGTATGAAAGAAATTTTAGAAGCTCATAAGGGTCCATTTACTGGTGAAGGCCATAAAGGTTTATATGAAATTTTAACTACTTCTTGGCATGCTCAATTAGCTATCAATTTAGCAATGTTAGGGTCACTAAGTATCATTGTTGCACATCATATGTATGCAATGCCTCCATATCCTTATATCGCAACTGATTATCCTACTCAACTTTCATTATTTACACACCATATGTGGATTGGTGGATTTTGTGTTGTTGGTGCAGCTGCGCATGCTGCAATTTTTATGGTTCGTGATTACAATCCTTCGATAAGTTATAATAATCTATTGGATCGTATGATTCGCCATCGTGATGCAATAATTTCTCATTTAAACTGGGTTTGTATATTTTTAGGGACGCATAGTTTTGGTTTGTATGTGCATAATGATACCATGCGTGCATTAGGCCGTTCGCAAGATATGTTTTCTGATAAAGCAATCCAACTTCAGCCTATTTTTGCTCAATTTGTGCAAAATGTTAATCTTTTAGCTCCAGGAAATACAGCTCCTAATCAATTAGCAACTGCAAGTTATGCTTTTGGTGGTGATGTATTAGCTATAAATGGTAAAATTGCCATGATGCCAATTACTTTAGGTACTGCAGATTTTATGGTTCATCATATACATGCTTTTACAATTCATGTTACAGTTTTAATTTTATTAAAAGGTGCTTTATACGCACGTAGTTCGAAATTAATTCCTGATAAAGCTAATTTAGGTTTCCGTTTCCCTTGTGATGGTCCAGGTCGAGGTGGTACGTGTCAATCTTCTTCATGGGATCATATCTTTTTAGGTTTATTCTGGATGTATAACTCTATTTCAGTTGTTATTTTCCATTTTAGCTGGAAAATGCAATCAGATGTATGGGGTACAGTTAGTCCTACTGGTGTTGTTTCACATATTACAGGTGGCAATTTTGCTCAAAGCTCTATTACAATAAATGGCTGGTTAAGAGATTTCTTATGGTCTCAAGCTTCTCAAGTTATTCAGTCATATGGCTCTGCTTTATCTGCTTATGGTTTAATATTTTTAGGTGCTCATTTTATTTGGGCTTTTAGTTTAATGTTCTTATTTAGTGGGCGTGGTTACTGGCAAGAATTAATTGAATCTATTGTTTGGGCTCATAATAAAATAAAAGTTGCTCCTTCAATCCAGCCAAGAGCTTTAAGTATTACACAAGGTCGTGCAGTTGGTCTTGCGCATTATCTTTTAGGTGGTATTGGTACAACATGGTCTTTCTTCTTAGCACGTATTATTTCAGTTGGTTAAATTTTAAAAAGGTATTTAAATATTATGGCAACTAAATTTCCAAAATTTAGTCAGGCTCTTGCGCAGGACCCTGCCACACGACGTATTTGGTATGGTATTGCAACAGCACATGACTTAGAAATGCATGACGAAATGACATCAGAAAGCCTTTATCAAAAAGTTTTTGCTTCACATTTTGGTCATCTAGCAATCATCTTCATCTGGACATCAGGTAATCTTTTCCATGTAGCTTGGCAAGGAAACTTTGAACAATGGATTTTAAATCCATTGAAAGTTAAGCCGATTGCTCACGCAATCTGGGATCCTCATTTTGGTGAACCTGCTCTTAAAGCTTTTACACGTGGTGGAGCTACTTATCCTGTGAATATTTCGTATTCAGGTCTATATAATTGGTGGTACACGATTGGTATAAGAACTAATAATGAATTATATTTGGGTTCTATTGGTTTATTATTATTGTCAGCAGTTTTATTATTTGCTGGTTGGTTGCACTTACAACCAAAATTTAAACCTGCTTTAGCATGGTTTAAAAATAATGAGTCAAGATTAAATCATCATTTAATTGGTTTATTTGGTGTTAGTTCTCTAGCATGGAGTGGTCATCTAGTTCATGTTGCTATACCAGAATCGCGTGGTATCCATGTTGGTTGGGATAATTTCTTAGTTACTCCTCCGCATCCAGATGGTTTAAGACCATTTTTTAATTTTGCTCTATCATCATATGCTAGTAACCCTGATTCTGTTAAGCATGTATTTGGAACAAGCGAAGGTGCAGGTACTGCAATTTTAACTTTCCTTGGTGGCTTTAATCCTCAGACTCAATCATTATGGTTGACTGATATTGCTCATCACCAATTAGCAATTGCTTTTGTTTTCTTAGTGACAGGTCATTTATATCGTACAAATTTTGGTATTGGATCAACTTTAAAAAATATTTTAGATGCACACCGCCCACCAGGAGTAATGTTCAATGGTGGTCATAGTTCTTTACTTTATGAACATAAGAATTCATTACACCTTCAATTAGCATTGGCTTTAGCATCCGTTGGTGTTATTACTTCTTTAACTGCACAACATATGTATGCTTTACCGTCATATGTTTATATAGCAAAAGATTTTACTACTCAGGCTGCATTATACACTCATCACCAATATATTGCTGGATTTATTATGGTTGGTGCATTTGCACATGGTGCCATATTTTTAGTTAGAGATTATTCTCCAGAAAATTACCAGGATAGTGTTCTATCTCGCATGTTAAATCATAAAGAAGCAATTATTTCTCATTTAAGTTGGGTTTCTTTATTTTTAGGTTTTCATACTCTAGGTTTATATGTTCATAATGATACTGTAGTTGCATTTGGTCAACCTGAAAAACAGATTTTGATTGAACCTCTTTTTGCTCAATGGATTCAAGCTGCATCTGGTAAATTACTTTATGGCTTTAATGTTTTACTTTCTACTACTGATAGTTCTGCAGTTTTTGATGGTGGTAAAGTTTGGTTACCGGGTTGGTCAGCAGCAATAAATGATAATAGTAATTCTCTTTTCCTTGCTATTGGTCCTGGTGATTTTCTTGTTCATCATGCAATTGCATTAGGTTTACATACAACGACGCTAATTTTAGTTAAAGGCGCATTAGATGCGCGTGGTTCAAAATTAATGCCAGATAAAATTAATTTTGGGTATAGTTTCCCTTGTGATGGTCCTGGGCGTGGAGGTACTTGTGATATATCAGCTTGGGATGCTTTTTATTTAGCAATGTTTTGGATGTTAAATACAATTGGTTGGGTTACATTTTATTGGCATTGGAAGCATGTAACAATTTGGGGAGGTAATCCGGCTCAATTTAACGAATCTTCTAACTACATTATGGGCTGGTTACGTGATTATCTTTGGTTAAATTCTTCACCATTAATTAATGGCTATAACCCATTTGGAATGAATAGTCAGGCTGTTTGGGCTTGGATGTTTTTATTTGGTCATTTAATTTGGGCAACTGGTTTCATGTTTTTAATTTCGTGGCGTGGTTATTGGCAAGAATTAATTGAGACATTAGTTTGGGCTCATGAGCGTACTCCATTGGCAAATCTTGTTCGTTGGCGTGATAAACCCGTAGCATTGTCAATTGTTCAAGCTCGTTTAGTTGGTTTAACTCATTTTGCTGTTGGCTATGTTTTAACTTATGCTGCTTTCTTAATTGCTTCTACATCTGGTAAATTTGGTTAATTAGATTTAAAGATCAAATCTTCTTGAATAAAATTATTTTATGCTGTTTAAATTAGCATAGAATAATTTTATTTGACAATCATAAATATCTATAATATGATCTAGCTGTTGGGTTTGTAGCTCAGGGGACTAGAGCACGTGGCTACGAACCACGGTGTCGGGGGTTCGATTCCCTCCTAGCCCATCTTTTATGTATCTTAAAAATTTCAGACTTTATTATTTTTTTTTTATTTTGTATAATTACTTTAATTGTATAATAAAAAATTTTAATGGCAGTACCAAAAAAACGTGCATCTCATTCAAAAAAAAATTCTAGAGCCGCAACATGGATTAAAAAAGCGGATAAACAAGCACAAAAAGCCTTTTCATTAGCTAATTCAGTTTTAAAAGGTAAATCAACAAGCTTTATTTATACTACTTCAACTTCAGTTACAGAGAAAAAATCTTAAATATTTTTAGTATTTTTAAAAAATTATTTTATATTATTAAAATTTTTTATGAGTTTAGCAATTAATTTATTTACTCAAATTTCATTTGCAAAACCTACCTGCTTGATTTTATTTGAAACAATGATTATTTATTGGATAACTTTAAAATATCCTAAATTACCTATTTTAAAAAATGTAGCTTGGCTAGGTACTTTATCAGCAAACTTAATATTATTTTTTATTTTAGCTTCGCGATGGTTTCTATCTGGTTATTTTCCATTAAGTAATTTATATGAGTCACTTTTATTCTTAAGCTGGTGTTTACTTTTTATCTTAAAACTTATTGAATCGAAAACAAAAAGCAAAATAATTGGGGCTGTTGTCTTACCAATTATTTTACTAATTATTTCTTTTGCAACAATTATTTTACCAAAACCCATGCAGTATTCTTCTCCATTAGTTCCTTCTTTGCAATCTAATTGGTTAATGATGCATGTAAGTATGATGATGTTTAGTTATTCAATTTTAATTTTAGGATCATTATTGTCGATTCTTATGTTAGTTTTAATTAAAACAAAAAATACTACTTCAAGTCTCAATTCATTTGCTACTAATAAAAATTTAATAACTAATTTAGATAATTGGAGTTATCGAACGATTGGTCTCGGTTTTCCACTTTTAACAATTGGGATTATTTCTGGTGCTGTTTGGGCGAATGAAGCTTGGGGTTCTTATTGGAGTTGGGATCCTAAAGAAACTTGGGCTTTAATTACTTGGCTTATTTTTGCAGCATACATTCATGCTCGTTTAAGCAAAGGTTGGGTGGGTGAAAAAGTTGCAATCTTAGGTTCATGTGGGTTTTTTGTGGTTTGGGTTTGTTATTTAGGGACAAATTTTCTAGGTCAAGGTTTACATAGTTATGGGTTTTTGAATTAAAAAATTAAAAATATTTTTTTATTAAAATAAAGCTTATAATGTAAGTATGTTAAGTTGTGAAGATTTATTTTTAAATTAAGTTATTTGAATTTAGTTAAATAAATAATACTATTTACTTATTAAAATATATGACTATTTCAATTGGTCAAAATCAAGAACGTTCTTTTTTCGATTTAGCGGATGATTGGTTGAAGCGCGATCGTTTTGTTTTTGTTGGTTGGTCAGGTTTATTATTATTTCCAACTGCATATTTAGCAGTTGGTGGTTGGTTTACTGGTACAACGTTTGTTAGTTCATGGTATACTCATGGTTTAGCAAGTTCATATTTAGAAGGATGTAATTTTCTTACTGCTGCAGTTTCGAGTCCAGCAAATAGTATGGGTCACTCTTTAATTTTATTATGGGGTCCGGAAGCGCAAGGTAGTCTTACTCGTTGGTGTCAAATTGGAGGTCTTTGGACCTTCGTTGCATTACATGGTGCTTTTGGTTTAATTGGATTTTGTTTACGACAGTTTGAAATTGCTCGTTTAGTTGGTATTCGTCCTTACAATGCTATTGCATTTTCAGGTCCAATTTCAATCTTTGTTTCTGTTTTCTTAGTTTATCCTTTAGGACAAGCTAGCTGGTTTTTTGCTCCAAGTTTTGGTGTAGCAGCGATCTTCCGCTTTTTATTATTTTTACAAGGTTTCCATAACTGGACATTGAATCCATTCCATATGATGGGGGTTGCCGGTATTTTAGGTGGGGCTTTATTGTGTGCTATTCATGGTGCAACAGTTGAAAATACACTATTTGAAGATGGTGATGCTGCAAATACATTCCGTGCTTTTACGCCAACACAAGCAGAAGAAACTTATTCAATGGTTACTGCTAATCGTTTTTGGTCACAAATTTTTGGTGTTGCATTTTCAAATAAGCGTTGGTTACACTTCTTTATGTTATTTGTTCCAGTTACTGGTTTATGGACAAGTGCTGTAGGTATTGTAGGTTTAGCATTAAATTTACGTGCTTATGATTTTGTTTCGCAAGAGCTTCGAGCAGCTGAAGATCCTGAGTTTGAAACTTTCTATACGAAAAATATTCTTTTAAATGAGGGTATTCGTGCATGGATGGCAGCTCAAGATCAACCACATGAAAATTTTGTATTCCCTGAGGAGGTTTTACCACGTGGAAACGCCCTTTAATAATATAGTCGGTCGCGATATTGAGTCTACTGGTTTTGCTTGGTGGTCTGGTAACGCGCGTTTAATTAATGTTTCTGGTAAGTTATTAGGTGCACATGTTGCACATGCTGGTGTGATGGTTTTTTGGTGTGGGGCTATGACTTTATTTGAAGTTTCTCATTATGTACCAGAAAAACCTTTATATGAGCAAGGTTGTATTCTATTGCCACATTTAGCAACATTAGGTTGGGGTGTTGGTCCAGGTGGTGAAATTATTAATACATTTCCGTATTTTGTTGTAGGTGTTGTACACTTAATTTCATCTGCGGTTTTAGGATTTGGTGGTCTTTATCATTCTTTAATTGGCCCTGATACGCTTGAAGAATCATTTCCGTTCTTTGGTTATGATTGGCGAGATAAAAATAAAATGACAACTATCTTAGGAATCCATTTAGTTCTTCTTGGGCTTGGTTCACTTTTATTAGTTGTTAAAGCAATGTATATTGGTGGAATTTATGATACATGGGCGCCAGGTGGTGGAGATGTACGTTTAATTTCAAATCCTACACTAAATCCAATTGTTATTTTTAGTTACGTTTTACGATCACCTTTTGGTGGTGATGGTTGGATTGTGGGTATAAACAATATGGAAGATCTTGTTGGTGGTCATATTTGGGTTGGTGTATTATGTATTTTTGGTGGTGTATGGCATATTACTACTAAGCCTTTTGCTTGGGCTAGACGTGCTTTTGTTTGGTCTGGTGAAGCTTATTTATCTTATAGTTTAGCTGCCCTTGCTGTTATGGGATACGGTTGTGCTAGCTATGCTTGGTATAATAATACAGCATATCCAAGTGAATTCTATGGTCCAACAGGTCCTGAAGCTTCTCAATCTCAAGCTTTTACATTCTTAGTTCGTGACCAACGTTTAGGTGCAAATGTTGCATCAGCTCAAGGTCCAACGGGACTTGGTAAATATTTAATGAGATCTCCTTCAGGAGAAATTATTTTTGGTGGTGAGACAATGCGTTTTTGGGATTTACGTGCTCCTTGGGTTGAACCTTTACGTGGTCCAAATGGTCTAGATATCAATAAAATTCGTAATGATATTCAACCTTGGCAAGAACGACGCGCTGCTGAATATATGACGCATGCTCCATTAGGTTCATTAAACTCTGTAGGTGGTGTAGCAACAGAAATAAATTCATTTAATTATGTTTCACCTCGTTCATGGTTAACGTGTGCACATTGGTTCTTCGCTTTCTTTATTTTAGTTGGTCATTGGTGGCATTCTGGTCGTGCACGTGCGGCTGCAGCTGGTTTTGAGAAAGGTATTAACCGTGAAACAGAGCCTGTTTTATCAATGCGTCCTATTGACTAATTGCTTGTTCACAAATTAATTTAAAGAATAATTTATTTATTCTTTAAATTTCATTATTTTTATTAAACTTGAAAACAAGGAGTGTGTGGTATGTTTGAACGTTTTACAGAAAAAGGCGTTAAATCGATTATGATTGGTCAAGAAGAAGCTCGTCGCTCTGGTCGAGACTTTGTATCGTGCGAAGATATTTTAGTTGGTATAATTCTTGAAAATACAAGTGTTGCTTCAACTGTTCTAGATTCCTTTGAAATAAATATTTATCAAATTCGACGTGAAGTAGAGCGTTTAGTAGGTAAAAAAAATTTAGCAGGACCGACACGAGATATACCATTTGCTCCAAATACAAGATTAATGTTAGAACGTAGTATGAAAATAGCTGGTGACTTTGGCCAGAGTTATGTTGCGCCTGAGCATATGTTATTAGGTATTATTGCTAAGCCAATGCTATATATTACTTTTGAGTTATTTCAAGCCTTAAAAGTTAATGTTCAAGATTTAACAAAAAAACTTATTGCTGCAATGGGTGCAGATATTGAAAAGATGCCATCATATAATGATGGCTCATATTGTGAATCTGTTGATAATAATGACAATTCGAATGATAATGAAAGCGATAATGAGACTTACTCGAAAAATGATAATAATGAGTCGGGTAATGAGTCTGTTTCATTGGAGTCAATTAAAGAGTATATTATTAATTTATCAACTTTAGCTGCTCAAGGTAATTTAGATCCTGTTATTGGAAGATCAACTGAAATTGCTCGTGTTATAAATATCTTACTTCGACGTAAAAAAAATAATGCAATTCTTATTGGTGAGCCAGGTGTTGGAAAAACATCTGTTGCTGAAGGTTTAGCTTTAAAAATAATGAATTCAGATGTACCAGATCTTTTGATTAAAAAAGAAATTATTTCCCTTGATATTAGTTTATTATTAGCAGGAACAAAATTTCGTGGTGAATTTGAAGAGCGACTAAAAAATGTTTTGCAACTTATTAAAAAATCAAAAAAAATAATTCTTGTTATTGATGAAGTTCATACTTTAATTGGTGCTGGTGCTGCCGAGGGTGGGGTTGACGCGGCTAATATTTTAAAACCTATTTTAACAAGAGGTGAATTACAATGTATTGGTGCGACAACAAATGAAGAATATCGTAAACATATTCAAAAAGATCCGGCTTTAGAACGACGTTTTCAACCAGTTCCTGTTCCTGAGCCATCAATAGATGAAACAATTCAGATTTTATTCGGTCTTCGCCATCGTTATGAGAAACATCATAAGGTAAAAATTCTTGATTCTGCATTAATTGCCGCAACAAAGTTAGGTTCACAATTTATTGCTGATCGATTCTTACCTGATAAGGCCATTGATTTAATTGATGAGGCAGGCTCAAAAGTTCAAGTTAAAGGTTTAAAAATACCATCAGGTATACAATTAATAGTTGATGAATTAGAGGAAATTATTTGGCTAAAAGAAGCTGCTGTTCGCGATCAAGCGTTTGAAGAGGCAGCTTTATATAGAGCACGCGAAATTGAAACAGAGGCTCAGATGAAATCTGTTCTTGAAATAACAAAACAATATAGTGCTGCCAAAGGTCTTAGGTTAACTGTTACAGAAGACGATATTGCTGATGTTGTTACAGCTTGGACTGGTATACCAGTTAATAAGCTTTCAAAAGATGAAACTGAAAAATTAGTTAACATGGAGGAAATTTTACACAAACGTGTAATAGGTCAAGATGTTGCTGTTAGTGCAATTGCAAAAGCAATAAGACGTGCACGAGTAGGGTTAAAAAACCCTGCTCGTCCAATTGCCAGTTTTATTTTTGCTGGACCAACAGGTGTTGGTAAAACAGAATTAGCCAAAACTTTGGCGTCTTTCTTTTTTGGTTCTGAAAATTTGATGGTTCGTTTAGATATGTCAGAATATATGGAAAGACATAATATTTCCAAACTAATTGGTTCACCACCAGGTTATGTTGGTTATTCTGAGGGTGGAATTTTAACTGAGTCAATTCGCCGTAAACCTTATAGTGTAGTTTTATTTGATGAAATTGAAAAAGCTCATCCTGATGTTTTTAATTTATTATTACAAATTCTTGAAGATGGTCGCTTAACGGATTCACAGGGACGTTTAATTGATTTCAGAAATACTTTAATTATTCTTACTTCAAACATTGGTTCAGTTGCAATTGAAAAAGAAACACTTGATCAAGCAAAAAACCCTTCGAGTTCTACTACGCGTGAAAAATATGATCGAATGGTTAGTCTTGTTCAGGAAGAATTGAAAAAACATTTTAAGCCTGAATTTTTAAATCGTCTAGACGAGATTATTGTTTTCCAACAATTAACTCAAGAAGATGTACGACGAATTGGTGAAATTATGCTAAATCAGTTAATTAAAAGAGTATTAGAGCAATTTGGTATTATTTTAACAATTGAAAGACCGGTTCAAGATAAATTATCTGTAGATGGTTTTAATCCGACTTATGGTGCTCGACCATTGCGCCGTGTTATTACTAGTTCACTTGAAGATCCATTAGCAAATTTATTATTAGAAAAAAATTTTAGGGCTGGAACTCATTTAAATGTTTCTCTTACAGAACAAAATACATTTTCGATGGATGTAACTGGCTTTACTGAGCCAGCTCCTGTTTTTGATAGCGTAAATGGTAAAACTAATTCTGAACGAAAGCCAGTAGTAAAATCGACGCGTCTATATAAATTATCTTCTCTTTCACAATATGTTAAAGATGAAAGAGCGAAAAATGCAAAATTAAGAGAAGAAAAAGAGGATAAGAAGAGAGAAGAAAGGGATGAAAAAAAGTTATAGTTAAATAATTCTAATACCTTTCTAGTATAATCTTATAAAAATTTAAATTTTTATAAGATTATATTATTTTATTTTTAAAAGTTTTCTTTAACAGTTTGAGCTGCTTCTTTTACTATCTGTTCTGAATTACTATCAAATTTTGAAGTAGAAGCTATTGCTTTTCCATATTCTGGTTTTGAAGTATTTAAATATTTAATTAATGATGCACTAAATTCTTTTACTTTATTTAATGGTAATTCATCAACTAAACCGTTAATACCACAATAGATAATTGCAACTTGCTCAGCAACAGAAAGTGGTGAACCTTGAGCCTGTTTCATTAATTCACGTAATCGTTGTCCACGTGCTAATTGATTTTGTGTTGCTTTGTCTAAATCTGAGGCAAATTGTGAGAATGCTTCAAGCTCTGCAAATTGCGCTAATTCTAATTTTAATTTTCCAGCTACTTGTTTCATAGCTTTTACTTGTGCGGCTGAACCTACTCGTGATACTGAAATACCTACATTAATTGCAGGTCTAAGACCTGAGTTAAATAAGTCACCTGATAAGAAAATTTGGCCATCAGTAATTGAAATTACATTTGTTGGTATATAAGCTGAAACATCACCTGCTTGTGTTTCAATAATTGGTAAGGCTGTCATGCTGCCTCCACCAAGATCATCACTTAGTTTAGCTGCTCGCTCTAATAAACGAGAATGTAAATAAAATACATCTCCTGGGTAAGCTTCGCGTCCTGGTGGGCGTCTTAATAATAAAGACATTTGGCGATAAGCTTGTGCTTGTTTTGATAAATCATCATAGATGATTAGTGTTGCTTTTCCTTTATACATAAAGTATTCAGCAATTGCAGCTCCTGTATAAGGAGCAATATATTGTAATGTTGCTGGGTCATCAGCATTTGCTGCTACAATTACTGTATAAGCTAAAGCGCCTTTTTCTTTTAATGTTGTTACAATTCCTGCAACTGAGGATGCTCGTTGTCCAATTGCTACATAAACACAAATAACATCTTCAAGTTTTTGATTAATGATAGTATCGATAGCAATAGCAGTTTTGCCTGTTTGTCGATCTCCGATTATAAGTTCACGTTGTCCACGTCCAATTGGAATCATCGCATCAATTGCTGTAATACCAGTTTGCATTGGTTCACATACAGATTTTCGGCTTATAATGCCTGGTGCCATTGCTTCAATTAAGTTTGATTCTTCAGCTATTATTTCCCCTAATCCATCAATTGGGCTAGCTAATGGGTTAACGACGCGTCCTAATAATGCACTTCCTACGTTAACTTGTGCAATTTTTCCAGTTGCTATAACGGTACTACCTTCAAGAATATTTAATCCTTTGCCCATTAAAACAACGCCTACGTTATCATTTTCTAAATTTAAAGCAATACCAATTGTTTTATCTTCAAATTCTAAAAGTTCACCTGACATTACTTGGTCCAGACCATAAACTCGAGCAATACCATCTCCAACTCGAAG